>ENA-OQCM01000033-OQCM01000033.1-human-gut-metagenome-genome-assembly--contig:-NODE-33-length-8480-cov-0.769185_pt1 | contig 8480 bp, 11 predicted proteins | sample MGYA00242503_ERZ504588 | MGnify/ENA primary metagenome ERZ504588 (study PRJEB26092, sample SAMD00036333) | human gut metagenome | host: Homo sapiens | study: EMG produced TPA metagenomics assembly of the... | reverse complement strand
CGCCCGTCAAAATAGAGCGGCAACAAACGCTCATCGAGAACGTCGTCATCATCGACACCACCACAAGCAGACACGCAGGCCAAAAACGAACGCCCGCCATGGGACGCACGTTAAGCACCGGATGCTCGAGCTTGAGCTGGTGGGCCGCAAACAGGCCGAGCAGCACAATGGCGGCGAAGAGCGTCGCGATGCCGGCAATCAGATTGGTCGAGAACTCGCCTACGGAATACACAAATGCCGTAATACCGGCGGCGAGCAAAACAACCGACAGAATATCAAGCGTGGCGTTCGAACGCTCTCCGACATTCTGAACGAGCTTTACGCCCGCCGCAGCGACCACAATGCCGCCCACCAGCGGCACTACGAACACCGCCCTCCAGCCAAACAACGTGCACATGAGACCGCTGATCACGGGTCCAAACGCCGGCCCCAGCGTAATGCAGGCACCGCCCAGGCTCAGATACAGACCGAGCTTCTCGCGCGGAGCGCAAGACAGCACTACGTCATCATGAGCGGGAACAAGATACCCGATCCCGCAGCCTGCAAAATACGGCTTGGCAGTAAAACGCTAAACGACGGAGCGACCAGGCACAGGACTTCGCCGGCGACCATGCATCCGCATGCGAAAAACAGCAGATTGCGTGTCGAGAAACGACCGGACAGGAAGGCCATGATGGCCGTAAAGATCGACGTCACGATCATGTAGCCCGAAACAAGCCACTGCGCCGTGGTGGCACTCACCGAAAAGGCCGCCATAATGTCGTGCAACGCCACGTTAATGATGTTCTCGTTAAACGCGGCGACAAAGGCTGCAGCATACATTACGACGAGAATCGCCGAGGCTGTCGACGGTGATTGAGTTTGCTTTTGGGATTTGGTCCCCATGAAATTCCTTCCTCTTAGAACGACAATCGCATCGCCCCAGAGGAACGGTCCAGGGCGAAAATGAGCCCTAGACTTACGCCAGACGCCGTACACGACGAATCTGACAACATGGTCCAACGTCGAAAGATTGTAACGCGGACGCGCAGCTTTCCTTCCGCGCTATTATTAAAAGTCCACGAAAGCATGAGACATGAGGAGCCCGCCATGATTAAGCCCATCATGAAATCCGAGTTCTTTTTACGCCTGCCTTCCGAAGACGCGGGACCCGACGACGCCGTGATCGGGCAAGACCTCCTGGATACGCTCCACGAGCATGAGCACGAGTGCGTGGGCCTCGCCGCCAACATGATCGGCGTGCGCAAACGCATCATCTGCGTAAAGGACGGCAACAGGGCGCTCCTGATGTACAACCCGCAAATTCTTGAGCAGGTCAATGCCTATCAAACGAGCGAAGGATGCCTCTCGCTGATCGGCGAGCGTCCCTGTACCCGCTATCGCCGCATTAAGGTTGAGTATTTGGACGAGAACTTCATCCACCGCATCAAAAACTTCTCGGGCTACACCGCCGAAATCATCCAGCACGAAATCGACCACTGCAACGGGATAGTGATTTAGTTCCGCCGATTCAAGAAAGCTCCCTGCAGCAAAAACAACTGCAGGGAGCTTTTCATAGTGCGGAGCTTCTATCCCACTAGCTCTGACGGTAATGATCAAAGAAGTCGGCGAGGTCTTCGAGGGACTCTTTGAGTACTTCCATGCGCGGCAGGTACACGATGCGGAAGTGATCGGGCTCGGCCCAGTTAAAGCCGCCGCCGCGCGTGATCAGAATCTTCTTCTCGTGCAGCAGGTCGAGGGCAAACTGCTCGTCATCGGTGATGTTGAACTTCTTAACATCCATCTTGGGGAAGATGTAGAACGCCGCGCGCGGCTTGACCACCGAGATGCCGTCGATCTTGTTGAGCGCCTCATACACAAAGTTGCGCTGCTCGTAGACACGACCGCCGGGACGGATGTAGTCGTTAACCGACTGATGGCCGCCGAGCGCCGTCTGGACGATCGACTGAGCCGGCACGTTGGAGCACAGGCGCATGTTAGAGAGCATGTTGATGCCCATGATGAAGTCGCTCATGCAGCGCTGGTTGCCCGAAAGCACCATCCAGCCAATACGATAGCCCGCGATCATGTGCGACTTGGAAAGGCCGCTAAAGGTAACGCAGGGCAGATCGGGAGCGAGCGAGGCAATCGAGACGTGCTCGTAGCCGTCCATGCACAGGCGGTCGTAGATCTCATCGGCAAAGATCATGAGCTGGTGCTTGCGCGCAACCTCGACGATGCCCTCGAGCACCTCGCGCGGATAGACCGAGCCCGTGGGGTTGTTGGGGTTGATGATGACGAGGGCCTTGGTCGCGCTCGTGATCTTGGACTCCATATCCTCCAGGTCGGGATACCAATCCGCCTGCTCATCGCACAGATAGTGCACGGGATGGCCGCCGGCAAGGGTTGCGCACGCCGTCCAGAGCGGATAGTCGGGGCTGGGGATCAGAATCTCGTCGCCATTGTCGAGCAGCGCGTTCATCGAAAGCTGAATGAGCTCGGACACGCCGTTGCCCGTGTAGATATGCTCCATCTGAACATTGGGCAGGCCTTTGATCTGGGAGTACTGCATGATCGCCTTGCGCGCAGAGAACAGGCCGCGCGAGTTGGAATAGCCTTCGCAGTCGGGCAGCTGCTGACGCATATCCTTGATGACCTCGTCGGGCGTGCGGAAACCGAAGGGCGCCGGGTTGCCGATATTGAGCTTGAGGATGCGCTCGCCCTCGTCCTCCATACGGGCGGCCTCGTCGACGACGGGACCGCGCACATCATACAGGACGTTATCAAGCTTGGTGGATTTAGAAAAAGTACGCATGGTGGTGCTCCTTGGAATTTGAGCTGAGGGACTAGGTTCGGATTTGGCAACTTTACGGGACGGAGGGGTCTCACCTTGGTCGGCGTCACCGGCAAGCAGCCAGGTAACATCGACCTCCAAAATGCGGGCGAGCAGCTCGGCCACATCGCGCCGCGGGATCGTCTTGCCGCTCACATATTGGCTCATCTGACTCTTGCCGAGTTTTTTGCCGAGCATCTCCGATGCGCGGATCACGTCCGACTGGCGAACGTCGCGATCGGACATAGTCTGTCGCAGGCGATCGCTAAACGTCTCTTGGGCCACTAGAACCTCCTTGCTGGCAAAGTTCAATTTATAGAACACGAATTGAACCTGAGTTCAATTTAGGCAGCAGTATAGCGCGGCGCATTATCCGGAAGTTCAATTTCACAAGAAAATGTACCGAACCCCGAGAATTGTCCCAAAGCGGACAATGACGTGTACACGTTTAGAGGTATTCAAGGAATCGAGCGGCCGCGAGCGAAACATCGGCCGTTCGATATATGGCGTTGATCTGGCGATGGGGATGCCCCTCGAGTGGGCGCACGGCAACATCGAACTGACAGCGGCGCAAGATGAGCGCGGGTAGAATGCTCACGCCCAGGCCGTCCTCGACCATAGCCATAATCGCATAGTCATCCCAAGTCGACAGTTTTGAGCGCACTGTCAGTCCCGTCCGACGAAAACAGCGGCGTAATCTCGTCATCGGTGCCGCGTTCTAGCAGAATAAACTGCTCGTTTGCCAAATCGGCAAGGGGAACGACCTCCGCCGCGGCAAGCGAGGAGTCCGCCGGCACTACCGCCATCAACTCGTCGCGCACCAAAGACCGCGATGCCATGCCGTTTTCTCGGGGTTCACGCGGGATAAAGCCCAGATCGCAGCGGCCCTCTGCCACCCATTGTTCAATCTCTGAGTAATCGCCCATCAGCAACTCGTAATCGACGTCCGGGTGATCGGCGCGAAAGCGCGCAATCACCGGCGGCAGCACGTGGGTCGCCACGCTCGAAAACGTACCGATGCAGATTTTGCCGCGCATGAGCCCGCGCATCTCATCCACCCGTCGCTGCAAGCGAGTGAATTCCTCACAGAGCGCTTCGACAGCCGGCATGACCTGCCGCCCATCGGCAGAAAGAGCCACGCCCTCGCGACTGCGGTCGAGCACCTTAAAGCCCCAGTCGGCCTCAAGATCGGCCACCATACGGCTCACGCCCGACTGCGAATAGCTCAGGCGCTCGGCAGCACGCGTAAAGCTTCCGGCGCGCACGGTCTCGAGCAGCACCTGCATCTTTTGAACATTCGTTTCCACGGCACCCTCCACCTATGCATGAGCTTTTGTCATGTTATCTATGCATTATATTCGCTTTTCTTCTAAAGCCAGTTCACCCATAGTGAACATGCTCGGATATAGAGGGGATGGAAGCGCATGAACAACGGGCTGTTTACGTACTTAGCAGCATTGCTATTGTTTGGCTCCAACGGCATCATCGCCTCTGCCATCGCGTTGCCGAGCTCCGATATCGTGCTACTGCGCACGTTTTTGGGCGCCCTCTCGCTTGTCACTATCCCTTGCCATCACCCAACGCCATAAGTTGCAGGCGCCATCTCGCCTCCGCGAAGCCGCAGCCCTCCTCCTTTCGGGAGCCGCGCTGGGCGCCAGCTGGATTTTTCTGTTCCGCGCCTACCAGACGATCGGCGTCGACGTATCCTCGCTGCTGTACTACTGCGGCCCCATCATTGTCATGGCGCTCTCCCCGCTCATCTTTGGCGAAAAGCTGACCGGCGGCAAAATCGCCGGCTTTGTCGCCGTTGCTTGTGGTGCTTTTCTCATTGCAGCGCAAGGTCTAGGCGGCAATATGCCCATTGCGGGTATCGTCTGCGGTATCGCCTCGGCATTTTGCTATGCGCTGATGGTCATCGCTGGCAAGGGTGCGCCACACATCGAAGGCCTCGAGAACTCCACGCTCCAGGTGAGCGCCGCCTTTGTGACCGCGCTGGTCCTCACGCTCATCACGCAGGGCGCTCCCTCATTCCTGTCCGCCGGCGTCGCCACCAGTATTGATTGGCGCGCCGTCGCTATGCTCGGCGTCGTCAACACCGGCATCGGTTGCCTGCTCTACTTTAGTGCCGTCGCCAAGCTGCCCGTCCAGACCGTCGCGGTCGTCGGCTACCTCGAGCCGCTTTCGGCCGTCGTGTTCTCGGCCGTCCTTTTGGGCGAAGCCATAACACCGGTCCGCCTGACGGGCGCCGCGCTTATCATCGGCGGCGCGATTTTTTGCGAACTCGCCGGCAAACGCGCAAACGCCAAGGCTGGCATCGCCCAGACAGTACCAGCTGCTTAAAAGCCCCTGCTTTGAAATACTACCTGCGTAGATAAATAATCCCCAGCTGAGGATTATTGTCTAAAATAACCCGATGTGCCAAACTGCTCTTGTATGTATAAAGACGGCATAAAGTTTTTTGTCCTAGACAGATAACCGGATGTCTAAGGGAGTCCTCGTGGCACACAATAAACTGGAGGCAAACCTCCAAGACCAGCACGGGCAAGGCGGGCACGGAGCCATCCCCCTCTCCGCTGGCATGCTGCTCGTAACGCTCGGCGTCGTCTATGGTGACATCGGCACGAGCCCCATGTACACCATGAAATCAATCGTCGCCAACAACGGCGGCATCGGTACCGTCAGCGAGGACATGATCCTGGGCGCGCTTTCGCTCGTCATCTGGACCATGACGCTCGTGACCACGGTCAAGTACGTAGTAATCGCCATGAAGGCCGACAACCACAACGAAGGCGGCATCTTCGCCCTGTTCAGCCTCGTACGCAAGGTGGCACCATGCTGATTCTGCCCGCCATGATCGGCGGTGCGGCACTGCTTGCCGACGGCATCCTCACCCCCGCCGTCACGGTCACCACAGCCATCGAGGGTCTGCGCACCATCGAATGGGGCCATGCGCTGCTGGGCGACGGCCAGACCAACGTCATCATCATCACAATCATCATTATCTGCGGCCTATTTGCCATGCAGCGCGCCGGCACCTCGTCAATCGGCAAGCTCTTCGGCCCGCTCATGACGCTGTGGTTCCTGTTCCTGGCAGGCGCCGGTCTGTTCAACATGCTCGGCAACCTGTCCATCTTGCGCGCGCTCAACCCCATCCGCGGCATTATGTTCCTGTTCTCGCCCATCAACCATTCGGGCATTATGGTGCTCGGCTTTGTCTTCCTGTCGACAACCGGTGCCGAGGCACTCTACTCGGACATGGGCCACGTGGGCAAGGCAAACATCTATGCATCCTGGCCATTTGTTAAGGCGGCCCTTATCCTCAACTATCTGGGTCAGGGAGCTTGGCTACTCGCCAATAACTCCAACCCCCAGATGCTCGCGATGGATATCGTCAACCCGTTCTATATGATGCTCCCCGAGCCCCTGCGCCCCTTTGCCATCGTGCTTTCGGCCGTGGCGGCCATCATTGCCTCGCAGGCGCTCATCACCGGCTCGTTCTCGCTGGTATCCGAGGCAACGCGTCTCAACCTTATGCCGCATCTGCGCATCCACTACCCCAGCGACACCAAGGGCCAGCTCTATATTCCGCTCGTCAATAACATCATGTGGGTCGGCTGCATCTTCATCGTGCTGCTGTTCCAAAACTCCGAGCGCATGGAGAGCGCCTACGGCCTCGCCATTACCGTGACCATGCTCATGACCACGACGCTTTTGACGAGCTACATCGCCGGCATCCTCAAGCACAGGCTGGGTGCCTGCGTCTTCGCCCTGCTCTTTGGTGCCATTGAGCTGTGCTTCTTCGCCTCGTGCCTCACCATGTTCTTTGACGGCGGCTACGTCATGATCTTCCTGGCCGCACTGCTGTTTGGCCTTATGTACGTGTGGCGCCGCGGCACCGCCATCGAGCGCACGCAGACGATTCTGTTGCCCGTCTCCAAGTACATCGATCAGCTCAACCGCCTGCGCAACGACGAGACCTATCCCGTGCTCGCCGCAATCTGGTATTTCTCACCCAACAGCCCCCGACCCGCTCAACGCTCGACCGCGACGTGCTCTATTCCATCCTGGATAAGCATCCCAAGCGCGCCAAGGCATATTGGTTCATTAACGTGCACGTTACCGACGAACCCTATACGCACGAGTATTCCGTCGAGACCTTTGGCACGGACTTCCTCTTCCGCGTTCGCCTGGACCTGGGCTTTAAAGTCAACCAGCGCGTCAACGCTTATCTGCGTCACGATACGTCGGCGGACTTGATGGCATCGGGCGAGCTGCCGCCGCAACATCACATCTACTCCATCTACGAGACACGCGGCAACGTGGGTGACTTCCGCTTTTGTATGCTGCGCAAGATGCTTGCCCCCGAAACGGACATCAACCGCAATGACCACCGCGTGATGGCCATCAAGTACGCCGTCCGCCGCGCCTGCGGAAGCCCGGCACGCTGGTACGGTCTTGAGAACTCGGCCATCATCATCGAGTACGTGCGCTGTTTGCCCGCATGCGCCCGGCCGTTAAGCTCGTGCGCACCCAGGTGCCGCTCGAGGTTCAGATCGAAGAGGCCGAGGAAATGGAAGTCGACATCTTCTCGGACGACTTGGTCAACGGCAACGAGGCCGGTAGGGACATGAACGTCGATCCCACCGAGCTGCTCGAGAGCGTCGCCGATACGCCCGAACAGCAACTGCTCGACGGCCTCGAAAGTGAACAACTCAACGACGCCAACTTCTAGCGACGTCACAAATCAACGAAAGCGGCCCTGCACCTCACGGGAGATGCAGGGCCGTTTTGCATTGCGGTAAAGCTATCGGCTACGAACGGCGCGGCTCGGGAACCACGAGCCTATCGGGGCTCGCGCCCTCGGCATCCATCAGGCTCACGTAGCGAATCGACGGATCCCCATACATCGCGTAGTAATAATTGCCCGTGCGCGCGCTAAAGCATCCGGTGTAGATAGTCTTCTCGAACTTGCCATCGCCCATCCTGGACGCTCCCTCGATCATTACCACGCCCTCGAGCGAGCGGAACATGCGAACGACGTTTTTCGGTCTCGCTCTCCTTTTGCGGGTAATTGGCATTGAGGTACGCCGCCTTTACAAAACGGCTCGGCGAATAGCAATCGCCCGGAATGCCGCGCATGCCGGCACCGGCTCCATAGGCTTGAGCTCGGCGCCACGCCATGTCGCCGTCTGCGGAAAATCGCTTGTGGCGGTGATATAGGTGCGCAGGTTTTCCATGTGCCACGGGAAGGTCGGCTGGTTGGCAAGGGTGTCGACCGGATCGTCGTATACATGCAGGCCGTCAGCCATCATCTCGACCACGATGCTGCGCTGGCTGTCGCCGATAATCCAATGGAGCAGCGACACGCCCAGCCCCTCTCCGGCAGATTTGGCGACAATCACCGTGTCGCGCAGCGCGGCCTCGACCTCATCGACCGTCGAGAACGTCGCTGCCACCCACAGGGGGAACTCATAGGCCGCGATATTGGTCTTGCCGTCGACAGGGTCCTCGGCATACTCGGCATAACCCGGGAAATTGAGACCCGCCACGGCGAGGCCCGCATCGTTGCCGCAATCGAAGAACATAGGGTAGTTCCTGTAATCGATGCACATACCAATCACCGCGTGCGCCGCTGTCGCGTCGTCGATAAACGAATACGGAATGTGAA
>ENA-OQCM01000032-OQCM01000032.1-human-gut-metagenome-genome-assembly--contig:-NODE-32-length-8576-cov-0.951829_pt1 | contig 8576 bp, 12 predicted proteins | sample MGYA00242503_ERZ504588 | MGnify/ENA primary metagenome ERZ504588 (study PRJEB26092, sample SAMD00036333) | human gut metagenome | host: Homo sapiens | study: EMG produced TPA metagenomics assembly of the... | reverse complement strand
AAATCTTTTTCCGGACAGGTGCCCCAAGGTCAGACCGGCTGTTCCTGTAGCCTGCCACGCAAAACGCAAAAAACTGACACGCAAAACGAAAAAAACGCTCCTGAACACCACGTTCAAGAGCGTTTTTTACTACCTATAAACGGCATTTCACCGCTGTTTTTACCCGTTCAATTTCTCATCAATGCTGGCAACGTGCTGCAAGATCTGCCCCAGCATATCAGTGTCCTTCCCAGTGTCCAAAGTGTCTTTTCCAGTATCCGCCGCCGGAGTGGTTGTTGCATTTTTTGAAATCCATTCAGCCCCACATTTTTGATGATCGCCGGATAATCCTGATACGCATAGTCCAGATCCACCTCGCCGACAATGCCGGAAACGCTGCCTTTCCAGCTGTACTGCCACAGCCCATAATGCCCGGCATAGGACGATCTGCTCACATCCACATGAGAAAGAAACACGTCATACCGTTTTTTTACATTGTCCCCGATACAGCTTTCCAGAGCCGACTTGAACGTATAAATTGCCGCATAATACCCGGCAGATTCCAACGCACCACAAAACGCCTGACAAAGTGCATCTGCATTTTGCAGACTTGCCTGTTCTTCAATGTCAAAAGCAATAGGATACTCGAACTGCTTTCCAGCCAGAGCAGACAGGCACACAGCAGCCTCCTGCTCCGCTTCTGCGGCAGTTTTGGCGTAGCTGTACCAGTACGCACCGCAGGGGATTCCAAGCCTGTTTGCACTCGCTGTAATTCCGTTCAAACTGCACATCGATCTGGCCTGGATTCTTTCCCAAAACCAGCCCGTAAAATCGCAAAATCCACCTGCCCGGATGCCTTGACTTTTCCCAGTTGATTACACCCTGATGCTTGGAAACATCAATCCCTTTTGCCACAATTCCAGACGGCTGCTGTGCTTTTGAAATGCCGAAATAGCTGTAGAAATTGTTTGTCACTGTGTTTGTGCCCTTGGTTTCATCACCATAATATCGGCTGCCGGTGCGTACATCCAGATGCACCGAAGTATAAGCACCGGTGATATTGGCAATGCCGCCGAAACCCAGATCCTGAGCCTTGCAGCACACCGTCTTTGCTGAGATTACGCTGCCTGACTTGTCATAGCACACCACGTCTGCCGCCGTACCTTTGGTGTGCTGTCCTGCTCCGTTTCCGCCAACTGCCTTGTCATGTGCTGCACAGCGGTAGCCGCTGCTGACGATGATCTTGCCACAGTCCAACGCCGCATACAGCTGTTCCAGCATCGAAATCAGCTGTTCCGACACCTGAAACGTGTGCGGAGAACTGCATTTGCAGCGGAATTCTCTGGCAGAAAAATGGAGCGAAAGCTGCGGATTATCTTCATACGCATATTTTGCCATTCATCAGCTCCTGAACTGCTTGAAAATCTGATTTGCTCCCGTTGCTGCCAGTCCGGACACAATGCCGACTGCTGCCGCAGACAGCACATCCTGCACCGGAAAATCCGGCATCCAGAACAACGCCGCGATTCCCAGAACACCGCCGGAAATACCGCAGATGACCGGAATCCATTTGTTATCCAGAGACGTGACTTTCACGATCTCCGCCGCCAGATAGCAGATGACCGTGATTGCTGCTACTGCTGTAATACCCAAAACTTCCATCATGTTTCCTCCGTTCCTGTTGTTGCTTCATAATCGCCGGAAAGCAAAACCAGCATTTCCGACGTGAGATTCCCAGAAGCAAAGATTTGATACTGTCCGTTTTCCAGCTGTGCCGCCTGAATCGCCGCATCCCCCCAGCTGCTCCGCCGGATCGCCTTGCCACTTTTCAGCTGCTCAACTGCCTCGATCAGATTCATAAAATAACCTCCTTAAATCGCTGTAATCGACCGGATCAGCGGATGACTGTTGTTGCTCCGTCCGACCCATGCCAGATAGTATGTGCCTGTTGTGACACCTTCGCAGGGTGTCAGCGTGGTGATATAATCCGTGCTGTACAGCCACTGCAAGGACAGGTCAATATGGCTGCCCTCTGTCTGTGCCTTGCTGAGAATGTCCTCTGCTGTGCCGCTGTCCGACTGTACCAGCCGCATGATGCCGGTTTCCATGCTGCTTGCCAGAAACCGCATGGCGATCTGTGTTGCCGCAGAGAGCGTCAGCGGCACAGTCGAACAGGTGTAGCAGGAATAATCCCATCCAAAAATAGAGGTGGAATAGTTCAGGGCATACTCATTTTTGCTGCTGCAAAAGTCCGGATATACCGCCGTAAACGCAGAAAGACTGTACAAGGTGTTATTGTGGGAAAGAAAGATTCCGTCCCGGTGGTCTGCATCAAAAATCACTGTTTTTTCGGTCGAGCCAGAGGGCAGCAGGGAAACCTTGTGTACCAGCAGATTCAGCTTTTCGTCTGCCGTTGCGATAATGCCACGGGCAACCAGATGCCCTGCCAGCAGGTCACGCTGGTGGTTGATCTCTGCAATGTACTGTGCAATTGTCGCCATTTACGCCGTCACCTCCACAATGTCCGCCAGAGCAGTTGCAATGTCGCCCAAAGAATCCTCTAACGCCGTGATTCTCGCCGGAAACTTGCTACTCAGATTCTCATAGTCCGCCGGACTAATGCTGTTCAGCGTTTCTATGTTGTTGTGATAGTGCCTGGTGGAGAGCAGCTGTGTCCACTCTGTTTCGCTGATCTTGTCCAGCGTCGCCTTGTTGTCGTGGGTGTGTGCCGCTTCTTCCAGATGCGTGATGGACAGCGTATGCTCCTGCAAGGTATACGTCAGGCTGTCGGACAGCTCCTGCACCTTTCCGTCCACATAGACCGTCTTTGCGTATGGGGTGAGGTCTACTGCCGCACCCTCTGTCAGCGTTACTGTGGTTGTACCGTTGACATCTGTGATGGTGATGGTCACCACGCTGCCGTCTTTCGCCACAGCAGCAATGGGGGAAAAACCATCTTTCCCGTCTGCACCGGTGTCGCCTTTTTCACCGGGAATGCCCTGCTCTCCCGGATCCCCTTTTTCTCCACGTTCCCCCGGTTGTCCGGCATCTCCCTTTTCGCCTTTCAGAGATGCCAGCCACTCGGATTCAGAACCGCTGTAGCCATGCTCTGCCGCAAGGAGATAGGCAGATTTTCCGTCCGCACCGTCACGTCCGTCTACGCCGTCTGCACCGTCTTTTCCGGGTGCACCGGGTTCGCCTTTTTCGCCGGGATCGCCCTTTGCACCCGGCTCACCCTTTTCTCCGGTTTCTCCCTTTTCACCGGGAACGCCCTGCTCGCCCGGATCACCTTTTTCTCCCGGTTCGCCTTTTTCACCACGAGCCGGCAGACCGCTGTCTGTATACGCTCCGCTGTCGGTATCATACAGCCACCATGTGCCGTTGCGGATCTGCGGCAGCTGTACCGAAATTGTTCTGGTTTCCGTCAGGATCCGTTCCATTTCTTTCAGTGCTTCCTCAATAGCGTCCACACCGCCGCTGTATTCCTCCAGCACAGAGGCTTTCACCTGCATGGGCGTGACCGTGTATTTCAGAATGCGGTCGCTGTTGTCATAGCAGACGATCTCCAACGCCAGCATACCGGAAACCGCAGTAAACGCCGGAGACACGTTCCATGTCAGCCGGATCTCTGTTTCCATGACTTCCTGCGAAAGCGTTTCCAGTGCCAGATTTCCGGCACTGTTGACACCACGCATCACAAACAGACAGCCGGACAGATCGGTTTCCTGATAAAATCGCTCTACGGAAAAGACAAGCTTGTCCGCATACTTTTCTCCGGCAGTCAGCAGATGTGCCACATGGCTGGTGTCAATGAATTTCTTGTTTGCCTGCAATATCATGTCTTACCCTCCCAGTTTCTGAACTCGTTTTTCCAACGCTCTGCATCGGTTTCGTGCCTCTTTGCGGACTTTGTCGCCCTTGGAAGAACGGATGCAGTCCGCCATCACACGGCTGTCCTCGCCGCCGCAGGAAAGCTTTGTACCGCCCCGAAATGTCCATTCAATGGCAGTGATAATGCTGTCATAGCTTTTGGCAGTGGTTTCATGAAATCCCGATAAGAGAGCTTGATTTTCTGTCCCAGCTGAAACCGTTTTGTACTGTGTACGGTGCAGGAAAACGGACGCACTGCATACTGATTCCCGGTGTCGGAAGAATATCTTGCGAGCCACATAGAATGGGGGAATGGTACTCAGTCCATAGCCGCTGCTGAATACAAAATCCTTTGCAAAACCATCCAGAAACGGATTGGATTCGATCAGAAACCGCTGAAAAGAACTGGTGCTGTAATCCGGAGAACTATGTCTTACCCATGCCCATGTAGATTTTTCATCTTCCAGCTCCACACGGGCATCTGTACGCAGCATATGGATCTCATAATCTGCCACCTCACAGGAATCGTATTCTATTTCCGACATTCCAACACTGACATTTCCGTGATAACCGTTACCGAACTGTCCCAGTTCCAAAGCTCCGTCCTCCGGTCTGGCATACACAAACCCAAAAGCCAGTTCTGCCAGATAGCGGTAAAAATCCCGTGGGCAGTCAGAGTCGCTGTTGCTGTTTTCCGCACTCAGATAAAACTTTGCCGGATATATGGTTTGTGACCATTTCCCGTTGACCTTTGCATAGATCCTGTCGTTGCAGTACCTGCCATAAGTTTCCCGTCTTGCCTTGTCATACGCTTTCCAGTGCAGCATCTCTTTTACGCCGGTCTGGGACTGGATAAAGGTATTGGTGCAGTCCGTCAGATATTGCAGCCAGCCGCCGTATTCAGTTCCGTTTTCGTCCCACTGGTCGATTCCGATTCCGATGTTTTGCCATTTGTCAGCAAGCACTTTTCCCACCGCTTTCACAGCAGTTTCTGCGGTATCATTGTAGCTGGACGTATCCAGCCACCCCACAGCGTCCTGTGCGTTGACGGAAAAGATCTCGCCCACACGGGTGGCATCCGTGACCCAGAATGTGCCATATTGTGCCATGCGGATTCAGTGCCGTATTTGGAACGTACCCGTAGTTTTGCCCACGCACCTGAAATGTGGTCATTCCCGGAATCTTTGCCTGCATGGAAAACGTGGCAGCATACACGCCGCCGATCTCAAATGTGCCGTCTGCACAGCACTGCCGCTTGCCGCCGGCAGAAATGACACTGGATTCCGTCAGTGTGGTAACCAGATCATAGCTGTGTGCGGCATAGTTGTATTTGTATACCTCTACCCGAATGGATTCTGCAATGATCATATCTCATCCTCCCGGAAATTCGGTGCATCGATCCGCAGGCGATAAATGCGGTCAATATCGCCGCACTGCATCCGCACATAGGCATTTGTCACTGCTCCGGTGATCCCGATCCCAATGACGCTGCTGATCCAATTTCCGCTGGAATCTTGAAAATACGCCGTCAGATCTCTCTCCGCATTTGGATACCCGTTGACACCGTATATCAAAATTTTTGGCGAAGCCGCTTGCAGCAAATTTGCACCAACATAGAAATGCAGATAGATTACGTCTGTGCTTTCGGTCGTATAGTCCGGCAGTTGCACAGAGCCGTCTGCCAGACGTTTGCCGCTTCTGGACTGCAAATATGCCAGCGGCGAAAGGGAGTGCCCTTGCTGTCCTGTACGATTTCCACACCGGAAAAAGAAATATTGCCATCGCTGAAAAGCGGGGCAAAATACGGGATCTCACCAAATTCTTCCTGACCAAGCTGCCGGATTGCCGAAAAAGATACTCGATAGATCTCACGACTAACAGAAATCGTGGTCACAGAAACGTTTCCGGACAGGATCAAACAATCTCCCAGATGCTGGTCAAATGGAACAATTGCCCCTGCTTGTGCCGGATAAACTGCACCGTCCAGATACAGTACACCACATCTGAGCACACTCATCAGCTTGGACAAGGCGGTATCTCCGTGCACCTCAAACGACAGCGGAATGGTTTCCACCAACGCCAGAACCGGATAATAGATCTGTGTTCCGGCAGCACTTTGGAATCGTTTTCCCAGAGGCTCCGCAGTAGAATCTCCGTTAACCAGCTGTCGCATATTGGCAGCACAAGACCAAGTGCCGCTCGGCGACTTCGCCCAAATATTCACAAGTCTCATAATGTTTCCCCTCCGCTTCGTGCATTGGCGATCTGTGCCGCCTTGACCACAACGGTTTCCAGCTGTGTGCCGCCGATGTTCACCGGAATGATAATATCCCCGTTCTGCTGCGGCTGCTGGTATTCTTCCGCCGCGGTCTTCTCCGGCGGATTGTACTGCACTGCCGGAACTGCCGTCCCGATGCCGGAATAGCCCTGCATCTGTACCGCAGAATCCAGCTGCATTTGCAGCCGGTCGGTGTTCACCTTGTCCATCATGGCATCCAGCGAACGGTTCAGATCATCGGCAGTGTCGCCTGTGGTGTCTTCCATGCCGACAGCAACGCCGGGCAGTAAAAATTTACCCACAGTGTCACGCATCAGCTTAGACGGGGAATTGATCCCGAAAAAGTCCTTGAATCCGTCCCAGATCCTGTCCGGCAACGTCCTGCACCGTATCCCAGATGGCAGAAACACCCTCGATCAGACCGTTGGCGATGCCTTTCAGAATGTTGCCGCCCAGTTCCAGCCAGTCCACTTCGGTGATCGCATCCCATATGGCATCTATGATCTGCGGAATTGCCTTGATCAGGTCGGGAATGGCTTTAATTAGTCCGCCGATCAGAGCCACAACCAGCTTGATACCGGCTTCGATCAATTGCGGCAGATTGTCGATCAGCCCCTCAAACAATGCGGTCACGATCTGAATCGCCGCATCGATCAGCTGCGGCAGCATGGCAATCAGACCGTCTGCCAGTGCCATGATCATGTCAATTGCCGCTTCGATCAGCATAGGGAGGTTGTCCACAATGCCGTTGACTACTGCCATGATGATCTGAATGGCTGCGTCCAGCAGCATGGGAAGATTCTGGATCACCATGTCTACCAGCGTCAGTAAAATGTAAATGACTGCTGCCAGAATCGTGCTGACATTGTCCATCAGACCGCCCACCAGAGCATTCAGGATCTCGATAGCTGCCACGATCAGCGTGGGCAGATTCTCCACGATCACATTGACAATGGCTAGAATGATCTGCGGCACATACTCCATCAGTGCCACCAATCCCTCGGACAAGCCGTTGATCAGCGTGGTGATCAGCTGCACCGCAATGGGCAGCAGATTCGGCAATGCCTGTTGAATCGCCGTAATAATGCCGTTCAAAAGTGTCTGTCCTGCTTCCAGTAATGCCGAAGCATTTTCCGAAATGCCCTGGACGATGCTGTTTTAGGATCTCTGTTCCGGCACTGAGAATGCCAGGCAGGTTTTTCCGGATACCGGAAAGAAATTCGCCCAGTATCTTCTTACCAGCTTCCACCATGCCGCTGGATCTGCTGCCGATGGAGTCGATCACACTGTTGATGCTTTCAAATAGCCCGTCAAAGATCCCGGCAGCATCTCCGCCGTTCATCACATTGATGATACCGGAAATGGCATCTGCTGCTCCGGCAGACAGCGTGGACTTCATATCCAGAGAGAAACCGCTGACAGTCCGTTTCAGTCCCTCTACCGCACTGCCGATGTCGTCATACTTGACCTCGTTGATCTGTCCCAGTGCATCATACGCCACACCGGACGCATCTTCCATGTTTGCCAGCATGGGCAATAGGTTTGCCTGTAAGTCCTCGAACTGTGTGCCGAACAGGTCAATGGCAGCTTGGTTTTTGGCGACAGGGTCTGCAATGCTGTCCAACGCCTGGACAGTCTGAAAAAATGCTTCCTGTGCTGTGTCGCCGCCAGCCGCAAACCGCTGTGCCATGTCATCTGCATTCATGCCAATCATGGCAAAGCCCTCTGCTGTGGACTCGCTGCCGTCCTTGCAGCGGATATTGAATTCCTTGACCGCATCGCCCACCTTGTCGATGGAGAACGCTCCGGATTCTGCACCGGAGATCAGGCTCTGGGTGAATTGCTCTGCGGAAAGTCCCAGTGCCGCATACTGTGTGGAATACTCATTGAGGGTGTCCAGCAGATCGCCGTTCTGATCGGCACCGTTTTGTGCTCCTGCGGCAATGAGATTGTATGCTTCTTCGGCACTGATCCCGAAGTTGTTCATGAGTGCCGATGCAGCACGGGTGCTTTCATTGACTTCATAGCCGAACGTGTCGCTGAGTGCCATAGCACCCTCTGTGGCAGACTGCAATTCTTCGCCCATCAGTCCGGTCTGCTTCGTGACTTCTGCCACGGCATTGGCGGCATCCTCGTAGGAATCCCCGAAGTTGTTGCCGTACACATCCTTGACCACATCCCGAAGCCCTTCCAGCTCCGCTCCGGTCGCACCAGCGAAGAAGACATCTGATTGATCGCCTTGTTGAACTCGTCCCCGGAGGAGATCATATCGCCAAATGCAGACAGGGCTTTCTTTCCCATGTCAGAGAGCAGATTGCCCATTGCCACAGATGCTGCGGAGATCGTCCCTTTCATGCCTTCAACCTTTTGGTCAAAACCGCTGGTATCACCGTCAATGGGGGACTCTGATGCTTTCATCTGCCATATTATTTCACCACCTCCGAAAAAC
>ENA-OQCM01000030-OQCM01000030.1-human-gut-metagenome-genome-assembly--contig:-NODE-30-length-8988-cov-0.968175_pt1 | contig 8988 bp, 9 predicted proteins | sample MGYA00242503_ERZ504588 | MGnify/ENA primary metagenome ERZ504588 (study PRJEB26092, sample SAMD00036333) | human gut metagenome | host: Homo sapiens | study: EMG produced TPA metagenomics assembly of the... | reverse complement strand
GGCGGCGGCCTGAGCAGCAGCCACGCTCGGCCGGCACGGCGGCGTTGGCAACCATGGCCTCCAGGCGTGCCACGCGCTCGGCCAATGCCTCAATCGTTAAATCAGCCTCGGGACGCGCCAGACGCGTGCAGGCAATCTCGAGCACCAGGCGCACGTCGCTCGCGCCCCTCATCTCCAGTGCGGCATCGTCGAGCACTGTCAGCACACGAGCCAGGCGGTCGGCAGGATGCTCGCCAAAGGCAGCGGCCTCGGCAGCAAGCGCCTCGGCCTGCTCGGAGCCGCCCTCAAACAACTCGGCACGGGCACCGGTAACGCAGGCAACGTACACGTCGCGCACGTGCGCCACCAGGTCGCGCGTCAGCTCCAGCAGGTCGTTTCCTTCCTCGACCTGCGCACGGATCAGTCCATAGAGCTCGGCAACATCGCGATCGGCAATGGCGCGGGAAAACTCGCCCAGAATCTGGTCCGAAACCTCGCCTAAAAGCGAGCGGGCGTCGTCCGCATGCACAGAACCGTTGCCAAAGACGCTCAGCTGCTCCAGCGTGGACAGCGCGTCGCGCATACCGCCCTTGGCATGGCGCGCCACGATAGCCAGCGCCTCATCGTCGTAATCGAAGCCCTCCTGCTCGCACACGTATGCCAGGCGACGCTCGATATCCTCGTTGCCGATGCGATGGAAATCGAAACGCTGGCAGCGCGAGAGGATGGTCTCCAGAATCTTTTGCGGGTCGGTGGTGCACAGCACAAAGATCACGTGTGCCGGCGGCTCCTCGAGCGTCTTGAGCAGCGCGTTGAACGCCGCCGTCGTGAGCATGTGGACCTCGTCGATGATATAGATCTTGTACTTGCCGCGCACCGGGGCAAAGTTGACGGAGTTGATGATTTCCTCGCGCACATTGTCCACGCCCGTGCGGGAGGCGGCATCGAGCTCGTAGACATCGGGGTGGTTACCCTCGGCAATGAGCTCGCACTCCTCGCAAGTACCGTCGGGCATGCAGCCGCTTGCACCCTCGGCGCGCGCCGCCTCGGCATTGCGGCACAGCAGCGCCTTGGCCAGAATGCGCGCCATGGTGGTCTTGCCCGTGCCGCGCGGTCCGCAGAACAGGTAGGCGTGGGACAGGCGCCCCTCGGTGATGGCGTGCTCGAGCGTCGAGACGATATGCTGCTGGCCCACCACGGAGTCAAAGGTGAGCGGGCGATACTTTCGGTACAACGATTCCATGGGTGCTCCCCCGGGTATACTGAGTCTTGTTGCCGCGGCGGCCATGCGGTCGCACGGCATACTGCATTCCATAATAACCCGTACGGCGAGCCCGCCGCGATAGGAGTCCAAAGAGCATGGCAGACGCAGAGAGCAACCTCGTTCCCTCCGAAGCAGCCGACCAGGTCGAGGTCGCGCTCGAGGAGCAGGCCGCAGCCGACGACGGCATCCTGTACCTCAACGAGTACCAATACGAAAAACGACCTCGTCCACCGACTTCCGCCCGCCTGGTCGCCCTCGCCCAGGCGTCGCGGCTCGCTGTATGTCGCCGCGGCAATTGCCGCGCTCATCGGCATCGGCATGCTGGTGGCCGGCGGCAACTGGATCAAGTTTTGGCGTCGTCTTTGATCGTTATTCGGCGCCTTTTTGGCTGGTGGAGCAAAAACCTGCACCACACCCTCGCCCGCGACTTTATCGACGCCGTTGAGGCCGACGAGTCCATGGGTGGCCGCTATCGCCGCGTCGCCGCCAACGAGGACGGCTGATGGTTTGGGGCACGAGCGGCAAGTCGCAGTTCTTCCCGTTTGAAAAGCTCGACCACGTGCTCGACGGCGAGCGCATCTTTGTGGCCATGTTCGCCGACCAGGGCGTGACGATCCCTAAGGACACCTTTGTCCGCGGCGATGCCGAGCAGTTCGGTCCCTTCCTTAAGGCGCGCATCAACAAAAAGCTCCGCATCGAGACCAAACGCAAGAAGATGAAGGCAGAAAAGGCCGCTGCCGAAGCAAAACAGGGCGACAAGCCCCAGGAGACCAAGGGCAAGCAGCGCAAGCAGAAGAAGAGCAAGAAGAAGCGGTAGGCCGGCCGACACCGAAGGCGCCTCGTCCCGCGCCCGATTCCGGGCCGGGGCGCCTGGAATCGGGGCGCGCGTACCGCCAATGGACCCGTTTTGCCTTGCTCTCGAGCTATTTCACTTCAAACCTTAAGAGCCTCCGCTCCGGCAGATCGGTCATCTTCATCGTGTAAGTCCCGGGAAATGCTTTCTCAAAACGGACGGTCTCGTAACCTTCGAAATAGTCGTTGGTGTTCTGCATCATAAATGGGACGAGCAACTCGTTTTCTGCCCCAACCTCCACGGCAAACGCAGCAGAGCCGCCAAGGACCGGCATGGCTTGCGTTATCAGATCGGTATTGACTACAAAATCATAGTTTGGCGCAGACTCCGGGACCAGATGCCAAACATACGCTTTGATTCCACCGTCGATATTATCCCTATTTCTGACACGCATCTTTACGGCGATAACGCACGTGATGTCGGCATCCTTCAGTCTCGTTTTCGTATCCACGGTGCCATATTTTGAATAATCGTCATGTGCTCGTTTGAGATACTCGCGCGGCGTGAGCAACTCTGCCCCGTCTATGCAAAACGAATACCCATCAGTCACCACATCCTTCGACCCCAGAAACGCTCCATCCATCGAGAGCCATTCGCCCTCCGCGTAATATTTCTCAGGAATGACCGTCCGGTTCCCGTTAACGACGCTCACCCTCATGCCCGCAAGGCCGGCAGCAGCACAGCAAAAAAGCGCGAGCGCCGATCTTCTCGTCCACAGGGTCTTCTTCATCGCGCTCACGACCTTTCCCGAACTTTCACAACGGCACCGTCGCGCATGCAGTAAACCCGATCGGCCAGTTCCTCGAGCACCTCTCCGTCATGGCTGGACAGAAGGACCTCACGACCCGTTGATGCCGCCATCGCCACAACGCGCTTGAGCATTTCAACGCCCGCTTCGTCGAGGGCATTCGTTGGCTCATCGAGAACAAGCAGCTTCGGCTTCTCCATAATTGCCGCAGCTATCCCCAGACGCTGCTTCATCCCAAGCGAGTATGCTCGGAACTTCTTTTTTTCGTCTGCATCGAGCCCCACGAGCCGCAGGGCAGAGCGAATGTCCTCGGGGGTGGCAACGCCCTTGATCTGAGCGATGAGCTTCAGATTGTCGTAGCCAGACAGATATCCCAAAAAGGAAGGCGCCTCGATCAACATCCCCAGACTCGGCGGGAACGAGATGTCCGCCCCAAGCCTTTGGCCATCGATAGAGATTTCGCCTTCGGTAGGCTTGATCAACCCGCAAACCGCTCGCATGAGCATGGTCTTACCCGAACCGTTTATCCCCTGAAGCCCGACCACAGTCCCAGGGTCAACCTCGATGGACACGTTGCGCAGGACATCGTTTTTACCCATGCGCTTCGATACGCCCCTTACGATCACACTCATATCTTGTCCCCCTTTTCTATAAGGTCGGCCCTTCGAAACCACAGTCCACCCAACGATAGGCATAACGACATAAGCCCAATTGATGACAAGACACTCGAGCCCGCCGCGATTCCCTCTTTGACAATTCCACCCCAGCGCAACAGCATCAAGGCGTTACCCAATAGCGCCCAATGTCGTGCATATGCCGAGCAGATCAGGTAGCTCATTAAAACCACAAACGAGACTGACGACCCAAGCACAAACCCAACCGCTGCCTGCGCAAACGCAAGCGCCTCAAAAGCAAATAAGAGACCTATGAAAAACGGCAGCGCATCTGCCTCGGCAGCTTTGAGAAACCACGGCGCCAAATTAGCCAGTTGAAGCGACTCACCATGAATGACCGCGCTGAACGAGGAGCTCACCACCAAGCTCCAAATCACAACAGAGCAAACCACCACGAGCAGTGAAAATGCCGTTACTGCCGCCACCAAGATAAAACGCGAGACCCACCAAAGGGTTCTTGCCCGGCATCGAACAAGCGCTTGCAAACCAAACCCGTGCAACGATTCGGTCGGATAGTCGAGTGTTGTATAGAGAATAAGCAGAATGAGAAATAGCCATCCTAGCGGAGGCACAAACATGACCCCGGGCCTAGCTCAAACGGAGCAGATCCGGCAAACACGAGCGCAAGATTATCCGCAAACCCCCAAGGTATCCGTTCTAACCCCCATACACAGAAGACAATCCGTAGGCGTACACCAAGTTCGCAACGGTCACTGCCGCAATTGCAATAAAAGTAAGGATGTTCTTCTTCAAAACGGTCCTCAGGTCCGCGGCGACCAGCCTAAACAGCATCAGACCACCTCGCGTCTTTTCCACGCCCCAGAAAAAGCCAACGAAGCAAGGGTCAATAATATGATTTCCGCAAAACCGGCTCGAATGTCTGGCCAGTTATTCAGCGATTCCGACCTGATGCTGTTGAGGATATTGCAGTTAAACCCCACACAAGCCATTACGCCGAAGATCCAGCCATTTGCAAAATGCCACGCAACCATTAGCAGATACGGGACAATTATCGCTTTGATTCTGCTACGAAACAAAATTGAGAAGCCAGTTACAGCCATGGATAAAGTCCCGAGCGTGACAGCATCGAACAGCGTGTATGCGAGCACATATGACAAAGGATGCGAATAAAATAGACCGGAGAAGTAGCTATGCAGGTAAAGTCCTACGTAAGTCGACTCATCGACCCGAGGAAGATACGCAGGAAAAAGCATCGAGACGATCAGGAAATTGACGAGCAGAGGAATGGCAGTCACTGTAAACGCGGAGAGGAAAGCAGACAGCATCTTTACGTTCACGTACGCCTTTCTGGAAACGCGCGTGCATATCTGCATGTCATAACCACTCAAACGCTCAAAGAGACACGACCAAGATCCAGCCAACATTGCAAGCAGGGGCAGTGCATAGAAAAACACCGACGCAGACAGTGGCGCGTTCGCGCTCACAACAATCCAGTTACCGAAGCTGCTTTCACGTGTTTGACCGAGATAATTTTCGGCTTGCACGCCAACGCCGTAACCAAAAGAAAGAAGGTTGTGGCGCTCTTTTTCCAAATTTGCCCACGGCTCCAGCGCGGCAGCTATTGCAACTGCGACCGCAATCAAGAGAGCAAGGATAAAAGCTGGACGTCTAATCGTTTTCGACAGTTCGTATCTTGCGAGCTTTTGGTTCATACGTCCTCCTCCCCCTTCCGACCCAGAAAGCCGGAAGGGAGCCATTTCAAACAACTATGCGGGAAGCTTGTGGAAATGCCCGACGCAGTCGGGGCTCCATACGCCAATAACAGTGCCGTAGCCAGACTCCGCCCATGCAGTCAGTCGCGCCGCAGATCGCCCGTTCTCACGGACGAGGTTATACATTTCCCACTGTCCCTTGTGATTCGAACGATACGTTCCCTGAGTACAATTCATGCTGCCGCTACCGCTTGTGTTATACGCACCGTCTGTATATAACCGAAGCGGATTTCCCGTATGGCCCTGGGATATCCAGATAGAGCGATGAGGAATCATCCTTTTGACGGTAGCCAGTTGCACTCGTCCCGGCACATTGAAAACTAAATGCCTTATCGGCATTGTTCGTACAGGTCGTAATTCCCGTATCGGCGTTTTGAGTAATGCTGGAAACCTGAGAGGTGTCAAACTCCTCTTGTGCAAACGATGCAGCGGGAACCCCTAGGGACAGACCAGCTGCAATCACCAAGCCGACTCCGATTCGAGCAATAGCGCTCCTTGGCTTAATCATGGCCTTCTCCAATCAAAAGCGGTTAACAATGCGTCGACGCACGGCAACCTTCGCATGAATAGAGAAAGATGTCTGTAAACACCCGCTATTGAGTTGATTGCTCAGGCGTTTACACGTTATTTACCTGCGATAACAATAAAATTAGCTCCGCCTTATTCTTGATCTTCAACTGGCGGTAAGATGCAGACCGCAGCGCTTGCACCGTAGATGCAGCGTAACCGACATCCTCCGCAATGGCCTTTGTCGTTGCCCCCTCTGCCGTCATCAGCAAAATTTGCGACTGAACATCAGAAAGGGAGCGCGACGTAAGCAGGGCCAGCTGGCGCACGCGGGCCGTTTCGGTGGACCCGTTCGCCCGGTACTCCAAGACGGCCTTCTCGTCCTCAACCGAGCGGGCGAGCGCGATGTGCGTAACGAACATGGGCACAGACCAGCAAACAATCACCGTTGCCACGACGACATTGACAGCCGAACTTTGCCCCAACAACGACGCGAGGAACAACGGCTCGAAAACCGTCAGATCCTGCACCATATTGAGCAAGACAGCCCAAACAGGAGCCGTCGCCCCGAAGCAAAGCATCCATATCCCAAGCATTTTGCGCTGCGGACAGCTTCGCATCACTATATATGTGAGCAGCACCCCCCGTCAGCACCGCAAGTCCATGGATTCGCCCCCCTAGCGACCGCATAGATTAAGGCAACCATGCCCATTGACACCAACGGCACGATAGCCCGAGCATGGGCATGCACCTTAAACGGACGCAGCCCAACAGCGAGCGAAGCCGTAGACGCCACGCCGCAAAACAGGACCGGCACAGCCATCAACGGAACGCGTATGCACATCAATGCCGCGATATAGATAAAAGACCATTCCACAGCAGATAGCACCGCCCATACGTACGGGCTTCCGAGCCAAATCGCTTCACCCGCTCTATCCAGCGCAGCGCCACGATTCGCTTTTCCACCCGCGTAGCGTAGCGACAGAAGCAGTCCGAGACCCAATGCGTAGCTTAAGAGGGAAAAGGCGACAGCCCGCGAAACACCGGACCCCCAATCGCTATCCGCCATTACCAAGGGCCCCGCCGCAAGGAGGATAAAGAATAATGTGAGCAGGTATCGAAACAGCCGGCGCGTTCGAGCTGATGCCACTATATCGTCAGCATGCCGCTGCGGTAGCTCATGCCCTACAGTATCGCCCTCACCCGCAAACAGCGCCACGAGCTCGCGTGAGCCCGCAACCGACGCCTTCCCGTATGCTCGGTGAAGCGTTGTTCTCACCGTCGATGGCTTCGTATCCGTCTCCTTGGCAATTTCCGCCGGCGTTTTCCCTTTGAGCAGCAGTCGAACAAACTGCTCTTCTCTAGGCGACAGGGCAGGGGAAAACACCCCCGCATCGAATGTGTCGGACGCACAGGCGATATCCGAATTGTTGTCCCGTTTCCCCCTTAGCAACATGCATACGAAGGCAGCAGCGATAACGGACCCCATCGCCAGCAATGCAATGACCACGGCATCGCTTGCGAAGTATGCCGCCTCAACAGCCGGAATAAGACCAATAGGAACTGCTACGAGCACAGAACAGGCAAACACGTCGCGCCGCCCATGGCCAAAGGCACGAGGGCGGCAAAACGGCGGGGCCACAGTCAATGCGAGATAGACCAACGGAATTAAAAGCGCAAGGCCAATTGACGCGGCCGTTACAGGGGGCATCCCCCATGGCTCGGGAACGACTCTCCATGAAACTCGACAGCAAAACAGCAGGCAAGACATGACGGCTATTGTTTCTGTAAAAATCGCGTCCTGCGGGTGACGAGTTTCCCTTTCGTCAGTCCGTGTCGACCTCTGCGTCAAAGGAGAGTCCGCCGTGCCCCAAATAACATATGAGAGAAGCAGCGACCCAACAAAGCACGAGACACACGAAACGCCATGTAACAACCAAATCGGTGCAAACACGATTGGAATAGAGTCTCCGCGAGCATAGAAAGCCAGGTCGGCCCATTCGGGAACCGTTGCAATAACACCAAGGAAAACACCGATGGCACCGAGATGCCTCGGCCTTCTCATTCCCCCCTTGCATAGCGCAGCACCATGAACAAACGCCGCGAGGCATGCGCCCAGGATAACGAGCCAGGTCATTGCACCTGACGCTAGGCCGATTGAAGATGAAAACCGGTGATAAGGGGTGACCGCCATTACGACAAGCGCAATGGCGCAGGCAAATGTAGCAGAACGGCGGGAAAAGAGCATACGGCCTCCATAGCGTGTCATTATATCGCTCGAGCCGCTCGTTTATCTCTGTTCTCACACCAGCCAGCATCAATGATTCAGGCGAACTCCAATCCGCGCCAGATCACGGTCCGGCTTTTGTTCGCAGTCCCCACATCAAAGCGGGATGCGGTTTCCTTTTGGACGCCGGTTCGGAAAGCGCATCCCGTTCCAGGGCAATATTCTGGGATGCAGTTTCCGCAGCCCACCCCATTTGGAAAGCGCATCCCATAATTTGGCTGAAAACTGAGATGCGCTTTCCAAACGAGCCGAAACGGGCCGAATCGATCGGGCCACCTCGCATCCCGCTATCCTCGCCATCTGCCCGAGCGTGCTACACTAGCAGCATCTATGCCACCGCGAACGGCTCGGCCCCGCGCCCGCCGCTCGCAAACGAACTTTAAACGCACGAGGGTTGGCCATGCCGCTTTTCCCGCAACATACCGCCCGGTTCTCGCCGGACGTTCCTTTGGAGGGCACCAGCTCTCGCGAGCTGCTCAAGCGGTACCAGCCGCTCGAGACACTTGCGACCGGCGGTTTTGGCTCCATCGAGATCTGCCGCGACACGCACCTGCGCCGCCGCGTCGCCATTAAGCGCATCCCCCTTATCAACGGCGCCGGCATGCCCGCCAGCGACATCATGGATGTCCTGCGCGAGGCACACACCGCCGCCATGCTTCAACATCCCAATATCGTGCAGGTTATCGACTTTACGCACGATACCGCCTATGCCTACCTCGTCATGGAATATGTCGACGGCATGTCGCTCGCCGACTTTTTGCATCGCGTGGACGGCCATTCGCTCACCTTTGACGAGGCCGCGGCAATTGCCGACGCGCTGGGCCAGGCGCTCACCTTCGCCCATAGCAACGGCGTGCTCCACCTGGATATTAAGCCCGCCAACGTGCTCATCGACCACTCGGGCAACGTAAAGCTCACCGACTTTGGCATGGCGCGACTGTCG
>ENA-OQCM01000029-OQCM01000029.1-human-gut-metagenome-genome-assembly--contig:-NODE-29-length-8999-cov-1.258341_pt1 | contig 8999 bp, 12 predicted proteins | sample MGYA00242503_ERZ504588 | MGnify/ENA primary metagenome ERZ504588 (study PRJEB26092, sample SAMD00036333) | human gut metagenome | host: Homo sapiens | study: EMG produced TPA metagenomics assembly of the... | reverse complement strand
GGTTCTCTTGCCCCAGTTTACGGACTCATAGCCAGCCAGTGCCGTACCTCCGATATAGAACAGCACCGTCTTACTGTTGTCGGAAAGGAAGTTGTAGGAATAACCGAACTCGCCCGTAATTTGTGCTATTGGAACGGAAGTTTCACGGTAAGGCAGATGTACTTGCAGATATTCCGCCCCATACGTCCACTTGTCACCACCCTTGGTATAGCTCGAAAGTCCGAGACCTGCATAATAGCCAGTCTTGCAGGACTTCTTGCCGTTATATACTCCGTCAGCCATGCCGACCTTCACCTCAATGCCTTTCATCTGAGGAAGACATCTTTGGGCGAATGCCTGCCCTGCGGTGAGGGCAAGCATTGCATGATTGCAATGTTTCTTCTTTTCATCCGTTACTTCACGCTAAGTTCGTTGATTGTCAAAGCTCGCACCAGGTCACTGTTATCCACGACAAACGACTGATGGCGACCGCCTTCCTTCTCGTTCATCTCCACGACAAGCTCCTTGTCGTCGGGAATGGTAAATTTCGGCAAGCAGAACACCGTCTGCTCCGTTTTCTTGCCAGCCACACGCACCACATAGTTGTAGGCACGGACAGGAAGAAGCACCTGCTCCTGAATGGCGGTTCGCTTCGCCACCTTTTTGTCCACTACCTTGAACGTGATATAGTCCACGTCAAACGGCACGTTGCTCTGGTTCTTGATTTCTGTGTGGAAATACAGCAAGTCGCTGTGTACATAGATGCCCTTCAAAAGGTACTGGATTCCGAAACGCTTGCTGCCGATGTGCTTCACCTTGCGTTTGTTCTCCTTGTGGATGGACTTCATGATGAGGTGTACCAGCATGGGACTTTCCTTGCCCAACTCCTTGAGATAAATCTCCTGCGCATTGTTCGGGCGGTTCACCGCCTCACCGTCATGGATGAAGTCCGCCATCTCGATATTGAGCATGAGCGGTTCCTTGGCATACTTCACATTGAAGGTGTAGAATGAGCCATCCTCCGTGATGACGCTCATATTGGTCTCTTTCTTGAAATTCTTTACGGCTGCTTTACACGGATAACATTCTCCGCACCGTCCGCCTTGCCAGCTATCAAATCCTCTGAACCCAAGTCAACGTACTTGACAGAGGCAGGAAAGAGAATATGAACCGTCTTGTCATAAGTCACTTCCAAGCCATGAGGTGGAATCATGCGGTCGAAGGTCAGCTTCTTGGTCAAGCCGTGATAGAGGTTGCTGTTCTCTTCCTTCTGCGGATACACCTCCTTGGTCAAGGTAAGTTTCTCTTCCTGGTCGGAAGAAACATTGCTTACTTGCTCAGTCTTTACAGACTTCTGCGCTTTTTTCTTGCCTGTCTTCTGCGCTGATGCAGTGCAGGCTACACCCAGCATAAGGGCGAACATGATTGTTGTCTTTTTCATTTTAGTTTGCTTTTAATTAAACTTTTGGATTAAGTGGTATAAATGTTGTTGCCTTTCGGCTAATCTTCCTCTTGGTAGAGCATGACCCTGTAGCCTGCCTTCAGGTGTATCTTGACGGTACGCATCTTCTTGGAGATATACTGCGACACGCCTTGTATGACACCTTTTCCCAAGTCGGAGGCAAGTTGTGCCCCGGCATTGGAGGAAATGTTGATACTGCTGTTCAGCGAGCTTCCCATGTTGGCACCGACTTCCTTGGCTGCGTCAACCTCCATCGACTTCGGGATGAAGATGCCCTCCTGACCGTCATTGTCATAGACGGCAAGCTCTATCGGGATAATCATGCCGTTGTGCTCAATGGACTTCAAGGCTATGGAAAGCCTTTCGCCTTGCAATCGTGCCACTCCGACAATGACAGAATTTCGTGGTATCTCTCTATTGCCGACACGCATGGCTTCCAGCAGTCTCAACCTTACTGCCTGTCCGTCCGTTATGGTCTGGTTGCCGTGGATGCAGGCAGAAATCGTGTTTTTGTCAGAAATACCACCTCTTCCGATGGCGGTATTGAATCTTGCCGAAGCCTTTTCCGAGTAAGAGGCTGCAAACTCCTCGTTACTCATGGGGCGGTTCAAGGACGAGACTACACGCCTTTGAACTTGCCTTACAGGTGTAATCTTGGCTTTCTTGCCCTTGGTGACAGCTTCCTTGTTTTCCTCTGTTGCTGTTTCTGCTGATGAAGGACTTGCCGCATTGGCATTTCCTCCAGGCATGTACTTTGCCGCAAGTTGGTAGGACTTCTCCATAAGGGCGACTTGCTCGTCCATATTGGAACGCTTGTTTTCCTGCTGCATCATGCTTGCCTCCAGCTCATCAAGACGTTTCCTCAACTCAGCATCTTCGCTGCTTTCCCCTTGTTGTGGCTGTTCATAGAACCGCCCAAGGTCGTGTTCAAGGTTTGGTATGCCTCGGCAGACGAGCGGATGGCATCCGCCTCCTGTCTTTCCGCTTTTGTTGGCTGCTGCCCAGACTGCATCAGGTCAAAGTCCTTTTCTTGCCGTGTAGCAGTCGAATCAATGCCTGGCATGTACTCACCAAGAGTGTTCATTGCTCTGCTTTTTTCCTTTTGCTTGTTGGCAAGATCCTCCTTGGAGTATGCCTTGCGCTTATCCGCCTCCACATCTGTCTTCTCCGCATCGGGCATTTCCATGTTGAATCCCTTGCTGCCTTTCTCACCCTCTGATGCCGACGACTTGAAGATAAACCATAGCACCAGACCGCAGACGAGGCACATGCATGGTATGGCAATCATCTTGTTTCGCTTGATACGCTGTTCCTCTGTCAAAGGCTTCTTTTCCTTTGGAGCCTTATCCGGCTCCATCTTGTCATTCTTCTCTTTTTCCATGTATCAATTCTTTTAGGTTGTTCACCTGCTGCCCCTTGTCGGTGGGCAACTTTACACTCTCTATGTGCTCGACCTCTATTTTCGAGGACTTGCCGTTTCCGAAGTTGATGATGGCTGAACCTATCATGTAAAGGCTACAGAGGCAAACAAGCCGAACATGACAAGCACGACTTTCAGTCTCACCCTTGGCGGAAGGGAATCCAGCCTGTCACGCAGTCTTCCCTTCATACCATTCACCTTTTCTTGGATTGTCTTAATCGGATTTTCCATTCTTGCTATTTTTATCGTTCTACTGTACTGATGTCCCTGTTCTCCACAATGGTGAAACCTTCAATGGTAAAACCATTCGGGTTATCATCGGAGCGTGTGGCATTCACCAACCTGCATACGGTGACAAGACTTCTCTCCGTCACGTTGCTTTCCCTGAGGATTACCTGTCTTGCGTAGGTCTTGGCTTGATAAGGGTAATTGTCGAAGTTGCAGACCACGCTGTCAACTTGCAGCGACTGGTTGATGTTTCCCGCGATGAGTCTGTTGTAAAAACCTTTCTCCGCAAAGTCCTGGTAATAGTTGTATGCGCTCTTGTCTGCCAGCAGCAAGGCTCGTTTCACATTGTGCTCGATGGCGCTCTTCTCCGGCGATAACGTGAAGAACAGCTCATGAAAGCGTCTCACGTGTTCCCTTGCCTCGGCGGGTCTGTTCTGTGAGAGGTCTTGTGAGAGGGCGAGCATCAGCGACTTGCCTCCATCAAGGACGTATATCTTCTCGCGTTGCTTCTCCGCAAATCTGAATGCGAACACCACCGAGCATATTGCAACAACAGCGCAACCGATGACGAGGACGATGCAGAACAGGCGTATCTGTCTGAACGAGGTCTCGATATTCTTCAATGACTTGAATTCCATTTTTCTTTTCGTTGTATTGTTCATGAATGACTATATTTTCTTAAATCCGCTCTTGATGAGCCTTCCGGCACGTCCTGCCACATTTCCAGCCGTTGCTCCTGCGATGCTTCCGCCAGTGAGCCTGCCGTGTTCACGTTCCGGTTGTAGTTGCCGATGCCGCCACCTGCATGTATGATCCATCCCGCTACGGTCGGTATGGTGAAGTAACCGATGATTCCGATGATGAGGAAAACGATGTAAACACCGTTGCTTGCCTCAATGGAAAAGTTCGGGTCGTTCTGCAATGCCTCGATGTCGTTTTGCAGCATCAGCACCTGTATCTTGGCAAGGATGGTACTGAACAAGTCCGAAACGGGTAGCCAGAGATAAATCTGTATGTACCTGCAGAACCATTGCGTCAGCGTGGACTGGAATCCGTCCCATACCGATATGGCGAAACAAAGCGGTCCGAGGATGGACAGGACGATGAGGAAGAATGTCCTCAGCACGTCTATGACCAATGCGGCAGCTTGGAACAGCAGCTCCAGCAGTTCACGGAAGAAATCACGGATGCTCTTTTTCATGCTGTACATGCCACGCTCCACATACATTCCTGCCATTGTCACCACGTCGCCGGGTGACCAGCCGAGTTCGTCAAGCTGCTTGTCAAACTCCTCGTTGCTTACAAGGTATGCAGTTTCCGGATTGCGTTTCATCGCCTCATACTCCAGTTTGTCTTTCTGCGCCCGGTACTCGTTCATGTCGAGGTCTGTGTCTCCAACATGGAATGTGTACCTTGCACGATGGGACTCATCACGCTGTTGAGCGTACCGAGCACGATGGTCGGGAAGAACATGATGGCAAGTCCGATGGCAAACGGACGGAGCAGCGGAAACACGTCTATCGGCTCTGCCCTTGACAGTGACTGCCAAACCCTCAGGGCGACATAGAACAGCGCCCCAAGTCCTGCAAGTCCCTTGGCAATGTCCGTCATGTCGGAACACAGCGGCATCATCTCGTCATACAGGGAACGCAGTATCTGGTGAAGATTCTCGAAATCCATAGGCTACCAGTATTTCTCGTTCGACTTGCCGTAGAGTCCCATGATGCGGTCGAGGTCGTTTTTCTTCTTGGCACGCAGATAACTCACGGAAATGTTCTTGTTGGTATAATAGCTCACGAGATTGCGGTAACGCTTCATCTTCGAGTAGCAGCGTTCCACCACGTCCATTCGCTCCTTGTCCGTCATGGAAAGTGTCGTAATGTTCACCACATTCTTCAGTTCTGTCAGCACATCGTTGCTTTCCTCCAGCAGTTTGGTATAACCGAAGCCGATGGCGGAGAGTTCCTCTACGGAGAAATTGTCATCGTGCATCATCTTCTGGTAGTTGTTGATGTAGATGTCCGTGATGTCACCCACCATGAGGATGGTCTGCTGCACCTTGCGTGCGTCCTTGACTAGGTTGTTCACCGACTTCAGTGCATCGTAGTACTTCTTGCCCTGCTCGTAAATCTTCACGGTCTCCTTGAAGTTGTTGAGCATGTTCTGAGCCGTCGAAGATGTGTGGACGATGTTGTTGGACGAGTTGATGATACTCTGCGCAATGTTGGTAGGATCTATGACAGACCACTGTGCGCTTGCCTTTCCTACCATCAGCAGGAACAGGCAGATTGTCATGATTACTTTTGTTCTCATTTTTACTTTTGGATTAAGTGGATAATGAATTTACTTGTTCTCTTGTTTGTCCTCTGCAAGTTGTCGGATGGCAGCTTCCATGTCGCCACCAAGTTTCTCCGCCAATGCCCTCACCTTCAGTTTCTCACTTTCCTCAGTCGTATAGGCGAGATATTCCTGCGTGGACACCTCTGTGGCATATACTGCCGACTGCGTTCCTCCGAGTCCTATCCATACTTCCTTGTAGAGACGTGACGGGTCGTTGGACTGGTTGATGGAGAGAATCTGCGACTTCTCCTTTTCCGTCAATCCGAGCAATGACTGTATCTGCTCGAACTTGTTCATGAACTTCCTCTGGTCAAGGAGTATCTTGCAGTCTGAGTTGTTGATGATACTCTCCTTCACAATAGCGGAGGATATGATGTCCTCGACTTCCTGCGTCACCACAACCGCCTCACCGAAGAACTTTCTGACCGTCTTGTAGAGATACTTGATATAGGACGCCATGTTTGCCGAAGCTATCGCTTTCCATGCTTCTTCTATCACTATCATCTTGCGGATGCCTTTCAGACGGCGCATTTTGTTGATGAACAGCTCCATGATGATGATGGTCGTGACTGGGAACAGGATTGAATGGTCCTTGATGGAATCTATCTCGAAAACGATGAACCGCTTGTGCAGCAGGTCAAGCTCCTTGTCTGAGTTCAGCAGATAGTCGTATTCGCCACCCTTGTAGTAAGGTTCCAGCACGTTGAGAAATCCGTCTATATCAAAATCTTTCTCACGGACTTTCTTTTCTTCCAGTACCTTGCGGTATTCCGTTCCCACAAACTCATAGAAGGTATTGAAGCACGGCACGATGTCGCTTTCCTCTTTCAGTTTACCGATGTAGAGCGACACGGCATTTGACAAGGCAACCTCTTCCGCTCGTGTGGCAGGCTCGTTGTCCTTCTTCCAAAGCGTCAGGAGCAATGTCTTGATGCTCTCTCGCTTCTCGATGTCAAAGACCTTATCCTCAGTGAAGAACGGATTGAATGAGATGGGACTCTCATCCGTATAGGTATAGTAGATACCGTCCTTTCCGCATGTCTTTCTGTTGATCATCTCGCAGAGTCCCTGGTAGGAGTTTCCCGTATCGACCAAGACCACATGCGTGCCTTGCTCGTAATACTGTCTGACGAGGTGGTTCATGAAGAAGGACTTCCCGCTTCCCGAGGGTCCGAGCACGAACTTGTTGCGGTTGGTTGTTACGCCTTTTCTCATCGGCAGGTCAGAGATGTCAATGTGCAGCGGCTTGCCACTGATGCGGTCTGCCATCTTGATGCCGAACGGTGAGGGAGAATCCATATAGTTGGTTTCCTCCGTGAAGAGGCAGGTTGCCTGTTCGATGAAGGTATGGAAACTTTCCTCTGACGGAAAATCACCCTCGTTGCCGGGTATCGCTGCCCAGAAAAGTGTCGGACAATCCACCGTATTGTGGCGTGGCACACATTCCATGCTTGCCAACTGACTGCCCACATCATTGCGAAGATGCTTCAACTCTTCCATATCCTCGCCCCATGCCAGGACATTGAAATGGGCACGGACTGACTGCAAGCCTTGTGAATGAGCCTCGTTCAGATACTCGTCAATCCATTCCTTGTTGATGGCGTTCTGTCGGCTGTACCTTGACAGCGAGTGCATGTTGCGGGCAGTCTTCTCAAACTTCTGCAAGGTCTCGTCACTGTTGTCTATGAATACATACTGGTTATAGATATGGTTGCAGGACAACAGCAAGCCAACTGGAGCGGCAAAAGATAGTCGGCAGTCACTTCGGTCAGTTGATAGTCGCTCGAAACGGTTGTCCGTAGATACCTCCGTTGGCAGGTCTTCCGTTTGTGACAAGGTATGAAGGCATAGGTGTTTGTTTCCGATACGCATACCACTTGCAGACAATTCCATATCCTCCAAACATTGCACGTTCTCCGTGGAGAGCGAGAGGTACTTGCCTACAAGTCCCGTTGTTCGTTCCGTACCTGTGATTTCCTCGTCCGTCAGTCTGCGTAAGGAGATATACCCGGAGTCGTTGATGATTCTTGCGAACTGCTCCACGGCATCGAGGAATCTTGCTACCGTTTCCTTCTCCTTGATTTCCTTGGGAATAATATGCCCACGGCACAAGATGGAAAAGTTGCTCTGGCGTGCCATGCGCTCCTTCGTGGTCTTGGTGAGGAACAGGTAACACTGGTGATGCAGGTAAGGACGCTCATTGAAGTGTCGCTCGTAGCTTCTTGACAGAAGCTCATATCGCTATTCTGCAAGTCCGGCGCATAGTTCTCTTTCACGAACCAGTCCTGTCTTGTGGACAATGCTGTAGTCGGGCAGCACCTTGATAGCCTTGCACCATGCGGCATGTACCGACTCATACTCCTGCGATGTAACCGTGAAGATTTCGGGGAGCGTTACCTCGTAGGCGACCGTGATGTCGCCATCCTTGGAGATAATGCAGCCTTGCTCCACGGCAAGCAACGGGAATTTGCTCTCAAGGGTGCTTGATTTTCTGATATTTCTCATTCTTCTTTCATTTTATGTTTGAACATTCGGTTTGTTTTCCTCGGTTGAGGATATAGCGTGGGTGGCTCTTGGAGGCAAGGAGCTTCATCAGTCCATGTTCTCCGTACTTGTTGTTCAGGTGAAATGTTCCCCATACAAGCAATGATCCGAGCGTGAGCCCCAAGCCGATGCAGGCCAATTGATCCGCACCTGCCATATAGAGGACGACCACAAGGAAAAAGACGGCAAGCAGTCCACCTGCAAAGATGAAGAGGTACTGTGCCTTCAGTCCCTTGAACTCAACCGAATGACCGATGCCCTTGTTGATTGGGTAGTCAGCCATAAGTCTTATACCTTATTATATTATAGGAAGAATGAGCGGAGGATGGTTGCGCTCACGATGAGGAAGATGCAGGCTCCGAACCAGCTTGCGGCAGTCTTGCTCGTGTCGGGGTCGCCAGATGAGAACTTGCCATACACCTTGATGCCTCCGATGAGACCCACCACGGCACCGATGGCGTAGATGAGCTTCGTGCCTGGATCGAAGTAGGAGGTCACCATACTTGTTGCCTCGTTGATACCTGCAAGTCCGTTGCCTTGCGCGAATGTCTGGGATACGGCTGCGAAAATCATCGCAGCGAGAAGAATGATTCTGTTTTTCTTGTTCATAAATCTTTTTTGTCTGTGCCTTGGGGATTGGATAGTCCCGGCTGGCGGTTGATACTTTTGTTTACTTATGCGGCATGATGCCGACTTGTGGATTCAGTGGCGAGCTGAGATTTTAGCCGTAGTCTTTCTTTTTCATTGGCGTACTCTTAATTTATTGTCAGAGGCGATACGACTTGAGACCTTCATCGAATGCAGCCTTGATTTCGGCTGCATAGGCATTGAAGTGTTCGTTGATGATGTTATCCACATAACTTGCAATGGAAATCTTTCCCTTGCCTACGATACTGACAAATTTAGTCACACGCTCATGAATGTCCTCGCTGATGCCAACATGTCTGCCATATCTTGCGGTAAAACCTGCATTTGCCATGAACTTACCGACATACTGCTCAGCACGCTCTTTCTCCATTCTGTCGA
>ENA-OQCM01000028-OQCM01000028.1-human-gut-metagenome-genome-assembly--contig:-NODE-28-length-9038-cov-1.602065_pt1 | contig 9038 bp, 12 predicted proteins | sample MGYA00242503_ERZ504588 | MGnify/ENA primary metagenome ERZ504588 (study PRJEB26092, sample SAMD00036333) | human gut metagenome | host: Homo sapiens | study: EMG produced TPA metagenomics assembly of the... | reverse complement strand
CGCAATATTTCTCTTGATCCACAACTTGAAAAACGGATCATTAAAGGATATAATATCCCCATCTGCATCTATAAAATCACGAGCTATCAATGCCTTCTTAACACCTTGTACATTTGCAGAACTTTCCAAATGATACTCATTCAGAACCTCTCGACGAGAAAGTCCAGAATTGATACCATTCGCCACCGCTATGAGGAAATTCTTCTGGTAAACCGTCATGGTTTCCATATCACGCTGATAGAACAGGCGATTTTGATCCAAAAGTTCATCGATAGCTTGTTCTATCATCTGGTCTGTAACCTCAGGACTAGCCTTATACCATGTGAGCCAGGCCAAATGTTGGACTAGCGAAGACAGGTTCTCCGAGACTTGGCAAATCTTAAGAGCCTGCTTTTCCTCTATATGCTTCCCTGTATTCTTGAACTTCTCACAGATGAAGGGAACCCACTCTGTTTCCGGTATCTTGTCGAGAAACATGATGTCGCCAAACTTGTAGAATGGACATTCTGTAGTGTGGAACAGCTTAGTCATCAGGTGTTTTTTGCTTCCAAACATGCAGTAGGTAGTCAGCTTCTGATGCTGCCACACAGTCCTCAGTTTCTTCTGGAAGGTAAGCGAGTCCTTGAAATCTGCTATCTGCTGAAACTCATCAAAGCACACTACTACTTTTATGCCCTTCTTCTCTGCAATTTTCTCTGGCAGCTGCAAGATTTCCCTTTCAGGGTTATCCTTTGGATCCCAGGCAAAAGACAGAGAAAAGTCGTTCATTGGATCAGTACCGAAGGAGAACTTCGGCGTGATGTTGGAAAGAAAGGTCTTTGCCATCTGAATCCATTCGTCCCATTTGGAAGATGTCTGGCGGATGGTTTCCGTTGCCAGCATCTTGCAAAACTCATAGTCGGACTTACATGAGAATACATCAACAAAGATGAACTTCACATTTTTCCGCTTTGACTGACTAATCACTTTCTTGACAAGCGAAGTCTTTCCCCATCTTCTTGGAGAGATGAGGATAGTATTGATGCCATGTGTAAGGTTGGCTTCCAAACGTTTAGCATCTTCTATGCGGTCTGTGAAACATTCATCTTCCACAGCCCTACCGAACTCAAATGGATTCTCTATCATAATCGTTTTCGTTTTATTATTTATATTGTATGCAAAGATAGTAAAAATCTTCTTAGTAAGAATCTTTTTAGTAAGAACTTTATTACTAATTAACTGTTTACTAATTACACAGATTGTAACTTGCAACATATTTGCAGGTTAAATATGTATAATATTAAAGAAATAACTTGCAATAAATTTGCATATTAAGTATATTTTTAGTACTTTTGCGACAAAATTATAAACATAAAGAAAGGAGTTTGTATGAAAGCTCATGCAGAATTAAAGAACTTATTAAAAGGCAAGAAGATACAAGCATTTGTTAAAGACATGTGCTTGCATGCCTATCCCTGGACAGAACGCATTCCTGTAGAATATTTGGAATATAAGATATTCGAAGAGTTCCGTTTACGTGAATCAACAGGCGAAAAGACACGCATTGGACTCGACAAAAAGCTACAGGTAATTCCTGATGTTATACTATTCATTAAACCAGGTTATCGAGCTCTTAACCAAGGGCATTGTTTTACCATTGCCCTAGAGATAAAGGAGTTTAAAGATGACCTGATGCGTGACGAGAAGCTATGGAAGTATGTTGGCTGGACAGACTTCTTCTTCATAGCCGTACCTGATGATCTCACTCAATATGCGTTTGAAAAAATAGTCGAGGTAAACAACGAACACCCAGAGACACTATCGAAAATAGGTGTATTAGGCCTCGAAACAGGCGAACTATACTCTCATCCGCAACGCTCAGAAGTTAGCATTGAAAAGCAGAACCTGGTATTGCAGAATGCAGTCTATAACTACGCCTTCAAAGATGCAAAGACTATTTTCTTCACTCCAGAAGAACTACCAACACCGGTAGCTTTAACAGGAAAAAATATTGTTGAGGAAGATGCTAAAAACTCTGCGCAAAATAACTTGCAACAAAACTGCAAGTTAAAAAATAGCGATACACTGCAGTATGAAGAGCGACAAAATAACCTGCAAGAAAACTGCACGTTAAGAAAAGGTGGCTATAAACAACTTTCTAACGAAGAAAAGGCTGCACGAAAAGCAGCCTTCCTGGCACGTCAGGAGTTTCGTGAGAAACGAGCTGTAGAACTAGCAGAAAAATCTACTGTACTCAATGAAGATATACGTCAACGCCTCATGGCACAACCGCCAAAAGCACAGGAAGTGTTCTGGAAAATACGTGAATCCAAGAACGGCAAGCAACTTCAAGATATAGTATCAGAACTTGACTATTCTCAAAGAACAGCCGCTTACGGACTTGCCAGTCTCACTTCTGCCGGATTGATCAAACGTGACGGAAGCCGTAAAACAGGAGCCTACACTGTCACAGACGTAGCAGCATGCAACACAACGTGTGCAACTTGCTCAATAGCTCTTCAATGCAAAGACTACAAACCAGTCTAACATTCCATTCCAGATCTGGTCGTGATAGTCTGTCAAGTAGAAATTGACAAAGCCAAAGAACAAACATATAGTATTTAATAAATACTAATATTCTTATTTAATAATTACGTATTATTATATTTAACAAACTATATGATACTTATTTAATAAATATAATAATAACGTAAATTATTAAAGATTTATTGTTAAATCTTTACAAATATTCTTCTTATTAAATATAAATATAGTATATTTGCAACATAAATCTTTAAATATTAAATAGATATGGCTATACAAAAAAAAGGCAATGTGGATTTTTTGAAAGATGTAACACCAACTAGCCTGTCGTCTGACAGCAAAGATTCAACCATTGTTACAGATACAAAAAACAACACATCTTCTTTAAAAGAAGAACTTCGCACAAAAAAGAAATCGCTAGATAATTGGGGAAGACCTCGCAAACAGCTCATAGAAGGAGTAAAAGAAGTTTCGCTTACTGTCCAGCTTCCTGAGACTTTGATTAAGGCATTACGTAAAGAAGGTAAAAAGCAAGGCAAATCTATGAAAGAATTGATAGGAGCATCTCTTCTTTCAACTTACTCTAGCCTTTTACAATAACAAATAAAAGAAGCAACCATGGCAATAAAAATAGCAGTTACAAACCACAAAGGTGGAGTTGGCAAGACTATGACAACATTCAATCTCGGTGCTGCACTTGCAGAACTTGGGGAGAAAGTACTTCTCATAGACAGCGATGGACAATGCAACCTCACCATGCAATCTGGAGCAAATGTAGAAGGAGCAAGTAATCTTTCCACATATCTCAATGACGATGATGTAGAAATCAAACCAGTATCAATCAACGAGAATCTTTGGATCATTCCTGGTTCTACCGCTCTCGATGAAGATGCTCATAATATAGAACTCAGCATAGAAGATGACATAAATGGTGCTACTCACTATTTGGCAGACATCCTTAAAAAGATAGAAAACAGTTATAACTTATATTCTCATAGATTCTGCTCCAGGTTCTGGTGCCATCCTTGTAAACGTCATAGTTGCCGCTGACAAGCTCATAGTCCCTATTGCTGATAAATTTAGCATAACAGGAGCAAAGAAGCTCACCCAAATAATCAAGGCAAATCACAAGACCATAGAAGGAAAATACCTGCTTACTAAGCAAACAAAATTTGGAGTTTCAAAGCAAATTAGAGAAATGCTCACAACGCAATCTCCAGATGCTCTGTTTCATACTAGCATACGCCAATGTGAAGACTTGAACAAGTCTGCCGCACTGTCGCAAAGTATCTTTGTCTTTTCTCCAAAATCCAATGGTGCAGAAGATTACATGTCTTTAGCAAAGGAGATTATAGGTAGCAAGAAAGATGAAGAAATGCCATTCTAAACAGAATCTTTTTATTTAATAAATACGAAATATATTATTTAATAAATACAATTAAAAATTATTTATTAAAGCATAAAGATACTATTTAATAAAGAATATATAAAATAAATCAAAAGTCTGATAACCACAAAGTTAACAGACTTTCGCTTTACTAACAAAACATCAAATAGAAAGTATGCTTATCCTTTTCTATTTACGCTCTATATTGAGTTGAGTTTTACGTTCATCATCAATAGTGCATTTGCTTAACAACGCTCCTATCCTGTGCAGTCCTGAAACAATTATCTTTTGCTGCTTGTTCCGAGGAACCTTTAAGCCATTTGCATAATGGGATAGCAATGCACTATTGATTCCAGTCTCCTTACTAATCGCTGCGAGCGATACGTATGAAGAATATGCCTTCAACATGGCAGTTACATCTTGAAACTTATATACAAATTCATACTCTTTGTTTTTGTACCATTCAGGAAGTTCTAATCCAAATTCTGTATATCCATCAAAACCAATTTTCAATTCAGCTTCACCCATATCTATAATATCATTAAAATCTTTGGTAATAATTTTCATTTCACCATATGATGTTTCGCTTGATACCAACCCTTCGAATGCTGAATTATTCCAAGCGACCTTAATAGTTATTTGCTTCATATTAGTCATTTTTGCAGCAAAGGTATAAAAAATAATACTCTTAGCACACATATCTGCGTTAAAAGTATCCAAAAGAATACTTTTTAATAAAAACAGATATAAAAAACTGACAAAAAATAGCCTAGAAATAATTTTTTTTAAAATAAAAATCATCGCGCGCGATTATAAAGAAAAGAAAAATGACTGTAAATATTAATACTCTGCGGTTATTTTTATGCCTAAAAATAGTTGCAAAAAAGTTGCTGATTTTCAGAAAAAATACCTACCTTTGCAAGCGAGTTGCAGAAATGCACTCTCAAAGTACAACAGCATAAGGCGTAACTGTTTAATCGGCACTCTGAACTTCGCAACTTCATCCGCCCGATAATCAACAGGGATGCCCCATAGGGTGAATTGTACACTTTCACGACCGAGTTTTCTTGGCCGTGAAAGTTATCGTATATACACAATTGGGGTGGACTGGGGTGAATCTTGCGGATGGCAATGCGAAGGCCTAGAGTGGAGATTTCAGCTTGGCTCCACCCCTTCATGCAAGCGTACACACCTTCAAAAATAACACAATATAGTCAGGAGCCAGACTAAGTTTTTAAAGAAATGAAGACAACATTGCTATCAATCGCAGTATTTTGCTGCATGGCATCAGCGCAAGCACAAAAAGTAACGGTTCCTGAACCAGAGTATAAAGGACAGGTAGCTGTCATTAACACAGACAGCACTACAACGCTTCTCCAGAAGGAAACAGGAGAACACAAGGCAAAGTCTTCGGCTTTCGCCCTGGTTCCAATTCCAGGAGCTTCCCTTCTTGACAGAACAAAAGCTTACCTCACTGTGAAGGGAGCAGAAAGCCCTAACAAGATTTCCTCCAAGAAGTTTTCCCTCATCATTCGTGTGAAGGACAACAGCGAGGAGCCAAAGAACGCCTTCGGTATCTTCAAGTTCGAAACCAAGAAGAAGGAACGCAGATTCAAGATGGCAGACATCGGCTTCGGCAGCGCATCGGCTACCACCAATTTCACCACCGTGGATTATGAGGCGAAGAAGTATGGATCTTCATCATACCTCGTAACTCTCCATGACCTGACAGCAGGAGAATATGGAGTGGTGGCTAACGGTTTTGACAGTATCGCCACATTCTCAGTGAAGTAGAAATCATTTTGTAGAACCAGTTAAAGTTTATAGATATGGGAACAGTATTTTTATGGTTATTCATGGCATGGCTCTTCAAGGGCTTCGGTAAGGCTATGACACATTCAGGCGGCAAGAAACGCAAGGAAAGCTGGGATGGACTCAGCTACGAACAGAAGGCATGGCTGCATGACAAACATAATGGACGATAATGAGTAACAAATGTTTTCTGTTAGCAGGAACCATTGCCATCATCGGTGCAATCGAAGTAATACGCAGAGTCAGAAGAATGCTGGATGTAAAAGCTCCATATTTCTTACTATAGGCTCTTGTGTATTGCTGCTTGTTGCAGGAATAATTCTTTCGTAAAATTATGGCATTAGAAATAAGAAGCACACCTGTGCTGACAGGTGAAGACGCTGAACGTTTTGTACGTGAGGCAGAAGAGAATGAGAGAAATCCACAAAGGAGAAAATTACTTTTCTCGTTTGAGGATATTGACAGAATGATGGAACGTTCACGAAAATATCTAAAAGAGCATGGAGGAAAGAGTCCTTTTGCGAAGTAAGCAGCTCATTGCCATATTCTTCTCCTGAAGATCTTGGCAAAATGCACAATTGAAATATTACAGAGAAAGGAATATCATATAAGAACCGCTGTTGTTATGTGCTATTAGGGGGTGTAATTTAAACTGTGTCAAGGCTTGTTCTTAACTTTCATTCCCACTCCCTGCTGGGGCATGCCCCCAGCAGGGAAGCCTTTTCGGCTGCAAAGTTACATAATTTTAAATCTATCTCCAAATTTTATTGCCAATTGTTGAGAAATTTGTCCCCAATTTGCCAGTGGCATAGTCCATTTCTTACGGATGTTGCGGTAAGCTAAGTACACAAGCTTCTCCAAAGAATTATCCGTAGGAAAGACCCCTTTAGTCTTTGTGACCTTTCTTACCTGTCTGTGATACCCCTCAACCGTATTGGTCGTATAAATGAGTTTACGGATGGCTGGAGTATATTGGAAATACTCTGTCAGACGTTCCCAATTGTCACGCCATGACTTGATGACAATTGGGTACATCTCTCCCCACTTAGACTCTAACAGGTCTAAATTAGCAGCAGCGGAGTCTTTGTTTACTGCACCATATACTGTTCTTAAATCCTTGATAAACTCCTTTTGATGCTTACTGCCAACATACTTGATAGAATTGCGTATCTGATGGACAATACAGAGCTGCACAGAACTCTCAGGAAATACGCTTTGGATGGCATCCGGGAAGCCTTTGAGACCATCAATACAACAAATCAAGATGTCTCGAACACCACGGTTCTGAAGATCCGTAAGAACTTCTAGCCAGAAGTTAGCTCCTTCACTCTTAGACACATACATACCTAACAGTTCTTTTTGGCCTTCCTTGTTGATGCCAAGAATGTTGTAAATGGCTCGTGTGACAGCTCTGCCATTCTCATCCTTTACCTTATAATGGATAGCATCAAGCCAGCAAATGGCATATACAGGATCGAGCATGCGAGACTTCCAGGCGGTGATTTCGGGTAATACACGGTCTGTTATAGAGCTGATAGTATCGGCTGATAGAGTTGTGTTGAACTCACGCTCAAAGTAGCTGCTGATGTCACGTGTGCTGGTGCCCATGGCGTACATCTCAATAATCTGGTCTGCCATGCCATTGGCAAGAATAGTCTCACGCTTCTTTACGGTCTCAGGTTGGAAAGTTCCGTCTCGGTCACGAGGAGTCTCTATAGTGACCTCACCATATTTTGTTTGAACCTTCTTACTCATCTTACCATTACGACGGTTGCCGGAAGAGCGTTCCTCTTCACTTAAATGAGCGTCCATCTCACCTTCGAGAGCTGAGTTGAGAATACGCTCTAACAATGGAGTTAATGCTCCGTCCTTGCCAAATAAGGCTTCACCACTACGCAACTGCTGAGCTGCTTTCTTGTAATCAATTTCTAAGTTGTCCATAATATAAAAACTGTGTTAAACTACTTTTATTGTAGCTTGACACAGTTTAGTTTACACTCTCGATTACGAATATCACCATATAATTTAGGGCCTATATGCACCTGTTCATCGTGGCATATAGACCCTTGTCGCTTCCCGTGAGGCGCAATGTGTACCAAACCTGTTAATTATAAGTAATAAAAACAAAAAATCTATCGTTTTTGTTACTTATGTGAAACAAAAAGAGTATCTTTGTGAAAAGTTTTACTCGTATGAAACAAAAAATATTAGAAAGACTAGGGTATTCCAATCGTATCGAACGCATGTTTGGACGTGGAATGATGATTGCATTGACGGGCCAGAGGCGTGTCGGCAAGAGTTGTGTGATGCGGCGAATTTATAATCACATCGCTGAGAATGAAGAAAATCACGTTATCTATATAGATAAGGAGAAAACCTCATTTGATATGATAGCCAACTATCAGGATCTGGAGGCTTATGTAGCAGCCAACATCGTTGAGGGTAAGGAAAACTATCTGTTTATTGATGAGGTGCAGGAGATTTCTGATTTCGAGAAAGCACTCCTCAGTATCCAATCGGATGATACCTGCCAGATTATGATTACCGGCAGCAACGCCAAGATGCTTTCGGGCGAACTGGCAACTCGCCTGAGAGGCAGATATATGCTTATCGCATTAGAGGACTCTGCTATGAAGAGTTCCTGACGTTCCATGAACTGAAGGATGATGATGCTTCCTTGAACCTGTATCTGCAGTATGGCGGGCTCCCTCAGTTGCGCAGTTTAGGATTGGAAAATACGGATTTGGTAGAAGATTATCTTGACAATGTGTATAATACGATAGTACTTCGTGATATCATAGAGCGAGAAAACATCAGAAACATACCATTGTTGCGAACGCTGCTGAAGTTTGTGAGCGATAATATCGGTAAACAATTCTCAGCAACGAGTATTGTAAAATTTCTGAAAAGCCAGAACACCGAAACGTCTGCCAAGATGATTCTCACGTATTTGGAGTATTTAAGCAATGCTTTTATTATCGATCGAGTTAACAGATACGACATTCATGGCAAGCGACTTTTCGAGTTAGGCGACAAGTTCTATTTCGAAGACCTGGGAATCAGGAATCATATTATAGGTGGCAACAGGCGTTTTGATATCGAAAAGGTGATGGAAAACGCTGTATATATCCATTTGTGCAGGATGGGGTATAAAAGTATATGTTGGTCAGATGTATAAGGCTGAGATTGATTTTGTTGCCGAGAAAGCGGATAGTGTGGCGTATGTGCAAGTTACCTATCTGCTGGCTTCTGAGGAAACGGTAGAGCGTGAATTCGGCAATTTGAAATTGATAAAAAGACAGTCATCCCAAATACG
>ENA-OQCM01000025-OQCM01000025.1-human-gut-metagenome-genome-assembly--contig:-NODE-25-length-9534-cov-2.015520_pt1 | contig 9534 bp, 10 predicted proteins | sample MGYA00242503_ERZ504588 | MGnify/ENA primary metagenome ERZ504588 (study PRJEB26092, sample SAMD00036333) | human gut metagenome | host: Homo sapiens | study: EMG produced TPA metagenomics assembly of the... | reverse complement strand
GATTAATAAAATAATACCAAAGCCGATAAGACCTAGGACACCCTTAAAATCAGGCTTGATTACTTTGATATTAGCTACGAATAGAATACCTACAACTAGTAGTCCAATTAAATAAACAAACTGAACTTGAGGTACTTTAAGCCATACTGTTAAACAGTAGATCATTGGAAAAATTAGAGAAGAAGATGTAACAGGTAATCCCTGGTAATATTTTCTTTTTTCAGTAGTCTGCTGCTGTCTCATATCTTCCATAACATTGAAATATCCTAGTCGAATAACAGCACCAAAGAATATATATAATAAAGATGAATCAAACAAGGGAAACTATTGAATCCCATTGAGTAGGCAATGATTGCAGGATAAACGCCAAAACTGATTAAGTCTACAAGAGAATCAATCTGAATACCAAACTTCTTTTCTTCTTCTGTTCTGTCCTTTTTTGAACGTGCAACGATACCATCGAAAGAATCAAAAAAGCCACAAAGCATAAGACAGAATAATGCTAAAACATAATTGTGTTCAAATGCGAAGTGAGTTCCGATAATCGCACTGATTAAACTACAATATGTTAGAATGACTGTATAAGTTGTAAAAACCAATCATACAATTCACCTTTCCCTTCTTTTTTTTATAATCGGGTTCATTATAGCATGAATGCATATTGAATGATAGATATTTAACTTCTTTCTGTAAATAAAAAAAGGGCTGTAACGGGTAAATAACTCATTATAGTTTCATAAAAAGCAAAAGACGGACCGAGGTCCGTCTTTTGTGGTATATTTTATTTGCTATGATACACCAACAAGATTATACGGCATATCAGACATATGCGCTACTAGATTTTAATATTTCTTTTGAAAAAGATATACCTGCTGATGATATTTTAAGAGCTGTGATTGAAGTTACGGAAAGGATAGATATAAATAAGTTTGTTGACTTCACTCATAGAAATTCTCACGGGTATGATGGTCTCATGATGCTTAGACTGCTTCTGCTTGCTTTTGCGGATAATGGTTATGCATCTACAAGAAAGCTTGCAGAACTATGCAGAACTGACATTAGATATATGTTCATCGCACAGAATCAGAAGCCTTCACATCAGGCATTTCAGAGATTCATCCATGATGATCTTATTATGTCTGTTGAAGATATATTCTACGAAATGAACAGACTCATGGAGGATGAACTTCCTATTGATACAGATGTGTTATGCATTGACGGTACCAAGTATGAAGCCAATGCCAACAAGAACACATTCATATGGAGAAAAAACACTGTCAGACACAGAGAAAGACAGTGGAAGAAGTGTAATGATACTATCAAAAGAATCAATAAGTTCTTTAAGGAAAAGAATATCAACTGCAGATATTCAATTCTTAGGGAGCCTAATATTGATTATCTATTGAGAGTTACAGATAAAATAGAGATTTACATGAAGGACAATGGAATAGAGTTCGTTCATGGAAAAGGATGCAGAAAGAGCGATATTCAGAAGCTTTATGATGAGCTAGCGAAAGAAGCGATGAAGCTTTTTGAATATGCACTGCATTTTGATATGCTTGGTGACAGAAACAGTTGTTCCAAGACAGACCCTGATGCAACATTCATGCACATGAAGTATGACTATTATAATCATACTAACGTTTTCAAGCCTGGATACAATGTCCAGGTAGGCGTGAGTGACGGCTTCATCAGAAACATTTACGTAAGCAGTGACTGTTCTGATATTCAGACATATATTCCCTTCATGGAGAAGTATAAGCTTATGTATGGTAAGCTTCCTTTAAAGACACCTGCTGATGCAGGCTATGGTAGCTATGATAACTATATGTACTGCAGGGAAAACAGTATTGAGCTGTTTATGAAGTATCCAGGATATTATGAAGAATCGAAGAAAACAAATGATAAGAATAGATTCAGAGCTTCTCATTTTGAGAGAACAGAAGATGGTGGGTATATATGTCCTGCTGGTCATGAGTTTGAGGTGGATAAGGTAACTACTGATACAAGGGGCGTATATGCACGTAGTAATATAAAACTAATAAATCATCACTGTGAAGGCTGTCCATTCAGATCAAGATGCACTAAATCCAGAATTGGAAGAAGCATAAACTACTGCAAGGAACTTGATGAGTTTCATAAGGAAGTAAGAAAAAATGTCACCAGTGAAGAAGGAAAGAAGCTCATGTTCAAGAGAGATAATGAAGCAGAAGGAACTTTTGGTGATCTTAAGGAGAATATGGGTTATGACAGACTCTACAGAAGAGGACATGACAATGTTCAGATGGAGATCTACCTTGTTTCAATGGGGCATAATATCAGGAAATACCAGAAACTGAAGAAGAAAATCAAGGAAACAGAAGAAAACCAGATGAAACAGGTCGAGGAGATGCTCAGATTGTTTATCTGCTGATACAAATTTTTTTAAGAATTGAGCAGGTTCTTTTTAAGTGCGTCTGAAATATGAAAAGGTTATTCACCATGCAATAGTGAATAACCTTTTTAGGTGGCAATATACGAAAAAGAGCTGTAACGCTCAAGGTAGTAGTAAATACTATCTATTCGTTACAGCCCCTTTCTCGTTTTTTAATAATAAAAAAAGGACCTGGCAGCTTGCTATTGTCGCGTCTTCACACTATCGTCGCCGTTATGATGCTTAACTTCCGTGTTCGGGATGGGAACGGGTGTGTCCATCATGCTATCGCCGCCAGATCCTCGAGGATCCCTCAAACCAGATACGTCATCTCTACTAATCCTTACTCTTTCCAATCTTGGCCAAGTCCTCGGCCTATTAGTACCGCCCCGCTAAGCACATCGCTGCGCTTGCACTCGCGGCCTATCAACCTCGTCGTCTTCGAGGGGCCTTACTTGTCGCCAATGGGAGGTCTCATCTTGGAGGGGGCTTCACGCTTAGATGCCTTCAGCGCTTATCCCTCCGGACTTGGCTGCCCAGCTGTGCCACTGGCGTGACAACTGGTGCACCATCGGTCCGTCCACCCCGGTCCTCTCGTACTAGGGGCAGCTCTCCTCAAACCTCCTGCGCCCACGACAGATAGGGACCGAACTGTCTCACGACGTTCTGAACCCAGCTCGCGTACCGCTTTAATGGGCGAACAGCCCAACCCTTGGAACCGACTTCAGCTCCAGGATGCGATGAGCCGACATCGAGGTGCCAAACCTCCCCGTCGATGTGAACTCTTGGGGGAGATCAGCCTGTTATCCCCAGGGTAGCTTTTATCCGTTGAGCGACGGCCCTTCCATTCGGATCCGCCGGATCACTAAGCCCGACTTTCGTCCCTGCCCGACCTGTATGTCTCGCAGTCAGACACCCTTATGCTTTGCACTCTATGCATGGTTTCCATCCATGCTGAGGGTATCTTTGGGCGCCTCCGTTACTCTTTGGGAGGCGACCGCCCCAGTCAAACTGCCCGACTGACACTGTCCCGTGGCCCGTTGCCTCCGGTTAGGACCTAGATGCATGAAGGGTGGTATCCCAACAGCGGCTCCCCGTACGCTGGCGCGCACGGCTCACAGCCTCCCACCTATCCTGTACATCATGCATCCAAGCCCAATGTCAACCTGCAGTGAAGCTCCATGGGGTCTTTCCGTCTAGTCGCGGGCAACCTGCATCTTCACAGGTACTAAGACTTCACCGAGTCTACAGCTGAGACAGCGCCCAAATCGTTACGCCTTTCGTGCGGGTCGGAACTTGCCCGACAAGGAATTTCGCTACCTTAGGACCGTTATAGTTACGGCCGCCGTTTACTGGGGCTTCGGCTCGCTGCTTCGCTTGCGCTGACAGCTCCCCTTGACCTTCCAGCACCGGGCAGGCGTCACCCCCTATACTTCGGCTTGCGCCTTCGCAGAGAGCTGTGTTTTTGGTAAACAGTCGCTTGGGCCGTTTTACTGCGGCTCCATTTCTGGAGCACCCCTTCTCCCTAGGTTACGGGGTCATTTTGCAGAGTTCCTTAGCTATAGTTCTCTCGCTCACCTCAGGATTCTCTCCTTGCCCATGTGTGTCCATTTTCGGTACGGGCCGATGTGTGTTGTGCTAGAAGCTTTTCCTGGAAGCCTGCTCTCAGCTTTTCCGTACTTGCCGAAGCTTTCCGTATGCATCGCGCCTTCCCCTTATGCGCACCGGATTTCCCTGGTGCGCAGGTATCTCGCTTGCCCCAGCTATTCCACCAGCTGGTTGCCTGAGCCTTCTCCGTCACTCCATCGCCACACATCGGGTACGGGAATATCCACCCGTCGTCCATCGGCTACGCCTTTCGGCCTCGCCTTAGGTCCCGACTATCCCAGAGAGGACGAGCCTTCCTCTGGAGACCTTGGGCCATCGGTGCGTGGGATTCTCACCCACGTGCCGCTACTCACGCCGGCATTCTCTCTTCCATGCGCTCCACATGCCCTTTCGGTCATGCTTCTCCGCTGCATGCAATGCTCCCCTACCACATTCCTGTCCATAGCTTCGGTGTCATGCTTAGCCCCGGTAAATTATCGGCGCAGAGTCATTCGACTAGTGAGCTGTTACGCACTCTTTGAAGGATGGCTGCTTCTGAGCCAACCTCCTAGTTGTCTGCACGTCTCCACTTCCTTTTCCACTTAGCATGCACTTTGGGACCTTAGCTGATGGTCTGGGCTGTTTCCCTCTTGACGACGGACCTTATCACTCGCCGTCTGACTGCCGCAGATGACACCGTGACATTCGGAGTTTGATTATGCTCAGTACCGCGGGATGCGGCCATCGCATATTCAGTGCTCTACCTTCACGGCTCTCTCGCTGCGACGCTAGCCCTAAAGCTATTTCGGGGAGAACCAGCTATCTCCGGGTTCGATTGGAATTTCACCCCTAGCCACAAGTCATCCGCCAACGTTTCAACGGGGGTCGGTTCGGTCCTCCATCGGGTCTTACCCCGACTTCAACCTGCTCATGGCTAGATCACCCGGTTTCGGGTCCACGACCTCAGACTATTCCGCCCTCTTAAGACTCGCTTTCGCTGCGGCTCCGCATCTCCTGCTTAACCTCGCCTGCTGATCGTGACTCGCCGGCTCATTCTACAAAAGGCACGCCATCACCCTTTGACGGGCTCTGACTTCTTGTGGGCATGCGGTTTCAGGTTCTCTTTCACTCCCCTCCCGGGGTTCTTTTCACCTTTCCCTCACGGTACTGGTTCGCTATCGGTCACAGAGTAGTGTTTAGCCTTTCGGGATGGTCCCCGATGATTCCGGCAGGATTCCACGTGCCCCGCCGTACTCAGGTGCCGCCTCGACGCATGTCGAGCCTTCGGATACGGGTCTCTCACCCTCTTCGGATCCCCTTCCCATGGGATTCTCCTGACTCTTCATGTCATCTTTTTCGGCGGTCCTACAACCCCGGACTGTGTCCGGTTTGGGCTCCTCCGCTTTCGCTCGCCGCTACTTACGGAATCGACTTCTCTTTCTCTTCCTGCAGGTACTTAGATGTTTCAGTTCCCTGCGTATTGCCCCGTCATGACGGTCGTCATGCGGTCTCCGCTTCTTGAGCGGAGGGGTTTCCCCATTCGGATATCGGCGGGTCATCGCGTGCTTACCGCTCGCCGCCGCATTTCGCTGTTCGCTGCGTCCTTCATCGCCTCTCTGTGCCCAGGCATTCTCCGTACGCCCTTTCTTCCTTGACCTTGTGATTGGTTCTCTTTAGTTCGCTTGAGTATTTCTGTTCTTAGTATTTTTTGCCTTCAGACCAGATGTACTAGACCTTCTTATCTTTGTTTGATTTCTCGATCTCACTTACATCTTATCTTTTGTGTGCAGAAAGTTTAAAAAACTTTCCATTTGATGATCATATCTGATTTTCAAGGATCTCTCTAGAGTGCCAGAGCACTCAAAACTGAACATTACACGTCTGTCTCCCTAGAAAGGAGGTGATCCATCCCCACGTTCCCGTAGGGATACCTTGTTACGACTTCACCCCAATCATCAGCCCCACCTTAGACAGCTCCCTCCCTTGCGGGTTGGGCCGCCGGCTTCGGGTGTTGCCAACTCTCATGGTGTGACGGGCGGTGTGTACAAGGCCCGAGAACGTATTCACCGCGGCATTCTGATCCGCGATTACTAGCGATTCCGGCTTCGTGCAGTCGAGTTGCAGACTGCAGTCCGAACTGGGAACGGGTTTCTGGGGTCCGCTCCGGCTCGCGCCTTCGCTTCCCTCTGTCCCGTCCATTGTAGCACGTGTGTGGCCCAGGTCATAAGGGGCATGATGATTTGACGTCATCCCCGCCTTCCTCCTCCTTGCAGAGGCAGTCTCGCCAGAGTCCCCAACTTAATGATGGTAACTGGCGACAGGGGTTGCGCTCGTTGCGGGACTTAACCCAACATCTCACGACACGAGCTGACGACAACCATGCACCACCTGTCTTCTCTATAGCTATGAGGATGTCTCCATCCCTTTTAGATCGATGTCAAGACCTGGTAAGGTTCTTCGCGTTGCTTCGAATTAAACCACATGCTCCACCGCTTGTGCGGGCCCCCGTCAATTCCTTTGAGTTTCATTCTTGCGAACGTACTACTCAGGCGGGTCACTTATTGCGTTGACTGCAGCACCGGGGTTTGACCCCCGACACTTAGTGACCATCGTTTACGGCGTGGACTACTAGGGTATCTAATCCTATTTGCTCCCCACGCTTTCGGGAATGAGCGTCAGTTGCGGCCCAGACCGTCGCCTTCGCCACTGGTGTTCCTCCATATATCTACGCATTTCACCGCTACACATGGAATTCCACGATCCTCTTCCGCACTCCAGCCGCCCGGTTTCCATGGCTTACCGAAGTTTAGCTTCGGTCTTTCACCACAGACCCTTGCGGCCGCCTGCTCCCTCTTTACGCCCAATGATTCCGGATAACGCTCGCCACCTACGTATTACCGCGGCTGCTGGCACGTAGTTAGCCGTGGCTTTCTGGTAAAGTACCGTCACTCGCATACCATTTCCTGTATGCGCCGTTCTTCCTTTACAACAGAGCTTTACGACCCGAAGGCCTTCTTCGCTCACGCGGCGTTGCTCGGTCAGGGTTTCCCCCATTGCCGAAAATTCCCTACTGCTGCCTCCCGTAGGAGTCTGGGCCGTGTCTCAGTCCCAATGTGGCCGTCCGCCCTCTCAGGCCGGCTACGCATCGTTGCCTTGGTGGGCCGTTGCCCCGCCAACAAGCTAATGCGCCATAGGTCCATCCCTGCGCTATCCCCGAAAGGATATTTGGCATGAGCTCCATGCGGTGCTCATGGCTATGCGGTATTAGCAGGAGTTTCCTCCTGTTATCCCCCGCACAGGGGCAGGTTACCTATGTATTACTCACCCGTTCGCCACTCATCTTCCGAAGAAGATTCGTTCGACTTGCATGTATTAGGCACGCCGCCAGCGTTCATCCTGAGCCAGGATCAAACTCTCCACTGAATATGTGAAGAGCTGATGTTCAGCTCATCAATTAAATGTTTTCAAATAAATCTGACGTGTATCTGTTCAGTTTTCAATGTTCTGTCTGCGCTCCTCACCGGAGTGCTCACTTATACTACCATCATTCATTTCCTTTGTAAAGTCTTTTTTTGATTTTTATTCATTTTTTGTAAAACCTCAATTGTAAAATGAAACTGGAATTAAGGAATTGGGATAAAGGGCATGCCCTTTATCCCAATTCGCGCGGCCGCAAGCCCCTATTCTCAATTTTTTGTATAAAAAAAGTCCATAGAAATCGTATTATATAGTTACCACACTTTATAAGGAGATTTCTATGAACAGCATTAATATATCACAAAAAGCTAAAAATAAACACCTTAATTTTTCTCATTATGAATTCATCATCAATTCTTTGATTCAGTTCAATGCTTCCCATTCTGGCAAGCGTAACACTGGTAAGACTCAATTCATTAAAGAATTAGCTTCTACTGTAGGTACTACTGTCTCTAATATATATTCTATCATCAAGGATGCCACTATCTCTGTTAGAGATTACAATCTCAAGGTTCATTATGAACTTTCTGCCATGGCTGCATTTGAAAAGAGATCCAAGAATCATAAGATTCCAAATAACTCTAAATTTGAAAAATCAAAAGAGTTCATCTCTCTTGTCGAACAAGAAGTAAAATCAAATAGATTATCCTCTATTGATGAGACCATAAACTATTTAAAGCTTCATCAGCCAGATATTATAAAGAATATAGTGACTGTGTCTACTAAAACATTTTACAGCTATGTCCACCAGGGAAGAACATCCATCAAACCTATTGATCTTCCACGCATGGTCAGAAGAAAGACAAAGAAGAACTGGAAGTCATACATTCCAAAAAGACAGAAAGGCACTTCCATTACCGAAAGGCCTGAATATATCAAGGACAGAGAAGAATTCGGACACTGGGAAGGTGATCTAGTTACTGGACCTAGAGATGGACAGAATGGTGCATATCTTACTCTGATTGAAAGAAAGACACGCTTCTATTATATGATTCCTATCTCTGCCAAATCTTCAAAGCAGGTCTATATGCAGATAAACAAGCTTCATAAGTTCTATGGTGATAGCTTTAAGGATATCTTTAAATCAATCACCTTTGATAATGGAAGTGAGTTTTCTAGATGGAAGGATATAGAACAGAAGCCAAAATCAAAAGAGAAAAGAACCACTGTCTATTTCGGTAGACCCTATCATTCATGTGACAGAGCCTCAAATGAGAACTGCAATGGACTTATAAGATATTTCATTAAGAAAGGAACTGATATTAATACAATTAATAAGGAGACAACTATTGATATAAACAATAAAATAAACCAGAAGAAAAGAAAGATACTTGGATATCTTTCTTCTGAAGAACTATTCTTAACGAACTAGCTAAACTTAATGTAACTGGTAATACTATTTTCTATAAAAACTAACTTATCTTCTTATTTCCAGTTTCTGCTTGCAATTCGGGAAATTTCTTCAATTCTGCTTCATATACAGATTGAGTATGAGAATCAAAGAGAACCCATTCTACCAAATCAAAATCATTAGTATGTTCTTTTAAGAATTGAGATACTGTCTCGAGTGCAATATGCGCCGCTTTTTCAACCGGGAAATGATAGACACCAGTAGAAATAGAAGAGAAGGCAATCTTTCTAATACCATGCTCCAATTGCAAGCTTCATCGAATTATAATAACAATTAGCCAGTAATTCTTCTTCATTATGATTTCCACCATACCATATTGGTCCCACAGTATGAATCACATAATCACAAGGAAGATTATATGCTTTTGTGATTTTAGCTTCTCCTGTCTCACATCCATGAAGTGTTCTACATTCTTTAAGTAGTTCACCTCCAGCAGCTTTGTGGATTGCGCCATCTACGCCTCCACCACCTAAAAGAAGATTATTCGCTGCATTCACAATAGCCTCTACATCTGTCACTTTTGTGATATCACCTAGAATTGTTTTAATCATATGTTACCTCTTTCTGCAAGCTTCTAGCATAAAAAAATGGCCAGGGTAGCCTGCTTGATAATAAAAATCAGAATCAGCTGGAATCCTAGTCTCAG
>ENA-OQCM01000024-OQCM01000024.1-human-gut-metagenome-genome-assembly--contig:-NODE-24-length-9919-cov-0.940053_pt1 | contig 9919 bp, 12 predicted proteins | sample MGYA00242503_ERZ504588 | MGnify/ENA primary metagenome ERZ504588 (study PRJEB26092, sample SAMD00036333) | human gut metagenome | host: Homo sapiens | study: EMG produced TPA metagenomics assembly of the... | reverse complement strand
TCGATCGATCCGCTCGAGATTTATTCGCGCTGCAACGAGTTGGTGTGATGCCCAAGACCAGTGGCTGTTCGCCAGCGGATTTTGCGCATGTGTACGACCGCATCCATGCCGAGCAACCCGACGCGACTATTTTGCATCTTGCATATTCCGAGGCCACGACCTGTTCGCATCAGTCCTCTAAGATTGCGGCTCAGGGGCGCGACTACGTGTTCTCCATGGACACGCGCTTTGTCTCGGTGGGCCAGTCGCTCGTTGTCGTCGAGACCGCCAAGTATATTGAGGCTCACCCCGATGCCACCGTTGACGAGATCTTTGCATTTACCAACTCCGTCATGGACCGCGTGTTGCTGGGTTTTGTTCCTACGGACCTTGCCTTCCTTAAGGCGGGCGGTCGCTTGTCCAACGTCGCATTCCTTGGTGCCCATCTGCTCAAGATTAAGCCCTGCATTGAGGTGACGGGCGGTAAGTTCGTGGCGACCAAGAAGTTCCGCGGTTCTATGCTCAAGTGCGCCCGCGCCTTCATTGACCACATGGTTGCGAAGGGCGAGATTGACTACTCGCACATTGGCCTGGCGTATTCGGTGGGCCTTTCCCAGGAGCTGCGCGATGACATGGAAGTCTATGCGCATGACCTGGGCTTTAAGGACGTTACCTGGACTCAAGTCGGCGGCGTCATCTCGAGCCACTGTGGCCCGACCGCCTTCGGTGCGGTGCTCACGCTTAAGGCGTAAAGGCCGCAGGCGAGCGTTCTTCAGCCTGACATCTCGACGTAGACCCCAGCCATGGTGATGGGGGATAGATTAAAACGTGCCATTCTAGCCCGAGACGTTTAAACGCAAGCGCATGGGCTAGAATGGCTCTGGCATTTTAATTGGTTGCATCCAAGGAGAGGCAAGGTAGCGGGAATGGCTGAGATGACGCTTGAGGGTGTGGACGCTCGTCCTGAGGATTCCGCATTTGCCCTAGGCCGCGTGCATTCAATCGAGACGATGGGAACGGTCGACGGACCCGGCATCCGCTTTGTGGTGTTTGTTCAGGGCTGTCCCATGCGCTGTGCGTATTGTCACAATCCCGATACTTGGTCGGTTAGCGGCGGCACCATGGTGACCGTCGAGCACCTTATGGACGAGTTCCAGAGTAACCATGAGTTTTACCGCAGCGGCGGAATTACGGTTTCGGGCGGCGAGCCACTTCTGCAGCCCGAGTTTTTGGCCGACCTGTTCCGTGCAATGCACAACAACCCCGATGGTCGTGTACATACCTGCATGGATAGCTGTGGCTACGCCTTCGACCCTCAGCATCCCGAGAAGTTCGATGCCGTTCTCAACGAGACCGACATGGTGCTGCTCGACATCAAGCATGCCGATCCGGCTGAGCATAAAAGCTGAACCGGGCTGCGATCCTGCACGTATCCTGGCGTTTGGCGATGAGCTTGCCCGTCGCAAGATCAAGGTCGTTATCCGCCACGTGGTTGTGCCGGGCATTACCGACACGGTGGAGGAGTGCGAGAAGCTCGGTCGCCTCATCGCTCCATGGCACAACGTGGTGGGCCTGGAAATGCTGCCATATCACACGATGGGTGTCGTCAAGTACGAGCAACTGGGCATTCCCTATAAGCTCGAGGGCGTGCCCCAGATGGATACCGCGCGCATGCCCGAGCTGCGCAATGCCGTTATGACCGGCATGAAAAAGCGCCGTGCGGAGCTCAAAAACGCTATCGGATAGCATGCCATTTTCGTTCCCCAAGGGCACTCATTGGGGACAGACTTAAATGAGTGCCCCTGGGCACCTAGTTGATTGCTAAAGAGCCCCGTCCTTAAAAGACTGCTCTCTGGGTTGCGGTGAGATGCGCAACAGAATCGTGCCATTTGGATAAATACGCTTGTGGTTTCTTTAAAGACACCTTAACGCCGCTGAATATCTTTGGAAAGAAATGCCTGCTCGGTATCATACTGCTCGTATATAAACGGTGGCAGTCAGGAGACCACGTGCGAAACATCGCATCGCGGGACGAGTATGTGCCGCAGCATGGCAGCAGATATAAGACGAAGGGCACGTCTTCGCGTGGCCTTGCCGGCGCTCGCATCCGCGTGAGGAAGATTGCCGCCATTGGGATGCTAACGTCGGCGGTTATTATCCTCGGAATTACCGTTAAAACCTACGCCTCGGAGCGAACGGTGCGCCCAGATGCGTCAACGGTACAGCTGCAAAACGAGAAGGTTTCAAAGTCCAAAGCGTCGGCAGATCAAGCTCTGTCGACGGCAGATCTCAAGACGAGACTTTCGAAGGCGGACTTCAACGATATCCCTTCGGGTGATACCGTTCGGACCTTCTCGTTGGTGGATAACAAGACTCCTGCCTTGGAGGATGAGAGCCTTGCCTCGCTCCAGGATGCCCTGTGTCGGGCGCAGGAGCTGGGCGACGTGGGTGTAGTGTTCTACGACCTATCGAGCGGTAGGGGCGTGACGTATAACGCCGATGTCGAGGTGTATGGAGCGAGCAGCTACAAAGCGCTGTATGCGCTCTATATTTGCGAGACGTTGGTCGAATCGGGGCGGGTGTCGCTCGATGGGCCTTTAGCCACGTATGGTGGTTGCAGCATGGGCTGGCAGACGGTGCGCGACCTTATCGAGAATGCCGTCGCCAACTCAGACAACGATTCGTTTATCGCGTTACGCGCGGCGTTTGACCATGATGGCTATGAGGATTGGATTGCCAATCTGGGTGTTGATGACGAAACGGCACTGAATCCGATGAGTGATTTTCCGACCTACTGCCCGCGCACTTCTGCGAGGTTATGGCGTGAGATGAGCGAGTATCTGAGCATGGATACCGAGACTTCACAGTGGTTGTCGGGCCTTCTGACATCAACATCGCGCTCGTTTATTCGCGATGGCATTGCGGACGAGCAGGTTTTGGTGCGCAACAAGGCAGGCTGGATTAGCGAGGATGGTTACTATTCGACATGCGATGCAGGCCTCATCGACATCGATGGCCGTACCTATGTCATGAGCGTCATGACATCGATGCCATGGAGTGACCGTTCGAGCGAGGTTACGGCCGCGATTGCAAAGGCTCTGTTTGATACGCGAGCTGCACTGGCTTAGCGTGTTCGTTTGGCGAGGTCAAACAAAATGCTGGTACCATACCTTGGTTGAGAATTTCGTATAGGTTTGGGGAATGGTATGGCTACCATCGCGATTATCGGTGCGCTCGAAAAAGAGATCATGCAGATTAAGGAAGAGCTGAGCGACGTTTGCGAGGCACGGGAGGCGGGCTTGACCGTTGTGAGCAGTGAGCTCGACGGCCTGACAGTTGTCCGCCACAACGGGCGGGCATGGGCACGGTGAACGCCGCTGCTGCAACACAGCACCTCATTAGCAAGTATGCTCCGCAGGCTGTTGTGTTTTCGGGCATTGCGGGCGGTTTGAACCCCAAGCTCCATATCGACGACGTGGTCATTGGCAAACGCCTACGCTATCTGGATACCGATACCGCGCTTATCGCCGAGTCCGCACCGGGGCTCGAGGAGTTTGGCTCGACGCCCGCGCTGGTCGATATTGCCGCCGACGTGCTTGCTGAGCGTGGGTTTGTTGACGCTTCGACAAATGCAGTCGCTTCGAATGAGGCACCAAGCAGTTCCTGGTCGGCACGATTGCCACGGGTAACCGTTTTGTGACGGGCGCCGCCATGCGCAACGACGCTATCGAGGCGACGCATGCCGATTGTGTCGGCATGGAGGGCGCGGCAATTGCCCATGTCGCAACCAAAAATGGTGTCGATTGCCTGGTGTTGCGCGCTATCAGCGATAATTGTGACGAGGCGTACGATGCAATTTGCGAGCGAGAGTTCGATCTGTTCGAGTACGCGCGTGTCGCAAGTGACATTACGCTCGATATCGTCCGCCGCATTGCCGCTGTGCAATAGCGCGTCTATTTGTAAGAACCTACGACCAAGGAGTGTCCATGGCCGATTCCATTAACTACCAGCTTGCCAAGTTCGTCGCCAGCTATGGCAAGGTTTCGCAGATTCCCGAGTCCACCTGCCCCGAGGTGAGCTTTGTCGGCCGCTCCAACGTGGGCAAGTCGTCGATTATGAACAAGCTATTTGGCCGCAAGAACCTAGTCAAGGTTTCCAGTACGCCGGGCAAGACGAGCAACATCAACTTCTTTGAGGCCGACGACGTGCATTTCGTGGACCTGCCGGGTTACGGTTTCGCCCGTCGCTCCAAGGCCGAGCGCGACCGCTGGGCCGAGCTTATCGGCGACTTTTTCGACTCCGAGCGCAGCTTTAACTTGGTCGTCTCGCTGGTGGACATTCGTCACGATCCCAGCAAGCTCGATCATGACATGATCGACTACCTGCAGGGCAATGAGTTCAACTTTATCGTCTGCCTCACCAAGGCCGACAAGCTCAGTCGCACCCAGCAGGCCCGCCAGGCAGCAGCCATCAAAAAGCAGCTCAACGTTCCGGCCGAGAACGTAATCATCACAAGCTCCCAGACCGGCGTGGGTATCGACGAACTCAAGCGCCGCATCGCCGAGGCCTGCCTCTAGTAAGGGCTCCAGCCTAGCAAGAGCCCCTATCAATAAAGGGCCATATATTTCAGCCCGGCGCCCCTTCAAAGCGTGGGTCCCTGTAGACATCCTCAGCAAGGTAGGCGCAGGGACGGTCGGGATGTTCCCTCAAAATCATTCCGCAGCGCGAAGACCCCTTGTCCGTCGCTCCGTAGGAGCAGGACAAGGGGCCTTCATGCGCGAGGACGTTTTGGAAACTAAGTACGGGGACCCGCCCAAGCCGTCCGGTGGGATCGGAGTACCCTTGCTGTTACTCTGCCTTGCCCACAGAGTTAAGGTTGGTCATGCGGATCTTAACCAGCTCGGTGATCTCACGCATACCCTCCTTGGCCGGCTTCTTGGGATCGAAGCAGGCAGGGTTCTCGGCCATGTAGGCCATGAAGCCCTTGGTGTAGGCCTGACGCAGCTCGGTGGCGTAGTTAACCTTGCAGATGCCGTTCTTCACAGCCTCGGCAACCTGCTCATCGGGCACACCGGAGGTGCCGTGCAGAACCAGCGGCACGTCGACGGCGTCGCGAATGGCCTTGACCACGGACTGCTCGATGTGCGGATCGCTCGTGTACACACCGTGGCTGGTGCCAACGCCAATAGCGAGGGAGGTGCAGCCGGTACGCTCGACGAACTCCTTGGCCTCGGCCGGATCGGTGTAGGGGCTCTCGCCCTCAACCGCGGGACCGTCGTCCTCCTTGCCGCCAACCTTACCGAGCTCAGCCTCGACGGGCACGCCCATGGCGCGGCCAGCGGCGGCGACGGACTTGGTCAGGGCGATGTTGTCCTCGAAGGACTCGTGCGAACCGTCGATCATGACAGAGGTGTAGCCCGTGCGGAAAGCCTGCATGCAGCGGTCATAGCCATCGCCGTGATCGAGGTGCAGAGCGACGGGCACGGAAGCGCGCTCGGCGGCAGCCTTGACCATGCCGTAGAAGTAGTCCAGACCAGCGGTCTTGATGGTGCCCGGGGTGGTCTGCATGATGACGGGGGACTTGGTCTCCTCGGCAGCGGCCAGAACGGCCATAACAAACTCGAGGTTCTCGACGTTGAACGCGCCGACGGCGTAGTGGCCGGCCTGAGCGTCCTTGAGCATCTTTTCGGTGGTAACAAGTGCCATGAGCGTTTGCTCCTCTCCCTCGCCCGCATCTGGACATCGGGCGTAGTTGTTCACAAGGCGTTTTACCTTGCGTTTTACTGCGCTCATTGTATGAAATTCAGCGGCTTTACACGCGCGAGATATTGAGCCCATGCAGGTCAATACAGTCGTTTTTGAAAAGTAAACGGAAGGAATTGGAGCCGAGTGGGCGTATTCGATATTGAATTTTGGGCGTTCAGCGTCTTTCTTTTATAGAAAAGATAAGTAATCGAAAGGCGTTTTCTTACTCAAAAAGAAAAATGAACGAAAATAGACTCAACACAATTCCTGCAAATTTCGGTTGAGAATGGAGCAGCTATGGCCCATGCGACAACCCGAGCTTTCGCCGATGAGCGTCGTTCCGCCATCATGGAAATGCTCGAACATAATGCCTCGGTGCAAGTGGCAGAAATCGCCCAGACCTTTGGCGTGTCCTCCGTTACCGCCCGCGCCGACCTGGACGCGCTCGCCGAGTCCGGCAAGTTGCGCCGCACGCATGGTGGCGCCGTGTCTCTCCAGAAGCGACTGACCGTATCCACCCAGGATCGCCGCATCAACGTCAATGTCGCCGCCAAGCAGGCCATCGCGCAAAGCGCCATCGAGCTCGTCGGCAATGGCGACACGCTGCTTGTCGACTCGGGCACCACGGCGCTCGAGTTCGTCCGGCTCCTCGATCAGCGCGACGGCATCACCGTCATCACGGCCGACATTACCATCGCCGATTATATCGACGAGAGCATGCCCTCGGTCGATGTCGTCATGCTGGGTGGGGCACTACGCAAAGGTCATCGCTATCTGTACGGCCCACTTACCATGCAGGCGCTCCAAATGGTCCACGCCGACCTTGCCGTCATGTGCCCCGGCGCCTTTGTCCCCCGCTGCGGCTTTACGACCGACTTTCCGCAGATGGCCGAGACCAAAGCGGCTATGGTCGGCGCCGCCCGTCAAAGCGTCGCCCTCATGGACGCCAGCAAGGTTAACGGACGTGGCATGTACCGCTTTGCCGAGCTGGCAGATGTCGACACCATCGTGATGGACCGTGACCCCGATCATGCCGTTGCCACCTCAATCGCCGAGATCGTCGACGACGCCCGCCCAAATCTCCTCATCGCTGACGCTTAAACAAAAACCACCACAAAGGTCTCCTTTGTGGTGGTTGAGCATCAGAAGTGAATGTGTCGCTACTTGGAAAGCTCGTCGGCGAGGGCCTCGATCTGGGCGCGCGAGGCGTCGTTGAGCGAGCCCAGCACGGTCACTTTGTTCTGCGTCAGGGTGATGTCCTTCATGCCCTCGAGCTCCTTGGTCATAACCTTGGCAGCGGCAGGCGCCCAGGAACCGGCCTCGACGAGCGCAACTGTACGGTTCTGATAGGCGTGCTCGGCAAGCGTATGGATAAAGGTGCTCATGAACGGGAAGATCTCGCCTGATAGGTGATGGAGGCGAGCACCAGGCGGTCGTAGCGGAACGCGTCCTCAACGGCCTCAGCCATATCATCGCGAGCCAAGTCAAAGACGGAGACCTTCTGGCCGCGGGCCTCGAGCGCAGATGCGAGCTCCTCAACGGCAGCCTTCAGATGCCCATACACACTCGCATAGGCAATCGTGATGCCCTCGTCCTCGGGCTGATAGCTCGACCAGGTGTTGTAGGTGTCGAGGTAATAGCCCAGGTTCTCGGTCAGCACAGGACCATGGAGCGGGCAGATGATCTGGATATCCAGATCGGCGGCCTTCTTGAGCACGGCCTGCACGAACTTGCCGAACTTACCGACGATGCCAAAGTAGTAGCGGCGCGCTTCGCAAGCCCAGCCCTCGGGATCCTCGATGTCGTTAGCACCGAACTTGCCAAAACCGTCGGCACTAAAGAGCACCTTGTCGGTGGCCTCATAGGAGAAGAGCACCTCGGGCCAGTGCACGTTGGGGGGCGCCGACAAAACGTCAAGCTGTGGCCGCCCAGGTCGAGCACGTCGCCATCTTTGACGACCATCTTGCGCTCGGGGAAGTCGGTGCCAAAGTAGTTGACCATCATGCGGAAAGCGCCCATGCTGGCCACAATCTGCGCCTGGGGGGTAGCGCTCCATAAAGGCGGCGATACCGGCGGAGTGATCGGGCTCCATATGATGGACAACCAGGTAGTCGGGCGTACGGCCATCAAGCACGGCCTCGAGGTTGCCGAGCCACTCGTCGACAAAGCCGGCGTCGACCGAATCGGCGACAGCGATCTTGTCGCCCAAGATAACGTAGCTGTTATATGCCATACCGTTCTCGGACACGTCGTACTGGCCCTCGAACAGGTCAATGTCGTGATCGTCGACGCCAATGTAGCGGATATCCTTGGTGATCTCCATCAGGCAAAGCTCCTAGATAGACAAAAGAGCCCGTCTATCATAGCACTCGGCTACATCCCAACAGCTATCTACCGACATCCTTACCGATTGTTATTGATGTTCAACATATCACCGTTGACCTGCGAAAACTATGCGCGCGGTGCCGCCGTACTATGTCGAACGATGAGCTGGCCGGGAATACGGATGGCAACGGTTTTGCCGCCGTACCCGCCTCGGGAACCGCATGCTCAAACACCTCGCGTCCGCGCTGATGTAGATCGAATCGCACGGTCGTGAGCTCGTTGTGTGCCACAAAATCATCGAGCGAATCGTCGACGCCCACCACGCTCACGTCCTCGGGCACGCGCAGACCGCTATCGCGCAGCGCTGCAATCGCGCCATTTGCCATCTGGTCGTTTGCCGCGTAAATCGCCGTCATGGTGCGATCGTGCTCGGCCAGGTACCTGCCGGCCTCGTAGCCGCTGTTGGCAGACCAGTCGCCCTCGAGCGGCTCTGCCGGCTCGATGTGTTTACGCTCGAGTGCATCCTGCCAACCGGCGCGACGAAATTGCTCGTCGACCGAGAATGACGGGCCGCCAATATAGCGAATCTGCTCGTGCCCTAGCTCAAACAGGTGATCCATAAGCAATAGCGAGCAGCCGTAATGGTCGGAATCGACCGTGGTCACCCGCGGGTGCGCGTACATGGTAACGATGACCGTGCCAATGCCCGGCAGTGGATCAAACGTCTCAAAATCGGGCGCCATGCGACTCATACCGATGATGATGCCGTCCACCGGCAATGCGGCCATACGACGCGTGGCCTCGGCAAGCGAAAACTCCTCGGTCTTGGACATCTCGACCAGCGTGATGGCACAATTATGCTCACGAGCAGCGCTGGCGATGCCGTCGATCATTGAGAGGTTGCCGAACTTGGTCACATCGTTGACGCACAGGCCGACCGAATGGTAACGGCCGTCGCGCAGCGAGCGACCGGCATAACTCGGACGAAAGCCGAGCTCTTGCATCGCGGCCTGTACGCGCTGGCGCGTCTGCTCGTTCACATTGGGCAAGCCGTTGGCAACGCGCGAGACCGTCTGCTGCGAAACGCCGGCAGCGCGGGCGACGTCGGCCATGGAGACCGGACGCGAACTGGTATCGTTGGACGGGCGCCTTGCCACAGGATCACCTTCACCCTTGCGAGATCTGAATAGCGTGAATGCCGGCCCGGGCAGAAATACATCCCGCGCCGAGGCCCGCTATCGTCGGACGCATGTTAACGTACTCTACTTTTTCTATCTGCATCTCTTCTGCTTTATAAGTCCATACGGCAGTACCGTTCACGGCTGAATTTCTACCGATTACCAGATTCTCAAAAAGTGACAAGCGATGTGTTATGAGTACGTTAACATAGCCCGTAGCGTGCGGTATTGTGAACACTTGGTTCATGCCGCTTCAAGTTGTTAACGTACTCATAACGACGCAAAACCCACCCGTGCGCGCCAAGGAAAGGACTCCCATGACCACCCCCGACGAAAAGACATTCGCCACGCTCACCAAGCTGTTCGAGGAGGAGTTTGGCCCATCGGCGACCGCCAGGTGCTCTACGTGCACGCGCCCGGCCGTTCCGAGATCAGCGGCAACCACACCGACCACGAGGGTGGCCACGTTATCGCCGGCTCGCTCGATGTCCGCCGTCGACGCATCGCCGTGGCAACCGATTCCAACAAGGTTCGCGTAGCCGACGAGGGCTATCCCACGTTTGAAATCGCGCTCGACACGCTAGACGTTCAGGAGTCCGAGAAGGGCACGTCCGCAAGCCTCGTGCGCGGTATGGCCCACGAGGTCGCAGCCCTTGGCGTTGAGCCCAAAGGCTTCGACTTTGCTTTACCTG
>ENA-OQCM01000023-OQCM01000023.1-human-gut-metagenome-genome-assembly--contig:-NODE-23-length-10113-cov-0.952133_pt1 | contig 10113 bp, 13 predicted proteins | sample MGYA00242503_ERZ504588 | MGnify/ENA primary metagenome ERZ504588 (study PRJEB26092, sample SAMD00036333) | human gut metagenome | host: Homo sapiens | study: EMG produced TPA metagenomics assembly of... | reverse complement strand
CGGGATGGGAGGTATATGCATCCCGTATCCTCTGCGTTGTGAAGCGTATTAGTGAGAACGGAGTGAGCAGTAATAAAAATTTCCATTTACATAGGAAAAGAATCTTTTTTACAGGAAAGAAACCGTGTATAATCTATATTATAAATATGCATACAAGGACAGATATAACAGGACAAAAGAAGAGGTACATAAGTTATGAACATTAATGAAATAGCCAGGCTTGCCGGAGTTTCCAGAGCTACGGTATCCAGATATTTGAATAATGGATATGTCAGCAGTGAAAAAAGGAAGTCATCCGCAGGTAAGTCCAGGAGACAGGATATCAGCCATCCTCCCAGGCACAGACACTGCGGACCAAAAAACCAGTCTCATCGGTGTCATCCTTCCAAAGATCAATTCAGATACCATAAGCCGTGAGGTGACAGGGATCAGTGATATTCTTACACGGAGAGGATATCAGCTTATTCTGGCCAATACCAATAATGATGTGGAAGAAGAGCTGAAATACCTTTCTCTGTTTAAAGAACGTCAGGTGGACGGAGTGGTTTTTATTGCTACCATGTTTACCAGAAAGCATAAACAGATGCTGAAGGATTATAAGGTACCGATCGTGATCCTGGGACAGCATCTGGACGGATATCCATGTATTTATCAGGATGATCATAAAGCAGCTTTTCAGGTCACGGAGAAGCTGGCGGAGAAGGGGAAAAAGTTTGCCTATATCGGCGTTACAGATAAGGACGAGGCAGTTGGTGCCTGCAGGAAAAAGGGTTTTATGGATGCTATCCATAAAGCTAAGCTGGAGGTCGTGCCGGAGAGGATGAAGATCGGAAGCTTTACCATGGATTCTGGGTATGAGATGGCGAAGGAGCTTTTTGAGGAGGAGCCTTCCATAGATTCTCTTGTGTGTGCTACGGATACTATGGCGGTGGGAGCCATGACTTATTTGAAGGAGATCGGGCTTCGCATTCCCGAGGATGTTCAGATTGCAGGGATCGGGGATGGAGTTCCGGGTAAGATCGTGGAACCGAAGCTGACAACGGTACATTTTTATTATAAGACCAGCGGAATGGAGGCAGCAGCCATGCTGGCTGATCTTATTGAGAACGATACCGGGATCAGCAAGGAAATAAAAATGGGATGTGAGCTTGTGGAACGGGAATCTCACAGGTAACAGAGAATATCCTCGCAGACAGAGGAAGAAATTATAAGTTATTGTGGAACAGGAGCAGATCTTTTGGGAGAAAAAGACCTGCTTCTTTTTGCGTGGTGCTGTGTTATGGCTGAGCAAACACAGAAAAATGCCAGATTTTTTCTGCGATGTCCTGACTGGTTTGTCTGCCTTGCATCTGTTCTTATGGAATATGTACAATTTTGACCGAAGAAATTTGTGAGATGTTGCGGATTTACAAATAATAATGCAGTAGTTATAATACAAGTAAGATATGAGAACGATTCCACATAAGAGCGCAAGCAACAACATAAAACAAACCATTGAAAAGTGCTAAAATCATCAAAAAACTTAAAAAAATGGAAAGATTACCGTTCCTTGTATGAATAGATATATGAAATCAATCTCATAAATAAATGAAAAACAATGGATCAGAGATAATAAATCCCGGGAAGCTGAAGAAAGAACAGACAGATCTGATCCGAAGAAAGGGAAAGCAGAAAGAGATGACTGTCCGGGAACAGTAGCAGAAAAGGAGGAAGGACATGGATTACAGAAAGACAGCACAGGAAATCTATGATCATGTAGGAAAGAAAGAAAACATCATTTCCGCGGCGCACTGTGCAACAAGGCTTCGTCTGGTCATTGCGGATAATGACAAGGCGGATAAGGAATATGTAGAGAACATCGACGGTGTGAAGGGCGTGTTTTTCGCACAGGGACAGATGCAGATCATCCTGGGAACAGGAGTTGTAAACAAGGTTTATGATGAATTTATCCAGATCGCCGGAATATCAGAGAGTAGTAAGGATGAGCTTAAGAAGGTGGCAGCATCCAAGGCTAATCCGATGCAGAGACTGATCAAGACACTGGGAGATATTTTTGTCCCGATCATCCCAGCTATCGTAGCCAGCGGATTTTTGATGGGAATCATGGAAGCCCTGAACTTCATGGTAAACAACGGCTTCCTGAATATTAACACCAATGGTCCATTTATGTATTTGCACAGCTTTTCAGTAACACAGCGTATACATTTCTGCCGATCCTTATCGCTTACAGTGGTGCGAAGGTATTCGGTGCCAACCCTTATCTGGGTGCGGTTATCGGTATGATCATGATCCATCCAAATCTGCAGAATGCCTGGACTGTTGCAACAGAGGGTGTGCAGGCAACACAGAAGGTATGGTTTGGACTTTACTCCATTGACATGGTGGGATATCAGGGACATGTGATCCCGGTTATCATTGCAGTCTGGGTACTGGCACAGATTGAGAAGAGACTTCATAAAGTCGTACCTGCAATGTTCGATCTTTTTTGTAACACCGCTTGTCAGCGTTTTTGTAACCGGCTATCTTCACTTTCCATTATCGGACCGATCTTCGTAGCTGTTGAGAACGGACTTCTGGATGGGATCCAGTGGCTGATCGCACTGCCATTTGGAATCGGAAGCTTTATCATGGGTGCCTTTTTATGCACCGACTGTTGTTGCCGGTGTTCATCACATGTACACTATCATTGACCTTGGACAGCTGGCCAAATTCGGCGTTACCTATTGGCTGCCACTTGCATCTGCAGCTAACATTGCACAGGGTGGTGCAGCTCTTGCTGTAGGCCTGAAATCCAGAAATCAGAAGATCAAATCCATGGCTGTTCCTTCTGCCTTAAGCGCATGCATGGGAATCACAGAGCCGGCAATCTTCGGTGTAAACATCCGCTTCGGAAAGCCGTTTATCATGGGCTGCTGGGTGGTGCATGCGGAGCACTTTTTTGCCTCCATTAGCAGTCTTGGTGCCACAGGAACAGGTGTTACCGGTATCTTCGGAATCCTGCTGTGCCTGAATAATCCAGTTGGTTATATCCTGATGTTTGCCATCGCATTTGGTGTGGCTTTTGTGCTTACCTGGATGTTCGGATATAAGGATGAAGTACAGGAAACAACTGAAAAAAATATTGAAGCAGAGAAAAAATCAGATGCTCCGGCAGAAATTGCCCAGGAGAAAACTTCAGAGACAGGTGCACAGACCCTCTACAGCCCGCTTGAGGGAACTGCGATTCCGCTTTCAGAAGTAAAGGATGCAACCTTTGCATCTGAAGTCCTTGGAAGGGGCATGGCAGTGATTCCGTCCAAAGGTGAAGTAAAAGCACCCTGTGACGCTACGGTTTCTACAATTTTTGACACAAAGCATGCCATCGGGCTTGCGACAGAAAGTGGTCTGGAGCTGCTGATCCATATCGGCGTTGACACCGTTGAACTTGGCGGTAAATTCTACACCGCTCATGTAAAGGACGGTGACGTGGTCAAAAAAGGCCAGACACTGATCACCTTTGATATGGATGCTATTAAGGCAGCCGGCTATGATGTGACCACACCGCTGATCGTAACCAATACCGATGATTATGAAGAAGTAAAAATGCTTGCAGAAGGAACAGTAAATAATGGTTCTGAAGTACTGGAGGTAAAATAAAATGAGTTCTCTGACCAAGGTACTTGCAGAGGAAGTGCGAAAAATCGAGGAAACGGCAGCAGTTGATAGGACGATGCAGACAAACCGTCTGACCCATCATCTGATGCCGCCTGTGGGATGGCTCAATGACCCGAACGGATTATGCTGGTACAAGGGAAGATATCATGTGTTTTCCAGTATTCTCCGTTTGAGGCCAACGGTGGACTGAAATTCTGGGGACATTACTCCAGTGAAGATATGATCAGCTGGAGATATGAAGGGGTTCCGCTTCTGCCGGACAGCATTTATGACTGTCATGGTGTTTACTCAGGCTCTGCCATTGCGGAGAAAGATAAGCTTCATCTTTTCTACACAGGAAACATCAAGATGGATGGAGATTATGATTATATCAATAACGGAAGGCAGTCCAGCACTCTTCATGTGGAGAGTGCGGACGGCCTTCATTTCGGAACAAAGGAGGTTGCAGTTTCCTGCGAGGATTATCCGGAGAATTACACCTGTCACATCCGTGACCCGAGGTCTGGAAGGAGGGGGAAGAGTACCGGATGATCCTTGGCGGCCGTCAGAAAAGCGACCATGGCGCCGTACTTTTTTACAGATCCGAAGATCTGAAGAACTGGAAATTTGACGGTGAGCTTACTACAGAAAAGGCATTCGGATACATGTGGGAGTGCCCGGATTTTTTCACTCTTGAGGGACAGGAGGTGCTTTCTGTATCTCCCCAGGGACTGACCAGAGAAGAGTTCCGTTTTCAGAACATCTATCAGTCCGGATACTTTATCCTGAAGGATGGAAAGCCGGAGGAAAAAGCTTTCCGGGAATGGGACCACGGCTTTGATTTCTATGCACCCCAGACATTCCAGGATGGAAAGGGCAGACGGATCCTGATCGGCTGGATGGGAATGCCGGATGCAGATGAGGAGTATGTGAATCCTACAGCAGAGAGCGAAGGCTGGCAGCATTGCCTGACTGTTCCAAGGGAAGTTACGTATAAAAACGGAATGCTTTATCAGTATCCGGTGGAAGAACTGAACGGGCTGAGAAAGGCTGGCGTTTCTGCCAGCGGTTCCAGCGCGGAGATTCCGGTGAATGGACCGTTTGATCTGGATGTTCAGGTAAAAGGTGAGCAGGGTAAAGTAAGCCTTGGGGAAAATCTCTTCCTGGAATATCAGGACGGAGATGTGATCTTAACTCTCTCCGAGAAGGCCGGTGCCGGACGAAAGGTACGTAAGGCGCATGTTCCGTCCGGTGTGATCGAAAGCATCAGAGTTCTTGCGGATACTACAGCTGTGGAGATTTATGTGAATGGCGGAGAGGTTGTTTTTGCTACCAGATATTATCCGGAAACGCAGGAGCAGGCTGTGAAGTTGGAGGCTGTGGAGTGTGATGGGAAGATTTATGTGCTGAAGAATTATGTGATGGAGTAGGCAGAGCTTATTGATCGTGAAATACAGCAAGATCAGAATATGAATACCTATAGAGCAGCTATGCAGTGAATTCCATATTCACAGAAATAAGAAATGACCGTATAATAAAGCAGGTGGGAAAATCCGCAGCCGGAATCCCGACCTGCTTTTATTTTTTTGATGTAAGTGAAATACATGAATTGTGCCGGCTGCTTGAGGATAGAAGGACGGCTGCTGAAGAAATGCTGGTGGCTGTCTTTACATAGAAAGAATGCGGCCGACTGGATGTTTGTTTTACAGGAGAGGAAATATCACGGAAGACAGATCACACTGTCCAGAAAAGTGTTCAGATATTTGTTTTACAGGAAGGCAAATATCAGGGTTGATGTTACTGAAGATGTACTGGCATTTGGCATTGTATTGCATAAATTTTTTACAGAAGAGGAGACTGCTATGAACTATACATACATCGTGCAGTGTGCGGACGGCACGCTCTACACCGGCTGGACAAACTGCCTTGCCAGGCGGATGAAAGCGCACAATGAAGGCAAGTCAGGTGCCAAATATACCCGGGCCAAGCGGCCGGTGAAGCTGGTGTATTATGAGGCTTTGCCACAAGGGAAGAGGCCATGAGCCGGGAGTACCGGATTAAGCAGCTGACCAGGGAGAAGAAGCTGGAGCTGATGAGGTTTTGAATTTTGATAAACATTTTGATATTTCAAAAGGCTTCAAATGTGTGGAGCATTATGCAGCGGAACTGAAAGATAAGGATATGTATGTTCTGCTGAATCTTATCAGTATCTCAGCATAACAACTGAATCAAAGGTATCCCCATTGTCGATCCACTGACAGCTGCCATCATTTTTTTCACAGATATCTTCAATTATGGACAGGCCGAATCCATGGTTGAGGATATCTTTTTTTGATGTTTTGTGGTTGAATGGTCGTGCCGGATCTTTGCTGTTTTGCATGTGGACAGTAAGAAAACCGGCGGACATTTTTGATGTTACAGAGATAAACGGTGCTTCAGAACCGGAAGCGTTGCAGCTTTCTATTCCATTATCCAGCAGGTTGAAAAATATACTGCTCAGTTCCGAAGAGGGAATATTGGATTTCTCCGGAAGAAGAACCTCGTAGGTAACTTTGATATTTTTCTGCATGGCAAGAAATCTTTTGTCCGCAAGGATGGCGTTGATCAGGCTGTCCTGGCAGATGGGGATGGAAACGTTCTCTCTGAAAATCATCGGTGATGGCTGGCAGGTAGTCCTGGATCTTATCATATTCGTTGGTTTTCAGGTAATTCTGAAGTGTCTGTAGTTTCTGAATGGTAGTCTGCTGAAATGCAAGAGTCTCTTGTTTTCTGGAAACAAACAGCTGTTCCTGTTCTTTCTGTAACTGTTCTTGTTTTTGAAGAGCCTGAAATTTTTCTTCTTCCTGAGCATTTTTTAAGCGATCGTCTGGCAAGAAGGTAGATCCTGCGGTAAGTGAGGACCAGAAAAAAGAGAAGCATTATCTGGCAGAACAGAACATATTCCTGCAGCAGAGCTTCCAGGAAAAAAAGATGCTTGAACACAGAAAAGTTCTATAAAAAGAATAACAAAGTCTCGTTTCATAAAGTCCTCTTTTCCGGCGGAAGTTCTGAAAGAATCGTTTCCAGATATGCATCTGCCTCATGATATTTTTTGCGCGGATCAGATAATTCAGTGAAAAAAGATGGTTTTCCATATCGTGATTCCATTTTCGCACAGATCGATATTCCTGTTCCATTTCGGTTGTATATTCCAGCTGTTTCTGAAGAAAGCTCATCTGCTGAACCAACAGTTCGTGTTTTTTTTCTCTGACAGAAATGTTGTGAAAAGCCCTGGCTATGATCAGACAGCAGAGAAGATTGAGAAACCAGTACAATACGATCAGCCATTTTAACAAATGTAGCAAGAATTCTCCCACCTCTTCAGGTGGTGAGATGAATTGCACATCTGAGCATATCTGCTCAAAAAAATCTCTATAGTATAAAAGAAACGCTTGTTCTCCCTTCCCTGATGTAGTATACTGAAAAAGAACAATTAGTTCATAAATACATATCCGTCGATATAAGAAAAAGGATGATAAATATAATGGAGTTAGACCATGAAAGATGCATTCTGGGGTCAGATCTTCTGTCTGCTCAGTGCAGGCGGAGCAACGATTGAAACGATACGGCAGTATATAGAAAGCCAGGGTGAGAAGAATGAACCGCGCCGTAAAAATAAGGATCTATCCAAATAAAGAGCAGAGAGTTCAGATAGAGCAAACAATCGGCTGCAGCCGCTTTATCTATAACCAGATGCTTGCAGATAAGATCAGCTATTACCAGAAAGAAAAAAAGATGCTCCGGAACACACCGGCCGGATATAAAAAGGAATATCCATGGCTGAAAGAGGTGGATTCTCTTGCCCTGGCGAATGCGCAGCTGCATCTGGAAAGTGCGTTCCGGAAGTTTTTTCGGGAACCAGCCTGCGGATTTCCACGTTATAAATCAAAGAAGCATGCAAGAAATTCATATACGACCAATGCACTAAACGGAAATATCCTTTTGCAGGATACCCATCTGAAACTTCCAAAGATGTCCGTCATAAGGATAAAACTTCACCGTCAGATTCCATCAGACTGGAAACTGAAGTCTGTAACTGTGAGCCGTGAGCCATCCGGGAAATATTTTGCCAGTCTTTTGTTCTGCTGTGAGAACCAAACAGTGGAAAAAAGACCGGCAGAGAGATTTCTTGGGATCGATTTTGCCATGCAGGGAATGTGTGTATTTTCTACAGGAGAAAGAGCCGGGTACCCTATGTTTTACAGAAAAGCAGAGAAAAAACTTGCAAGAGAACAGAGAAAGCTCTCCCACTGTGAAAAAGAAAGCCGGAACTATCAGAAACAGAAAAAAAGGGTAGCTTTATGTCATGAAAAGATAAAGAACCAGAGAAAAGATTTCCAGCATAAGCTCAGCAGGGAGCTTGCGGAAAGATATGATGCAGTATGTGTGGAAGATCTGAATCTGAAGGGAATGTCCGGAGGGCTGCACCTTGGGAAAGGTGTGCAGGATAACGGGTACGGTCAGTTTCTGTTCATGCTGGGATACAAGCTGGAAGAATGCGGAAAACATCTTATAAAAGTAGACCGTTATTTTGCATCCAGCAAGATCTGCAGTGTATGCGGACATAAGAAAAAGGAACTGGCATTGTCGGATAGAATGTATGTTTGTGAATGTGGAAATAGGATGGACCGGGATGTGAATGCAGCAGTCAACATCCGTGAAGAAGGAAAAAGAATCTATAAAGAATGTGCCTGACGGCACAAGAAAAAAATCCGTAACCGGATAAACATAAAAAACAAAACCGCGGGACACGCGGGGATAGCCTGTTTTAGCTTTGCCCTAAAGGGTAATCGAGCAGGAAGCCCCCACTTCAAAATCGTAAGATTTAAGTGGGGGGAGCATGTCACGGTATCCGAAAGGTGAGATTGTTATCTAGCTGATCACAGAGTAACTCAGTGGATCGCCATACCGGCTACAAAGAAATACATTACAACAAAATGGCACACACTTCCCAGCATCACAAAGACATGAAATACTTCGTGGGAGCCGAAATTCTTATGCTTCGCATTGAAGATCGGAAGCTTCAGCGCATAGATCACACCGCCGATGGTATAGATGATGCCGCCGGCAAGGAGCCATCCGAAGCCTGCACGGGGCAGATTGTGGAAGATCGGAACAAAAGCAAGTACACACAGCCAGCCCATTCCAATGTAGATCACAGAGGAAAGCCATTTTGGGCAGTTGATCCAGCAGCCCTTGAGGATCATTCCGATGATGGCAACGGTCCATACGAGGGCACAGAGGATATAGCCGGTGCGTCCGTGGAGAACGATCAGGCATACAGGAGTGTAGCTGCCGGCGATCATCACGAAGATCATCATGTGATCCATTTTTTTCAGACGGCGGTTTACCTTGGCTGTGGAGTTTACGGAATGGTAAAGTGTGCTTGCCAGGTAAAGAAGGATCATGGTAAGGATAAAAACACTTACTGCAAAAACATGGAGAACATCTGCACTTCTGGCCGCTTTCACGATCAGCGGAGTGGCTCCGACCACGGCAAGAAGCATGCCGATTCCGTGGGTTATGGCGCTTCCCGGATCTTTTAATTTAAATTTCATATAAAAACACCTCCTGCAAAAAAAATCTGCTGTTTATATCATGTGGACAACTTCAAGATCGGTTCATCAATGACGGATCATTGCGACAGTTTACGATGTAGTAATGTAGAAACTGATAAAATAACATGTAGTATTTAAAACTACATATCAAGTATACGAATACTATACCACTATTATTCAAAAATGCAACCCCTATTTTCGAAAAAAATTTTATCAGGATTTATTTCTGCAGCAGGCATACGACAATGCGGCTCCTGCGACAGATAAATAAGAGATTTTTATGCATATTTCTCCCAGTTTTTCGCATAATAACCATATGAAAAACAAATAGTTAACATAACATTGACGTACAATGAACAGAAAATACAGGAGGAATTCAGGAAGATGAAAGCAACGGGAATTGTTCGCAGGATCGATGATCTGGGCAGGGTTGTGATTCCAAAAGAGATACGAAAGACACTGCGGATCAAGGAAGGAACGCCACTGGAGATTTTTACAGACAGGGAAGGACAGATCATCTTGAAAAAATATTCGCCCATTGGAGAGCTGAATACGTTTGCTGCGGAATATGCGGAAGCGCTGGTACAGACCACCGGATTGACTGCCTGTATTACAGATCGTGATCAGGTCGTGGCGGCATGCGGCAGCGGAAGCCGGGAACTGGAAGGAAAAGAGATCAGTTCTGATCTGGATGCAGTCATTGCCGGCAGGAAAGGCAGAATGGTCAGTCAGGACAGCAGGGAAAATATATCAGTCATTTCCGACGCTATGGATTCATTTTGCCAGAAAATGATACAGCCGATCCTGTGTGCGAGTGACGCCATTGGAGCAGTGATCCTTCTGACTAAAAGTGAAAAAACAGCACTGGGAGACACAGAACGTG
>ENA-OQCM01000022-OQCM01000022.1-human-gut-metagenome-genome-assembly--contig:-NODE-22-length-10313-cov-1.219124_pt1 | contig 10313 bp, 15 predicted proteins | sample MGYA00242503_ERZ504588 | MGnify/ENA primary metagenome ERZ504588 (study PRJEB26092, sample SAMD00036333) | human gut metagenome | host: Homo sapiens | study: EMG produced TPA metagenomics assembly of... | reverse complement strand
CGTCCGGTCAGGCAAAAGATCCGGACGTGCATTATATAGTGCGGTATCCACTAAAAAGTATTCTTGTTCCCAACCCAGATTGGCGAATACGCGTTTTACGTTTGGATCGAAACATTCTGCAAACCTCAGTTGCCGCTTTGTCTACAGCACCTAATGCCTTCAACAAAGGAGTTTTGTAGTCGAGTGCTTCGCCTGTATAAGAGATGAAGATAGTAGGAATACAAAGTGTGCTGTCTACAATGAAAGCCGGAGAAGAAACATCCCATGCCGTATAGCCACGTGCTTCAAATGTGTTCCGGATACCGCCGTTGGGAAACTGGACGCATCCGGTTCCTGTTGGATAAACAGTTTGCCCGAGAAGCGTTCTATAACATTACCGTCGTCACCGAATTCAATAAAGCCGTCGTGCTTTTCGGCAGTTCCGTCAGTCAGAGGCTGGAACCAATGAGTGTAGTGGGTAACATTAAAGGTCTTTGCCCAATTCTTCATGCCATTGGCTATCATGTCGGCCATTTCACGATTGATAGGGGTACCTTTCTCGATTGCGTTTTATTACTGCTTTATAAGCCTCACTAGGCAGATATTCCTGCATTTTTTTTACGGTCGAATACGTGGTTGCCGTAATAATCAGCTAACTTTTCAGAGGGGTAGTCAACTTTAACGGGGCGTCTGTTGGCTAACTCCTGTAGAGCAAAAAAATCTCATTTTTGGACATGTTGTTCTTTCTTTTACTGGTTGTTGGCTGCAAAAATACTGCTTTTTTGATTAATAATTTCGCTATATCGCTAATCATTTTTCATTTCTGTTAAGGATGTTAATTAAGTATTATCATGCATCAGCCTGTTGGTTTTTGTTTATATTTGCAAATAGAAGTTACGAAAGAGTGTAATTTATTGGAAATGAGCGTAGGTTAATTGCTCTTGATAGTAATAGGTTACGATTTAGTTAGTTATCTACTGCATTATTCTTCTGCGCATTGCGTAACCTTCAAAGAACTCTTCATATGCAAAAGTAACAATAAAACGGGAGATTTTGATATGAATCTCCCTGATTTTTTCTATCTCATACAAATTTTTCCGTAAAAGCGGCTTTATTCGTCGGCACACCATCGTACAAAAGGATTTTGAACGAACGTGTGCCAACTATCGCATAAGCGGAGAAAAGGGCTTTGCCTCACGCCTAAACAACAGTTTAGACTGATGAGGCAAGGCCCATTTCTTTTCTGCTTATGCCAAAGAGGAGCTTTTACGGTTTTTCAGATGATTTTTCTTTTTCGCTGTTCCTTTGATCCGGAAGCGGAAAGCCGTGTATGACCGCTTGTCCATAAATGGAACAACCCGTCACCCACAGCAGGCAAACAGGGAAGAATGATTTTATCTGCCGCCCCGACACGTCTGACCAGACAGATAGAACCATACTTCCTTGAAGGTGGTTTGCCCGGTTTCACGCTACCGGCTATGTCCTTTTTTGGGGGAGACTTCCTTTTTTCACGGATTTCTCTTTTGAAGTTTTCTGTCTAATCTGCCTCTACTTCCGTTTACCTCCATTTTCGCGCCTTTCAGTGGGCCGCATCAGGCAGTCATTTCCGTTCTGGGCGCAAAGGTAACTCCGGGATTTGACGGGAAAGCAAGGTCAAGCCTCCTGTTTTCGGGAAAAATCTCCAGCCCTGTGGGTAGTATTTTTCCCGAAAAACCTTGCATTCCCTAATCCCTACCTTTTTAAGCACCCGAAACGAAAACGACCGATGCGACAGAAAGACGCATTAAAAAAATGTCGGATAAACGAGAGGCAGATAAGATAGTTTGAAACTCAACTCCCTCAGCTCTTGAATCCGCATTAAAAAACAAAAAATCAAAAACAGCAAAGATATGACAGCAACGGCAGATTTCAGACAAATGGCGCAATACATTGGGCTTGCGATGTGCAGCTTAATCATGCGCACCGCCTTTGGGGTGTTCGGCATCATTTGGGGCATCGTCAGAGAGATAGTAAACGGAGTGTTCCGAGTGGCGATAGGTGTAATAGTGGCTATCCTTTCCACAATCGTCTTTTTCGGCTTCATCCTTTGGTTATTCACCCTTTAATCCTTAATCGACATGGCAAAGAGAAGAAGCAAGACAGTAGAGCAACAATGCAGATACTATGAGGTGGACAACATATTCGAGTACATGGTGGAAACATACATCAACGGCAATATATCCGTGTTCCGTGAACTCTACCACGAACTGAACAAGGACGCACGGAAGGACTTTACAGACTTCCTTTTGAGCGAGGTTGAGCCGACATATTGGAGAGAGATACTGAAACAGACAATCTAAAGCGACAGCGATATGAAAACGACAGACCATTTCAAGAGAACGATACAGATGTATTTGGAGCAACGTGCAGCGGAAGATGCGCTCTTTGCGAAGAACTACCGCAACCCTGCCAAGAATATAGACGATTGTGTGACCTACATTCTGAACTATGTGCAGAAAAGCGGTTGCAACGGCTTCACGGACGGGGAGATATACGGACAAGCCGTACACTACTATGACGAGAACGAGATAGAGGTGGGCAAGCCTGTTCAGTGTCATGTAGCCGTGAACCATGTGGTGGAACTCACCGCAGAGGAAAAGGCGGAAGCACGGCAGAACGCTATCCGACAATACCAAGCAGAGGAACTCCGCAAGTTGCAGAACCGCAACAAGCCGAGAACCGCCACCAAAGCGACCACCCAAGAAGTACAACAACCCTCATTATTTGATTTAGGCTTATGAAACCGAGAACACACATACAGCAGGAAGTCGCACATCTGAGCAAGCGACTACCGAGATTGACCGCCACACAAAAGGCATACGTCTTTCCGTCATTGCTTCAAGCACTACGCAATCAAGAGAGCGGACGGCACGAACATCTGTACTGAGTGCGGACATTCGTGGAAGAGCGACCACGACCTTGCGGACACCCTTTGCGGATGTACCTGCCCCCATTGCGGTATGCAGTTGGAAGCGTTGCGTACCCGAAAGAGCGTTTTCAGTGAGAATGAATACTTCTCCATCGTCACCACCAGCAAGCAGTACCAAGTGATACGTTTCTTCTTCGTCAAGTCCCGATACAAGGCAGGGCAAGCAGCCGAGTATTCCATTTATGAAGTGGTGCAGAGGTGGATTTCACCCGATGGAAAGACAACCACCGTTGCCCGACTGCGTGGTATGTCAATGTTGTATTACGACCAATGGGCGGAATACAGCGACATGGAGGTACGCAAGAACAACAGACTTCACGCATACGATATAGCACCTGTGTGTACCTATCCCCGACAGCGTTTCATCCCCGAACTGAAACGCAACGGCTTCAACGGGGACTATCACAACACACTGCCGTATGACCTTTTCACGGCTATCCTTTCCGACAGCCGAGCCGAAACACTCTTGAAAGCAGGGCAATATGCCATGTTGCGCCACTACATCCGCTGTTCCTTTGACATGGGACGGTATTGGGCATCCGTCAAGATTTGCATCCGCAACGGTTACACCATTTCGGACGGCTCCGTATGGTGCGACACCATAGACCTCCTGCGGCATTTCGGAAAAGACACGAACTGCCCGAAATACGTCTGCCCTGCCGACCTCAAAACGGAACACGACAAGTTGGTGGCAAAGCGTAACCTGCAAAGGGAGCGTGAGCGGACGGAACAGCAACGGCAAAAGGCGATTGAGGACGAGAAGAACTATCTGAAAGCCAAAAGCATCTTCTTCGGACTTGTGTTCTCCGACAGCCTTATCTGTATTAAGGTCATAGAAAGCGTGGAGGAAATGGCGGAAGAAGGGCGGATGATGCACCATTGTGTGGGCGGTTATCACAACAAGGCAAACTCCCTTATCCTATCCGCTACCATTGACGGCAAGCGGATGAAACGATAGAAGTGTCACTGAAAACGCTGAAAGTGGTACAGAGCAGAGGGGTATGCAATTCCAATACCGAGTACCACGACCGCATCATCCGACTTGTGGAGGACAATGCCGGACTTATCCGTCAGCGTATGAACGCAGCATAATATCAACCTATAATACAGAATAATATGGAAGTAAGATTTGAAAGCATGGTTTGCTTGTGGGACGATAAAATTCCCACGATGTTCCTTGAATTTATGAACCTCCTCACTTTTTGTCTGAGTGAGGAGCAATTAAGGGCAAGCGTAAAGGACTTTGCCGAGAAGCACGAACTTGACAAGTTTTTCCTTTACGGCTTCGGCTCACACCATTTCTACCTGCACCAACGCTACACAAGCAACCCCGAAATGGTGATGAAGAACAGAGTTCTGTCAGTACATTTTTAACCATCTAAAAAGCAACATTATGAGTACACGGATGACCATCAACGGAGTAAGCACCTGCGCGGAAGCAGGTACGGAGAAATACGAGCGTTTCCAATCGGGTATCGGAAGACGCAGGCGGACACTTGTGCAGTACGACTACCGCCACCCCATAGACAGAGAATTGTTCTCTTGTGTCAAACCCACGTTGGACGAGTGCCGAGCCGCACGGGACAAGTGGCTGAACGCAAAGAAGGGAAAGGAGGACAGACTATGAACACGACCTATCAAACGCTGATAGTCAAGTTCAGCGAACCTATCACGGCATTGGACGGTATCTTTGACGATACCGGAGCGTGGGGAACGGACACCCTCAAGGGGTGGATAGATGATTACGAAAGCACACGTTTCACCGCCACCGACAGCCATACGGCAGTCATCACGAGCGAGTACAATATGGAATGTGTGAAAGAGTGGCTACAACGGCAGACCCCCATTTCCGAAATGCGAGAATTTTGAACGGGATGGCGGTGTCCGCACCGCCAATACTTAAAACCCTAAAAACAAAAGATATGATAGCCAAGACGATATTACAGCAGATAGGCGGAAAACGCTTCACCGCCATGACAGGTAGCCGTGATTTCATAGATATGGGCAACGGCTTACGGATGAGCCTTGCAAGGAACAAAACAAGTGCCAACCGCCTTGACATCATCTATGACGAAGGGGCAGACCTCTACAATATGCGCTTCTACCGCAGGACGTTCAGCAAAAAGACCTTTGAGTGCAAGACAAAGGACATTGCCGTACACGAGGGTATCTATTTTGATATGCTGGAGGAAATGTTCACGATGGTGACGGGACTTTACACACGCTTTTGAGTGGCGGGGCGGCGAGAGCCGCCCTACTTTCTTTCAGTGAGCATGATGGCGGACAAAGAAAGTAGCAAAGAAACCTTTGTCCAATCTGCGATAACTAAAAAATCCGCAAGTAAAACTTGCGGAGGCTATATATTGGGTCGTTATTTTTTGGTGGAGGGGAATGATAATCTCGAACCGTTGAACTACACATTTCTGCTTCGTCTCCATTTCCCCCAACGATTTGATACGTTCAATCATTTTTGTTGTTGAAATCGTGGAGAAGTGAATAGACAGTATTACCCGACAGAGCAACTATGACAACGTAACGCCTTTACAAAAAAGTCGGTACACGAAACCCATAGACTAATTGTCTTGACCTAAAAGAGATTGGAATTTTCAGGACTGCCTATCACTTAGATAGAAGTCCAAGGTCTGCTGAAATACATAATTCAAAAATTGAAATTGCTTGACTGCAAATTTAGTAACTTTGCTTGACAAATTAACGAGAAAGAAGAGAAAATGAAAACCGACCGCATAATCGAGTAGACGGCTCCGCCAGTAACTGACGGAGTGCGCCTCTCACACCACCGAGCGTACGGGTCACGTACTCGGCGGTTCGCAAAGAGATGGGTTAAGTTGTAAATGTAATTCAGTTAAGGAAACATATCCTCTTTTCTTCAAGCGTTGTAAAGTAATGGTAGTGCCTAGAATAGGACTTTGTGCTATTGCCCAACCGCCTTTCCGTGTTCTGCTCCAAGCGTAGGCATGGTCTTGGTCTACACCTAATCGAATCAGGTTTTTCCTTTTCCTTTCGGGTTTTTTCCAATGATGCCAAATGCAATAGCGCAGTCGGTTGCGAAGCCAACCATCTAAATCTCGTAATTTGCCCAAAATACTCGTGCCTTGGAAATAGTTCAACCATCCGCGTTGCACTTCTTTTATCTTGGCAATACGCTCTTCAAATGTGGCTGGTGTGGTTTTTCGGGTGATTGTTTTAAGTCGTTCTTTTAGTTTCTTCCATGCTTTTTCCGATACAATAAGTTGGTATTGATTTTTACTTCCTTTCTCGTACGTAGGTACGAATCCGAAACCCAAAATTGTGAAGTGGATTGGTTTTCTGATACCACTCTTTTCTTCATTTATAGTTAATTTGAGTTTGTTTTTCAAAAACTTTTCAATTACCACTCTTGTTGCCTTGGCTTGATTGTGGCTTTTGCAATAAATACTAAAATCATCCGCATAACGTACAAATTTGTGTCCTCTTCGAGTCATTTCCTTATCCAGTTGATGTAGTAAAATGTTCGACAATAATGGACTTAAAGGGCTTCCTTGCGGAACGCCTTTTCTTCTCTTTCGTAGCTTTCCGTTGATTTTAATAGGTGCTCTGAGCCATTTGCGTATGAGTTGCATGGTAGCTTTGCATTTCACTTTTTGATAGATTAAATTCAGTAATAAACAGTGGTCAACTTCATCAAAGAAGTTTTTCAGGTCAATATCCACAATGTGGTTTAATCCTGAATGGATGTAATCCCGAGATTGTCCAACGGCTTGTCGGGCATTCTTGTGAGGTCTAAATCCATAGCTGTAATTACTAAATCGGGCTCAAAAAGTGGTGCAATAGTTTGTGCTAAGGCTTGTTGCAACACACGTTCTGTAGTGGTGGGAACACCCAATAATCGAGTTTTCCCATTTCCTTTCGGAATTTCAATACCTAAAATGGGTTGTACTTGATAGTTGCCTTGTTTGATTGCTTCAATCAGTTGTAGTTTCTTTTCAGAAAACACCTTGCGGAGCTCTCTTATAGAAACACCATCAACACCCGCACTACCTTTATTGGCAATCACGTGTTCCAATGCTCTTTGAAGATTAAACGGATGTACTACTCTTGTTATCATTTTAGTTGTTTTTAACCTGTTTTCGTTAAGTAGGGCTACTATGTGTTCCGTTACCTATTGAAAACCTCTTTACGTTCAGTCCTTCCTTGTTTGTGAGACCTATGCGGTATCTATTCGCACCTCGTTTGCCCTCAAGTACTATGACCTCTGCTGACTTCTTGGATTGATTAACTCGTAATCGCCAAGACCTCCCCTGGTAAATGCTTTTTCCTTCCGTCTATCGCCGGTACATCTACATAACAATAATCTGATTTAATAGCATGTTCAGAACACTGTTTTGGACTTCGTATTGCTGTGGATACTCATCCTTATTGTTATGCCTCTTATGTACTTTCTGTTCGTCGGTACAGACTTTTGCAGTTCTGCTTCCTTCAGTGCATACCTCACGATAAACCACCTTGCAGCTTGCTAACGATTCGGGGTTTCAATCCGCTCGTAAGGGACTTGCACCCTCTGGAAAAATAACACCCCGAAAACTTGGTTCGTAAAACTAAATTTGTATTTTTGAACTATTTGAAAAGCTTTCGGGGTGTGTCCTGCATATGCAGGGCACACACATATGGTAGCCGATAATTGCCGGCTTTCGTGCCAACTTGATACTTTGGTGCTTTTAACGAACCGAAGTGCTAAATTGATACGAAAGTGCTGTAAATCCGGCAACTACGGCTACCATTTTTCGTTATGCGGCAGCTTAAAAGACGACACCAAACCAGAAAAATCATCTTGACAACCACCCGACTTTGAACTACGAAGGATGAAATTTTTCAGGGACAACTTCCAGCATTTCCAAAAAACAGTTTACCCATTGACTTGGAGACAAACAAACAATTTGAGCATTAAGGTTTAAACCGAATTTTTCCGAAATTGACCTGACCTGACTTTTCCTGAAAATCGACTTTAAAGCTGTTTTTACAGATAAATCAGGTTTCTCTAACAGACAGGAAATAAATGCTAAGTATTTGGCTTTAAACTTAAAATCAAAAAATAACTGTTTTCTTTTAATGTTTAACAGGGCTGATTTGACAGTTGGCGGTGGAAAGAAACTTTCAGGACCTACCTCATAGACAAGTTTCAAATCAAAAAAGTATGATAGAAAACGGTATATGGATTGTAAAGCTTCCTCGAAAATAACTTTTGTGTAGGTTCTAACTGAAGGACAATGGAACCTCCCAGAAAATTTCCAAGACTCTCAAACATCAGGATTTTGAAAATATCGGAAGTAATGCCATAAGGAATATTTGACACCACTTTGAAAGGAAATTTCGGAACTGCAAAATTCCTAAAATCACAACCGACAACTTGAACATTTCGGGCATCAGAAAATAATTTTCGTAAATGTTCAACCAAAGCTGTGTCGTTTTCAATAGCAACAACATTGTTGGCGATTTTTTAATAAATGAACAGTAAGAAACCCCTTGCCTGCCCCAATATCTAAAACCGTATCCTGATTACTTATATTTGCTTGTCTTATTGCATCTTTTATTAGCACTTTATCAATAGTAAAGTGCTGACCCGTAAAACGAACGGGCAATTTCTTTTTTGTCATTACCTTAATTCCGCAACACTTTGATTTAACTTTATTTATAAGTTCCTGAGCAACAAAAAGTTGCTCAGGATTTTGCATGTCAGATTTTTCACTTATCTTAGTGTTGCAAATCAAAACAAGCGTAAATCGTAACAAGACATGGCAAAGGTACAAATAAAATCTGAAAAACTCACACCTTTTGGAGGAATTTTTTCAATCATGGAGCAATTTGACTCCATGCTTTCACCTATTATCGACCAGACACTTGGTCAGAGATGCCGCAGTATCATCGGATACCAGTACAGCGAAATTATTCGTTCTCTGATGAGCGTATACTTCTGTGGCGGTTCATGCGTGGAGGATGTAACATCGCATCTGATGCGTCATCTCTCGTATCATCCGACCTTGCGCACATGCAGCTCTGATACCATCCTCAGAGCCATCAAGGAACTGACACAGGAAAACATCTCATATACTTCCGATAAGGGCAAGACCTATGATTTCAATACGGCAGACAAGCTCAACGCCTTGCTTATAAAAGCCTTGGTTTCCACTGGTGAACTGAATGAGGTGGAAACCTACGATGTTGATTTCGACCATCAGTTCCTTGAAACAGAGAAGTATGATGCAAAACCGACATACAAGAAGTTCCTCGGCTACAGACCTGGCGTATATGTCATCGGTGACATGATTGTCTATGTCGAGAACAGCGATGGCAACACAAATGTGCGCTTTTATCAGGCTGAGACCCACAAGAGATTCTTTGCCCTACTGGAAGCCAACAGCATCCGTGTGAATCGCTTCAGAGCCGACTGTGGTTCGTGCTCGAAGGAAATTGTCAGTGAGATAGAGAAGCATTGCACGCACTTCTACATCCGCGCCAACAGATGCAGTTCGCTCTACGATGACTTGTTTTCACTGAGGGGATGGAAGACGGAGGAAATCAACGGCATCCAGTTTGAACTCAATTCCATTCTTGTTGAGAAATGGGAAGGCAAGTGCTATCGTCTTGTCATTCAGAGACAAAAGCGCATGGATGGAGAGCTTGACTTGTGGGAAGGTGAATACACCTACAGATCCATTCTTACCAACGATTATGACTCATCAACAAGAGACATCGTCGAATTTTACAACAAGCGTGGGGGCAAAGAGCGTATATTCGATGATATGAACAACGGATTCGGCTGGAACAGGCTCCCCAAGTCGTTCATGTCAGAGAACACTGTATTCCTTCTGCTTACGGCATTGATACACAATTTCTATAAGACCATCATTAGCAAGCTTGACACCAAGGCTTTCGGGCTCAAGGAAACGAGTCGCATAAAGGCTTTTGTCTTCAGCTTCATCTCCGTACCTGCCAAGTGGATCATGACAGCAAGGCAATACGTGCTGAATATCTATACTGAAAACCGGGCTTATGCAAGACCTTTCAAAACTGGATTCGGATAAAGTCCGTTCCTTATGGTTTTAATCTGCGTATTGCCTCAAGTCGCATTGTGGGGTAAGGGGAAGGTATGCACAAATCGGACAAAATTCACGCTCATACTATCATGATGCATAGTGTTCAAGCTCTTTACTGCAATTGAGATTGCCATTGAGATTGCTTGCGGATTTTAGGACTACCTTAAATCCGCAACTCCATTCCCGAAGTGCTACCTACATAAAGAGAAATGGACTTTTGATTCGTAAGATAACCATTAAGTCCTCGCGTCCGTTTCAATGCGCATACCATCCCC
>ENA-OQCM01000020-OQCM01000020.1-human-gut-metagenome-genome-assembly--contig:-NODE-20-length-10518-cov-0.850544_pt1 | contig 10518 bp, 14 predicted proteins | sample MGYA00242503_ERZ504588 | MGnify/ENA primary metagenome ERZ504588 (study PRJEB26092, sample SAMD00036333) | human gut metagenome | host: Homo sapiens | study: EMG produced TPA metagenomics assembly of... | reverse complement strand
CTTTTAGAATTAGAGCGCTATAGTTTAAGCAACGAACGGAATCTTTCCGCAGAACAGGATCGACCGTTTGGGGACGGTTTTGTTTTGGCGGGTTGGATATCGGTATGACCGGTGCGCGCCCGCGCCGGATAACCTGCCAAAGCAAACCCGTCTCCAACCGGAAGCTCTAGAACACGAAAGCGAGGACTTTGATGGCACAGTATCAGCTGCCCAACGACTTCTTCTTTGGCGCTGCTATGTCCGGCCCGCAGACTGAGGGTCAGTGGAACCAGGGCGGCAAGCTCGAGAACCTGTGGGACACCTGGTCCATCCAGGATCTGGGCTCGTTCTACAACTGCGTTGGCTCTTACGCCGGCAATGACTTTATGGCCAAGTACCAGGAAGACCTTCGCATTTTGAAGGACTTGGGCCTGGATACCTATCGCACTTCCATCCAGTGGAGCCGTCTGCTCGATGCCGACGGCAACCTCAACGAGGAAGGCGCCGCGTGGTATCACGAGTTGTTCCGCGCCTCTCGCGAAGCCGGCCTGGAGCCGTTTGTCAACTTGTACCACTTTGACATGCCCACCTACCTTTTTAACCGTGGCGGCTGGGAGAGCCGTGAGGTTGTCGAGGCTTACGCACATTACGCCGACGTCGCCTTCCACGAGTTTGGCCAGGAGATCAAGTACTGGTTCACCTTTAACGAGCCCATCGTCGAGCCCGAGCAGCGCTATCAGGAGGGCGTGTGGTTCCCGCAGCTCCACGACTTTAGCCGCGCTCGCACCGTGCAGTATCACATCTCGCTGGCACATGCGCTGGCCGTGGCCAACTACCGTCGCGCCTATGACGAGGGCGCCGTTCGCAGCGATGCCAAGATCGGCATGATCAACTGCTTTACCCCGGTCTACACCAAGGAGAACCCCAGCGAGGCGGACCTCGAGGCCGTGCGTATGACCAGCGGCGTCAACAACCGCTGGTGGCTCGACCTCATTACCAAGGGCGAGCTTCCCGCCGACGTGCTCGACAGCCTGGCCGAGGGCGGCGTTAAGCTTCCGTTCCGTGCCGGCGACCAAGAGATTCTTAAGCAGGGTGTTGTCGACTGGCTCGGTTGCAACTACTACCACCCCACGCGCGTTCAGGCGCCGGCGAGCAAGATCGACCAGTACGGTCTGCCGCACTTTGCCGACGAGTACGTGTGGCCCGACGCCGTTATGAACGAGAGCCGCGGCTGGGAGATCTACCCGCAGGGCCTCTACGACTTTGGCATGGACTGCGCTAAGAACTACCCCGATCTTGAGTGGTTCGTTTCCGAGAACGGCATCGGCATCATGGACGAATACAAGAACCGAGACGCCGAAGGAACCATCCAGGATGACTACCGCGTCGACTTTGTACGCCAGCACCTGGAGTGGGTTGCCAAGGCAATTGCCGAGGGCGCCAAGTGCCGTGGATACCATTATTGGGCCGTCATCGATAACTGGTCTTGGGCGAATGCCTTTAAGAACCGTTACGGTTTTGTCGAGGTCGACCTTATGGACGGCTACAAGCGCCGCCTTAAGAAGTCGGCAGCTTGGCTCAAGCAGGTCGCCACGACTCACGTGGTTGATTAGCGAACGGGCGAACGCCCAGACCGCGCGCCGCTGCGCGCAACGCATGGCACATCTGGTGGCAGAGGGCGACAGACCACCGTGCGCATAGGAAAAGGCCGGATTTGAAAGTTAGGAGCAATCATGGCCAGTGACAACGGAAAGAGCTTCCTCGACAAGTTTGCCGAGGTCTCTGCGAAGGTGGGAAACCAGGTTCACCTGCGTTCCCTGCGTGACGCCTTCGCGACCATCACGCCGCTCTATATCCTTGCGGGTATCGCGGTTCTTATTAACAACGTCGTGTTCCCTCTGTTCCCGCTCGATGCGGCGGGCCTTGCCAACCTCAGACGTGGGGTTCGGCGATTACGCTGGGCACCCTCAACGTCTCTGCCATTATCTTGGCCGGATTGATTGGCTACAGCCTCGCTAAGAACAAGCGCTTCGATAATCCGCTTGCTTGCATGGTCGTCGCTATCTCTGCCTTCGTCATCATGATGCCGCAGCAGATCACCGCCACGCTTGCCGCCACGAGCCCACTGCTCACCGACAAGATCACCTCCGCCGAGGTCACGGGCGCCCTTTCGACTGCCAACACCGGCACCAACGGTCTGTTCTCGGCTATTATCATCGCCCTGCTTTCCGTCTCGCTCTTCATCAAGATTTCTGGCGTCGAGAAGCTCAAGGTTAAGCTGGGCGAGGGCGTGCCTCCCGCGGTCTCCAACTCCTTCAACGTCATGATTCCGATGCTGCTTAACCTCGCGGTCTTCGCTCTTGCCGCAGCCCTGCTCGCCGTGTGCGCCGGCACCGATCTGTGCACCATCATCTCCACGTGCATCTCCAACCCGCTCAAGAGCATCATGAACGCTGGTCCGTGGGCTGTTATCCTCATCTACACCCTTGCTAACCTGCTGTTCTGCGTCGGTATTCACCAGTCCACCATCTCTGGCGCTACCGTCGAGCCGATCCTGACCATGCTCATCGTCGACAACATGGCTACCTTTGCCGCCGGTGGCACCATCCAGCCCGATCACTACATGAACATGCAGATCGTTAACAGCTTCGCCCTCATCGGCGGCTCGGGCTGCACCCTCATGCTCCTGCTCGACACGCTCCTGTTCTCCAAAAACAAGGCTTCCGAGACCGTTTCCAAGATGGCTATCCTGCCTGGTCTGTTCAACATCAACGAGCCGGTTATCTACGGTTACCCCATCGTGTACAACCTGCCGCTCATGATCCCGTTTGTCCTCCTTCCCGACCTGTTCATCGGCATCACCTATGGCCTTACCTGCGCAGGCATCATCAGCCCCTGCATCGCCCAGGTGCCCTGGACCATGCCTCCCGTCATCAATGCCCTGCTCGCTACGGGCTTTGACTGGCGCGCTGGCGTGTGGCAGGCTATCGAGATTGTCATTGGCATGGCCGTCTACCTGCCCTTTATGAAGATTTCCGAGAAGGCAATCGCCAAGCAGGAGGCTCTCGCCGAGTAGAACGCCTAACGTTCGTCCCTTTCACCTTTGCGGGCGCCGGTACGCGGCGCCGGTGCCCGCAGCTCTCTCCCTTGTGTAAAGATGCAGGGGGGTGGGCACAATAGCCGCAAGGAATAAAACCAGTTGTCGTCTGCGCGCCGCGCAGTTATAAGGAGGAAACCAATGAAGAAGATCATGCTCTGCTGCAATGCCGGTATGTCCACGAGCCTGCTGGTCCAGAAGATGCAGGCCGAGGTTGCAAACCGTGGTCTGGATATTGAGGTCGAGGCTCGTCCCATGAACGAGGCCCACGATCACCTGGACGAGTGCGACATGTTGCTGCTTGGTCCGCAGATCGGCTACACCAAGGGCGATTTTGAGAAGGAGGCCGCCGGTCGTTTTCCGGTCGAGGTCATCAACATGGTCGACTACGGCCGCATGAACGCTGCCGGCATCATCGACCACTGCGTCAGCGTGATGGGCTAGGTGCTCTGCATGGAGGATATGAACGAACTGCAGATGACCTGCTTTGAGATCATCAGCTACGTCGGTACCGCCAAGAGCATGTACATCAATGCCGTGCAAAAGGCCAAGGAGGGCGATTTTGACGCCGCCGAGGAGCTTATCAAGCAGGGCGACGAGGCCTATAACGGTGGCCACGATGTTCACATGGGGCTTCTGAAGAAGGAGGCCAACGGCGAACGTAACGGCGAGGCCCCGTTGATTTTGCTGCATGCCGAGGACCAGATGGCCGGCACCGAGACCATGCGCGTCATGGCGACGGAGCTCATCGAGGTTCACAAGCAGCTGCAGGCACTTCAGGCCTAGTCGGCGTTATCGCCGCGACGGACCGTGCGGTCCAACAGACAACATAGTCCCTTTGACGGGCGCCGGGAGCCTCCGCCTCCGCCCGGCCTGCTTTATTTTGGGGGATGGTCTTGCGCGGCCTGTTGGGCAGCCAATTGCGTTACCCCAGATAAAACCTGCCAAAACAAACCTGTCCCTTTTTGGTAGGTTTTTGCCTTGAGAGCGGTACCATACAGGCAATGTTTAACGAGAAAGGTGGGCTCCCATGGAACCTAAGCAGTACTACATCGGCATCGACGTCGGCGGCACTTCGGTTAAGGAGGGCCTGTTCGACGAGGACGGCAACCTGCTTGCCAAGGCCAGCGTGCCCACGCCTCCTATCGTTGACGCCGCGGGCTTTGCCGCGGTGACCGAGGCTATCGACCAGGTGGTCGCCAAGGCACAGATTCCGCGTGCCTTTGTGGCGGGCATTGGCCTGGCCGTTCCGTGTCCCATCCCGGCGTCGGGCGATGCCAAGGTCAAGGCCAACATTGCCATTAACCTGCCCGAGCTGAGGGTCGCCATTCAGAAGCACTGCCCCGATGCGGTCGTTAAGTATGAGAACGATGCCAACGCCGCTGCCATGGGCGAGGCCTGGCTCGGTTCTGCCAAGGGCGTGAGAACGTGGTGATGGTCACCATCGGTACCGGCGTGGGCGGCGGCGTTATCGTTAACGGCGACGTGGTATCGGGCGTTGTGGGCGCGGCGGCGAGATTGGCCACATGTGCCTGAACCCGGCCGAGGAGCGCACCTGCGGCTGTGGCGGCCATTGGCCATCTGGAGCAGTATTCCAGCGCCACCGGCGTGGTGAGCAACTACCTTGCCGAGTGCAAGAAGGCGGGCGTCGAGCCATTGAGCTCACCGGCCCCTCCGATTCCAAGGACGTGTTCCAGGCCTGCCGCGAGGGCGACAAGCTCGCGCTGGCCGCAGCCGACACCATGGCCGACTACCTTGGCCGCGCCTGGCGCTTATCGCCAACGTGGTCGACCCCGAGATGTTCCTGATCGGTGGCGGCGCGTCCGCTTCGGCCGATGTTTATCTCGACAAGGTTCGCGAGCACTTTAAGCAGTACGCGCTCTCTGCCTCGCGCGAGACGCCCATTAAGGTCGCTTCGCTCGGAAACGACGCCGGCATCATCGGTGCCGCCTACGTAGCCCTGCGCGCCGCCGGTAAATAGCTGGTGCAAGGGGGTCAGGTTACTTTGCACCAACACGGTGCAAAAGGGACAGTCTTGGCCCCCATGCCTGCCCCAAAATATGCCGTGACCCTTCCGTCTGCGAAGGCTCGGCATCGGCGTGCTACCATAGCTACGTCCAAGTACACATATCAAGTGGAGGATATCCATGGCAAACGTTCTTGTCTTTGGTCACCAGAACCCCGATAACGACGCCATCATGAGCGCCGTCGTCCTGTCCCCAGCTGCTCAACCAGGTTGAGTATGCCGGCAACACCTACGAGGCCTGCGCCCTTGGTCAGCTTCCGGCCGAGTCCGCCAAGCTGCTCGCCGACGCCGGCATCGCCGAGCCCCGCGTGATCGAGTCCGTCGAGGCCGGTCAGCTCGTCGTCCTCACCGACCACAACGAGTCTGCCCAGTCCGTCGCCGGCCTTAAGGACGCCACGGTCTTTGGCGTCGTCGATCATCACCGCATCGGCGACTTCGAGACCGCCGGCCCGCTGCACTACATCTGCCTGCCCTGGGGCTCCAGCTGCACCATCGTCACCAAGCTCGCCGGCGTGCTCGGCGTTGAGCTTTCCGACGTCCAGGCTAAGCTGCTGCTCTCGGCCATGATGACCGACACGCTCATGCTCAAGAGCCCCACCACCACCGATGTCGACCGCGCCGTCGCCGCCAAGCTCGGCGAGCAGGTGGGCGTCGACCCGGTCAAGTTTGGCATGGAGGTCTTCCTCACCCGTCCGTCCGGCTCCTTTACCGCTGCCGAGATGGTCGGCAACGATATCAAGATGTTCGAGCCCGCCGGCAAGAAGCTGCTCATCGGCCAGTACGAGACTGTCGACAAGACCCGCGCACTCGGCATGATCGACGAGATTCGCGAGGCCATGCGCGCCTACGCTGCCGAGAAGGGCGCTGACGGCATTGTCCTGTGCATCACCGACATCATGGAGGAGGGCTCGCAGGTCCTGCTCGAGGGCGAGACCGAGGCCGCTCAGAAGGGCCTGGGCATTGCCGACGAGCACGACGGCGTCTGGATGCCGGGCGTCCTCTCCCGTAAGAAGCAGGTCGCTGCCCCCATCATGGCCGCCTGCTAGGTTTAGTTCACTAAACGCCACGACCGGATCGCGGACGCCCCGCGCTCCGGTCGTTTTTTGTGCATGGCGCCGCGTCGTCTCTTGGACAGGCGTGCCCGTGCCGTTGGGCAAATAATGTTCAACCTGTGGTTCCGCTTTTCGGCCACGCCTGCGTGCTTGTCGTGCAGGGTAGGCTAGATGCAAGCGTAATACGTTAGAGCGCGGCGCCGCCACTTGGGCGGGCCGTGCTTTTTTAAGACGGGAGCCTTCCCGTGAAAGGAGCCGCCCATGGCAGCACCCGAGCAGCTGTTCAACGTCCGTGAGCGCAAGCGTTTTGAGCGTCACGACATCTGGGAGCGCATCGCCGAGAACGGCACGATTTCCGCCGCCGTCATGGTCTTCGCCGCCATCGCCGCCGTCATTTGCGCCAATACCGATGCCTACGAGGCCATCCATCACTTTTTGGAGACCCCGCTGTATGTGGGTCTGGGCAACCTTACGGCCGGTCTCACCGTTGAGCTTTTCGTCAACGACTTTCTCATGGCGATTTTCTTTTTGTTGGTGGGTATTGAGCTTAAGTACGAGATGACGGTCGGCGAGCTCAAGAATCCGCGTCAGGCCATGCTTCCCATGCTGGCGGCCGTGGGTGGCGTCGTCGTTCCCGCCTGCATCTACCTGATCTTTAACCATGCCGGCGCTCACAACGGTTGGGCCATCCCCATGCAACCGATATTGCCTTCGCACTGGGCGTGCTGTCGCTTTTGGGCAATCGCGTGCCCAACGGCGTGCGCGTGTTCTTCTCGACGCTCGCCATCGCCGACGACCTCATCTCTATCGCCGCCATCGCCATCTTCTACGGTCAGAGCCCCAATCCGTTTTGGTTGGGCGCCGCCGCGCTTGTGACCTGCGCGCTCGTGTGGCTCAACAAGACGCAGCATTACCGCCTTGCCCCGTATTCGGTACTGGGTTTGCTGTTGTGGTTCTGCATGTTCAAGAGCGGCGTACACGCCACGCTTGCCGGCGTCATCTTGGCTTTTACCATCCCGCCAAGTGCGGCGTCAAGCTCGATAGCCTTACCGATTGGTTGGGCGAGTGCCTGCCGTTGCTCGATGACCGCTACGATGACGAGGCACACATCCTGGGCCAGCATGACTTTACCGTCTCGACCACTAAGGTCGAGCGCGTCATGCACCGCGTCACCCCGCCGCTCATCCGCATGGAGCGTCTGATCTCCACGCCGGTCAACTTTGTGATTCTGCCGATCTTTGCGTTCGTGAACGCACAGGTTCGCCTAGTGGGCGTGGACATGAGCACGCTGCTCACCGACCCGGTGACGCTCGGCGTGTACTTTGGCATGCTGCTGGGCAAGCCGATCGGCATCTTTGGCATGACGTTCGCCTTGGTCAAGCTCAAGGTCTGCGAGCTGCCGCACAATGTCAACTGGCACATGATTGCCGGTGTGGGCATTCTGGGCGGCATCGGCTTTACCATGTCGATTCTCATCAGCGGTCTTGCCTTCCCGACGGCCCAGTTTGAGGTTCTGGCTGCCAAGGCCGCCATCCTTGCCCGGTTCGGTCACCGCCGCCGTGCTCGGTATGATCTACATGAGCGTGGTCTGCAAACACCCCGCGCCCAAAGACAAGTAAAAAGCATATACAAGTTTGAAAACGCCGCCTGTGGACACCATCACAAGCGGCGTTTTAGTCAATGGGGACGTTCTTAAATGACTAGGCTTATTCCACCGTTCCGTAGACGGCGCCCCAGCCGTGGGCGGCCAAGGCGGAGTTGAGCTGGTCGCAAAGTGACTGGCGGTCGTAATAGCCGGGCGGTAGCAGGTTGACGATTTCCATGAGATCGGGCGCCAGGTCCAAGATTTCGGCCTGCACGATGAGATCCAGGCGGTCGATGGCGTGGCGGTCGTAAAACAGCCCGTCGACCAGGCGCTGCAGGTCGCCGAATTCCTCGGCCTGAAACGATCCGTACTCCATAGTGCCTCCTTGGGCGCCCCACGCCGGCATGCGCGGCGATTCGTAAATCATTGCGATGAACTTAATCTATCACGGCTTCATGCCGTTGCGGCGGTGGCGGTCTATACTTAGACGAACTGCAACGTCCCGCTTCGCGAAAGGTCGCACCCATGCAGACGATCTACCAGAAGATGGAAACCACCGAACTCGATGCCGCCATCGAGGCGCTCAAAGCCGAGGTCGCCGAGGTCAAGGCCAAGGGCCTGGCGCTCGACATGGCCCGCGGCAAGCCGTCGCCCTCCCAGGTGGACATCTCTCGACCCATGCTCGATATCCTCAATGCCGATGCCGATCTGCACGACGGCAACGTCGACTGCTCAAACTACGGTTGCTTTGAGGGCATTCCCTCGGCGCGCAAGCTGGCGGGGGAGTTCCTGGGTTGCCCTGCCGAGCAGACGCTCGTACTGGGTTCGTCGAGCCTTCTGATCGAGCACGATATCGCCGGCATGTTTTGGCGCTGCGGTTCGTGCGGCAGCGAGCCTTGGGAGGCTTACGAGGCCGCGCACGACGGCAAGAAAGTCAAGTTCCTGTGCCCTGTTCCCGGCTACGACCGTCACTTTGGCATCACCGCCGACCTGGGTATCGAGAATGTCCCCGTCGCGATGACCGATAATGGCCCCCGACATGGACGAGATCGAGCGCCTCGTTGCCGCCGACGATTCCATCAAGGGTATCTGGTGCGTGCCCAAGTATTCCAACCCCACGGGCATCACCTTTAGCGAGGACACCGTGCGTTGCCTGGTCGAGATGCCCACGGCCGCGCCCGATTTCCGCATCTTCTGGGACAACGCCTACTGCGTGCACGACCTGTACGACGAGACCGACGAGCTCGCAAACATCTTTGACCTCGCTCGCGCGGCGGGCACCGAGGACCGCGTGGTGGCTTTTGCCTCGACGTCCAAGATTACCTTCCCGGGCGCCGGCATCGGCTTTATCGGTGCGAGCCCCGCGGTTATCGCGGAGTTCTCCAAGCGCCTGAAGGCCGGCCTCATCAGCGCCGATAAGCTCAACCAGCTGCGCCACGTGCGCTTCCTTCCCACCATCGAGGCGGTCAAGGAACACATGAAAAAGCATGCCGAGTTCCTGCGCCCGCGCTTTGAGGCCGTTGAGCGCAAGCTCACCGAGGGTCTGGGCGATACGGGTTGCGCCACTTGGACGCATCCCCGCGGCGGCTACTTTGTGAGCTTCGATGGTCCCGAGGGCTCGGCCCAAAAGGTCGCCGCGCTTTGTGCCGACCTGGGCGTCAAGCTCACGCCGGCTGGTGCCACCTGGCCTGATGGCAAGGATCCGCGCGACACCAACATCCGCATCGCGCCGAGCTATCCCACGGTCGAGGACCTGGAGGCTGCGCTCGATGTGCTGGTGCTGGCCGTTAAGCTTGTCGCTGCCGAGCTTGCGCGTGCCGAGCGCGCCTAACGCGCGGCTTCCCGTACTATCCGCACTTTCGATACGTAAAGGAGCGTATACATGGATTTGGGTATTTCCACCAACCCCACGCCAGAGCTCTACACCATTAAGGTCACCGGCGAGATTGATATTTCTAACGCCGATAGCCTGCGTAACGCCATCGACCTGGCGCTCGAGCAGCCCACTGAGGCCGTTGAGCTCGATTTTGCCCAGGTGAGCTACATCGATTCGACGGGCATTGGCGTGCTCGTGGGCGCCACGCACCACGCGGTCGACCACGGTAAGCGCTTTAGCTGCACCAATGTGCAGCCTCCGGTGATGCGCGTGGTTCAGCTGTTGGGTGTCGACCAGGAGATTTCGATCACCGCTGCATAATCTTGGCCCCCAAAAGGGCGTGCCGTTTGGCATATGTTTGTGATGCGCTCGGACGTTTTGGCGTCCGGGCGCTATACTTGACCGAATGAATAGACGAGTTCCGGCCGAATGGCGCGGTGCGGGCTCGACTCACATCGAGCCTTGGAGGTATGTGTGTTTGGTATTGGAGAGGGTGAGCTCGCGATCATCGTGGTCTTCGGCTTTTTTGCTGTTTGGCCCGGATAAGCTCCCGCAGATGGGCCGCACGATCGGCCGTGCCATCCGTCAGTTCCGCGAGACGCAGGAAAAGATGACGGCCGTTGTTCAGTCCGAGATTATCGATCCGGTAAGCGAGGCCGCGTCGGCGCCGGTCAAGCCCAAGAAGGCCGCTGCGACCGACGACGATTCCGATGCGGACGAGGAAGCCGCCGACGACGGGCTGCGCCCGCCAAGAAGGAGACCTTTGCCGAGCGTCGCGCCCGTCTTGCTGCCGAGAAGGCTGCGAGCGAGGGTGCCACCGAGGGCGAAGGCGCTGCTGGGGAGGCCGAGGGTGCAGAGCCCGCCGGCGCTGTCGCTGCCGCCGCCGAGCCCGAGCCTGCCTGC
>ENA-OQCM01000019-OQCM01000019.1-human-gut-metagenome-genome-assembly--contig:-NODE-19-length-10525-cov-0.596172_pt1 | contig 10525 bp, 11 predicted proteins | sample MGYA00242503_ERZ504588 | MGnify/ENA primary metagenome ERZ504588 (study PRJEB26092, sample SAMD00036333) | human gut metagenome | host: Homo sapiens | study: EMG produced TPA metagenomics assembly of... | reverse complement strand
CGATGGTTGTGGAGATGGACTTTCACTTCGCCATTTGATTGTGGTCACCGACCTGGCCGCCCATCCTGCTGGAGTGCAGCGTCAGTGGCAGTGTAAACCTTCAGGATCTGGACGAGTACAACACCCCCGCCCGCCGTATCCGCATCACTGCTACGCCAGAGGAGCATGACGCCATGAACAAGGCCCTGGCGGACTTTGTCCATGCCCCGCTGGAATACGACATCAGCGAGATGATGGGCGAGGATGAGATCACAGATATGGCTTATCAGGTGGAGATGCTGCGGAAAGAGCTGTACGAAGCCTCCGGCCGTAACCGGAACTACCATGTAAAGGCGGAAGATGTGAAACATCTGCTTCCAGACTGGGAAGGTGCCGATGGCTGCATCGCCACCAACCGTATCACGGTGGAGGGCTGCAAGGTTGGCTATTGCTATCGGGAGGAGCCGGACGGCGGCTGGGACAGCGGCTGGCGCTTCACCGCCGGTGACGAGAGCGAGGCGTACATGGACGATCCCAACAATGCCGGGATCTACAAGCTGAACACGATCTGCAATGACGATCCCGACATCATCCCTTTACTGAACACCCCCGCTCCCTGCGCCTTTGAGCGGGATGAAAATGGCGTGTTCCAGCAGATCAAAGACTGGAAACCAGATGAGGACGAGGAGGACCCTGATATGGATATTTTGAAGCAGTGCCAGAAGTGGCATGAGGAGGACAAACACCAGAAAATCGTTGACGCACTGGAGGCAATCTCTGCCGAGGAGCGTACCCCGGAAATGGATATGGAACTGGCCCGCGCCTACAACAATCTGGCGGACTCCAGCGAGCCGGAGGGAAGGAAGCTGCTTCACCAGGCACTGGAACTGATGCAGTCCCATGAGGAGGAACTGGGAGATACTTATTCCTGGAATTTCCGTATGGGGTATGCCTATTATTATCTGGATCAGGAGGGCCGCGCTCTGCGGCATTTTGAAAAAGCTCTGGAACTGCATCCCGGTGATGATCCTAAGCTCAACACCCGACAGGACATGGAGGAACTAATTGACTCGTGCAAAAAGGGTATTTCTCTGCCGCAGTTCTGGGAGTGCTTCCGGGAACGGACAGAGAACTGGTGGGAAACCTTTGCCGAGATGGAAGCAGAGCTGCGCCAGATGATGGACGAGGACAAAGATCACACCCGCGGTGCGGAGATCGTGGCCCAAATGGAGGAAACCCTGAATTTGGTTTTTGACGAGATTTCCTTCGAGATGGGCTTCAACGGCGAAAAGCATGAGCTGATCCTCACCCCGGAGGGGGATAAGGTCAAACTGTTTGAGCTGGTCTACTTCCAGAAGCACGCCCCCAAGGAGGTGCTGGAGCACTGGAACATCCTGGTGGGCCGCCAGCCCATCCGAAACATCGGCCTGCGTACCGAGGATGGCTGGGACATCTCCGGGGAGGATGTGCAGATCTGGCTGGAGGAGCAGGGTGAAAACAGCTTCGCCATCTCCGCCTACTGCGAAAAGCTGCTGCCTATGCTCCGGGAGGAAGAAGGCCGGGCCTGGTGGATGCTCACTACCTTCACCGACCAAGTGCTGGGCGAGATCTCCCACATGAGATACATAGACAGCTTTGATGTGCTGGAGGAACCCAAGGCAGAGCCGTCCTTCCTCCTGTCCCAGCTGCCCGACAAACTGCGGGAGCAGGGCCTGGAGCTCTCCACCGACCCGGAAGCCTATCTGGAGAGCTACCTTGGTTACAAAATGGAACCCAAACAGGACCCGGACGCCGATTGGCGGCTGGATGTAATGGCCGGTTCCACCTGCTGTGTGCCGCTCATCAACGGCTATCTGAATGCCGACAATGATTTTATGGACGATCTCCATGCCGACGGCGCGGTGGCGGGCTTCTTCTGCTATCCCTGGATACTGCGGGAGGAGGAAGGCAGTCAGAAAATTTTCGACTTCCGGGACAAACTGGAGGAAGTGCTCACCGGCGGGGATGGTTCGGAAGTGCTCACTCTCACCGGCGGGGCTACCGGCCTCTACTGTGGCTATGTGGACTTCATCGCCTGGGACATCCAAGAGGCGCTGAACATGGCGAAAGAGTTCTTTGAAGGCACGGACATCCCATGGGCCATCTTCCACACCTTCCGCCGTGAAGCCGGTTCTGTATCCCTAAAGCAACAAGATGATGGGCCAGAAACTAAGAATCAGGATGACGAGTTGAATGAAACGCTTACGGGCATGGACTATATTCCTTATACCCAACAGAACGCCGAAGCATTCTTCGCTCAGCTGGAGCAGTGGAACGCCGAAGACGAGTACACCCGCTGTATCCAGGCACTGAATGCCATCCCGGAGAACTGGAGGAACTACCGCACCGCCTACGCCCTGGCCCGTGCACTGGAGAACTACGCCATCATCGGGGACCATGACGAAGGTACTTTGAAATCCAAGGGAGACAAAGCCCTTCTGAGGGCCATTGAGGTGCTGGAGTCCGTCCGGGAGGAAGGCCAGGACAAGGCGGAGTGGAATATGCGGATGGCCTACGGCTATCAGTATCTCTATGGTCAGGAGGAAAAGGCCATTCCCTACGCTAAACGGTGGGCGGAACTGGACCCGGAGGACGAAAATGCCCCGGCGGTGATCCGGGAGTGTAAGGCGGAGATCCGGAAACGCCAGCACAGCCGGAAGAAGAAGGCCAAATTCGTGCCCGGTGATACTCCATTTGAGGGCTTCGACCTCACCAGCTTCTGGGATGATAATTGGTATGCACTGAAAGAATATATCAGTGAGCCGCCTTCCGATGAGCTGATCGCCAGTGTGGAGGAGGAGCTGGGCTACAAGCTGCCCGCCGCCTACATCTGGCTGATGAAGCAGCACAACGGCGGCATTCCGGTGAACACCTGCTATCCCTGCGATGAACCTACCTCCTGGGCAGATGACCATGTGGCCATCACTGGCATTTTCGGCATCGGACGGAGAAAAGAGCTGCTCCCTCTGCGGAGAGCTGGGCAGCCAGTTTATGATCGATGAGTGGGAGTATCCTGCCATCGGTGTGGCCATCTGTGACTGTCCAAGCGCCGGACACGATATGATTTTCCTGGACTACCGAGCTTGCGGCCCCCAGGGAGAGCCTGCGGTAGTCCATGTGGATCAGGAAAACGACTACAAGATTACCCATCTGGCAGACAGCTTTGAGGAATTTGTCCGCGGACTGGAGCATGAATCCCTCTATGATCCGGATGAAGATGTAGAGGATCTTGAGGATGACGCCGACGAGGAGAAAACTGACCGTAAGGGCTCCTTTGCCGGGTCTGTGCTCCTCTCCAAAGCGGAATGGGACAAGGAGCAGTTGATCCGGAATCTACGGGAAGAATGGGGCATCGTAGATGAGGAGCCGGATGAGGGCGACGAAGATGATGAGAACAGCGATGACGCTGTGGTAATGCGGGTCGGCGGCATGATGCTGATCGTGACACTCTTCCACGGTCACATCCCGGACAATGAAGCGGAGATCAACGCCGAAAACAACTATATGTGGCCAGAGGCCGTAGAGGTGGCCAAAGCGCACAAGGCCCATATCATGGTGGCTGTATTGGGCGAGGAGGAAAAACTGCTGGAACGGGGCAAGCTGTTCACCAAGGCGATGGCAGTGTGCTGCAAGCAGAAATACGCCACCGGTGTCTACACCAGCGGCGTGGTATTTGAGCCTCGTTTCTATGAGGGCCTTGCCGATATGCTCAAAGAGGACGAACTGCCCATCTTCAACTGGGTTTGGTTCGGCCTGTACCGGAGCGAGGGGGGCCTAAACGGCTACACCTACGGCATGGATGTGTTTGGCAAGGAGGAAATGGAGGTGTTGAACGACCGACGCTGAGCCGGAGGAACTGCGGGACTTTTTGGCCAGCCTTGCCTCCTATGTGCTGGCGTGTGATGTGACACTGCAAGACGGCGAGACCATCGGTTTTTCTGCGGACGATAAGCACACCATCACCCGCAGCCCTGGCGTCGGTCTGCCGGAGGAGCAGATGACGCTGAAAATCTCCTGGGAGTCATCGGACGGTGACCCTGACGATGACGGCGATGACCCGGACGCGAAATGCCCGAGGATGAAAAAGAAGCCGGTGTTCCCGAGGTCTACACCGAGGAGGAGATGGAGGCCGTCGAGGGACACATCCAGCAGTATTTCGGCAAGGTCGAGAATGTGTTCCACGAGCTGGTTTCTCCCGACATCCATGTGGACATCTGCGTGGTGCCGCCCTCTGAGGAGCGGGACTACTGCACCCTGGTCACCATGGGCATGGGCGCTCACCGGATGAATGTGCCGGAGGAACTGGCGGAATATAAGCTGGAGCGGGCGGAGCTGGCCATTGCCCTGCCTGCGGACTGGAAGCTGGATCAGGAGTCCATGAAAGACGAAAAGTGGTACTGGCCCATCCGCCTGCTGAAATCCTTGGCCCGCCTTCCCATTGCCAGCGATACCTGGCTGGGCTTTGGACATACCATGGATAACAAGGAGAACTTTGCGGAAAATACGAAGCTGTGTGCCGCCATTCTCACCGGCCCCCAAAGTACAGAGGAGGGCGGCGAGGTCTGCACCCTGCCGGGCGGCGAGGAGGTCAACTTCTATCAGGTCATTCCGCTTTATGAGGACGAGTTGGACTATAAACTGGAACATGATGTAGACGCTCTGCTGAACAAGATGAGGGGGATCAGTTTTGTCGTAAACCCCACTCGCCAGAATGCTATCACCCGTGGCACCCTTTCCAATGATAATTTGACGGTGAGATGGACGACGCTTCCTATCACCTTGAGAGCATTGAGGAGAAGGAACTGCCTATTGACCCCATCAATGCTTATAACCACATGGCCATCTACCTGCGCTGGTGCATGGAGCACGAACTGATGGGCGAGGACTTCCTGAAAGAACACGGCGAAGTGGTCAAACAGGTCAAAGCCGACCCTGCCAGCGTAGACCTGAGGGCATTCATCCAAGATGAGCTGGACGGCTGCCTGTTCTCTGTGCTGTTCAATCAGCAAGGTCGCGCCTTTGCCGGCTATTACTACGGAGAGGGCGACAGTCCCTACTATCCTGCCGATGTTGACGACAACGCCCTCCGCTTCTTCGGCCCGGAGCGGTATCACTCCGATGAGTTCCAGGATGAAGCCTACCTGTTCATCCCCTTTGACGAGGACTACTATCAGGCTATGGCAGAGGTGATCGGGGAACGGATTTGAAAACTGGCAGGGACAGGACTTCGACGAGGATACGCTGGAGCCTTCCGAGGTTGCTCAGGCCATCATGGAGTATCTGGACTGCGAGTGTACCTATTTCCCATCCATGGCAGATGATGACCCCATCATGTCGGCATACAGCTACGCCCAGCGGCTGGGGGGTACGGGAGGGCTTTGTTCCCGTGCTCATCAAGGCGGATGATGAAACGCTGTTGGAGTGTCTGGTGATGAACGCCGATCCGGAGCACAATGCGGACTTCTACGAATTTGACCTCAAAACAGTAGAGGAGTATCGAAAGAAGATACTCTCCGCTCCCATCAAGGACGGAAAGGCGGTTCTGGAGGAATTGACCGGCCAGCGCAAGGAAGAAGCCGAGGACGATGACATGGACTGGGAGGAGGAAGTCCTGGGCGAGATGGAGGGCGGAGAACCCAACGACCGCTTCGCAAACTATTGGAACGATGATACCGGAATGACATATCCGCTCATTCTGGCTAAAATTCCGGTAAAGAACCCCTGGGAGATATTCGCCTATCTGCCCTTTGGAAATTGGAATGAGTGTCCCGACACACCGGACCTGATGGCAGTGGCAAAATACTGGTTCGAGCAGCATGGTGCCATCCCTGCCGCCATGAGCACGATGAATTGGAGTTTGAACTTCCGACTCCGATCTCCAAGGAAAGAGCTATGGAAGTGGCTGTGGAGCAATATGGCTTCTGCCAGATCTGGATCAGAATGAGGATGGAAGCATTGGCTCCTTGGCAGATGTCCTGTGGCAGCCACTGTCTGGTATTTCTGGTGGGATTGATGGGAGGTGCGACCAATGACAGAATATCAGAAACCTATATCGAACTAAAAAAACAGTTTGTTGCGACCAATGAAGGTCCAGACAATGTCCGCGCTCTATATACCTTCAAGGAAGAACTTGAGCAGAGTGAGGATCAGCAGGCCAAGGAAGTGCTGGTGGATGTGTATGATCTGCTGGACTTCAAGAAGGATGCCTACGAACTGCTCTGCCAAATCGGAAATCGTTCCGACAAGAAGACCCTCAAGCGGCTGGGCATCTTGAAGGACTATGCGGAAAACTGGGGCAATCATTATGCCCTCCCCAGGCCCAAAACGCCGGAGGAGAAGCAGAAAGAGAAGGAGCGGCAGGCCCAGCTGGGCCTGCCCGCCTTCCGGTATCACCCCAATCCTCTGGAAACTGGGGCTTTTGAGGAATCCGCAGACGGCGTTGTCTGCGACTGCTGCGGCAAGACGACCCATATTTTCTATACAGCCCCCTTTTACGCCGTGGAGGATATTGCATATCTGTGCCCAGAGTGCATCGCCAACGGCGAAGCAGCCCGGAAATATGACGGTAGTTTTCAAGATGATTTCTCTGTGGATGATGGTGTAGACGATCCGGAGAAGCTGGACGAAGGCTGATCCACCGCACCCCCGGCTACTCCGGCTGGCAGCAGGAATACTGGCGCGCTCACTGCGGCGACTATTGTGCCTTTTTTGGGCTATGTGGGTGCCAGAGAACTGCGGGCACTGGGTGTGCTGGAGGAGGTGCTGGACGATCCCATGTGGGACGAGGCGCAGAAAGATATGATCCGGGAATCCGTCAATGGCGGGCATCTGCAATGCTATCTGTTCCAGTGCCTCCACTGCGGAAAACACCTGGTCTGGATGGATTTTGATTGAAAAGGAGACATTACTATGGGACTTGACATCTACGCCGGGACGCTGACCCGGTACTATTCTCACAACTGGAAAACTGTTGTTCAGCAGTGGGCGGAGGAAAACGGATACACCTTTAACCGGATCACCCCGGATGGAGAACCCGCCGACAACGAGGAGGAGCTGTCCCCGGCTGAGATCCAGGCGGCAGTGGAGGACTGGCGGGATCAGATCTTAGCCGCCATTTCCCAGCCGAACCAGCCGCACTACACTCCATGGCCGGAGGACAACGAGCGGCCCTATTACACCGATAAGCCGGATTGGGATGCCTTTGGCGCTATGCTGCTGGTGGCTGCCTGTCATACATACGAGGAACCGGTGCCTCTCACCGTGGAGAAGGACTGGGACTTCGGGGAGCATCCCCTGATTGCCCGCCTTGCATCGGACGAGGAGCGGGTGTGGTCCCTGCTTCGGGGCGCGACTTGGTGGCTTCCCCTCACCGACAGCTTTCTATTCCAAGGCCCTCTGCCCACCGATGACACCGTCGCTATCGCCACCTTGGGCGGACTGCGGAAGGAGCTGGAAAGGCTGAACCAGCTGGCATGGCAGGCCGATGAGGATACCATCCTTGGCTGGGCAGACACGGAGGGATACCCGGTAGACGGAACCGTAGACTCAGATGGACAGTATAGCAAGGCAGACATCCCCGGAACACACCCAGTATGACACCCAATCTCTTGCCAAGTTCGCCTTCTCCATGTTCTGGCGGGCCATGCGGTTTGCCGAGGAACAGCAGGTGCCTATCCTGCTTGACTATTAAAGAGAATTCGTCAGGGGGTGGAGACCGTGGAACAAAAACGGCCGGCAGATATAATTCAGGAACTTCTGGACTACCTGTGGAACGGCCTGGGCCTGGAGGAAAAGGGCTGGAAGCGTCTGAAAAAGGGCGACTTCAAAAAGAAAATGAAAAACGGGCTGACCTATCAGATCTGGTTTGACCGGAGCCGCTACAACTACATAGACTACGAAATCGGCCATGGAAATGTGGAGGTAGGCTTCAGCTGTATCATAAAAGCAGGGAGATGACTACCTCTACTCTTTCAGAATTGAACCCACAACAGGCGGTTCATTCTTTCGGATGCTGACAGAGGACCTGCGGCTGAACACCGGGCTGCTGGACACCTTTCTGCCCCTGGTCAAAGCCAACTACCTCGACTTCATCGACCGCTTCGAGGCAGACCCCGTGGAGGCATTACAGCCGGTCTGCGCCCCCTTCACCGAGGCGGAGGACTACAGCTGGTTCATCTATGTGCGGGAGCAGATGGTGGAACGGTACGGAACGGCGGAGCAGATGGAGGAGTACCGCCGTCAGGCGGAATTGCGCGGAACGCCTGGACACAAGGCAAAGAACTGGATGGGTTCGATGTTGTTCCACCTCTCCCACGCCAATGATGTGGATCAAGCCTGGGCCTCAAGCCGCACCAGAGAGGAACTGGACCAGGTGGTGGAACCCTTTGTGCAGGCCAAGCGGCAGACAGGACAGTGGACACAGGAGGATGAGGCGGGCTATCAGCTCTACCGGCAGGAAACAGATCCGAAGAAGCGCACCTTTCGGGTATGGTATCTCATCGCCAACCCCCGCGGCCTGCCGAAAGAGTTTGTCCAGAAAGAGCTGGAGTTTCGGTGGAAACTGTTCCCAGAAAAGAAGGAGGAAACCAAATGAGCAATAAAGCTTTCCAGCAAAATCTGGACGACAAAAAAGGCCCCCAGCCCGGCGGCCCCTATCTCATTCAGATGCTGTTCAAAGAGCCGGTGGATATGCCGGACAAGGATGAGATGACCGCTGTGATGGAAAAGCACATCGGCGCCGTAGAGTGTTTCTGCCGTGATAAAAAGATGGCCGGCTTTGCCGCACAGGAGCATATCGCGGAATTCAAGGACGGCAAATGCCCGGTACAGCTGATGGTGATGAAATGCGACAAGTTCAAGGGCAAAGGCTTCGACGCCTTCCTCATGAGCCAGATGTGGGACTGCCAGGAGGACCGGGAGCGGATCTTCCGGGAGTGCAAATATCAGGTGGTGGCCACCGATATGCTGGCTGCGGCGCTTCCGGCGCTGGAGCGTGCCAACCTGGATGCCGACTTTCTGGAGGCTCTGGCGGAGCTGTACCCCACCTGTGAGGCGTTCTATTTCCAGAACTGCGGCAAGCTGTTTCTGGCGGAGGATGTGCGCTCCCATCAGATCGAGGGGCCGGATCGGTTCATCCGCTTTGGCGTCAATGTTCGCTTCTTTAATATTGAGGGCACTGAGGATATGCTCATCGACACGGTGGGCATGAGCACCCTGTTCCTGCCCGACCTCCAGTACCACTTCCACGACATGGACCCCAACTGGGTGGTAAACCACGCCTACAATGTGGCATCGTACATATTGGAGCATGATAACCCCATTCAGGATGGGGAAACCATAGACGGCGTGGCGGATGGCCAGATGTGCCGGGAGATCCAGTGGAAGTGCCAATATGAAGATGCCTTGATCCAGCCGCCCAGAGGGGTGCTGGACATCAACATGGGAAACTATGCTTCGGGAGGACGCTGAATGAATGGCGTTGTGCTCCTGGTAGGCGGACTTCTGCTTGTGGCGGTGATCAAGCTGATTATAGATCGAAATTGGATCGGCCTGCTTCTCTGTGCTGTCGCCCTGCTTCTGGTCTTTGGGGCTGGACACCATACAAAATAGGCCATTTTAAGAATCGAGGAGGTGAAGTATGCAGAATTCAACAAATATGCGGATACTGGAATTACTCCGGTTTCTCTATGAGCGGACCGATGAAAACCATCCCGCCACAGTATCTGACATCATTGCCCATCTGAATGGAAAAGGAATTCAGGCAGTGCGGCAGACTGTTTACGCGGATACCAATGCGCTGATCGATGCAGGAATTGATATTGTGGTGGTCAAGAGTACCCAAAACCAATATTTTATGGGAAGCCGCCTGTTTGAGTATCCAGAACTGAAAATGCTGACAGACGCAGTAGCATCCTCGAAGATCATTTCTGCCAAGAAGTCTGAGGAGCTGGTGCAGAAATTATGCCGTCTGACCAGTCTACATCAGGCAAAGCAGCTTCAAAAATTTGCTGCTTTATCCAGCCGTGTCAAACCGCATAATGAAAAGGTTTACTACATCATTGACAATATCCAAACAGCGATTGGAAACCATCAGCAAATTCGGTTCCAATACTATGAATATACTCAGGAAAAAAAGAAAATCTTAAAGCATGATGGATATTATTATGTCGTAAATCCTTATGCGCTTGAATGGAAAAATGACCATTACTATTTGATTGGATTTTCTCTGAAGCATCAGAAAATTGCTCACTTCCGTGTAGATCGGCTAACAAGTGTAGAAAATCTGGAAACTTACTTTATGCCGATAGAGGGATTTGATGTAGCCTCCTATACAAATAAAATGGTTGATATGTTTACATCGGAGTCATCGAAGGAAGTAACCCTTCTATGTGAAAACGAATTGATGAGAGTAATCATAGATCATTATGGAGAAGATGCTGCTGTTGATAGGTATGATGATACACACTTCACAGCCAAAATTGAAGTGAACCCCAGTGGAACTTTTTAT
>ENA-OQCM01000016-OQCM01000016.1-human-gut-metagenome-genome-assembly--contig:-NODE-16-length-11076-cov-1.022559_pt1 | contig 11076 bp, 10 predicted proteins | sample MGYA00242503_ERZ504588 | MGnify/ENA primary metagenome ERZ504588 (study PRJEB26092, sample SAMD00036333) | human gut metagenome | host: Homo sapiens | study: EMG produced TPA metagenomics assembly of... | reverse complement strand
GCCGCGGGGACAGGTCCCATGCACCAAGGGATTAACTAGAGCTCGCAGGCAACCTTATAGCCATCGCCGATGGCATCGCGGATGTTGCCACACTTGTTGGCATCGCCCAGCACGTGGGTGGCAACGCCGGCAGCGGCAAGGTCGTCGGCCAACTTGGTATTGGGACGGTAGCCCATCGCCAGCACCAGCGTATCGGCACCGGTGATGGTGTGGACCTCGCCGTCCTTTTCGTAGCTGATGGTGTCCTCGGTGATCTCGGTCACCTTGGCCTCGGTCAGCACGTGGACGCCCTTGGAGAGCATGCGCGTGATGAGCACCGCGCGACCGGCACCGCCCTCGTTGGCAGCGAGCGTCTTGGTCATCTCGATGACGGTGACATCGCGATTGGCCGGCGACAGGTCGTTGACCAGCGGGGCCAGGTAATCTGCTGTCTCGCAACCGACGGTGCCGCCGCCCACGATGACGATCTTCTTGCCCGGGAAAGCCTTGCCACCCAGCAGGTCGTCAGCCGTCATAACCTGCTTAAAGCCCTGCATGAAGGCCGGGGCGATGGGCTCAGCGCCATAAGCCAGGACAACCTCGTAGCCCGCGTAGTCGCGCTGAATGTCCTCGGCCGAGAGCTCGGTACCAAAGACGCACTTCACGCCCGCCTCGGCCAGACGACGATACTGGTACTTGATCACGCGGGTGAGCTCCTGCTTTGCCGGCGGAACGGCCGCGATGCGCATCTCGCCACCCGGCTCGTCCTGCTTATCCACGAGCACTACGTTGTGGCCGCGCTTGGCAGCAATGTAGGCTGCCTCCATGCCCGCAGGACCAGCGCCCACAACCAGCACGTTCTTAGCCTCGGCGGCAGGCTCGTAGCCGGCCTCGTCGCGCTCAACATCGGGATTGACGGTGCAGGAGATGCGCTTGCCAAACATAATGCCGTTCAGGCAGCGCAGGCAGCCGATGCAGGGGCGGATGTCGTCGGCGTTGCCGGCAGCGGCCTTATTGCAGAACTCGGCATCGCACAGGTTGGCGCGGCCCATCATGCAGATGTCGGCGGCGCCGTCCTCGATCAGCTCCTCGGCAATCCAGGCCTCATTGATGCGTCCGACCGTGGCGACGGGAATGTTCACGTGTTTCTTGATCTCGCGCGAACAGGCAGCGTGCGAAGCCTGCTGCGTGCCGGCGGCGGGAATGGCGGAGCCGCGCTTGATGGTAGTGCCGCCCGACACGTGGATCATGTCGACGCCAGCCTTCTCCAGTCGACGCGAGACGTAGATCATGTCGTTGAGGGTCAGGCCGCCATCGGTGTACTCGTCGCCCGAAATGCGGACGTCGATGATAAAGTCCTTGCCGCAGCGCTCGCGAATCTCGGCGATGACCTCGAGCAGGAAGCGCATGCGGGCGTCGAGCGAGCCGCCGTACTCGTCGGTGCGCTTGTTGTAGAGCGGAGTCAAAAAGCCGCCGAGCATACCATGGGCGTGCGCCGCATGGACCTCGACGCCATCGACGCCAGCCTTCTGCATACGCACGGCAGCGTCGCCAAACTGATGCGTGAGCTCGTGGATCTCATCGACCGTGATGGGACGCGGCGCCTCGCGGGCATAGGACGGGCCCACAAAGGACGGAGCGATCAGGCGCGGCGTGCCCGGAATGTTAAAGGCCATGTAGGCGGGGTGGAAGAGCTGCGGCATGATCTTGCAGCCATACTCGTGGACGGCCGCGGCGAGCTTTTCCCAGCCGGGGATAAACGTATCGTCGTAGCAGCACATGTCACCCGGCAGATAGGTATAGGTGGCTCGACCGTCACGACCTCGGTAATGATGAGGCCCACGCCGCCCTTGGCGCGAGCACGGTAATGATCGACCAAGTCGTCGGTCACATAGCCGTGATCGGCCAGGTTGGTAGATACCGGCGGCATAAAGACGCGGTTCTTGACCTCGGTCGTACCGACCTTGATCGGGCTAAAGAGCATCGGATAGGCACAGGACTCCATACAGGGTTCCTTTCGTTTGAGCCGCTCGGCGGCAGTTGCTAACGTACTTATCGTATCAGCAACCGCGCTGTACCCGACTGTACACGCTCCCCCGGCTTTTACTCAGCCCACAAAAAGTTGCGGTGGAATACGGAGTAGATAAGGCCTTTGACAGCCAAAACAGTCCGTATTTCACCGCAACTGATGGGCGGGGTGGAGTTAGAGGTCCAGGTAGGCAGTCATGCCCTCATCCGCCACTCCCTCACCTACAGCGCGCCGTCCAGCATAAGATTCACCTTGAGCACGTTGACCGTGGGCTCGCCGAACACGCCGAGGAAACGGCCCTTGGTGCACGCGGCGATGATGTCGCGCACCTCGTCCTCACTTTTGCCCGTGCCTTGGCAAGGCGCGGAACCTGGTACTCGGCGGCATCCGGAGAGATCTCCGGGTCGAGGCCGGACCCCGAACACGTCACCAGGTCGACGGGCACAGCGTCCATATCGGCATCGGGGTTGGCGGCGCGGATCTTCTTCACGCGCGCATCTATCAGCTGCCGATACTCCTCACTCGCCGGGGACAGGTTGGACGGGGCACCATACGCCATGAGCTCGCCGTCTTCGCCTTCGACAATTGATACGTTCTGGATACGACCCCACATGTGGCTTCGTCATCGAAGTTCTGGCCGATGAGCTCGGAACCCACAACCTTGCCGTCGACCGTAATGAGCGATCCGTTCGCCTGGTACGGAAACGCAAGCTGCGCGACGCCGGTCACCACGAGCGTGTATCCCAGGCCGCAGACGATGGTAAACAGCGCGAACACGCCAAGTGCGCGCGATGCGATACCTTTGAACATACAAACCTCCGTCTACATCATGCCAATGCCGAACAAGGCCAGCAGCATGTCGATAATCTTGATGAATACGAACGGTGCCACGATACCGCCCAGACCCCACACCAGCAGGTTGTGGGTCAGCAGCTGGCCGGACGAAAGCTCGCGGTACTTCACGCCTTTCAGGGCGGCAGGAATCAGCGCGACGATGACCAGCGCGTTGTAGATAATGGCGGACAGCACGGCCGTCAACGGGTTGGTGAGGCCCAGGATGTTGAGGGCGCCCAGTCCCGGATAGATCGGAGAGAACAGCGCCGGGATGATGGCGAAATACTTCGCCACGTCGTTGGCAACAGAAAAGGTCGTGAGCGAGCCGCGGGTCATGAGCAGTTGCTTGCCGATGCGCACGACCTCGATGAGCTTGGTGGGGCTGGAGTCGAGGTCGACCATGTTGCCGGCCTCCTTGGCAGCCTGGGTTCCCGTGTTCATGGCCACGGCAACATCCGCCTGCGCTAGCGCCGGTGCGTCGTTGGTGCCGTCGCCGGTCATGGCGACCAGGTGACCCTCGCGCTGGAACGAGCGAATCTTCTCGAGCTTGCCCTCGGGGGTGGCCTCGGCCAGGAAGTCGTCCACGCCCGCCTCGGCGGCGATGGCGGCTGCCGTGAGCGGGTTATCACCCGTCACCATGATGGTCTTGATACCCATGCGGCGCAGGTCGGCGAACTTCTCCTTCACGCCGGACTTGATGATGTCCTTAAGGTAGACGACACCCAGTACACGTCGGTCCTTTGCCACGACCAACGGGGTGCCGCCCACCTTCGCAATGCGTTCGACGGCCTCGTCGCACTCCTTCGAGAACACTCCTCCGGCAGCCTCCACATAAGCGCGAACGGAATCGGCCGCACCTTTGCGAATCTCGCTGTCGGCGTAGTTCACACCGGACATGCGGGTCGCCGCAGTGAAGGGGATGAACTCCATGCCCTTATCCTCGAGTGTGCGGCCGCGCAGCCCAAACTGCTCCTTGGCGAGCACGACGATGGAGCGGCCCTCGGGGGTCTCATCCGCCAGAGAGGACAGCTGCGCGGCATCGGCGAGTTCTGCCGGATCGACACCGTCGACCGGAATGAACTCAGCGGCCTGGCGGTTGCCCAAGGTGATGGTACCGGTCTTATCGAGCATGAGAATGTCGACGTCGCCGGCGGCCTCGATGGCGCGGCCGGACATGGCCAGCACGTTGGCCTCGTTCAGACGGCTCATGCCGGCGATGCCGATGGCGGAAAGAAGGGCACCGATGGTAGTGGGAGCCAGGCACACGAGCAGCGCCACGAGCGTGGTCACGGCCGTGGGGTTGTCCATGTCGTTAAGACCGACCGAGAAGCAGGAGTAACAATACAGGGCCAGCGTGACCAGGATAAAGACGATGGAGAGGGCCACCAGGAAGATCTCCAGAGCGATCTCGTTAGGGGTCTTCTTGCGCGCGGCACCCTCGACCATCGCGATCATCTTGTCCAGGAAGCTCTGGCCGGGCTCACTGGAAATCTTGACGATGATCCAGTCGGACAGCACCGTGGTACCGCCGGTAACGGCAGAGCGGTCGCCGCCGGCCTCGCGGACTACGGGGGCGGACTCGCCGGTGATGGCGGACTCGTCAACGGAAGCAGCGCCCTCGATGACGTCGCCGTCGCCGGGATCTGCTCGCCGGCGCGTACGATCACCAGATCCCCGCGTGAGAGCTCGGTACCGGGAACGACCGTGAAGCGGTCCTTATCCTCGACGGACTCGATGCGATGGGCCTCGACGTCCTTTTTCGCCGCGCGCAGGGAGTCTGCCTGCGCCTTACCGCGGCCCTCGGCAAGTGCCTCGGCAAAATTTGAAAAGAGGTCGGTCAGCCAGAGAATGACGGCAATGGCGATCACATAGTACGTGGGGACGCCGGCGTCCTGTACCCCAAAAATAGAGGCGATGGCCAGAATGGAGGTCATGGCGGCCGACAGCCACACCAGGAACATGACCGGGTTTTGGACCTGGACACGGGGGTCAAGCTTGGCAAATGAATCGCGCACCGCGCGGCTCATCATGTCTTTTTGCATAGCCATAAATCTGCGACTCCTTTACGCAACCATCTGGAAGAATTCGGCAACGGGACCAAGCGCCAGCGCCGGGAAGAAGCTCAGGGCGCCAATCAGCAGAACGACGAATACCAGTAGGAACACGAACATGGCATTGGTGGTGGAAAGCGTGCCGGCGCTCTCGGCGACCTTGCCCTTCCCGGCCAGCGAGCCCGCAATGGCGAGCGTGCCCACAATCGGCAGGAACCGCGCGAACAGCATCTCGATACCCAGCAGCACGTTGATCCACGGGATATTGCAGTTCATGCCGGCGAATGAGGAGCCGTTGTTGCCGCCAGCCGAAGTAAGGGCGTACAGGACCTCGGAGAAGCCATGCGCCCCGCCGTTGGTGAGTTGGTCGACAAGACCGGACACCATGCAGGCGATAGCGGAGCTCACCAGAATGGCGAACGGAGTGGCGAGACACAGAACCACCGCCCAGCGCATCTCGGTCGGCTCAATCTTCTTGCCCAGGAACTCGGGTGTGCGGCCGACCATAAGGCCGGCGATAAACACCGTGAGGATGGCGAAGCCGATCATGCCGTACAGGCCGCAGCCCACGCCGCCAAAGACGACCTCGCCCAGCGCTATCTGGAGCATCTGGACAAACCCGCCGAGCGGGGTGTAGGAGTCGTGCATGGAGTTGACCGAGCCGTTGGAAGCAGCCGTCGTGAAAGCGGACCAGGTGGAAGAGGAGGCGATACCGAAACGGCTCTCCTTGCCCTCCATGTTGCCGCCGGCCTGGCCGTCGGTCATCTCGATATTGACCGCTCCGCCATCGGCCAGCTGCGGGGTACCCATATGCTCGTTAACGGCGATGATGCCGGTGAAGATCACCAGCAGGATGAACATGGCGGCAAAGATAGCCTTGCCCTGCTTGGTGTTCTTGACGCCGATACCGAAGGTGAAGCAGCAGGCGGCCGGGATCAGCAGCAGGCTGGTCATCTCGATGATGTTGGTGAAGGCACTGGGGTTCTCATACGGATGGGCGGAGTTCACGCCGAAGAAGCCGCCGCCGTTGGTGCCGGACTGCTTGATGGCAACCTGAGGAGCCGCGGGACCCTGGGGCAGGAACTGCTCGGTGACCACGCGCGCGCCCTCGACAACCTTGCCGTCGACCTTGACCGTGTCGCCCTCGATCTGGGCGCCGTCGATGACGCTCCAGCCGCCGTCTGCATTAGGCTGGACAGCGACGGGCTCTACGAGCTCAGCCTTCTGAGCCGGCTGGAAGTTGGAGATGACGCCACCGGCAGCCAGGCAGATGCCGAACACGAGGTTCAGCGGGATGAGCACATACAGGACGGTGCGGGTGAGGTCGACCCAGAAGGAACCCAGACCCTGCTCCTTGACCTGACGGAAGCCGCGGATCAGCGCGAACATGACCGCGATACCGGTGCCAGCGGAAACGAAGTTCTGCACGGTGAGGCCCATGAACTGCACAAAGTAGGACAGGGTGGTCTCACCGGAATAGGATTGCCAATTGGTGTTGGTTATGAAGGAAGCGGCCGTATTGAACGACAGGTCCCATGACACACCCGGCAGGTGCTGGGGATTGCCTGGCAAGAAGGACTGAAGCGCCTGGAGTGCCACAAGAGCCACGAGGCCGATCCCCGAAAAGACCAGCACGCTCGCCAGATAGCGCCTACACCCCATCTGCTCTGCCGCGTCGATGCGAAGCAGACGATAGATGCCACGCTCCACAGGAGCAATCACAGGCGACAGGAACGTATGCTCACCATCCATGGTATGGGCCATGAATCGACCGAGCGGAACGGCCAGGACGACGAGCACGGCAAAGTACAAGATGTACTGAATCGCAGCGTCCATAGTTTACGAATCACTCCTCATCAGAATGTAGATGTAATAGATAAAGAGTCCAATGCAGACGACTCCGATAATGGGAATGAGGATGTCCATTACCGCCCCTTTCACGCGCGGTCCGATGTCTCGGACGCCTGCTCTCGCAAGCGTCTGGGGACAGTAAACGCTTCTAGGGATTAAAGAGGCGTGAGGGCTGGCGCTCACGACCTTAAGATGCCGTAAAGATGCAGGTAGAAAGCACTATTGCGGCTGCAGTGCGCCTATACTCGACCTCGCGAGCATACAGTGGCGTCCTCGCCGCGTATGCACGCATGGACAACGCTTCAGAAAGGCTACGCTATGCAGCGCGACGCATCGGACACTCGCGTCAATCCAGACCTCATCCTCAAGGCAATTGAGAAAAACGAGGTTGCCGACGACGCTCGAACCAGCCGGGGACACCTCAAGATTTTCTTTGGCTACGCTGCTGGCGCGGGCAAAACCTATGCGATGCTTCAAGCCGCCCACGCCGCCAAGCGGCGAGGTGTCGACGTCGTCGCGGGATACATCGAGCCGCACGAACGTCCGGCAACTGCCCATCTTGCACAAGGGCTTGAGAACGTGCCCTGTAAACTCATCAAGCACAACGGCATTGCGCTCAGCGAGTTCAATCTAGATGCGGCTATCGAGCGCGCCCCTCAGCTCATCCTTGTCGACGAGCTCGCCCATACGAATGCGCCAGGGTCTCGCCACGACAAACGCTATCAAGACGTCGAGGAACTTCTACATGCGGGCATCGACGTCTATACGACCGTGAACGTTCAGCATATCGAGAGCCTAAATGACATGGTTGCATCCATCACCGGCGTTGTCGTGAGCGAACGAATCCCCGACCATATCTTCGATGATGCCGACCAGGTCGAGCTCGTCGACATAGAGCCCGAAGACCTACTTGAGCGCCTTCGCGCCGGCCTCGTCTACCGTCCCGCACAAGCCGACCGAGCACAACAGCATTTTTTTTACCGTTGAGAACCTCACCGCACTCCGAGAAATCGCGCTGCGCCGCTGCGCCGATCGCACCGGCCACCTCACAGACGCCGCACGCGTGCTGGGAAACCGTGACTACTACACCAGGGAGCGTATCTTAGTCTGTGTCTCCCCGGCGCCGACCAATCCCCGCATCGTCCGTGCCGCCGCACGCATGGCGAAAGCGTTTCGCAGCGAGCTCGTCGCCCTGTTCGTAGAGAGCCCGCGCACGCAAGCCATGAGCGATGATGAGCGCGCCAAGCTTGCAGCCAATATCGCCCTAGCCGAGCAGCTCGGAGCACATATGGAAACCGTCTATGGCGACGATATCGCGTTTCAGATCTCCGAGTTCGCGCGCCTGTCGGGTATTTCGAAGATCGTCATGGGACGCACGGGCGAGCGCAGCAGCGTCCGTCAGGCCCTCTTCGGCCGCAAATCTCTCGTAGAACAGCTCATAACGTTCGCCCCGAACCTCGACATTTACATCATTCCAGACCAGTCGACTCCGCCCTCCCGACCCAAAGGACGCCGCCGTGCGCTCGCCCTGCAGCCGCCCAGCAGCCGAGACGTGCTTCGCACGCTGGCCCTCTCTCTTGTCGCCACGGCTGTTGGCACGGCTTTCCGCCATCTGGGATTTGCCGATTCCAGCATCATATCCCTCTATATCTTCACGGCCCTGCTGACCGCCGTCACCACGACGGGGCGTATCTGCACGATCGTATCGAGCGTGCTCTCTGTAGTGCTTTACAACTTCTGCTTCGTCACGCCTCTGTTTTCGCTCGCCAGCTACGACCGAAGCTATCTGGTCACGTTCGGCATCATGTTCGCTACCGCTATGGTCGCCGGCGAGTTAACTGCGCGCATCGCCGACAACGCCCGTACCTCCGCCGAGAACGCATTCAAAACGCGCGTACTCCTCGAAACGAACCAGCTCTTGCAGCAAGCCCATAGCGCGGAGGAGTGCGCCCGCGTCGCCATGAACCAACTCATCAAACTGCTAAAGCACGACGTGGTCTTCTACACCGCCGAACACGGCACGCTCGGCAAGACGCTCTATGAGTCCGCTGGCGCCGAAAACCGATCCGCGTCGCTGTTCACCGACTACGAGCGCGCCGTTGCAACCTGGACCTACACCAACAACAAGCGCGCGGGCGCAAGCACGCGAACCCTGCCTGAGGCGCGCTGTCTCTACCTCGCGGTTCGCACCGGCGACAAGGTATTCGGTGTCATCGGCATCGCCTGGAGGGGCGCGAGATCGAAGCCTTCGAGCATTCGATCGTCCTATCTATCGTAGGTGAATGCGCCTTGGCGCTCGAAAGCGACCAGGCGGCGCAAGAGCGCGAAGAGGCTGCGGTCTTGGCGAAAAACGAGCAGCTGCGCGCCAACCTTTTGCGCTCCATCGGCCACGATTTGAGGACACCCCTCACGGCTATCTCCGGATCTGCGGCAATCCTTCGGAAGAGCGACGAGAAGCTCAGTCTCGAACAACGCTGCGATCTTGCCGATGCCATCTACGACGACTCCCTCTGGCTTATCGATACCGTGGAGAACCTCCTCGCCATCACACGCGTCGAGGACGGCACCATTCGCCTCAACTTCACATCCGAGCTCATCGACGAGGTCATCGAGCAGCCCTCAGCCACGTCGCCCAAGCATCGCATGGACGTGCCGTCACCATCGAGCACACTGACGACATCCTGCTGGTACGCATCGACGTCCATCTCATCATGCAGGTGCTTACGAATCTCATCATGAACGCCTTCAAATACACACCCGAGGACTCGACTGTCACCATCAGCGCACGTCGCGAGGGTGCGTTCGTCGTGGTGGACGTCGCAGACGATGGGCCGGGTGTGGCAGACTGCGACAAGCCTCATATCTTTGAGCGCTTCTTCACCTCAAGCAATACGCAGCCCGTAGATTCGCGTCGAAGCATCGGCCTTGGGCTGTCGCTCTGCCGCTCCATCGTGGAGGCACATGGCGGCGTCATCGAAGTTCGCGACAACCACCCCCATGGGGCCGTCTTCCGTTTTACCCTGCCCGCCGAGGAGATCGAGATTCATGAATAATGCCGCTAAGCCACGCATCCTCCTGGTCGAAGATGACCTGACCGTTCAAAACCTCGTTTCGACCGCGCTTGACCTCCACGGCTACGTCGTGAGCAAGGTTTGCAACGGCCAGGCCGCCATCATGGATGCGGTGTCGCACGGTCCCAGCCTCATCATGCTCGACCTCGGCCTTCCCGACATTGACGGTATCGAGGTCATCACGAAGATCCGAAGCTGGTCGGCAGTCCCCATTATCGTCATTTCGGCGCGCTCCGAAGATTCCGACAAGATTGCAGCACTTGACGCAGGGGCAGACGACTACCTCACCAAGCCCTTTTCTGTGGATGAGTTGCTCGCGCGCGTCCGTGCGAATTTGAGGCGCTCCTCGATGGCGTCGAGCGAGTCGACAGAAGCGAGCACGTTCGACAACGGTCCGCTGCATATCGACTACGCCGCGGGATACGCGACGAAAGACGGACGCGAGCTCTCGCTCACCCCAACCGAGTACAAATTGCTCGTCCTTCTGGCGAAAAACGTCGACAAGGTGCTCACACACACCTTCATCACCCGCGAGATATGGGGCACGAGCTGGGACAGCGATCTGGCGAGCCTGCGCGTGTTCATGCGCACCCTGCGCAAGAAGATCGAGGCAGACCCCTCTCACCCCAAGATGATTCAGACGCACATGGGTGTCGGGTACCGCATGCAGCGTCTCTAGCCCACCCCACAAAAAAGTTGCGGTGGAATACGGAGGTAGATGAGGCCTTTGACAGCCAAAAACAGTCCGTATTTCACCGCAACTGATGGGTGGGATGGGTTAGAGGCCCAGGTAGCTGGTCATGCCTTCGACGGCGAGCTTGGCGCCTGCCACGGCATTGACGACCTTGAGCGGGCCGTTGACCACATAGTTAGCGATACCCCAAAATCACTCTTCAACTCGCCGCGCTCGCCCCCAAATGTGCAAAGCGCCCCGCGAACGAATGCTCGCAGGGCGCCTGGATGTCGGGCCTTACTTGATACCGCGACCCAAGTCTTCGGCAATTTTGTCCACGCCCTTAAGCGCGGCGCACGTCTTTTTTTTGGAGCAATGCCCCGTGCAAACGCCACCCTGAGCGCAGTCGGCGCAAGTGCCCTTGCGGTAGATGCGCACGCATACCGCGACAAACGCAATACCGATAACAGCCAGTACAACAATATCGATAGGTGCCATAGCAAGCCTCCTCTAGTTAACCACCGCTTACTTTACCCCATTCTTACCTGCTAAAAAGGGACAGGTTTATTTTGGTCGGTTTTATCTGCG
>ENA-OQCM01000015-OQCM01000015.1-human-gut-metagenome-genome-assembly--contig:-NODE-15-length-11983-cov-1.030786_pt1 | contig 11983 bp, 17 predicted proteins | sample MGYA00242503_ERZ504588 | MGnify/ENA primary metagenome ERZ504588 (study PRJEB26092, sample SAMD00036333) | human gut metagenome | host: Homo sapiens | study: EMG produced TPA metagenomics assembly of... | reverse complement strand
TTACGAACCTATATGCTTTTCGTTGTCGAAAAATGGCTGGGCCACCAGGATTCGAACCCGGACTAAGGGCACCAAAAACCCCTGTGCTGCCATTACACCATGGCCCAGTAAGAAAAAGGCGGGCTGAACCCGTCTTAGAAAAATCGGTGGTGGGCCGTGAGGGAATCGAACCCGCGCCTTGGGATTAAAAGTCCCCTGCTCTGCCAGCTGAGCTAACGGCCCGCGGGTGGCATTGTACCACGGTCTGGGACTATTCCCAACTCCATTGGCCGTTCTGGAAAATCACAACTTCACGTCCATCAGGCGTAATGCCCGTAATATCGATGTCGTCCGTGCCGATCATAAAATCGACGTGCGTGCTCGAGACGTTAACGCCATGCTCCAGGAGCTCCTCCTTGGACATGTCATACCCACCCTCGATGCATTCGGGGAAACCGACACCTAGCGCGAGATGGCAGCTAGCGTTCTCGTCATAGAGCGTGTCATAGAACAGAACGCCGCTTTCGCGGATCGGAGTGTTCTTGGAAATGAGCGCGACCTCGCCCAGATGAGCGGCACCTTCATCGGTGTCAATAATGCTCGCAAGCGTTGCCTTGCCCACGCGGGCGTCGTAGTCCACCACGCGGCCGCCCTCGAACTTAATCCAAAAATCTTCGACTTTATTGCCGTGGTGGATGAGCGGCATGGCCGAGTACACGATACCGTCGGCGCGCATGCGATCGGGCGAGGTGAAGACTTCCTCGGTGGGAATGTTGGGGAAGAAGGGGTGTCCATCGGGCGTCTTGCCCTTGCCGCCGGCCACTCGTGACCCTTCGTCATGCCAATCGTCAGATCGGTTCCATTTGCCGCGGTGTAATGCAAGTAGTCGAAACGATTGTCGTTCAGGAAACGCAGGTTCTTTTCGAATGCGGCGTCATGGAGTTCCCAGTCGCTCTCCGGGTCCTGGCCATCGGCGCGCGCGGTGTGCAGAATCGCATTCCATAGTTTATAGATTGCAACCTCATCGGCGTCTCCTGGGAACACCTCGTGCGCCCAAGCCACGACCGGAGCGCCGGCGATGCACCACGGATTGATGTTGTAATCCAGTCCACGGCGGAAAACTTTGCACTGCGTATTCCTCGCCTTTGATGCCGCGGCCGGCTTGGCTGGATCGATGCCCTTGAGGGCCGCAGGATCCGCACCTTCGATAAAGACAAAGCAGGCACCATCCTGGGCCAAGGAATCCAGCTGCATGCGCTTCCACTCGGGTGTCTGCTCAAAATAGCTTTTCTCGACATGCTCGTACGTGAGCCTCGTCACGGCATCATCGGCCCAAATGACCGTCACGTGGCCGGCGGCGGCAGCATAGGCCTCCGCGACCACCACGCGCGCAAACGGCGCGCACTCGACCGGAGACTGAACGACGACCTCCTGGCCGGGCTTGACGTTTACGCCCTTGCGGACGACCAGGCGCGCGTAGTTTTTAATCTTGGGCTCCAGGGCCTTCATGCCCTCCAGAGCCTCTTCGACCGTCAGGGCAGCTCGAATCATGTGCCACTCCATCTATCTATAGAACAGTAAAAAGGCGCGCCGCAAAAACGACGCGCCTTATATCTTAGCGATAAGTATGTATGCAAACGCTACTTCTTCTTGGAGTCCTTCTGGTCCTCCTCGGCAGCCGCGCGCTCAATAAGAGCGTTGAGCTTGTTCTCGGACATGCCCTCGGCCTGCGCGCGGTACATGTTGCGCAAGGGACGAATACGAGCGAAGTCGTAGATAAAGTCACCTAGGATGATGACATAGGACAAAACGATGCCGACCATCTGGACAGGGCTGGACACCATGCCAGCGGGAGCGAAGTACAGCGAGGCCCAAATTGCCACGACGAGCACCATGCCAATGGCGAGCACAATCCACCAGATGCGACGGCGTTGGTGTAGTCCTCGTCCTGCTTGAGGAGGATATTCGACACCGTATAGATGCGGTCCTCCTTGGCGCGCTGCTTGGCCTTGCGGGCGCGCTTCTCCTCTTTAGAGAGGCCCTCGAGGTTCTCGCCCTTCTCGAGCTCTTTGCGGCGTGCCTTAGACGAAGCCGGCACGATGCGAACGGAGCTCGCTGCTTGGCGGGCGGGCTTAGCAGATGCGGCAGACTTGCGCGCAACCCCGGTAACTTCGTGGGATTGCGTGCGCTTGTTCGTGGCGCTACGGGTACTCACTTATGCGTTCTCCTTCATGCTTGTGAACTGGGAGCCGGTGATGATCTGGAAGGCCTCGCGATAGCGCTCGGACGTGCCATCGATGACCTCGGCGGGCAGGTGCGGGGTCTCCCCCGTCATATCCCAGTTGGCCTTGAGCCAATTGCGGACGAATTGCTTGTCGTAGCTAGGCTGGATCTTGCCCTCCTCGTAGCTGGCAGCAGGCCAGAAACGGCTGGAGTCGGGCGTGAGGCACTCGTCGATCAGCGTGACCTTGCCATCAATAACACCAAACTCGAACTTGGTGTCGGCAATGATGATGCCACGGGTCGCGGCGTACTCGGCAGCGGCCTTGTAGATCTTGAGGGAAAGGTCACGAATCTGCGTGGCGATGTCCTCGCCCACGATCTCGCAGCAACGCTCGAACGAGATGTTCTCGTCGTGGTCACCGATCTCGGCCTTCGTGGACGGCGTGAACAACGGCTCGGGAAGCTTGGAAGCCTCGGTCAGGCCCTCAGGCAGCTGGATGCCGCAGACGGTGCCGTTCTCGTCGTAGGTCTTCTTGCCCGAACCGGTCAGATAGCCGCGGACGATGCACTCGATAGGAATCGTCTGGGCCTTCTTAACCAGCATGGCGCGGCCAGCGAGGTAGTCACGATACTCAGCAAACTCCTCGGGGAAATCCGCCGGGTCGATGGAAACGAGATGGTTGGGGACGATGTCGGCAAACTTATCGAACCAGAATGCGAGATGCGATTGAGCACCTCTCCCTTAAACGGAATCTCGTCGGGAAGAATGAAGTCGAACGCAGAAATGCGGTCGGTGGCGACCATCAGCAGGTTTTCACCGGCATCGTAAATATCACGAACCTTGCCACGGGAATCCGGACGACGCTCCATCGTTGTCACGTGAGTCACTCCTTACCTAAATACGACAGAAATGCGGGTTCTTTCCCGCATGTTTTCGCAAACTCGGAGCGGCAGGGACGCGGCCCCTCCTTCACCGAATAGCGAAAAGCTAGTGCTCCATTGTAGTAGATGCCGCGTCTGCCGTGTGCTCGCGGGGCAGATGAATTGTAAAAGTCGTACCCTTTCCAAGCTCCGACTCCACGGATATGTAGCCATGGTGACGCTCGACAATCTGCTTGGTCACGGCGAGGCCGACGCCCAGGCCGCCAGCTTCGCGGGCGCGGCTGGCATCGGCGCGCCAAAACCGCCCGAAAATGCGCGACAGATCGTCCTTGGCAATACCGATGCCGGTATCAGAAACGGCAATGCTGACGTGCCTGCGGTCACTGAGCACCGACACCACGACCCAACCGCCCTCGGGGGTGTAGCGCATGGCGTTGCTCATGAGGTTGATAACACATTGCGTGATCATGTCGGGATCTGCCTCGACAACGTCATCGTGGCCCTGCGTCTCATCTGCAAAGCGCAAACGCAGGTCACGGTCGGCAAACAGGCGCTCCTGGCCATTCACAATCGATCGCACGAACGGAACCATGTCCACCGGTTCTAGATTGAGCGGAGCCGTGCTGTTTTCCATACGCGATAGGTCGAGCATCTGCTGCACCAGACGAGCCAGGCGACGCGTCTCGGAAGCAACGGTCTCCAAATGCTCATCGTCGGTGGGATACACGCCATCCTGCATGGCCTCGACCGTTGCGAGCATGGCCATAAGCGGCGTGCGAAGCTCGTGTGCAACGTCTGAGGTCAGGCGCTTCTCGTGTTTCATATCCTTCTCGAGCGAAGTGGCCATCTCATCGAAGGTCTCACCCAGCTGATCGATCTCGTCATCACCGCGCAGTCCCGTGCGAGCCGACAGGTCGCCGTCACGGATTTGCTTTGCGGTACTGGTGATGCGATGAATCGGCTTGGTGAGCATGCGCGACACGAGCGATCCGATAACGACCGAAATGCAGATTGCAACAACCGCGGCGAGGGCCATGGCGTTAAAGGTCTTCTCCCTAAACGCAGAGTCCGCCTTTGGTGAGCAGAGCGTCGGAGCCGATGGCCCACAGCTTTACCTGTCCGACATGCTCGCCGGAAGACGTTACAATCTCGACGTTAGCAACGCTATCGGAGTCGGTTGGAGCAGACGAGACCGGGCTATGCGATGCCCTCTTGCCGCTCGTGTCGTCGGTCGTAGCCTGGTTTTCGCGTACATCGGCGGTGGCGCTTGCCGAGGGCCAGGAATCGTCATAAACGATCACGCCCTTTTTATTGACGACCTGCATGCCCAGATCGTCGGAAACCAAACTCGACGTTGCGACCGTGCGCAGTTCTCCCGCGGTCCAAGAGCCGTTTTCCTCATATGAGGTCGCCAACTTCTCGGCAGCGGAATTTGCGATTTCGACGATATTGGAGCGTGTGTAATCCGAAAAGACCGTGCCCCACACAACAGAGACAACGCCCACCAGCACCAATACTGTCATGAGCGATGTCAGAGCAAAAGCAAGTGCCATGCGCGAGGGATAGCTCATCGTTGGCCGTGAATCGGAACGAGGCGTGTTCCAACTAGCCTTGGAACCCGCCTCGCTCTCCTGCTTGTGCTTTTGTCCGATTTCAAAGCGCGCAGGTGTCATATGTGATTTCCCTATTTCTCGTCCGACTTATCGGTCTTGGCCGGAGCCTCGAAGCGATAGCCGACACCATGGACGGTGTAGAGCCACTTGGGCTTCTTGGGATCATCGCCCAGCTTGGCGCGAAGATTCTTCACGTGGCTATCGATGGTGCGCTCATAGCCCTCAAAGTCATACCCGAGCACTTTCTCGACCAGCTCCATGCGGTTATACACACGGCCGGGATGGCGGGCAAGCGTGGTGAGCAGTTTGAACTCGGAAGCCGTCAGATCGACTTCCTTGCCCTCGACCAAGATCTTGTGGCCCGAGATATCGATGACCAGATCGCCGAAGTCGAGTACCTCGACGGTGGGCTCGTCGGCCTGATGGGCACGGCGGAACAGAGCGCGAACGCGGGCGACGAGCTCGCGCGGCGAGAACGGCTTAATCAGATAGTCGTCGGCGCCGAGCTCAAGACCGATAATACGGTCCTCGATCTCGCCCTTAGCCGTCAGCATGATGATGGGGACATCCGAGGTATCGCGAATGGTGCGGCAAACGCGCTCGCCGGGAATCTTGGGGAGCATAAGGTCGAGCACGACCAGGTCGAACTGATGCTTCTCGAACTCCTCGATCGCGGACTGGCCGTCGCCGACGCCCACAACCCAGTAGCCTTCGCGCTCGAGATAGGCAGCGACGGCGTCACGGATTGCCTTCTCATCCTCGACCAGCAGAATCTTTTTTGCATCTGAAGCCATAACACGGCCCCCCTGTCTCAATTAGCTAAGAACAAGCCCATTTTAACGCACCTGAGCCCGCCGGATGCCGCTATGACGCGGCAGCTCGGCGGGCGGTACTCACAATTACAACGCGTTTATTCCCCTGTTGGCGCCTTTTTAACCCCTCTAAGCTTAAAGAGAGAATAGACGTGCAGTGACCGTCTCTGGTATACCCTGGCTGTTGCGCACCGTGGCGTACGTAAGGAATGAGTCCGATTTTCCCGCCGTAGCTGGATAATCGCCATACTCCAAAGCGCGGTCGGGCGACAGCAGCGAGCCATAGGTCTTGGCAGAGGTGTCGATCAGGAAATGCGACGCCTGTACCTTAACAAGGTATTTATTCTTCTTGCCAGCCGCACATGCGAGCGGCTCGCGGGACAGGAAGAGGTACGGCCCTCCCTCATTACCGATATATGTGCCCATATTGCCCAGCTGCCCACGCCACTATAGGCCGCCTCGATAGAAAACACGAAGGTATCGCCCATATATACGGCCTCGAAAGGCGAGACTGACGAGGGAAGGACTAGCTGGCACGTTTGGTGTTGTTGCCGTCGGTCAGATCGATTGCCGTTATGCCGTAGTAGACGCCCTCGTCGTTGCGGACACGCGGCGAGATGGTCAAAATGCCGTCGCTCGCGCGCGGGGCCGATGCAAAGCGGCCCGTCGATTTCCAAATTACCTCGGCCTTGGATTCATCAAGCGAGCGACGATAGCAAAACGAATCACTACTCGTTTTATTGCCGCCTGCCGAAGGCATTTTATACCAGATGACTGATGCCCCGAACGCCGTAAACAGCGGCGGATCGTAGTCCTTGCCACCTCGATCGAGCTCAACCACGTCGCCAGAGAGCGAAGCGCCCGACAGATTTTGAGCGTAGAGCTTCCACGATGAATTGGCAAAGTTCATCTCAACCCACGCGAATACGCCGTCGCCGGCACGGACATCGTAGAATGCATATCCCGTGCCCTCGATAGGATCCTCGATTAATGTGGTAAGCGAGCCATCGCCCAGGTTGAGCACACCGAGCGTGTTGGCGTGCAGTGCCGATGCGGGCGCCATCATTGCCGCGGCGTAATCGCCGTCGCAGTAGTACAGCAGCGTACCCAGAGGCAGCGTCCACGACGCCGCCGGCTCAAGATCGATGTCGACTGCCTCGTACTCATCCGTAATCGAGATGATTTTGGAATCATCCTTGATAACCTGCGGCTCGCCGGCGGCATCATCGCTGGTGCCCGTTTTTTTCGAGCATCCGGCAAGCACCGTGGCAGCGCCCGCGGCAGCCCCACCGAGTACAAAGCCGCGACGCGATATTCCGTTCTTGATGTGATCGGCGATACCCATTAGGCGATCTCGGTGCGAGCGGCCTCGATAGCGCGTGTAAGCTGGTCGGCGCAGGAGGTCTTTTTCATACCGCAGGTATTACCGGCGAGAACCTCGATTACGCGATCGGCAGGAGCGCCCTCGACCAGCTTGGAGATAGCCTTGAGATTGCCGTCGCAGCCGCCGGTAAATTCAACGCCCATCACCTTGTTGCCGTCATCGGAAAGGTCAAGGTGAATATTGCGAGCACACACGCCCTGAGGCTTGTAATCAAACGAAATCATGCGATCCCCTCTCAGAATGTTATTCGAGACGACTATTATCCCCGTCTTTCCCTAAATGCAACGAGGCGCTTTGCCGGCAACACACATTACCAGCAAAGCGCCCTAAAAAGCTAACGTTATGCCCGAACCTACTCGAAGCTCAGCTGCTCCAGACGATCAAAGACCGTGTCGATACGGGTGAGGAAGTCCCACGGATCAAAGATCTCGTCGAGCTTTTCCTGGCTGACGGTGCAGCGCGGGTCAGCCTCGAGACGCTCCTTAAAGGTAGGGCCGGAGACACAATCCTGTACCTCGTGCCAGGTTGCCATGGCGTTCTCCTGCACAATGGCGTACGCGTCCTCGCGGGTGATGCCCGTGTCGACGAGGGCGAGCAGCACCTTGGAGGAGAAGATGAGGCCGCGGGTCTTATTGAGGTTGGCCATCATGCGGGCAGGGTACAGCTGCAGGCCGTCGATAACGCGAATGAGGCACTGGAACATGTGGTCGAGCGCGATGAAGCTATCGGCCTGGGCGACGCGCTCGGCAGAGGAGTGCGAAATGTCACGCTCGTGCCACAGGGCGACGTTGTCGAAGGCAACCTGCGCGTTGGCCTTCACGACGCGCGACAGGCCGCAGACCTTCTCCATGGTGATGGGGTTGCGCTTGTGTGGCATGGCTGAGCTGCCCTTTTTGGCCCTTACGGAACGGCTCCTCGGCCTCGAGCGTATCAGTCTTCTGCAGATTGCGAACCTCGGTAGCGATGCGCTCGCAGGTGGCCGCAGTGGTGGCAAGAACGCCGGCGAGATAGGCGTGATGGTCGCGGCTGATAACCTGCGTGGACAGCGGGTCGTGAACCAGGCCCAGGTGCTCGCAGACGTACTCCTCGACGAACGGCTCGATGGAGCTGTACGTGCCGACAGCGCCCGAGATAGCACCGAAGGCAACGTTCTTGCGGGCGTCCTCAAGACGATCCAGATCGCGCTTGAGCTCCCAGCCCAAGAGCCAAACTTCATGCCAAAAGGTCATCGGCTCGGCATGGATGCCATGAGTACGGCCGGCGCAGAGCGTGTTGCGCTCCTCGAAGGCACGACGCTTGCAAATCTCGCCGAGCTTCTTGACATCCTCGATGATCAGGTCGCAGGCTGGGTGAGCTGGTAGCACAGGGCCGTGTCGCCCAGATCGGAGCTGGTCATGCCATAGTGAACCCAGCGGCTGGGCTTGGGGTCGCCCTCGGGAACATCGGCATCGATGTATTCCTTCATGTTGGTCAGAAAGGCAATGACGTCATGGCGCGTGACTTCCTCGATCTCATCGACCTTCGCCTTCTCAAAGTTGGCATGGTCGCGGATCCACTGGGCCTCGTCTTTGGAAATACCGATCTTGCCGAGCTCCGCCTGGGCCTCGCAGGCCAGAACCTCGATCTCCTGCCAAATGGCGTACTTGTTCTCGAGGGAGAAGATGTGTCCCATCTCCGGGCGGGTATAGCGATCGATCATAGCGGCTCCTTTTTGGTTATTGGCACGTTGGTCGTAACCCAACCATTGTACCGTGCGCAGGTGCAAGTATGGGCAGTAGGCATTAACCTAACATTTTGGAATTGGAGCGACCATGAGGACGTCTGCGCATTTGCTTCGCAAATACGCACCGGCTGCGGTCGGCAGACCCGGTCCGCGCACACGCACGGGCACAGCGGGTTGGACCCGACGTTCCCGAGGTCCCCCGTACTCGATGGAGCGGGCAACGGGACATCCGCGCGCCCGCGTCGCGGACGCGCACCGGCTGCGGCGATCTCCTCGGATTCACGGAGACGATGGGGAAAACTTTGTTGAATTGGCCGTCCCGAGTTCTCCCGCGCTCGGTGGAGCGGGCAACGGGACGTCCGCGTATTTGCTTCGCAAATCCGCACCGGCTGCGGCCGCCTATCGGCGACCTTGCCTGCTCGCTATAAACGCTTCGCGTTTATTTAACGCTCGCACCCTGTCGGGTTCGAGTCCCGGCACTTTATTGAAAAAGGCACGGTAACGAAACGTTACCGTGCCTGAAATTCGAATGGAGCGGGCAACGGGACTCGAACCCGCGAGTGTCAGCTTGGGAAGCTGATGCCTTACCACTTGGCGATGCCCGCTTGTGTGTTGGCTAGTATAACGCGGTTGTCTTGTTCGATACAAGGGTGGCGATGCTTGTTTTAGCTGTGGAGATTCGTTTGAAAATCGCGTCAATTGTGGAGACGAGGACCTTTTAACCTCCTGTTCTCCCTATCTTCTACCTGCACTTTTGCTTGATTGTTGTATTTGAGCTCAATTTGTCAGGAATTGGGCAAGCTTTTGGTCAGGCTCCGGTACTTACCCGCATGAACCTCGGGGGTAGCCTCATCCTACGCGTCGCAGCTTCCCCGTGCGGCGCACGAGGGATAAGGAGCAGCCATGTCCAACGCACCCACGCACTCTGTCCACAGCGCAATTGCAACAGGTCCGCTGCTCCTGCTCCTCTTCCTGCTTTTCGGCTGCCTGGCACCGGGAGCCGCATTTGCCGTCGATGGCTACGACCAGCTCGGCTTCCGCACTATTAGCGATGATTGTGGGCCCTTCTTCATCGGCAAGTATGAAGCTCAAGACGCCTCGATTGCCTACTGCATGAACCAGGAGCGCCCCGGCCCCACCAAGCCGGGCGGCCCATGGCTTCAACTTTGATCAAGGCTGGGTGTGGCTCGACGACGAGTTCGCGGCAATCGTTTGTCACGGATATCCTACCGCCACGTCGTTTGGCGGTTACCATCTTTCACCCGATCGCGCCCGCGCCGCCACCCAGCTTGCCGTATGGATGCTCAACGGCACTACCCATGTCGACGGCACCTACTCCTACACGACCGCTCAGGGTAAAACCAAGAGCGGACACTTTACCGCCGACAATGAAGTCGTGGCGGCTGCGCGGTGGCTCCACGACAGCGCAAAATCAGGAAGCATCAAAGCCGCTCCGCACCGCGCGCGACGCTATCTAGGGGCCGTATCGGGCGGCAGCAAACGTCAAGACATGCTCTATGTACTGCCGGCGGTCTCTGTTTCCTTCCAAAAGCAGTCTGCTAACACCGTTATTACCAGCGGAAACAATACCTATCAGTTTACCGGGGCAACATTCGATATTTTTGAGAGCGCCAGCGGCGCGCGTGTCGGCACCATCAAGATGGACAGCAACGGTCGAGCGCAAGCAACACTTCTGCCCAACACGGCATACTACCTAGTTGAAACGAAGGCGCGGCCGGCTATGTCCCCCGCCACGATCGTATTGCCTTTAACACGGGGAATGACGGCGGGCGGGTCGCCATTGATGAACAGCCCGGCACCATCAACCTGCGTATCGTAAAACTCGATGCCGCGACGAATGCCGGCCCCCAGGTGGGATCTTCACTCGCAGGAGCAGAGTTCACGTGTGTGTCGCAATCAACCCCTGGATGGGCACAAATCCTCACGACCGACGAAAGCGGTCGGGCCGCCCTCGCCGATGTCCCCTTAGGAACCTTTACCATCTACGAATCAAAAGCCCCGAGGCTACCTGCCATCCAACGACAGCTGGACCTATACCGTTGGAGCCGACCAGCTCGGCGATTCAGGCGTGGTCGAGATCGAGTCTCGCGTTTCCGATATCCCCATTGCGTTTAACCTTGAGATTTCCAAATTCAAGGATTACGGCAATAGCGACCAATCCGGCCTGGAGCAGCCGGCGGGTGGTGTTGTCTTTGAGGTTGTCAGCAACAGCTCTCAGCAGGTTGTTGGCACACTGATCACAAACATCTATGGCTTTGCCTCCACCAAAGATCAGCCCGAAGCATGGTTCGGCGCAGGCAAGCGACCCGCCGGTGTCCACGGAGCCGTCCCATACGACCGTGCCGGCTACACGGTTCGCGAGGTTCCGGAAACCGTCCCCGAGGGTTTTAAACGTGCAGGGGAATGGACCGTCGGGGCCAATCAGATTTCCGACGGCGCCGAGCTTCAATATATCGTGGACAACCACGCTCTGTCGACGCATCTCCAGATTGTAAAACGCGATGCCCAAACAGGCGCTTCTGTTCCCCTAGCCGGATTCACCTTCCAACTCCTCGACAGCAATCACGAACCTGTCTCACAAACTTGCTGGTATCCAGCACATAACGTAATGGACACCTTTACGACTGACGCGACCGGGACCGTCACACTGCCCGAATCGCTCGTGCCGGGCACCTATTATGTACGCGAAACCTCGGCCAAAGAGCCCTATCTTGTCGGCGAAGAGATCGAGGTAAACATACCCGCCGACATGAACCTAACGCCCGTTGCAATCGCCTCGTATTATGACCACGCCGCGACCGGAAACATCAGGATCGTTAAAACCGATGCCATAGACGGCAGCAGCCTCGCGGGCGCCGTCTTTGAGATCCGTGCCTCGGGTGATATCGTGCGCCCCCGACGGTAGCATTGCCGCGCTCGACGGTGAGACTGTCGCGACCGTCACGACGGATGAAACTGGAGAAGCACGCGCGGGCAACCTCCCACTGGGATCTGGCACCGCACGCTACGAGGTTGTCGAGACTCAAGCGCCGGCAGGCTTCTTGCTCGATCAGACAACCCATATTGTCGACCTTACTTATGCCGACCAGAAAACACCCGTTGTAGAAGCACGGCTTAACGTATCCGACGATTACACCAAGGTTGATATCTCCAAGGTCGATGCAAGCGGTGAGCAGGAAGTGGAAGGCGCACAGCTCGCCTTATATGGTCCCGATAAAACCGAAATAGACTCCTGGACCTCATCCGACAAGCCACACCGCGTCGAACATCTTGCACCCGGCACCTACTCGTTGCGCGAAATGATGTCTCGCGGACCTATGACCTTGCCGAGGAGATAACGTTTGTA
>ENA-OQCM01000014-OQCM01000014.1-human-gut-metagenome-genome-assembly--contig:-NODE-14-length-11994-cov-1.135839_pt1 | contig 11994 bp, 15 predicted proteins | sample MGYA00242503_ERZ504588 | MGnify/ENA primary metagenome ERZ504588 (study PRJEB26092, sample SAMD00036333) | human gut metagenome | host: Homo sapiens | study: EMG produced TPA metagenomics assembly of... | reverse complement strand
TCTGGTTTGATGAAACTGGGATGCAGATCGCAGTCGGGCATACGGTGGCAGACCAGATTCTGGATAAAGCCTTTTTATCCTGGAAAGATGTCAGCAGACGTATCCATCAGCTTTTAAATCAGGGAGAATATGCCCCGCAGTCGGTATTGGATGTGGCAAGGGACAACGCATTGAAGGAACACGCACAGGCACTTGCTTATATGAAAGGGGGATATGGCAGAAGGTGTGGCAGAGATTGTCTTTGATGAAGCAGATCTGCCGCATCTTCGTAGTATTTATCCGGAAATCACGGATTATCTTACTGAAAAACTGCAAGATCCAGGGTGGCTTTCGGATTTGAATGAAAGACTGGAAGCACTGGCAGAAGCCTATGAGACGGACAACTCTCTTATGCGTTTCCATCATTATAATCCGGTCAATATCTCCAGACAGTTCCAGAAGTTTGCAGATGAAGTGATCCCATACCAGGCAAGAGAGGGATTCTCATGGAAAGAACAGCAGATGTTCATTACACAAGACGAGATCGACGCATTTCTTGTCAGAGGTGGGGCGTATTCCGAAGGCAGACTCAGGATATATTCCTTTTATCTGCTGCATGAGGATGAAAGATCGAGGACAGGTTTTATCAAGGAACAGTATGGGATCGGTGGAAGCAGTCATGCACTGTCTGGTGCCGATGATTCACACGCAAACTATGATGGAAAAGGATTATTTCTTGCAAGAGGTGCTTATGGGAATCCATATACGTCAATTTTTATTATCTTGGAATAAAGTTGCAAACAGAGTAGCTTATCTGATCAAGAATGACCAGTTCCTGCAGGCAGAAGATTATGCTCGTATGCCGGAATATGAACGGGAACAGATGGCGAACAAGGTACTCCGCTTTTATGACCGTCTTCCGGAAGAGATAGACAGACCATTTACGGATGATTTCTTCTGGGAAAAACCAGGAAAAGAAATGGTAGCAGTTTTAGAGAATCCAGAGCAGACAGAAGAACTGTTACAGAAGATGGATGCAGCATTGGCAGCTCTTCCATTGGATTTTGAAGCGTATGGGACAAACTATCAGCAGAAAACAGAACTTCTTTCAGAACTCCACCAGTATGCAGAAGGACCTATACGATATTTCCGACACCGGAAGCAGAACCATCCTTTACAGAACCGTCAGGGCACCAGATGACCATGTTTGATTTCTTGGATACGAAGGCAGTGGCAGAACCGACCGTAGTAGATATGTCAGATGTGGAGGAAATAGAAGAGGAAGAGGTTACTGCCGAAGAATCTATTTCAGCGAGTCAGGAGCAGGAAATAATAGAAACTTCTGAGGAACAGGAACAGAAAGAACCAGAAGAAGAGGTAACAGCTAAAACCGCAGAAGAACTTGCAGAGTCTTGGGATGAGGGTGTTTTTGAATATCAGGGGTATCACTTTGAAGCAGTAGGTATATTGCCGGAAGGAATAGAAGGAAAAGATCTGGTTGCACAGACCCGTTCCAATACAGAACTGCATTTATCAACCTACCATACAGAAGATTTCCCTAAATATTCGTATGATGATTTTTATGCAGTCAGCAATGCACCAACTGCTGATGTGTTCCGGTGTCTGGAAACCGGACGCAATTATATTCCCGGAGAAAATGAACTGTTTGGATATGAGGGAGAATTCCAGCCATATTTGAAACCAGAACAGGAAAAAGCCGTGACAGAACCACACAACTTCCGCATCCAGGATAATGACCTTGGTGCAGGCGGTCCGAAGGCAAAGTATAAGGCAAATATGGAGGCCATCCATTTGTTACAGACTTTGGAGAAAGAAGAACGTCTGGCAACACCCGAAGAACAGGAAATCTTATCACGCTATGTTGGCTGGGGTGGCATCCCGCAGGCATTTGAAGAGAATAACAGCAGCTGGGCAGATGAGTATCTGGAATTAAAGAATACTTTATCGCCGGAAGAATACAGTGCAGCAAGGGCATCGACCTTAAATGCTTTTTATACGTCCCCGATAGTGATCCGAAGCATGTATGAAGCACTGGAAAATATGGAACTGAAACAGGGAAATATCCTGGAGCCGTCCTGTGGTGTCGGTAACTTTATGGGAATGATCCCGGAGAGTATGAGCAAAACCAATATGTACGGTGTAGAACTCGACCCGGTTTCGGGAAGGATCGCAAAACAGCTTTACCAGAAAAACAAGATTGCAGTACAGGGATTTGAGGAAACCAGTTATCCGGACAGCTTTTTTGACTGTGTGATAGGCAATGTTCCATTTGGGGCGTATCAGGTCAGTGACCGCAGATATGACCGGCATCATTTTATGATCCATGATTATTTTTATTGCAAAATCCCTTGATCTGGTCCGTCCGGGCGGCGTAGTTGCAGTGGTAACTTCCAGTGGAACGATGGATAAGCAGAACCCAGCAGTGAGACAGTATATCGCAAACCGGGCAGAACTGCTTGGAGCCATCCGATTACCGAATAATGCGTTCCAGAGAAATGCCAATACCAGCGTTGTTTCTGATATTTTGTTTTTCCAGAAAAGGGACAGGGCATCCATTGAGGAACCGGAATGGTTAAATCTAAAGGAAACACCGGAAGGCTATTCGGTCAATGCTTATTTTGCAGAGCATCCGGAAATGGTGCTTGGTGATTTTACTACAGAAAGTACCCAGTACGGAAAGCAGGAAGTGACTGTAAAACCAAAAGAAGGCATTACCTTAGAAGAACAATTAAAGGAAGCCGTCCAGAATATCCATGGCACGATCACGGAACTGGAACTTTCGGATACAGAGTTAGAAGAGGATGTTGTCTCTATCCCGGCAGACCCGGATGTAAAGAATTTCAGTTTTACCGTAGTGAATGAGGAAGTCTATTACCGGGAAAATTCTGTGATGAATCGCATGGAGCTTCCGGCAATGACAGCGGAACGTGTCAAAGGATGGTGAAGATCCGTGATGTTACGAATGAACTGATCCGGTGTCAGATGGAAGAGGGAAGCGATGAGCAGATCACAAAGCTGCAGGAAAAACTCAATGAAGAATATGATATCTTTACAGCAAAATATGGTCTTATCAGCAGCAATGCCAATAAGAGGGCATTCAGTCAGGACAGCAGCTATTGTCTTTTGACTTCTCTGGAATTTCTGGATGATAAGGGAGAACTGAAACGGAAAGCGGATATTTTTACCAAAAGGACGATCCGCAGGGCAGAAACGGTAACTTCCGTGGATACTGCCAGTGAAGCACTTGCGGTTTGCATTGGTGAGAGGGCAGGCGTTGACCTTTCCTATATGGCACAGCTTTCAGGGAAAACAGAAGAGGAGCTTACAGAAGAACTGGCAGGGGTGATCTTTAAGAATCCGATCGGTGAAAAATGGGAGCCGTCGGACGAATATCTTTCTGGAAATGTGAGGGAGAAACTGCAGATCGCAAAACAGTTTGCAGAAGATCACCCGGAATATCAGGTGAATGTGCAGTATTTGGAGCAGGTACAGCCAAAAGATCTGGATGCATCAGAGATTGAAGCAAGACTTGGGCAACCTGGATCTCCGAGGATTACATTACACGGTTCATGGCAGAAACATTCCATACACCAAGATATTATGTAGGGAGCAAGGTCAAAGTCCAGTATGCCGAAGTGACCGGACAGTGGAATGTTATGGGAAAAAATGTGGACAGCTACGGAAATGCCCTTGTTACTTCCACATATGGAACACAGAGAGCCAATGCCTACTGCCTTTTGGAAGATGCCTTAAACCTTAGAGATACCAAGATTTATGACACGGTACAGGATGCCGATGGGGAACACCGGGAATTAAATCGGAAGGAAACGATGCTGGCACAGCAGAAGCAGGAGCTGATCAAAGAGGAATTTAAGGAGTGGATATTTAAAGACCTGCACCGACGGGAAGATCTCTGTAAAATTTATAATGAACGATTTAACAGCATCCGTCCACGGGAATATGATGGAAGCCATATTCAGTTTGTCGGCATGAACCCGGAGATCACCTTGATGCCGCATCAGAAAAACGCAGTGGCTCATGTGCTGTATGGAAATAATACGTTACTGGCTCATTGCGTAGGAGCAGGAAAGACGTTCCAGATGATCGCAGCCGGTATGGAATCAAAACGGCTGGGACTCTCACAGAAGAATCTTTATGTTGTGCCAAACCATCTGACCGAGCAGTGGGGCAGTGATTTTCTACGTCTCTATCCGGGAGCAAATATCCTGGTGGCAACGAAAGAAAGACTTTGAGCCGGCAAACCGAAAACGGTTCTGTTCCCGTATTGCGACAGGGGATTATGATGCCGTGATCATCGGCCATACGCAGTTTGAGAAAATCCCTCTTTCAAGAGAACGGCAGATTGCCATGCTGGAAGATCAGATCGCAGATATTACGTTTTCCATTGAAGAAGCGGCACATCAGGCAGGGCAGAATTATACCGTCAAGCAGTTGGAAAAAACAAAGAAGAGTCTGCAGGCGAGGATGAAGAAACTCAATGACCAGACCAGAAAGGATGATGTAGTAACTTTTGAGCAGTTGGGTGTAGACCGGCTGTTTGTGGATGAGAGCCATAGTTTTAAGAACTTTTTTGTATACAAAAATGCGGAATGTGGACGGGTATCGTCACAGACGGATGCACAGAAAAAGTTCGGATATGTTTATGAAATGCCGGTATATGGATGAACTGACAGGCGGCAGAGGAATCACCTTTGCTACAGGTACTCCTGTATCAAATAGTATGACCGAGCTTTACACTATCATGCGTTATCTCCAGTATGACACACTCATGCGTATGGGTATGGGACACTTTGATTCCTGGGCGGCAACGTTTGGGGAGACAGTAACCGCAATCGAATTATCACCGGAAGGAACGGGCTATCGTGCGAAAACACGGTTTGCCCGTTTTTTTTAATCTTCCAGAGCTGATCTCCATTTTTAAGGAAGCTGCGGATATTCAGACATCGGATATGCTGAATCTTCCTGTACCGGAAGCAGAGTTTATCAATGAAGTCTTGAAGCCAAGTGAAGAACAGCAGGAAATGGTCAGTGCCTTTTCGGAACGTGCGGAAGAAGTAAGAGCCGGTCTTGTGAATCCAACGGTGGACAACATGCTCAAGATTACCAATGACGGAAGAAAATGTGCATTGGATCAGAGACTATTAAATGAACTCCTTCCGGATGCAGAAAAAAAGCAAGGTCAATACCTGTGTGGAAAATGCTTTTCAGGTATGGGACGAGGGAAAAGCAGATCGGACAACACAGCTGATCTTCTGTGACTTGTCTACTCCAAAATGGGATGGGACTTTCAATGTATATGATGATGTCAGAAACAAACTGGTTGCCAGGGGAATCCCGAAAGAAGAGATTGCGTTTATCCATGAATACAACACGGAGACAAAGAAAGCAGATTTGTTTGCAAAGGTACGGGCCGGCAGGTGAGAATCCTTATGGGTTCCACTCCAAACTCGGTGCTGGTACCAACGTACAGGACAGGCTCATTGCCCTCCATCACCTTGACTGTCCGTGGAAGCCGTCTGATGTAGGACGGATTTTGCGGACATTCAAAATAAAAAAGAATGTGGAGGTAACAGACAATGGCAAAATCATTATTTGAGGAACTGGGCGGCAAATACGAAAGGCAAGGGGATTATTTGATACCGTGCTTAACTGTACCCGCCGAAGAAGAACAGGCAATAGGCATCTGGGGGCAACGGCATTTAGATTATCTAAAACAGTACCGTAAAGTTACATACACCAATCTTCTTACAAGCGGCAGGCTAAACGCCTACCTTGCCGACATCAACAGACAGGCACAGGAACGCTTTGAAAGGCTCATAGAGGGTATGAAACAGGCACAGGGCATAACGGAACAGCTAAAGGCAGAAAACGCCTTAGAATGGACAGGATGCCTCAATAACATAAGGGCTTGTGCGAGGGAGATTGTGGAAAAGGAAATTATTTTTGCATAAACAGATGATTAGTGGCAGGGGGAAATCCTGCCGCTTTTTCTGCTTTAGTTTGTCAGCTTGACAAATAAAGGGTTAAGGAATATAATTAGATTCAGTATTATACAAGGAGTTAATAAATATGCGGCAAGGTATTCTTAAATAAACTGTCAATTTGATAGTGGGAACAAAAAGTAGCAGTCCCGTTTCACTTTTAATATGGGGCTTAGTTTTTTGTACCCAGTTTAAGAATACTTTTATCATGTAATTTTATATGCCCGAAAACATATAAGTGTTTTGGGGCTATTGGAGTTATTTACCCAGTGATAGGAGTATTTATCACTGGGTATTTTTATGCCCTTTTTTGGGTGTTGATAGGAGGAAAATCACATGAAAATAATTAACTTAGGCATTCTGGCTCACGTTGACGCAGGAAAGACAACATTAACGGAAAGTTTATTGTATACCAGTGGTGCAATTGCAGAACTAGGGAGCGTAGATGAAGGCACAACAAGGACAGATACAATGAATTTGGAGCGTCAAAGGGGAATCACTATCCAGACAGCAGTGACATCTTTTCAGTGGGAGGATGTAAAAGTCAACATTATAGATACGCCAGGCCATATGGATTTTTTGGCGGAAGTATACCGTTCTTTATCCGTATTAGACGGAGCAGTATTATTAGTTTCTGCAAAGGATGGCATACAGGCACAGACCCGTATACTGTTTCATGCACTACAGACAATGAAGATTCCGACAATTTTTTTCATCAATAAAATTGACCAAGAGGGGATTGATTTGCCAATGGTATATCGGGAAATGAAAGCAAAGCTTTCTTCGGAAATTATAGTGAAGCAAAAGGTTGGGCAGCATCCCCATATAAATGTAACGGACAATGACGATATGGAACAGTGGGATGCGGTAATTATGGGAAACGATGAACTATTAGAGAAATATATGTCAGGGAAACCGTTTAAAATGTCAGAACTGGAACAGGAAGAAAACAGGAGATTCCAAAACGGAACGTTATTTCCCGTTTATCACGGAAGCGCTAAAAACAATCTGGGGATTCGGCAGCTTATAGAAGTGATTGCCAGTAAATTTTATTCATCAACGCCTGAAGGTCAATCTGAACTATGCGGGCAGGTTTTTAAGATTGAATATTCAGAGAAAAGGCGGCGTTTTGTTTATGTGCGTATATATAGCGGAACATTGCATTTGAGGGATGTTATTAGAATATCTGAAAAAGAGAAAATAAAAATCACAGAGATGTGTGTTCCGACAAACGGTGAATTATATTCATCCGATACAGCCTGCTCTGGTGATATTGTAATTTTACCAAATGATGTTTTGCAGCTAAACAGTATTTTGGGGAACGAAATGCTGTTGCCGCAGAGAAAATTTATTGAAAATCCTCTCCCTATGCTCCAAACAACGATTGCAGTAAAGAAATCTGAACAGCGGGAAATATTGCTTGGGGCACTTACAGAAATTTCAGATGGCGACCCTCTTTTAAAATATTATGTGGATACTACAACGCATGAGATTATACTTTCTTTTTTGGGGAATGTGCAGATGGAAGTCATTTGTGCCATCCTTGAGGAAAAATATCATGTGGAGGCAGAAATAAAAGAGCCTACTGTTATATATATGGAAAGACCGCTTAGAAAAGCAGAATATACCATCCACATAGAAGTCCCGCCAAATCCTTTCTGGGCTTCTGTCGGGTTGTCCATAGAGCCGCTCCCTATTGGAAGCGGAGTGCAGTATGAAAGCAGAGTTTCACTTGGATATTTAAATCAATCGTTCCAAAATGCGGTTATGGAGGGGGTTCTTTATGGCTGCGAGCAGGGGCTGTATGGATGGAAAGTGACAGACTGTAAAATCTGTTTTGAATATGGATTGTATTATAGTCCTGTAAGTACCCCCGCAGACTTTCGGCTGCTTTCCCCTATCGTATTGGAGCAGGCTTTAAAAAAAGCAGGGACAGAACTATTAGAGCCATATCTCCACTTTGAAATTTATGCACCGCAGGAATATCTCTCACGGGCGTATCATGATGCTCCAAGGTATTGTGCAGATATTGTAAGTACTCAGATAAAGAATGACGAGGTCATTCTGAAAGGAGAAATCCCTGCTAGATGTATTCAAGAATACAGGAACGATTTAACTTATTTCACAAATGGGCAGGGAGTCTGCTTGACAGAGTTAAAAGGATACCAGCCAGCTATTGGTAAATTTATTTGCCAACCCCGCCGCCCGAATAGCCGTATAGATAAGGTTCGGCATATGTTCCACAAGTTAGCTTAACAGCTTGCAAAAGTCATATAAAATGAGATTTGAAAGGAGAATGTAACTTCATGTTTGCTAAAAATTCAAAGGCATATTCTGTCTACCTGCTGTTCCGATTTGTCTGTTCCCTGGCGGTTTCTATGTCCACAGTGCTTTCCATCGTGTACCACCTGGAGGTGGTGCAGCTGGATGCTTTCCAGCTTGTCCTGGTAGGGACGGTTCAGGAGACCTCCTGCTTTCTGTTCGAGATGCCCACCGGTGTGGTGGCGGATTTGTATAGCCGTCGGCGCTCGGTGCTGATTGGAATGTTCCTCTACGGCCTGGGCTTTCTGATGGAGGGTGCGCTACCGTGGTTCGCGACGGTTCTGCTGGCCCAGGTTGTCTGGGGTTGCGGTGATACCTTTCATCACCGGCGCTCTGGAGGCGTGGATTGCCTCGGAGGAAGAGGACAAACCCATAGACAAGGTGTTCCTGCGGGGCAGTCAAATGGGGCAAATCGGCGGCGTTCTGGGCGTGGTGCTGGGCACACTGCTGGGAAACATAAACCTGCAAATGCCTCTCATCTTGGGGGGCAGTTTGTGCTTGTTGTTGGGGCTGGTGATGGTTCGCATCATGCCAGAAACCAACTTCTCCCCTGCTATTGAGGAACGGCAGGGCTTGCTTAAAGACTTTGTCTGCCTGTTCAAGCTCAACCTGGGCTTTGTGAAAGGCGCACCTGTGTTGCTGGCGCTCTTAGCAATCACACTATGCGGGGGACTTGCCAGTGAAGGCTTTGACCGGCTCTCCACCGCTCATTTTCTGGATGACACGGTAATACCCGTTATCGGGCCGCTGAACAGCGTCACTTGGTTCGGTGTTATCAGTCTTATCGGCAACGGCTTAGGTATTCTGGCTTCTCAGTTGCTCATCGCCCGCATGGAGAAAAAAGGGACTGTCAGCCGAACCAGTGTGGTCATGTCCACCAGCGCCGGGTATATCCTGTTCCTGGTTCTCTTCGCGGTGGGGCGGAGCTTTTGGTTCATGTTGTTGGTGTTCCTGCTGGCGGGGCTTATGCGCACCATCAAGGAGCCTGTGCTGGCCGCCTGGATGAACGACCAAGTGGATGAGAAAATGCGCGCCACAGTCTTTTCCACCAGCGGACAGCTGGACTCTTTCGGGCAGATCATCGGCGGGCCTATTGTGGGGCTGGTAGCCCAGCAGGTGTCCATACCCTGGGGGCTGGTCTGTACCGCTTTCCTGCTGTTGCCCGCGCTGTTCTTAGTGCCGGTGGCGGGAAAGAAGCGGGATTGATATGGCATAGTTAAGTTTACTGACGAGCGGGAGATTACTTCCGCTCGTCTTCATTTAGTAGCGCAAAATTTGAGGACTCTTTATTTCCTTATTCGGTATAGCGGAGGCGGCTGTCAATTCGACATAATTTTCTTGTGATACTTTACCGTACATGAGCATTTGTTTCGTATTTGAAAGAACAAACTCACCAAATAAAAAAAACGATATTCGGGTGGGTTATTTTGTTATACCCTAAATTACCCTCTGAATTTGTTTTTAAATTTGGAGGGATTTTTTTATGTCCTTTTTTCGGGCAGTTATCTATCTGCTCATACGAAGCAAAATTTATCAATACATAGCATATCAGAGAACGGCAGGAAACCAGTTAAAAAAATTTCTGCCAGTGCAACGGTACTTCTCACCTTGAAAGTAGAAGTACAATCTCCATACAATAGAATTACTATTTCCTATAACCGTAAAGGTCACAGAGCCTTTGCGGTTTTTCTTTTGTCGATTTTTGTTGGAAAGTGCCGTAGGGCTGTTTCTGATATGCGGTGTCGTTCTCCGCCTCTCCATCTGGATTTTTTACATTTCAAAAATTCAGATGGGAGGTATTTATGGTGAAATATGCACCAAGAAAGGTATATATCAAGGAAAGCGGCAGATATGTGGAACTGTCCTATACGGATTTCTGCCGCCGCAGGGAATCCGACCAGACCTATATGGACAAGCTGTTTATCCCCATTCAAGGCTGTCTGCTTGAAGTCGTGAGGGAGCAATACACAGACTTCTACCGTGACAAGGAACGGTGGCGTTATCTGCAAAAATTAGATACAAAGAATAGACTGCTATCTCTCGACGGATTTACGGACAGCGAGGGGAATCCTCTGGACTTTATCACTGATGAAGCGGTGGACATTGCAGAAACCGTTGTCAATGCGGTTATGGTGGACAGGCTGAAAGCCGCCCTGCCTTTGCTGTCGGATAGTGAACAGGAATTGATACAGGCAATCTTTTTTGACGGACTTTCTGAGCGTGAAGTCGGGGCGAGGTTCGGCATAACCCAGAGCGTTGTGAACAAACGCAAAGCCAGAATCCTAAGAAAACTAAGAAAGATAATAGAAAATTAAAATTTAAGGCGTTCAGCCCCTTGTTTTTTCCTTTGGGAAAATGAGGGGGTTTTTCTCTGCCCTCTCAATCAATTCTGATTGGAGGAAAAGAAGCATGGCATATAACCACGGACGGGAGGACAGGAAATGGCGTATCTGGAAAGAAGCGGAGGAAAAGCTGCTGCGTGAGTGCGGCGTTGATGAAGCGACCATTGAGCAGATACGCATTGCGGACAGGGCAGACTTCAATTCCAACAGGCGGTTTTACCGATGGACGAATGACATTGCGGAATACCTTGAGGACATGGCAGACAGGGAGCGGCAGACGGAAGTGGGTACGGTTGCGGAGTTACTGGACGAGATTGAGAGCGAAAATCTCTATCAAGTATTAGTCGCGGTGGACGGGCGTACCTTGAAAATCGTCCTGCTGAAAATGCAGGGGTATTCCACAAAGGAGATTGCCCCCGCTCGTGCATTTGACGACTGGTGCCATCTATGCGAGGTTAGACCATCTGCGGAAGAAGCTACGAAAATTTTATAGCGTCTAAAACAGCCTGCCGTCCTGCGGGCTACTGGGTGAGGGATGGAAATCCCCTCACTTATTTTTGCAGGAGGCAAGCGGGATGGCATACAGAGTTAAGGCGTACACGCTTCGGGAGGAATCCACGGAAAGCGGCACAAGGTATTTTATCAGCTTTAAGGACGGGCAGGGCAAATCCCACGAGTTGGAAGTGTCGGAACAGTTCTTTATGGAGTTTCGGCAGATGGAACGCAGGAACAGGAATCTCCTCCAATGGGACGAGCGGCACAGGGAGTTTTCGGAAGTATGGGACGAAACGCTGAACAGGCGGGCGTTGAAGCTGCCTAAGAGCATAGAGGAACAAATGATTGAGGCAGAACGGGCAGAACTGCTCTGTAAGGCGGTTGACGGACTGCCAGAGATACAAAGGCGGCGTTTCCTGCTCTACTACGAGTATGAGTTCAATTTTTACCAAATCGCCGCTATGGAGCATTGCACCGCTTCGGCAATACAGAAATCTGTTGCGATTGCAAAGGAGAAAGTAAAGGCGGAAATTGAAGAAATATCTCCAACCGTGACCGACACCGCCCGAAAAAGAAATCTGTTTTTTATTTGTGTGGGATTGGCGGCATTACATACTCTCACTTTTTTCCGTGGGAGTAAATCTATTTTTAAGGAGGTCAACGCCTATGTGCAACGAAAACAAAAACACCGCCCGAAAGGAGGAAAGCCATGCAGAAGTTACAGACAGTCAACGCCGAAACGCTCCTTTATGAACCGCTTGAGAAGCCGTCCTTTGTGGTGGACAGCCTTATCCCCACAGGCTTGTCGCTGTTCTGCGGCTCACAGAAGATAG
>ENA-OQCM01000013-OQCM01000013.1-human-gut-metagenome-genome-assembly--contig:-NODE-13-length-12112-cov-0.917146_pt1 | contig 12112 bp, 20 predicted proteins | sample MGYA00242503_ERZ504588 | MGnify/ENA primary metagenome ERZ504588 (study PRJEB26092, sample SAMD00036333) | human gut metagenome | host: Homo sapiens | study: EMG produced TPA metagenomics assembly of... | reverse complement strand
CGCCAATCACCACGCAGCGGCACACGATCTCAAATCGATCGATCAGCAAAAAGACCGACAAGCAGCACCGCCAAGATTCCGACGATGTTGTCGATGCCAATCAGCAGCAGGCTCAGCAAAAAGAGCAGCACCGTTGCAAGCGCGCGGTTGTCGACGACCGACCTCACGTATTCAAAGAGCCGATCGGGCACCTCGAACGCTTCCCTATCGTCTTTTGTCATATCAAGATCCTCACAAGCGAAAAGCGTTATTCGATGATGTAGCCGACGCCCCAGACGTTTTTGATAAAGCGTGGCTTTTGTGCGTCGTCGCCGATCTTTTCGCGCAAGTGGCGAATATGCACCATCACCGTATTGTTGGAGCCGGGCATAAAATCCTCGCTCCACACCGCGCGGAACAGGTCCTCCACGGCCACCACGCTGCCGCGATGCTCGACCAGATACAGCAAGATTGAATACTCGGTGGGTGTGAGGCGTACCGGTGAACCGTCCACTGTCACGGAACGAGCATCGCGGTTGATCTCCAAGCCGTCGAGCTGAATGGTCGGCGACTCGGCCGCCTGTGCACGGCTACCGTAGCTGGTGTAGCGGCGAAGCTGAGCGTGCACGCGCGCGATGAGCTCCAGCGGACGGAACGGCTTAACCACGTAATCGTCCGCGCCAAGCGAAAGGCCCCCGATCTTGTCTTGCTGGGCATCGCGCGCCGTCAGCATGATCACGGGATAGGTATGGCTGGAACGGATCGTACGCAGCAGCTCAAACCCATCGATATCGGGCAGGCATGACATCAAGCAGCGCCAGATCGACTCCTGCTCCCAAATCGCCTTGGCAGCATCGGCCCCGCTATAGGCAATCTGGACATCAAAGCCCTCTTTTGTAAGGTAGATACCAACCAAGTCGGCGATGGCCTTCTCGTCATCAACTACCAAAATGCGCTCGTTCATGCGTGCTCCTCTCGCGCTCCATTATGCCCGAGGGGGCGCCCGTCACACACAACAAGCGTGGGTGATTAAGTCGGCCTTAAGCACCCTTGCGCCCGTTCGGGGCGCGGATGTGGGCCACGCACGCACGCGATGATCGCCGACGCCGGCAAACGATATACTCTAGTTCCAGAAGAGACCATCCCGTCGAAAGCGAAATCCGTGAAGTCCCTCACCTCTTTTGCAAAGCGCTCAGCCCAGCTTGCCGCCGGCTTTGTCTGCGCTATCGCCCTTGCTGCTGGCGCGCCCACCGTCGCCGGCGCCCAAGTGCTCACGACCGACAATGTTTGCGGCAAAACCGCCGATGCGCGCGGCATCACGGCCGAAAACCTGCCCGATATCGATGCGACCAATGCCCTCGTCATGGGCAAAGACGGCACCGTCTACTATGCCCGCGACGCCGATGAGCAGGTCAAAATTGCCTCGATCACCAAGGTCATGACCGCAATCCTAACCGTCGAGAATTGCAAGATGGACGAGAAGGTCACGGTGAGCAACGCCGCAGCCACCGTGGGCAATTCGACCGCCGGCTTGCTCGAAGGCGACAAGCTTACCGTGGAGCAGGCGCTGCGCGGCCTGATGATTCCCTCGGGCAACGACGCCGCCATCGTGCTCGCCGAATATGTGGGCAAGAAGATCGACCCTAAGACCAAAGACGCCGAGGCACATTTGTGAAGGCCATGAACGAGCGCGCTAAGAAGCTCGGCTGCACCGGCACGGTCTTTGAGAACCCACACGGTCTGGACTTTGATGAGTGGGCTGGCGATATGCACTCAACCGCACACGACGTAGCGCTGATGATGCAGGAGGCCATGAAAAACGACACGATCCGCGAGGCGTAGCGAGCGAGGATTCCTGGATCGAGGCCACGGGCGCCGACGGCACCGACCATTCGCATTCCATGGACACGCATAACTATTTGCTGGGCCAAGATGGCAACATCGGCGGCAAGACCGGCACCACCGACGATGCAGGCTATTGTTTTACGGGTGCCTACAACCGCGATGGCGACGAGATCTACACCGTTATTTTGAACTCCACCACCACCGACCAGCGCTTTACCGATACCGCAACCCTTGCCAACTGGTACTACGACCACAAGGTGACGGTCGCAATCGCCAACACGCAGGAAAAGACCGCCAACGGCAACCCGCTTATGGCGCGCATTAGTCAAACCGACTGGACGGATAAGACGATCGACGCCACGCTCGCCGATCCCACGGCGCAAGCGACCGTGTTTTCCCTTGCCGGCGAGGTGACCGAAAAGGTTAGCTACGACGATCTTTCGGGCACGGTGCATGTGGGCGACAAGGTGGGCAGCGTTACGCTCAAGCAGGACGGCACCAAGATTGCCGTCGTGGATTTGGTTGCCGACGAGGAAGGTGCAGGGCCGAATCCCATTGAATGGCTGCTCGTGAAGCTCGATCGCCTCGGGCCGCCGCATCGACAACCGCCCGCTCACAGCCGAGAGCGAGACCGTAGCCAAGGCGCCCGAGGTGTAGGGCTGGGGGAACATTACATTTGAGATTGGAGAGGCGTCCAACGGGCGCCTCTTTTTGAATACCTCTTAAACGGGATGCGTCAGAATCACCAAAGCGACATTGCTAGCCGTTTTACCTTCGCTGTGTCTTTTCGGACCTTGAAAACGGGTCCACCGGGCATGCTAGTAGATCCTTTCGACCTCCTTGGTCAAGGCCCTGAAAAGGTCCCCAGCTGAGGGGTCTGCCCCAGGACACAGCGATTGCCAGGCACCCGTTTCTCCGATGGTGCCCGCACTCGTCATAACAAGATCGTCGCTCCGCCTGCGAATGGAGACACTAACGGAGCGGCCATTATGGAACCCATGGATATCGACTTTATTTATGCGCCCATCAGCTAGATAACTAATCATGACATTGATGCTGTCACCATACTCCGGCAATTCGAAGCCGTGGGAATCCATCAATAGCTTCACGTCCTGATGGTAAATGCGGGCCTCGACGACATTCTTGGGCATCTTCCCCGTCTTTGTTGGAGAGCAAAAGCTGATGCTTGGCTCCTCTTCGCTCATGCCTCGGTCAAACCTAAGCATGCACGGGCATACCGACTCAATGGTTCGCAAGGCGTCCGCCGCGACCTTTTCCTCGGTAAACATCTCCACGTCGATGCCGTTTTCTTCCATATAGGCACGGTTTTTACGTTGAAGCTCTAGCCGAGCCGCAGCCTCCCCATCTCCACGCTGTTCCCAATTTCCGGAGTCGGCGACATTTCGATCGAATGTAGAATCAACGGAACATGGCGCTTGCTGTTGAGTCTGATCACTGTCGCCGAGACGCCTTAGCTCGGAGCGTCTCATCAGTAGTGTCACAATATCAAACAGCCAACCAAATCCAAAAAGGCCAAAGGTAAAGAGATATAGAAAGAAGCTACCCCACATCCGTGCATACGCCCTATGAGCGCCCGACCACCCAAGAAGGAAGCATAGCAAAAGCGCCTTGTTTGCCCTGTCAACCGACGTAATCTCTCGAGTGAGAGATTTCTGTTCAGGCTTCGCCAAAGGTGTAATTTCATGCGATGAAACAGTAATTGAGGACGTCCTTGACGCCGAGCTCCGAGCGCCTGATTTAGCAACGGCGCGAGCGACATCCCCAACTCCGACGGTCGTTCTGCTGTATACGGCATTGTAAGCAGCCTTCTTCGGATTTTTGATCCACCCCATGCCCTTCTTACCATAGCCGGGGATTATCGCCCGCTTTACCGCGCGCTTCGCTCTGCCGGTCGTTCTTGCCTTGAGTGATGTCTTTAGATTCGGCTTACGCAGCCCGACCTTTACCATATTTCTACTCCATCCCCTCGGAACCCCACACCGGGGTGCACGAGCACGCCTGGGTCTCCCCGTTTTCAAGCGCCCCGTGTTTGCCTAATGTTCACGCCCTTTCGGACTCTAATCCCCAGCTGCCATTCTTGATAATAAAAAAGGGCCCCAAATGGGACCCTTCTTCAAAGTCATACTGGCGGAGAGCTGGGGATTCGAACCCCAGATGCCCTTTTTGGGGCATACTCGCTTAGCAGGCGAGCACCTTCGGCCTCTCGGTCAGCTCTCCGTAACAGCCGTTCTATAGTAACCAAACAGCCGAAGTTGGGCAAGGGGAATTTTGAGGCGTTTCCTCTTTTACCTCTCTTTTACCAGTAAACGTCTCAGTCAATCATCTCAACCTGTAACATCTGCAGGCCGTAATCCCCTCCAGATGTTACAGGTTGAGACAAAGATACAAGGACGGCCCCAGCGACAGCGCGGACAGCCCATTCTTTATTAGTCCTCTCGAACGGTCTCCAACAGATAATCGCGCATGTATGGAATTGCAAACGAAACACGGCCATAGCCCGCGGGCTCAATCAACCCCGCATCGATCAGACGCTTGCGATATGACCCAACTTTGTTCGCCGACAAACCCATCTTCTTGGCGATATCGCCGTTGGCGATATCGACGCCCTCGCATTGAGCCATCGCCGCGAGATACTGAAACTGCCGTTCCGACACCCTGCGCAGCGCTGGGGCAATCACCATAGCATTAAAGCTATCAAGAGCCGCCTGGATACCCTTACGAGCCGCCTCTTCGCTCACGCTCTCCGCCCCACTGCGCGCAGCAACCTGCCAAGCGTAATATCCGACCAGCTGGACCATAAAGGGATAGCCTGCCGAAGACTTTTGTTAATAGCTCAGCGGCACCTTTGTCGAGCTCCTTGCCCGCTCGTCTCATCGTATCCTCAAACGATCCGCCAACTTCAAAATCGGAAAGCCGAGTAAGTTCAACATGTTTGGCTCGCTGAAGGAACGTCAACGTATCATCCACCACCACGCCATCTACCGATGTCGGCAGCCCGGCGAAAGCGAAAGCGACATTCGCTCCTTGGCGGATCAAGAGCTGCATCTCATTGCCTAGCTCGCGCATTTCCTCAGTTGAGGCATCCTGGATCTCGTCGAGCGTAATGAGCAGACCACCGCGCTTCGCAGCATCGTACATCGCCTCGCCCAGATGAGAGGCCGACTTCGACATCTCCATGGAGCCAAGGCTGACCCCTAAAATCGATGGGGGAAATCGAGATTGATTCAAGACGAACGTTTCGCTGCAGAGCCTCGAGGATTCTATTGCAAAAACCAGCATTGGAGGCAACGTCAACGACCTCGAATCCTTTTTTGCGTGCAAGGTCACCCAATGCATTAAGGAGCACCGTTTTAACCTGTGCCTCGGACGCCCGAGATGCGCATGAGTCGATCGGGGGCACCAGGACCATTCTCAAGAGCCTCGGCAAAGTCATCCAAAACAGTGTCCCGTCCGATAAGCTCAGGCGGATTCATGCCCGCCGTTGGCTTAAAGGGGTTAACAGCTTTCGTCATTCTGCCCTCCTCTGCTAGTTTTAACAACTTTAACAAAGTTTAGCAACTTTAGCAGAGTTTAACAGTTTTAGCAGGCTCGGCGGCTTTATGCCTTACCAATCCTGCCGGGTCCTCCCGCCCGCGCCGATACAAATAGCGCGGTGCGGCCCCTCTATATCGCCCCTACCCCAGCGAGCGGTTGAGGGAGCCGAGCTCGTCGTTGCCCATGGTGCGCCACATTTGGAAGATGCAACCGCGTGCCAGGAAAAAGAAGCCGTTGTCGACCAGTTGCACAGCGGCATCTGCCAGCTGATTCGTCACGGCGGACACTGGCGGCAACTCAAGTCCAGCCTTGCGGATAGTCTCGCCCGCTTCCTCGAACGTCGGAGGCTCGCTAACGCCCATCTCGTTCATAAGGCCCTGCATTTCTTCCAGCGCGCTACTGCCCGACTCCTCGCCGCGCGGCACGAGACGGTAACAAGCCAGCGCCAGGTCGAGCTGATCGCAATTCCAATAGGCAAACGCCAAGCGATAGAACAGGTAGCCGATTGCAGAACGATCGCTGGCAATACGTAGGCCGTGGCGCGCCACCTCGATAATCTCGTCAAAGCGCTCCAGACGCGCAAGCACGTTGATGAGCGCAAAGTGCGATTGCATGGACGAGCGCGCCAGATCGTAAAGATGGCGCACCTCGGCAGCGCTCGTTCAAAGTCCTCTTGCTCGGCGTAAAAGCTGCAGATCTCGTGCTGGGCAAAGTACAGCGCATCGGGCGCACGAAGGATTCGCACAGAGCGGTCTTCTTCCAACACCGGTAGCACCATGCGCACCAGCTGGTTATCGCAAAACTGCGTTTGAACCGGACCTGTCGCCAAAAGCTCGGCGACGGCGCACTTAGCCTCCAACTCCTCGACAAGACGGGAAAAGCCTTCAAAAGCACCTGTACGGTCGACTTTTGCCTGCTCGCGCAATTCAACAACACGGGCCACGTATGGGTCATCGTCCTCTTCCATGACCTCCAACTCGTCAGCCTTATCGGCGAGCAGCAGATCGCGCAGCGCCGGCGGCAGTGTGCGATGGTCATCACGCGGACGAGCATGAACCTCCGCAGGCTCAATCGTCTCCGGAGCGGTTGACTCATACGCCTCAAGCACACGCTTGCACGGCATATCGTCCATGTCCATGCTCTCAAGATCCTTGGCGACAGGCACGCAATCGGCCAGATAGGCCGCGCGCCCAAAGAAATACGTTGCGACAACGCGCTCGCCCTGCTCACTGTCGGGAGCAGCAATCTGCACATAGCAGCGCGTGATGCAGGTGCCCGCGGCAAAACACGCTGCCGCAAGCGTGAGTGCCACGCGCGCATCGTGCTCCGCGGCCCAGATCGCACGCGTGTCCTCTTCCAGCTCGCGCCAGGCGTCATCTTGAGCGTCGTATTCACGTTGCGGCATGGCATTCACGACAGAGTGCCCAAACCGAACGAGCATAATCCCCTCGGCAACATTTGCCCGATAGGTATAGTCGAGCCGCGTGACCACGTTGAGCGCCTCGACAATACGCGCGAAGCGGGTACGCACATCCCACTCACCGCCCGGCTGGCAAGCCACCGTACCCGGTTTGCCCCACGGGTTATCGCTCGAGGTCGTATCGAGCAGTCGGGGAACATCGTTGGTCGTCTTGGCGATATGCCACGCATCAAAGAGCGCGCAGCCTCAAGGCTCGGCGAGGATGCCGCAGGGGCCAATCCGGCCCCGATGCGCTCGAGGATGCCGGAGAGGCGGTTGAGACGGCACTCGATGGCAAGCAGCATGTCAATCTCGCCTGGTCCAGCAGGCTACGATCAAAAATTGAGATAGAACAGCTTCGACCGGTCGATGCGCGCTAGGCTCATTTCGGACTTGGCGGCAATGGTGCGCAGACGGGGCAAGTCGACCTCGCTCATAAGGGCGGCGGCATAACGCTCGATACCGCTCGGATTCTCGGCATGGTCAACGCGGTAGAGCAGCGTCTCGATAGCGTCAGGTAGCGGTGCCGTGTTAAAGCCCAAAAACACCTCGACCGGCTCGGGCAACTTTACGAGCTTGATCTTGTCGACAACGTTTTGCATGTCCGCATCGAGACCGTCGGCGTCCGCCGTGTTCGCAACAGCGCTTTCGGAGTTGGCAAATATCACGTAGCGCAGGAACATCGATGCCATGAACTCGCCGTAAGGAAGGGAGCGGGCCGAATTCCATGTATCGTGATCGGACTGCTCGCGCATGGGGCCTTCGGGAGAGCCGACGGTTCGCGCGCACGTACGCATTGCACCGCTGGCTTCCCTTACCATAATCTCACCAATACTGGAATCCGACTCGTCAAGGACCAGTTCCATGTCGGGATCGTTGGGCAGCGGAGCCTCGCTAACGGGGCGGTCCACCTTGTACACCTCACCCGAAACGCTTACGTAGCCCAAAAGCGACACATGACTTTTGCCAACGAATTCGACGACATAACAAGATTCATGCTGGTCCTCGCCAAAGAGTTTCCAGACCACGCCATATGAGCGTCCCGCAGGCTGCTCGGGCATCGCCGGAAAGCGCTTCTTGGGATCGAGAAACCTGAGCTTGTATGTCGGACGCTCTGCCACGAAGTATCACCCTGATCGGTCGTTGAGAGAAGGAGTGGTCGCGGATAGGCCGCGATACCTACTCGGAATCTTACACGAGTCGATAAGAAATCGTCCGCTTCACGCCCGCGCCTCGACCGAGGTTCGAATCCATGCAGTGCTTACGTAAAAGAAAAGCCCCCGTTGCCGGAGGCTTCAAGTTCAATTGGTGCGGCGTATAGGATTCCGCGCATCCGCTTCGCGGATCCGCACCGACTTCGCCCGCCTGCCGGCGTCCTCGCCCGCTCGCTAAAAAACGCTTCGCGTTTTCTTGACGCTCGCGCCTCGACCGAGGTTCGAATCCATGCGGTGGCGGCATAAAAGAAAAGCCCCCGTTGCCGGAGGCTTTAAGTTCGATTGGTGCGGCGTATAGGATTCGAACCTATGACGTTCTGATTCGTAGTCAGACCCTCTATCCAGCTGAGGTAACGCCGCAGCGCAAGACATATAAAACCACTTTAGCTTATTGGAGTCAAGCTCAATCTCAAACTTTTTTGTGAAACGCAGTTTGTCATGCTGCTCCGCATATACCGCCGTTCCCCGTACGATCGATTGGCTTTTCGATCACGTCAAACTTGGCATCAAGTTCCCTCAGGAGCGATCTCACCCGCTGGGCACAATCATAATCGGCAAACGAGATGCTCAGCATGCGCGCGACCTGGTTGGAAGTCCCAACTCCATAGAAGTGCTCCAGCGCCACAAGCCCCACGTGCGTCACAAAGGTCTCGACCACATGCGGCGACTCCTCAAAACACCATTGTGTCAACGGACCCTCACTCGTCTGCCGAAGCACCAGGCCACCCATGCCAGACGGCTCACACGTTACAAGCAGGTACTCCCCACCCTCGTCGCTCTCAAACAAAACCACCCGATCATCAAACAGCTCCATCGCGTCCCCTTTCTCTCGCTCTTATTTAGCAAAAGCATAACAGGTAGATAGCTGTATACAGAACAGTTGTTCGTGTGTTTTCTATTGAGCTGTCCGCACGGCATGGTATGGACCTGCGCACGAAATAGGGCGCCCCCGAAGGAGCGCCCTTGCATATCCCCTATGCAGCCAAGTTACGCGACCGGCTCGATCTTCTCGAGACCGCCCATGTAAGGACGCAGAACCTCGGGGATCGTGATGGTGCCGTCGGCGTTCTGGTAGTTCTCCAGAATGGCAGCATGGTACGACCAGCCGGCAGGCGGAACCGTTAAGGGTGTGCAGGTAACGCGAGCCCTTGAAGTTCTCGGGTCGCGGTACTTGATGTTGGCGCGGCGGGCCTGGAAGTCGCCGCAGTTGGAGCAGGAGCTGATCTCCTTGTAGGCGTTGTAGCTCGGCAGCCAGACCTCGACGTCGTAGGTCTGACGGGCAGAGAAGCCCAAGTCGCCGGTGCACAGGCTAATCACGCGATACGGAAGGCCAAGCTGCTGCAGCAGGTACTCGGCCTCGGCGGTCATGCTCTCGAGCTCCTCGTCGGACTCCTCCGGCTTAGCGAACTTGACCATCTCGACTTGTCGAACTCGTGCTGACGGATGATGCCGCGGGTGTCGCGACCGGCGGAACCGGCCTCCTCGCGGAAGCAGGGGGGTGAAGGCGGTGTAGCGGCGCGGCAGGGTGTCGGCGTCGAGGACCTCGCCGGCGTGCAGGTTGGTAAGCACGACCTCGGCGGTGGGGATCAGGAAGTTGTCGCCCGAGACGTGGTAGGCGTCGTCCTCGAACTTTGGCAGCTGACCCGTGCCAAACATGGTCTGACGCTTGACGACGATGGGCGGCCACCACTCCTTAAAACCACGGCTGGTGTGCGTATCGAGGAAGAAGTTGATAAGGGCGCGTTCCAGGCGGGCGCCAGCGCCACCGAGAACGGTAAAACGGCTGCCGGAGAGCTTGTTGCCGCGCTCGAAGTCGAGGATGTCCAGATCGGTGCCCAGATCCCAGTGCGGCTTAAAGTCGAAGTCGAACTCGCGCGGGGTGCCCCAGCGGCGACGCTCGATGTTCTCGTCCTCGTCCTTGCCGTACGGCGTGGCCTCGCAAGGAATGTTGGCAGGTGAGCCATGAAGTCGTACTGCTCCTGCTCGAGGGCAGTACGACGCTCGGCCAGACCGTCAATCTTCTCGTTGACGGCGCGCACGGCCTCCTTGGCAGCCTCGGCCTCGTCCTTCTTGCCCTCCTTCATCAGGGCGCCGATCTTCTTGGACTCGGCATTACGCGTAGCCTGGAGCTCCTCGACCTCGGTGATGACGGCACGGCGCTCGTCGTCGAGCTCAAAGAACTTCTCGCGATCCCAAGACGTCTGGCGGTTAGCCATGGCGACATCGATGGCATCGGGATTCTCGCGAACAAACTTGATATCAAGCATTAGATCCTCCGGCGATATACATTCCATTTAGGTTGCAACCTTGTACATGTATGGGCAAGTATATACTTATGAGCGTTTACGACCCAACTCAACTACGCAAGAAGGCACCCAATGGACGCAGTTTTTTCCTTTTTGTTTGGCACCCGCACCGGTTTTGCCATCCTTTTCGCCGGCGGCATCCTGTTATTTGCGATTCTTGCCTTTGTAATGGAGAAGCGTACCCATAAGATGTACGTCGACCGCGGACCCAAGTCCGAGGATGAGGAAGACGGCTTCTGGGACTAACCTGCCAAAAAGGGACAGGTTTATTTTGGTCGGTTTTATCTGGGCAAACGCAAGCGCCCCGCAACTGGAATTGAGCCAGTTGCGGGGCGCTTTTTGCTATAGAGATAAAACCGCAGGAAAAACCAGCCAAAATAAACCTGTCCCTAAATGGAAGGTTTTACTGAAGGGTGGCGTCGATGGCCTTGACCAGGGCGCTGCGCATGCCGGCATCCTCGAGCGCGATGACGCCCTTGATGGTGGCGCCGCCGGGCGAGCATACGGCATCCTTCATCGCCGCAGGATGCTGGCCAGTTGCAAGCTGCAGCTTTGCCGTACCCAGCACCATCTGGCTCACAATGCGATAGGCATCGGCACGCGGGATACCGTGCTTGACCGCCGCATCGCCCAGGGCCTCGATTGCCATAGCGACAAATGCCGGAGCGCAACCACCCACCGTGCCGCCCACAAACAGCAGGCTCGTATCGAGCTCGACCACCGCACCGAGCTTGCCAAGCAGATCAAGCACCACTGCGCTCTGCTCATCACTAAGCGTGGAAGCCTTCTCGCAAGCGATGACGCCCTCGTCCACCGAAACCGGTGTGTTGGGCACCGTCGAGATATGCGCAACGCCCGGCAGGACCTGCTCCCACTTGGCACTGTCCCAGGTCCAGGCAACCGACAGAACGACCTTTTTGGCAAGAGCATCCTTGAGCGGGGCGAATACCTTCTCGATCATGTACGGTTTGACCGCAGCGACCACGATATCGGATGCGGCGACGACCTCGCGGCATCGTGGCAGGCGACCATGCCGCGCGCCTCGCAGCGCTCAACCAGTGCGTCGTAGCGACCGCACAGGCGCACATGTCGCTCGCAGCTACACCGGCAGCGATCCAGCCATCGGCCATAGCGCTCGCCATATTGCCAAAACCGACAAATCCAATCTTCATATCGCATAGTCCTTTCAGACACATTCCTCAAAACGAAAGGTATTGTCCCACGCCATTGTTTCGTATTGCCGACCTATTTGTGATACGGCTCGCCACGGCTGATCTTGCAGGCACGGTAAATCTGCTCTAGCAGCACCACACGCGCCAGGTTATGCGGCAAGGTAATGTGTCCAAAGCTGAGCATCTCGTCGGCGCGGGCGCGCACCTCATCACTCACGCCGTCCGAACCGCCGATTACAAAGGCAATGTCGCTGCTGCCTCGCAGCATAAGATCGTCGAGCCGCGCCGAGAGCTCCTCACTCGAACGCTCCTTGCCCTCGATAGCCAGCAGGATCACATGCGCCCGAGACGGCAATGCAGCAAGAATTGCCGCCCCCTCCTTGTCGCGCGCGGCATCCACGCCGCCCGCCTTAGCCGGGTCGATATCGGCCACCTCGCGGATATCAACCTTGGCATAGGCACCTAGGCGCTTGGTGTACTCAGCGCACGCGTCCTTCCAAAAGCGCTCCTTGAGCTTACCGACGCAAACGACGGTGTATTTCACGCGCGTCTACTCCTTCGAATCGTTTTGAACTTTTGCTG
>ENA-OQCM01000012-OQCM01000012.1-human-gut-metagenome-genome-assembly--contig:-NODE-12-length-12179-cov-1.373880_pt1 | contig 12179 bp, 16 predicted proteins | sample MGYA00242503_ERZ504588 | MGnify/ENA primary metagenome ERZ504588 (study PRJEB26092, sample SAMD00036333) | human gut metagenome | host: Homo sapiens | study: EMG produced TPA metagenomics assembly of... | reverse complement strand
CGTAAATGTACGGATACGGAGCCGGTGAAACTGGCAAAAACCGCTTCTGCGGTGAAGGCCAGCTTCGCCGGTGCGGGAGTACAGAGGGCAGCCAGCCCTTTGTGCCGGGGTGCAGGGGCGGCAGCGCACTGCTGGGGTCAAGGGGCAATGCCCATTGGCGGGTTGAGGGCAGCCAGCCTCATCGGGTCAAGGGTGAAACGCCTTGCCCAGGGAAAGTTGATGCCTGCGTCAACTTGTACTGGGTATTACCTGACGCAAAACTTCGCAGGTCTGGCGGCTTTGCCGCCCTCCCCAGCCCAGAACATCTTTGCAGGAAGGAGGAAAAATATTTGAAATTAACAAGACACAATGGACGATCTGGGAAGCATGGCACTTACAATCCCCGGCACAATGACCGTCGGTTCGATGTAGAAAATAGCGAACACATTGACGCTGAGCGTGCCAGACAAAATGTGTACTGGGACTGTTACCGGGGCTTTACCACCACGACTTTCGGGAAAACTCAGAGCAGCCGGATTTCAGCTTTGAGGAAATTGAACGGATGTATTACTACGAGCATTATGCCGACCATGTCAATGCTCAGAACGCCCGGAACGAGAAAACCCGGCACATTGAGCGCAATCGCACTGTGATGATCTTTTGAAAAATAACAAGACCTGTCCAGAAGAAAGCATCTACCAGATCGGCACTATGGAAGAATCCGTTCCGCCAGAGACTTTAGCGCTCATTGTCAGTGAATTTTATGAGGAATTTGAAAACCGTTTCGGTTCTCATATCCACATTTTAGACTGGGCGCTCCATCTGGATGAAGGAACTCCGCACATCCATGAGCGCCATGTATTTGACTGTGAAAATCGGTATGGAGAGCTGTGCCCCCAGCAGGAAAAGGCGTTGGAGGAACTGGGTATCCCTCTCCCTAAACCGGAACAGCCAAAAGGAAAGCACAATAACCGGAAACAGACTTTTGATGCAGTCTGTCGGATAATCTTATTTGACGTTGCCAAACGGCATGGGCTGCATCTGGAACAGGAGCCGTCTTATGGTGGGCGTGACTATTTGGAAAAGCAGGATTATATCCTGATGAAGCAGAAGGAGCAGCTGGCGACACAGGAGCAAAAGCTGGAGGAACTGACGCTAAAAATTGAGGATGTAGAAACCTTGCTGGAAGATGTTTCCGGTGCAGCCTATGACAAGGCGGTGGAGGTTGTGACCGACAAGGTTCGGGAACAAACCCAGCTTGAAGATATGGAAGTAATTGAGAAATATCGAAAGAGCGTGGTATCGCCCAATGCCAAAAATTCGCCAGAAGTTGTGAAGATAGCGAACACTCTGCTGAGTAGGGTGCGAGAAAAATTACAGCAGTCTGCTGAAAAAGTTCTCAAAAAGGTACAGGCGGTGCTGTTAAAACCGGAGGTCAAACAGGCTGGCAAAGAGCAGATCAAAAATAAAGCCAGAAAATCCATTAAGGAGAAGCTGGCACAAGGCAAACTGGACGCTGATCGGGAGAACCGGGTGCGCTGGGAGCGTGAAGGACGGATTGCTCCAACAAGAAAACAGGATATGGAATTGTGAGGCATCTGATTTTCTATGGAAACCGGATGCCTTTTGCATTGTTTGGAGGTGGAAGAAACGAATGTATTTGAAGCAGTAAAACAGTCTGTTACCACAAGGCAGGCTGCTTTGGTTTATGGAATTTCAGTAGGACGCAACGGGATGGCTTGTTGCCCGTTTCACGATGACAGGCATCCCAGCATGAAGGTGGACAGACGGTTCCATTGTTTTGCCTGTCAGGCAGATGGAGATGTGATTGATTTCACTTCCCGTCTTTTTGGACTAAGCAGTAAAGAAGCTGCCTTAAAGCTGGCAGAGGACTTCTCAATCAGCTTTGACCGCAAAGGCCACGATCCGCCACAAAAGAGAGTAATCAAAAGAAAAATCAGCGTGGAAATGCGATACCGGCAGGCAGAGCAGAAATGCTTTCGGGTGCTGTGCGACTACCTGCGTTTGCTGGAACGATGGAAAGAAGAATATGCGCCCAAACAACCGGAGGATGACTGGAATCCTTTGTTTGTGGAGGCTCTGCACAGGCAGCCATATATCGAATATCTGTTGGATCTTCTTCTGTCTGACAGCATAGAAGAACGAGCTTTTGTAGTTGCTGAGTATGGAAAAGAGGTGAGGAAAATTGAACAGCGAATATCAGAGTTTATCGCCAGCCACCCAGCAGGCTGTGATGAGCGCAGCCGAAGCCATAGCGACGGAACAGAGCGTTGATGAGGTGCGGCAGAGCCTTTCTGTTACCGACAAGGGAAAAACAGCCAACACCATCGACAACTGCCGGATTGTGTTCTGCTGCGATCCACTCCTGCGGGATGCCATCCGGCTTAATCTCCTGACAGACCGGGTAGACATTGTACAGGACTTGGGCTGGCGCAGGAATACCAGCGCTCTGACGGATACTGATGTGAAATATCTTCTCCTCTATTTTGAGAGAAACTATGAGCTGACCAGTGAGAAAAAGATCACGGCTGCCCTTTCTATCGTAGCAAACGAAAATTGTTACCATCCAATTCAGGATGTGCTGAACAGCCTTGTCTGGGACGGTACACCACGCATCCGATCCTGTCTGCACCATTTTCTTGGTGCTGATGAAAGTGACTATGTGGAAGAAATGCTGAAACATTTCCTGCTGGGTGCTATACGCCGGGTATTCCGTCCCGGTTCCAAATATGAGGAAATGCTTTGTTTGGTGGGCGGTCAGGGTGCCGGGAAGTCCACCTTCTTCCGACTGCTGGCGATCCGGGACGAATGGTTCTCTGATGACCTGAAGAAGTTGGATGACGACCGGGTATTCCAAAAGCTACAAGGTCACTGGATCATTGAGATGTCAGAGATGCTTGCCACCAGCAGCGCAAAGAGCATTGAAGAAATCCGTTCCTTTATTAGCCGACAGAAGGAAACCTACCGGACACCTTATGAATCTCAGCCTAAAGACCGGCTTCGGCAGTGTGTGTTCGGTGGTTCCTCGAATACGCTGGACTTTCTGCCGCTGGATCGAGCCGGGAACCGGCGCTTTCTCCCAATCATGATTTACCCGGAGAATGCAGAGGTTCACATTTTGGAGGACGAGGACGCTTCCAGAGCGTATCTGTTGCAGGTATGGGCAGAAGCTATGAGCATTTACCACAGCGGCAAATATTCCATGAAATTCAGCAAGTCCATCCAGCGTCAACTGGTGGAGGTGCAGAAAGACTTCATGCCGGAGGACACCGAAGCCGGACAGATACAGGGATTTCTGGAACACTACACCGGAAACATGGTCTGCTCAAAACAGCTGTTCAAGGAGGCGCTGGGACATACCTTTGATGAGCCGAAGCGGTGGCAGCTCCACAATATCAATGAGATCATGAATACGGTCGTGACCGGTTGGAAGCCTTTTTCCAATCCCCGGATGTTTGCCGGATATGGCAGACAAAAGGGCTGGGAACGGGACACTTCCGGCAACGAACTACCCAGCAACGAGGTGGATTTGTAGAACTGAGTGAAGAAGAATGTCGTCAGCTGGAACTTCCGCAGGAGTGGATCGCCTGACAAGGACGGTCTGTTGCCGGGATGGCTGCCGGTTGGTTGCCGGGTTCGTTGCTGATAAATTTATGGGTTTGATATAGAAAAAAGCCCGCAAGTAAAGGCTTTTTATGATCTATCTATGTTTTCGGCAACGAAAGCAACGAGATTTTATAAGAAAATTTGAAAAGTTAAGAAATCAGGGTCAGACGATAGTTTACAGGTTTTTTGATGTCCGTTGCCGGACTTCGTTGCCGCAACCACCGTCTAATCCCCCTATTCTATGGAGGTAGCCTATGGAGAAAAACAAGAAGCAGAATAAAAAAGTCCAGTTTGTAGTGGTTCGTGAGTTTTCTGGGGACAAAACCATGCGAGAAGCTTTTGAGCAGCTGATCGAGCGTCAGACCTGCGAACACTTTGAGGAATGGCTGGAGCATCGGGAAATGGCACAGAAAGCGGCGTAAAGCAGTTGAATCATGGACAGGGACATGGTATTATAATGATATCGTGTCCCTGTTCATAGAAGGAGAACACTATGAGCAGGAAAAAACAAGTTAATCAGAAAATCACAGCCCTTTATTGCCGTATCTCTCTGGAGGATGGCGGCGATAATGAAAGCATGAGCATCAGCAACCAGAAACTTATGCTCCGGGACTTTGCCGAAAAAAATGGGATGTTCCAGTATGAGTATTATGTAGATGACGGTTATACAGGCCGCAACTTCAACCGCCCCTCTTTCCAGCGCATGATTGCCGATATTCAGGCGGGAAAGATAGGCTGCGTTATCACCAAAGACCTGTCCAGACTGGGCAGGAATTATATCGAAGCTGGCAGCTATATCGAAATCTTTTTCCCAAAACACAATGTACGCTATATTGCCATTACAGACGGAGTGGACAGCCTGACCCGTCAGGAAATGGACATTACGCCGTTTAAGAATATCCTGAACGATATGTACAGCCGGGATATTTCCAAAAAGGTGCTGGCAGGGCGTATGACCCGTTCCCGGCAGGGGAAGTTTTGTGGTGGGCAGCCGCCCCTCGGTTTGATGCGTGACCCGGAGGATAAGGGACATTTGATCCGTGACCCTGAGACAGCACCGGTAATCCGAAAAATCTATGATATGGCGCTGGATGGCTGGGGATGCATGCGGATTGCAAAGCAGCTCATGGATGATAAAGTCCCGATCACCAGAGTAAAAAGCAACACAGAATGTGATGTAAATTACTATTCATGGGGAAGTGCAAGAATCAGCCATATTCTGCGGAATCCCTTTTATAAGGGCGCACATCTGGTCTGCCGGACACATCAGAAAGGGATTCGCTCCAACACCTATGACATTATCCCTCGTGAGGACTGGGAAATTATCGAGGATTGCCATGAAGCAATCATCTCCCCGGAAGAATGGGAGCAGGTACAGGAAATCATTGACCGCAGACCAACCATTATGAAGGGCAACTCCTGCCCCTTTTATAACCTGTTCCACGGTATCATTTATTGTGCGACTTGCGGAAAGTCCATGCAGGTGCGGTATGAAAAGGTTGGCAGAACCGGAAAGAATCGTTTTACCGGCGAACAGCGAGAACCGATTGATAAGGCGTATTATATCTGCCAGACCTACAACAGGCTGGCAAGAACGCCTGTACCAGCCACAAGATCGAAGCCAGAGATTTGTACAACCTTGTGCTGAAAGATATTCAGGAACTGGCAAAGACTGCGCTCAAAGATGCCGATGCTTTTTATCAGCGGCTGAGCAGCCGGATGGAGCGCCGGTATCTTCTGGATGTCTCCCAGACACAGAAGGAATGTCAACGACTGGAAAGCAGGAATCGTGAAATTGATGAGATGTTCCTGAGCCTATATACCGATAAGGCAAAAGGAATCCTGACTGAGCAGCGTTTTATGAAGCTGACAGCAACACTGGAACAAGAGCAGGAAGCCAACCAGAAGCGCCTGCAAGACCTACTGTTGATGATGCGCCACTCTGACGAACAGGAAAATGAAGTCCGCACCTTCATCAAAGAAATCCGGCGCTATGCAGCCATTGAAGAACTGGATGAAGCGGTGCTGAACCGGCTCATCAGAATTTGTGGCGAAGTCAAGAAGATTGACGGACAGAAGGTGCAGGAAGTCAGAATCGTTTATAACTTTGTCGGAGAAATCCCGGAGATTACAGCATAATCATTTCGCCTCATCTCTCAATCAGCGAGGGATGAGGCTTTTCTTTTTGTAAAATTGCAATAGATATATTCATAATTTATTTACAATTAAATTCCTAGCCGTACAGCAGAAAAATGATGACGAAAGATGATGCAAATGCTATAATGTTTGCATATAGATATGACAATTTGACCATATCGGAATCTTTATTCAAACAGATGATTGGAGATATTGCTATTATGAGAAATCCATGGCCAATTTTCAGCATTGCGGCTCTCTCCGGAGTTGCGTGCCTGATATATGATCACTTTTTTTCTTACGAGACTATGTGGATTGCTGTTGTAGTGTTTCTTGCACTGCTGGCTCTATGCTTTTTCGCATATTGCAAATATGAACATTGGCTGGCAAAGAAACTTAACCCCTATGTGGTGGCGTATCAAAGCGACCATAATCTTGATAATTTGAAACAGGGATTGGATCGCTGGCGTCCCTGGGCATTCAGCAAACATTCCAAAAAATATCATTACAGCGAAACTGGTTCTCCGCTCTGCTGGACCAACAGCGCTGGACAGAAGCAGAAGAAATTTTGGAGCAGTTTTTGCATCGAGCAAAAAATACGCAGGATAAAATAGGGTATCACCTGCTTCGGGGAGATTACGCAAGGGCGATCGGAGATACCAAATTAGAGGAACAGGAACGACTTCTAAGCGAACAGCTAAAAACCCAGCTTGGAAACAAAAAGGGAGAATCAAGAGTACCCGCAAACGCCAAAGAGAGTAAATATGCTTTCTTTTGCTGGCTCTCTTTCAGCTTTGGTCTGGCACTGTTCGGAATCATCAGCAATATAGCCACCGGGGACTCTATACTCGGGTCAGTTGGAGCCGGACTTTTTATTTTGGGTTTGTTCTCATTCCCAGTCTGCTTGATCTGGCTGATTCTCTGGTTGATCCGGCGCAGAAAGGAGGTTGTTAAATGACTTATATCCTCCCGGTACTCTATGTAATTGTGTCTTATACATTCTTCCTTTTGGCAGGCTGTTTTGACAATGCGATCAAATTGCAGATATTATCGATCCTTCTGCCTTTTATCATGGGAATCGTCAATTTGATTGTTGTGCTGACCGTAGGAAGAAAGTGGTCAAGAAAGACATTGCTGAACTGCACTTTGATCATCAAGTATGGACTGATCCCGTTCTACCTGGTCGGAGGGAGCATCACCGTATATGTAACGCTGATGGCATTCTTCCCATTGCCGCTGATGGCGTTGTTTGGACTGGTAACCATTGTTTTTTTGATTTTTTGGATACGGGATTCTATTAGGGGCAGCTCCCTATGCTATCGCTTATCTGATAAAGTCATGCAAAGACGGCATTCATCCGAAATGGTTGGCGGTTTTAGCTGGAATCTGCCAGTTCTTCTTTTCCTTTGATGTACTTGCAATGATGGTTCTGACATTAAAGGAGCGGCACAGGGTCAAAACGACGATTGCCGTTTTCTGTGCAATGTGTCTTGCGCTCCTGCTTATCGTACTCTATGTGGTCATGACGCTGATAGGAGCATAATCGACCTTTATATAGGATATGAGTTGTTCATACATAAAACAAATTTGATAGAATCGCAGAAAGGATTTACGCTTATGAAAAAACAATGGATTGCTTTACTGACAGGATGTGTGCTGGTATGCAGTATGCTGGCCGGATGCGGCTCAAAACCTCAGACATCAGCTCCGGCAGCTGCGGGCAGCGATAAAGGCTGTACGGATGAGGCCATTCTGTATCAGCTGAAAAATGACGGGACACCTGAGTTCGTACTGGATGGCACTTACTACACACTTCCTTTGGAAACTTCCCAGCTGATACAAGCCGGCTGGAGTTTGGAAACGGAAGAATATGATGCAGCAGAGGTTTCTCTGCAACCCGGCGAGCGTATTTATGGGGAACTTTCCAAAGACGATCAGGAAATAGATGTTGCAATCGTAAATGCCGGGACAGAGCCATGCAAGCCTGCTGAGGGCGGAACGGTGGTAGAACTGGAATACTCTGCCGATAAGGATCAACCAAATCCTGATTTCTTTGTAACGCTCAATGGGATCAACTGTGCGATGTCCAACGCAGCTTTACAAAAGGCGCTGGAAGGTGTAGACGGATATAAACTGAATTCCGCAGGAAATATCGACATCAATCGTACTGTTGATGATGATGAAATTGCTGTTTATAAAGTCATTCTGGATGATGACTACACAGCAATCACGCTTGCTTCGGACAATGTTTTTGAATACAAGGATTATCAGCCGCAAGAGGTAAAAGAACAGGCATCTAATGAAAAGATTGCCGCTTACAAGGATACTACAAAAGCCGAGATGGAGCCGTATGCTCAGGATTTCAATGCGATCATCGAGGGATATGAAGAAAATATGGTCGTTGGATTTTACAGTGAAGGTACTATTTGGGGCGAAGAAGTCGGTGAATATAAATCTATTGCCGGAACGCCGCTCGCTTCGGATGTGTCTCTCTACATCGCAGAGGATACAACCGGCCAGCTCTACTGTATTGCTAACCAGATTTTGAATGAAGATGGTACTGTAAGCACTGCCATTGAGCTTGAGGAAGGCGATCAGGTCAAGGTTTGGGGTTATGCTTCACAGTATCTGGAATTGCAGGAAGGTCTGAAAATCGTCGTGGTTCAGCCTGGTATCATTGAACGCAACGGCGAACTGGTGATCCTGGACAAAAATTTGAAAGCAGACTAATGCTTTTGAACGCCGGGTGCATCTATCAAAGGATTGCATCCGGCGTTCTCAACTTAAAACAATAATTAGGAGGAACAATTATGCTTACAATGAATGAAAAAGATAAAAATGAAATGCTGGAAGCCATTTTGAAGGAAAACGAAGCCTATCAGTGCAAGTTATGGGCGGGTCATCATGGCCGGAGCTGATACCTATGCACTGATTGGAGGACTTTCTACACTGACGGGGGGGTGCTGCCGCTGCATTAGGCGCACTGAGCAATGCTTACTGCTATCTGGGAGTTACCGAGAAACACCTGAATATGGTCATTGTAAATTCCGTCAATGTCTCAAAAATTGAAAACCGGCTTTCTCTGCCCTTAAGCAGCATAACAAAGGCAGAAGTCAAGGGTGGGCTGCTGCCCGGAAGAAAAGTCGTAATGCTGCATTTTGGAAAAGAAAAAATGAAAATTTCTTTGATGAACAATGCGATTGGCTCTGATATTCAGGGGCAGAAAGAAAATGTTGAGATGTTCTGCCAGATTGTTTCCAAACTCGGATAACCAGTATTATAAAGTGAGAGGAATCAGAGTATGAAAAAAATCTTAATTGTGTTATTAACTATGGTGTTGCTCCTTGCTGGATGCGGCAAAAATGGGGCTTCATCGCCACAATCTCCCTCTGATGAATCTGTGGCGGATCAGCAGGAACCTTCTTCTTCCGAAACCGAAATATCATCTGAATATAATGCGATTCCCGGAAGTTATACCGTCCCGGATGGATGGGAGGAATCTGAGAAGCATTCTACTGATTCGCAGATTTTCTATATAGAGGAAGGCCACGAAAATGATGAAAAGCCGGACAACATCTCCATCCATGTAGGAAAGAACAAATATAGTCTGGATGAGCATGAGCAGTTTCGGGATGCGATCGTCCAACAGATTTTGATGCAGCTGGATGGTATTGAAGCACAACTGAACGGGGATGGAACCTATACCGAGCAGGGGGAGCTGCTTTATATCTTTACTATCGACGAGGGCGATATTGTCACCACGCAATACTATATTGTAAAGGATTACGGGTTCTGCCTGATCCAGCTTACAAATTTCAGCGGATCAGAAACCACTGAACAGGCCGCCAGGGACATGGTAGATAGCTTTGTTTGGGATACAGAAGGATAAATTGATACAGGAACAGTGATTTTATAGGAAAACGACGAAGATGGAGAAACGAAAACTTTCAGGAAAAACAATTTTGAAGCTGGCAGGGGCACTTTTGGCTCTGGCTTATTTGGGATTCTATTTTTATGTAGGTATTACAGGAAAACTTCCTTATATGCACGAAACTGTACATATCATGCGATAACGGAGATCGTAAAAAATGGGTGGCAGGTGGTATGACAGCAGCATGATTCTTGGTATATGTATCAACTCTGCGCTTAATGACTTAAATCTCAAGAGGATACGCAAGGAGTCATTTCTACCCTTGTTTTTCACTATGATTTTTTCCGATTATCCTCCTTCTGCTTCTGGAAGCTTTTCTGGATAATGGCTGGCTTGGGATTGGCATTTATGCCAGTGTTGCAATCTTCATGTGTGCGACTGCATGGATTCCACTGATCCTAAGAAAATGGATCACCCATCTACTTTTGCGTGACAAACCTATGAGTGGCAAACAGCAAGTGCGGATCATTGAGTGGATTCATTTTCATCCACTGAAAAGTTGCTGGTTTTCGGGCTGTGGGGCTTTGGCGTTGTACTGGTTCTGCGTGGCATCTGGGTAACGGCAACCGGGGAAAATCGAAATGGATGGAGAGCTTTTTCTGTTTTTACTTGGCACAGCAGTTCTGGTTGTAGCGCTGTTTCAGAAAATGAGGCGTTATATCTGCGCGCCTTACCGGAACATACCGGTACTGAATCAGATTCTCAGCAAAAAACAGTTGGAGCAGCTGTTGGATGGAGAACACTTTGAACCAATAGCGTTTGAAGATGAGGGCATGAAAAAGTATCTGGAAATATACCAAAGCCAGAACTGGATGCTGATTGGCGGTAAGCTACTCTCAAAAAAGCTGGCTTTATGGTTCACAATGAATCGGTTCAGAAACCATACTTCCTTGAAGGTACTTTACCTTACGGCATGACTGCCAAAGCGACAGTCGATCTGGATATTCGAGGGGACCGGTACAAGGAGTCTACTGCTGTGCTGAAAGAATTGATTGGATACGAGGCACACTTAACTGTATGAAAAAGAAGAACAGCTGGCACAGAAATTTGCGTCCTTTTTCCCAGAGCAAACTTCCGAACAAGATCGTGTCGCTGCTTTTCTTTCTCAGGATGTGACGCTGATCCGGCAGGACTATATTCAGACCTTCTCTCCGCCGCCAGATCCCCGAAAGAAAAAAAGGAGTAGACGGGAACGGGAATAAAAGATTTTTTCATTTTTCAATGGAGAAAGGCTTACGAAAATAAAGAGGATATAACTTGGAGGTTACCTATGAACTATGATATGAATATGATTAAATACCGCAAAAGTGGTTTTTTCAGAATTGCAGCAGCTATTCTGATGATCTGTTTTACACTATTTGGGCTTACCGCTTGCGCCGGTACTACTGACAGCAAAGATAATAACGATGATAATGCACTGATACAAGGAACATGGGAAATAGATACCGGCTCTGGTGCTGGTTATAAATTCGTTGACGATAAGTTTATGTGGTTAAAAACCATCGAGAATGTTAACGATAACTACTGGTACGGAGATGTTGAGTATTATAACGGTGCTGAAGCAATGGATATAGCAGGATTAACAGAGGAGGAACTTAAGAGCAGCCTGCCAGGTCTTAAACCCGAAAACATTTTGTAACAAAAATAGATGGTCGATTGTAAAATGAAGTTGGACACCTAAGAAAAATCCATAGTGATTTTCCCCACATGGTAGAATGAAGTTTGCACACAACTTCTTCCAAGGGAGGGCAATCACTATGGACTGCCAAGATTATATCACAGAATCGGTAGAACGCAAGAAGGGACAGCACTTACAGCGAGAGGAACGAGGCGCAATCCAGCATCTCAAGAACGCCGGCTACACGAACAGAGCCATTGCCAGAGCAATCGGATGTTCACCAACCACCGTTGGGAACGAGCTAAAGCGCGGCACACCGCCCCGAAAGAGCAGCAAGGGCAGGAAACCCGGATACTCGGCAAGGCGTGGAGAAGCGGTCTACAAGGCGAACAGAAAGCGTTCTCGGAAACCACACCGAATCTGTCACTGCACTCGCTTCATTCGCTGGATAATTGAACAGGTCAAAGAACACAAGTGGTCTTTGGATGCCTGCGTCGGCTATGCTCGTCTGCACAGGCTGTTTTCAGCAGAGGAGATGGTCTGCACCCACACGCTTTACAATGAGGTCTGGGCAGGCAGCCTTGACTTGTCTGTGACAGAACTGCCCGAAACCATGAAACGCAAGCAGCACAAGGACTCCAAGCCCCGTGAACACAAGAAGAGCTTCGGCACAGACATTTCTCAGAGGCCTGAGATCGCAGCTCTGCGCATCGAGGAAGGTCATTGGGAAGGTGACACCGTGGTCGGCAAGAGGGGCGGTAAAGAGGCTGTTGTCCTTTCCCTGTTGGAGAAGAAAACGGAGAACTATATTGCCATCCGGATTCCCGGCAAGGATGCAGACTCCGTTCTGAACGCCATGCAGTCACTCAGGGGAGAATTCGGAGACAA
>ENA-OQCM01000011-OQCM01000011.1-human-gut-metagenome-genome-assembly--contig:-NODE-11-length-12348-cov-1.150070_pt1 | contig 12348 bp, 12 predicted proteins | sample MGYA00242503_ERZ504588 | MGnify/ENA primary metagenome ERZ504588 (study PRJEB26092, sample SAMD00036333) | human gut metagenome | host: Homo sapiens | study: EMG produced TPA metagenomics assembly of... | reverse complement strand
GATGGTGAGGGCTCGGCGGCTCGCCTCGAGCGCGGCATAGGCATCGGTCTTGGCATAGGGCATCTCGAGCGCGCCACAATCGACATGGAACGACTTGCACACCTTGCTGACCAGGTTCATGATGCGGCGATCGCCCTTGAGCAGCTGCTGTTCGCCCTCGACCGTCACCACCGAAAGCCTACCGGCGCCGACGGATTCAAGATTGATAAAGAATACGCCGCGGAGTTTATCGCGATGCGAAGCCAAGAAGGCCTTCATGCCGGCGCCATCACAATCCGAGGCGCCCGTTGCCACAAACCAGATATCGTGACCGAGCAGCTCATCATCGCCCATAGAGGCGACAGCCGAGAGCATATCTTCGGAAGAAGCGCCATCGGAAGACGTAGCGCCGCCCTTCCAGCCATCGTTATCGTCCTCGAAGTTATCCCACGAACCGATACCGCGACCGGACTTCTTGGCATCGTAATCGTCTTCGACGCCCAGCCAATCACTCATGCTGTCCTGCTCGTTTTTCCTTTTACGACCGAACAGGCCACCCAGGCCGCGTTTGCGAGACTTGGGTGCCGCCGGGGCGGGAGCCGAAATGGTCTCGATCGGCTGCGCGCCCGACGCAACGGGCATAGAAGGCGCAACGGGTGCCGATGTGGGTTCGGGACCCTGGGCAGTAGCAAAGGGGTCGTTGACCTGGGCAGAGGGATCGGGAAGGTCGAACAGCGACGTGCGAGACGCAACGTTTGCCTGCTTCATAGACGGCAGCGACGGATCGGGGACCGAAGCCAGCGGAGACGAGGAAGGTGCAGGCGACGGTGCCGACGCCGGATCGGGAACATTCATCTGCGGACGCGGCGATGCCTGGGAGGAAATCTGGGCCATAAGGGAATCGACCGTTTCGTCCTGGGTGGGAGCGACATTGGCAACCGTGGCACCGGAACCACTCGGGGTCGGCATGGTGAAAATCTGCGTGGAGTAAGGCCTCGACTCATCCGTCTCGGGAGTCTCGGAAACCGCAGGCACTTCCTCCTGCTCGACCTCGGTCGAATCACCTTGATCGGCTGCCGCGTATTGCTCTTCGTCAGAGTTGGCCTCGACGGACTCGTCCTCGGCGGCATCTTGGATTTCGGCAGCATCAATGGGCTCGTCATCGTCTGCCGCGTCGCCCTGCTCATCGGAAACAGGAAGGGGCTCGGCAATTGCGGTGCCTTGCTTTTCAAACGTTATCGTGGAATCGAACTGCGCGGCATCAAACGACATGGTGCTATCGACGTGCTGCTGAGCCTCGAAAGACGTTGTTGCCTCAACAACATCCGCTGACGTCGGTTGCTGGGACTCAAAGGACGTCGTAGCTTCGGCAGCGTCGACGGGCCCGGACTGCATAGCCTCGTTCTGCTCGAACTCTTGCGCCGCGCGCTCACGTGCCGCCTCGGCTGCCTGCTGCTGAGCGATAGCCTCCTGCTCGGCAGCCTCGCGTGCGGCAGCGCGCTTCTCCTCGAAATCGTCGACAAATTTCCTGCCCTTTGCAAGCGCACCCTTAAAGAAGCTGGAAGCGCTGGCGCCAATCGAAGAGAACGCGGATGCAATATCGGCATGGGGCGTTGCCGCGGGAATCTCGGCAGAGAAATCAGTATCGCTCTCGTAAGACACGCGCCTCGGCTGTTCAACGTAATCGTCGTCAGACTCGTCCGCAACGTCTTGCGCCGGCGCAGGCGGGAGCCAAAATGTCCAGTCCGCCGCGGGATCGATCGCGGACACCGCCTCGGGCTCGGCAACGGCAGCGGTAACCGCGGCAGACTCATCATCCGCAGTGACAACGGGCGCAGGCTCGGGCTCAAACGTCGGCTCCTCGCCCTCCTCGTAATCGAGCGTGCAGGACTCGGGAAGCATTCCGAGTGCACGGATGGCATCCGAACCAAAGCGAATGTTGCCGGCGGCGTTGCGATAGAGCTTGGGCTCGGGCTCGGCCGCGGCAGGCTCCTCCGCCGGCTCAGCAGCGGGAACCTCGTCATTGAACTCTTCGGCCTGGACAGCCTGATTCTGATCCTCGGGCACGATGGCGCCAATCAGCGTCTCGTCGGCAGACGCACCCTCAAAGCCCTCAATCTGCTCGTCAAAAGCCTCGCCCTGTTCGGGCTCGGTTTGAGCGTCGGGAGCAATCGGCTGACCGAACTCGTCCTCGGCGTAGGTAGGCTCTTCGTACTCGATGGTGTTGCCGTAGTCGTTTTGCTGCTGGGCCGCGGCATACTCCGCCGCCGCGCGCGCCATTTCCTCGGCACGACGTTTCTGCTCCCCAAAATAGGTATCGAACGGAACATCGTCGGGAAACTCGTTCTCGCCCTGGAAGGGAGCAACGTTGTCCATAACGCCGAGCATAGCGGCGACAGAAGACTTGTTGCACACCGCGCCGGACGTATAGGGAAGAACGTGGCGGTTAGAGATGATGTTTGCCGCGTTGGCAAGTGCAACGAGGGAAGCGAGGATCGCGACAATCCACAGCAGAACCTTGAGCGCGGCCGGGGGAGCGGCAGGATACGCAGGATGGCAACGGCAGCAGGGGCAATCGTGGCAACGGGCAACAGCTTGGCGATGAGCGCACGATACGAAGCATAGGGCTCGCGGGCGAGCAGCTCAGCACGGGGAGAGTCGTAGTGTGCGACAACGACCACCGGGGCGGTTGCGCGGAGACGCGAGCGGGCCCGAGGCCTTGTGGTAGGCGATGACATTTTGGCTCACGCCCGTCTTGCCCAGGCGCGAAACCACGGGGTGGCCCGTGCGCTCGAGCACGTAAAGAACGGCGCCGACAATGGCCAGCAAGGTGCCGACCAAGCCGATACCGCCGCCGATGCCCATCAGCAGGGCGCCGGCAAACGCAAGAATACCGGTAACGGCAAATGCCAATCTACTGGGCGCCGGGGCATTGAACTCCTGAACCTCGGGGTCAAAGCCGTGGTTGCGGAAGATCTGAGCGATATCCTCGGCAGCCAAGCGCTCTTCTTCGCTGCATGCCGGCGTAATGCCGGTGTTCTGCAGCAGGTGGTTAATATAGTTCTGGGTGTTCGCCATGTGCGCTCCACATCCATAATCCGACAAATAGGCCCAATGCATGCACATTAGAACCGTATATAGTCGAAAGTATACCCCGAGCGAGCGCAAACGACCGAATTCGGGCCATCTTAACGCCTCGAGCGGACAAGGATATAGCCTAATCTCCATATCGGACTAAAATCATGGCAGCAAACCACCTTCTCATGCGAGGACTCTATGACGGCAAGCGACGCGACCGCGACAATTAAAAAGGGGAATTCGGAGCCCGGTTTCGATAAAACGGCTCAGCGCATCCTCAATCTTTTCTTTGTGCTCAACAGCTCCCCCGAACCGCTGACGACCGAGCAGATCGTCTTGGATTCTGACCTGGGATATGGCTCGGGCAATATCGACTCGGATAAGCGCAAGTTTCGGCGCGATCGTGACAAACTGCTCGAGCGTGGCATCTTAATCAAGGAGGTTCGCCCCGCCGGTGCGCAGGAGACCGAGGAAAGCTCGTGGACAATCGACCGCGAGCACACGTTTGCTGCAGGCGGCCTCATCACCGCAGACGACGCCGATATCCTACTCAACGCCATCGACCAGACGCTAGCGGCCGGCTCTTCCACCTTTGCCGCGCCGCTTGCCGATATTCGCTCCAAAATTGCCTACCTCACCGGCAGGACGACGGTGGACGAAGTACCGATCCGCCGCTCTCCCACCGTCGATGCGGTATGGAGCGCCTTTGCCGAGCGATGCGCGCTGCGATTTTTATATCAGAACGGACGCGGCGAGCAGAAAGAACGTACCGTCTGTGTCTACGGCATGTTCGAACGCGAGGGCGTGGCGTACTTCTGCGGCCTCGACAATGTCACCGACGACATCAGGACATTCCGCTGCGACCGTATCGTTCGCGCATGGCGTCCTTCGAAGGCCTACGCCATCCCTGCGGACTTCAATCTCAACGACTATCTGTTCTTTGAATTCGATTTCGCCGACCGACCGCCCGTTGCAGCCACGTTCTCGTTCGCCCCTCAGACGCAGATCGATATGATCAACGGCCTCACGCGCGGGCGAGGTGAGCTCACACACACCGATGCGGGATGGATCTGGACCGTTGACGTGCGCGACCTTGAAGCCGCCGCCTCATTTTGCATGGCCCACGCCATGGACGGCATGAGGCCCATGGCCCCCAAATCGCTCAAGCAGGCGTGGAACCACCTCATTGAAAGGACGGTGCACGAGTATGCCCGTGCGTAAACTCACCAGCGAGCAGAGACTCTCGCGCGCCATCGACATCATGGAGGCCCTCTACGCCGCCGGCGAGAGCGGCATGACACGAACCGAGATTTGCGGCCGCTTTGACATCACGGGAGTATCGCTCGACGAGATTCTCGAGATCGTCTCGACGCTCGCGGACCGGGAATCTGGTGCGCGCATCATCTGCGAATGCCACGGCGAGCGTGTGGTCCTCACTGGTGACGCCGGGCGTGTGCTACCGTTGCGCTTGAGTGCAGCCGAGGGCGCTGTGCTCAACCACGAACTTGAATCGTTGGGGATCGAGCCGCAGACGGCAGCTCGGATTCGACACGCCCTTCTACCCGAAGAGCTCGGCTATAACCAGCGCGTCTTTGACACCGTCAACCACGGGTCGCACTGGCAGCAGCTGAGCTGTGCCATTCAGGACGGCGTTCGCTGCCGCATCTCATATCGCTCGATGGACGATGCACGGCCACGCGAGCGTCTGGTCGACCCCTTGCGCATTACGGCAAACGGCGACCAAACATACCTGATTGCCTGGGACATCACAGTCGATGAGCAGCGCACCTATCGCATGGATAAAATCGAGGGACTCGCCTTGACGGAAGACTCCGTCGTGCCTCACACACCGGACGTCGCATCCCTCCACGATTCCCTTGCCCGGACGCAGCGCAGCGCAAAGCTCTTGATGCCATTCGATATGGCGGAGCATCTGGACTGGGCCGGCATCACCCTAATCGAGCGCGGCGGGGCAGACATGGCAACGGTAACTGTGCATTACGGCTCCGAGCGTTGGCTACTGAGCCAGGTAATCGCAGCGGGCGGAGCCATCCGCATCTTGGATGACCCCCGCCCTGTCAAAGCGCCTGTGCGATATGGCAAAAACCCTCGTCTGTCCGCTTTAGCGCCGCCGCTCGTGGCGTGCGCGCCACAGTTGCAGATAGTGCCCGATCTGCGCCGATTCGATGCGCTGGTAGGAGCTCGTGGGCAGCGACGTTAAGAACTTCTTTCCGTAGCCCTTCGTCACCAGGCGCGGGTCGGCCAGAATCAGCACGCCGCAATCGGTCGACGAGCGGATAGGCGGCCGGCGCTGCTTGACCTCGAGCACCGCCTCGGGCAGCGAATAGCGCGCCCAAGCGCGGTCTTCGCGCAGGTTGCGCTCGCACGAGAGCGGGTCCGTGGGACTCGAGAACGGCAGCTTGGGAATGATGACGCAGCGCAGCGTCTCGCCGCTGGCGTCGAACCCCTCCCAGAAGGCCTTAAGCGCAAAAAGCGATGAAGTCGGCTCGTTGATAAACCGATCGCGCAGGCGACGAGGAGATGAGTTGCGGCTGCTGGGCAGTTGAGCTCCAGACCCGCACGGGCCATCTTGGGCTCAACGCGGGCGTACAGGTCTTCCATGTCGCGCCGATTGGTGAACAGTGTGAGCACCGATCCGCCCATGGCAAGATGGGCGTCGACCAGCACGCGCTCGAGCGCCGTAAGATAGCTCTCGCGATCGCGCGGATCGGGGATATCGCCCGCAACGACTACAGCCATGTTCGAATCGAAGTCGTAGCTCGAGTCCAAGTGCAGCGATGAGGATGTTGAAGCGCCGATGCGATCGAGGCCGACCGCGTGGTTAAAGTGTTCGAAGCTTTTGGACACCGTCATGGTCGCCGAGGCAAAGATAGCCGTGTGAACCTCGGGCAGCCACTCGGTTGCCAAGGCCTCGCCAATGTCGATGCGCTCTGCGGTCATTGACTCTCCGCCGGCACGCAGCCTGCGATTGACCTGCAGCGAATACACGTAGTGTTCATCGGTGCCATCAATGATGAGTTTGAGGTTCTCGGCCAGCTCGTGCAGGCGGCGCGAGATATCACCCAGGTCGACAACAACCTCGGGCTTGTCGGCGGCGACGGCTTGCACCAGCGCGTCGACGCTCTTGTCAGCCTGTTCCAATACGTCGATGGCAGCGTAGGCCGACTGTAAGAAATCATGCCAGTCGTCAGATTCGCGCAGCTCGGGGCCAATCCATAGATTGGCATTGTCATAACCCCCACGGGCACGGCGGCCGAGCTCGCGAACGCCATCGAACACGTCGGCGATTGCCATGCTCGCGCGCGCAACCGTCGACGTCGCCTTGGCGAGTAAGGCCAGATAGAGCGTAGAGCCCTCGGAGGTTGCCAAATCACGGGAGACCTGGCTTAGCGCACCGGTGCTCGAGCCACCCAGGCGCTCAAACAGAACGCGTGATTCGTCCGCCGACACCACGCGCGCCCACTGACGGCGCGCCTCGCGCTCGATGGAATGGGCCTCGTCGATTACCCAATGACGAATCGGAGGTAAAATCCTGCCCTCGGCCGCGACATTGCGGAACAGCAGGGAATGGTTGGTGACCACCACGTCGGCATGCGCTGCACGACGGCGAGCGCCGTGGACCAAACATTTATCAGGGAAAAACGGGCAGAGGCGACGAGCACACTCGCGCGAGGCCGTCGTAAAGTCGGGGCGGTTGACGCTGCGCCACCGAATGCCGAGCGAGTCGAGGTCGCCATCGGCTGATTGGCAGACGTACGCCATAATGACCGCGACCGCCGTGAGCGTGTCCGCCGGATCGCGCTTGGTGGTAATCTCGACCTGGCCGCGGCTCATGCGCTCAAGCTTGCGCAGGCATGGATAGTGGTCATACCCCTTGAGAGCGCAAAATGACAGACCACCGTCCAGTTGCTCGGCAAGTTTTGGCAGCTCATGGTACATGAGCTGGTCGGCAAGATTATTCGATTTGGTCGCAATACCAACCGTGATGTTGTTACGGCGCGCTGCCTCGGCAAAAGGCACCAGATAGGCCATCGATTTGCCGACGCCCGTGCCCGCCTCAATTACACGATGAGTGCCCGTGACCAGCGCATCGCGGACCTCGAGCGCCATCGCGATCTGCTCATCACGCGGCTCGTAGGTGGGATACATGCGATTGACCAGGCCACCTGGCGCATAGTCTGCCTCAATCTCCTCACGACTCGGCATCTTGAGGACCGGCAGTTCGTCGGCGTCCACCCGATCGTCGGCGCGATCGGCCTTGAGAACGTCAGCACGAGCGGCGCTGAGAGAGAAGATAGAACCAGGGTTCTGCCCTGCCAAGAATGAGAAGATAGGACGATAGGACCAAGGCACATCCGGATGCATGTCGGCTAGGCGCGCCATGAGGCCCTGAGGCAAGTCGGTGAGCGCCACGAGCAACACGCGCCATACGCCACACAGGGCGTCGACGTCGGCATTGGCACGGTGTGATACCGAGTCACAGCCAAACAGATCGGCCATAAAAGACAACTTGTGCGATGCCAGGCGCGGAAGCGCGATGCGCGACAGCGCCAGCGAATCGATCCAGATATCGCTCACGTTGACGCCGCCTTTGACCGACTCGATAAACGAGCGGTCGAACGTGGCGTTATGTGCGATTACCGGGCAACCACCGACAAAATCGGCGAGAGCGGCTACGGCCTCAACGGCCGACGGGGCATCTGCCACATCGGCGTTTGTAATGCTCGTGAGCTCGGTGATCTCGGCGGGAATCAGCTGCTTGGGATGCACGAAGGTATCGAAGCGGTCGACGACCTCGCGGCCCGAAAGACGGGCCGCCGAGATCTCGATCAGCTCATTGTCCTGCACCGAAAGACCTGTGGTCTCGGTATCGAGGACAATCACATCTTCCTCGATAAGGCCGAAGGACTGCGTTTTGGCGCGTTCGGCAAGCGTGGCATAGGAGTCGATGACAAACTGCGGCGTTCCTGACGAAACCGCGTCCTCGATTAGCATGCAATGCCCGCTCGACGAAGGCCCATACGAATCAGGCTGTCACAGACCTGCGGGAACGTCATGTCGTCGGTGTGGCGGATCTCGTCCGGATACAGCGACGTATCGGTCATGCCGGGAATGGTATTGGTCTCGAGGATAACGGGGCCGTCCTCACTCACGATAAAGTCGCTGCGCGAGATACCCAGGCAACCGAGGGCCTTGTGAGCAGCACAGGCAAGCTCCTGAGCGCGAGCGTAATTCTCGGGTGAAATCTGCGCCGGAATGCGATGGATGTCCGTAGGGTCGACATATTTCACGTCCAGATCGTAGAACTCGCAGTCCTCGGGTTTGCGAATCTCGACAATCGGCAGAGCGCGCACGTCGTCCTCGCCGTACACACCGACGGTGATCTCGGTACCCTCGATGCACTTCTCGACCAGCACTTTGTCGCCGTACGCAAACGCTTGGCGATTGCCGCGGGCAGCTCGGAGGGCTCATGGACCAGGGAAATGCCATAGCTGGAACCGTTGACGGCCGGCTTCACAAAGCAGCGCTCGCCACAAACCTCGACGATATGATCGATATCGACTTCATCGCCCACCTCGAGCGCGAGGCCGGGGGCAATGGGAATGCCCGCCTTGGCGTACAGGAGCTTAGAGACCTCCTTGTCGGCACCGCAGGCGCTGGCAAGCACGCCCGAGGCCGTGTAGGGGATACCCGAGGGTCTCCATGGCGCCCTGCATGGCGCCATCCTCGCCGCCGGCACCGTGCATGGCGATAAACGCCACGTCAAAGCCGCCGGTCGCCATGGTTACCATAAAATCATCGGCAGCCGTGTCGAGCAGCTCCACCGAAGTGTAGCCGGCCTCCTTCAAGGCAACCACGACGTTCTTTCCCGAATTGAGCGAGATCTCGCGCTCAGCGGAATGACCGCCCGCCAAGACCGCTACGTGCATGTTCTCTAGGCTTTTACCCGGCATGGGCAGACTCCTCCTCTATAATTTCTGCAGCTGATACCATATTGTAGCGATACCCTCTACGTTTCCCCAAAATCGAAAGGCTTCCATGAATCCCAGGACTAAATCTCAGGACATTCGCGACTTGAGCCAAAACGATATTCGCGAGCTCGTGGCCGAGCTTGGCCAGCCCGCCTTCCGCGCGAAGCAGCTCATCGAATGGGTCTTTGAGAAGAACGTTTGTTCGTTTGACGATATGACCAACCTTCCCAAGGCTTTCCGCGAGCAGCTTAAAGAGGCTTTCGCCTTTGACACGCCGACTGAACTCACCAAGCAGGTTTCCAAAGATGGCTCTCGCAAGTATCTGCTCGAGTACCACGACGGCGTTTCCGTCGAGACCGTCGGCATGCCCCGTCGTAACAAGCTTTCCGTCTGCGTTTCCACCCAGGCAGGCTGTGGCATGGGCTGTGCCTTTTGCGCTACCGGTCTCAACGGCCTCAAGCGCTCTCTGACCGCTCAAGAGATCGTCGACCAGGTACTTCATGTATCCAACGACTTTGGCGAGCGCGCCACGAGCGTTGTCTTCATGGGCCAGGGCGAGCCGTTTGCCAACTACGACGAGGTTCTCAAGGCGCTGCGAATCCTCAACGACCCCGATGGCATCGGTATCGGCGCTCGTCACCTCACCGTCTCTACCAGCGGCGTTATTCCCGGTATTCGCAAATTTGCCGACATCCCCGAGCAGTTCACGCTTGCCGTTTCCCTGCATTCCGCCATCCAGTCGACGCGCAATAAGCTCATGCCCGGTGTTAAGAAGTACACGCTGCTTCGCCTTCACGAAGCGCTTCAGCTCTACACCGAGAAGACCGGCCGCCGCCCGACCTATGAGTATGCCATGATCGAAGGCGTCAACGATACGAATCCCGAAATGCAGGCGCTCTGCGACTTCTGCGAGGGAACGCTGTGCCACGTTAACCTCATTCAGCTTAACGACATCGAGGGTAGCCCGCTCAAGCCGTCGCCGATTCATAAGGTTGAGGATCTTCAGCGTCGTCTTGAGTCCCGTGGCATCGAGACCACGATTCGTAACTCCCGTGGTAACGATATTGACGCCGCTTGCGGACAGCTGAAGCAGCGCTTCAAAGTTCAGAAGAACGCATAGGGGAGTCGCATCCCAAAACGTTTCATGTGAAACATCGAACGACCCCGGTTACAGAATATGCAACCGGGGTCGTTTCATTTATTGACCTTAATTTTGAATCAGCTGCTACCTGTCCCATTTTTACGGCCAAAATAAGGGGTCCTTGTCTCATGAATCAGACAAGGACCCCTCAAAATATGCTGAGTAATTGTTAGGTACCTAATAGCCTACATTTTCCCATTGGTTGCTGACCCAACCTTGATTAATCTTGGGATTCTTCGTTACCTGAGCAGTACGCATGGCAACATCTTCTGTCATAACATCCATTTTCTTTTTGGAAGTATCGACGATATCTTGCGCGCTACGAAGCAAACGACCTCGAAGTTCATCGTCTGTAGCGATCCTATAGCCAGCAAAGGCACCAGCCGCGACAGTCGTCACCAATGCAATCGCTGTTAAAATCTTATTCCTCATCTTGGCCTCCTTGATCAAACTGAATCATTTCGCCAAGAATACGAGAGAGCTCTTCCTCGTCTTTAAACTCAATCTCAATCTTATTCTTTCCACGCGAGCTCTTCACACGCACGTTGGTATTAAAAACCTGACGAAGCACGCGGGCAGCCTTTTTAAAAGACTGAGGCGTTGCAGGCCTCGGCGTCTTAGGTGTCTCTCCGGCAGAAAACAACGGAGCAAGATTTTCTGATCGCTCTTACGGAAAGGCCTCTGTAACAACTTTCTCTGCAAGTCGAATACGCGCGTCCTCATAGGGAACTGCAAGAATCGCACGTGCATGACCAGCAGTAAGTTTACCCTCAAAAATCATCTGCTGAACTACTTCGGGGAGATCGAGAAGACGCAGCGAGTTTGTAATTGCAGAGCGTGACTTGCTTACTGCCTTGGACAATGCCTCCTGGGTCATCCCGCTGGCATCAATGAGTTGGCGATAGCCCTTAGCCTCTTCGACGGGATTCAGATCAGAACGCTGAAGGTTTTCGATAAGAGCAAGAGCCAGCATCTCTTCATCATTTACCTCTTTAATGATGACTGGCAATTCTTCAAGGCCAGCAAGCTTTGACGCCTGGTAACGACGCTCACCAGCGATGATCTCATAGCCGTTTCCATGTTTGCGAACCAAAAGCGGCTGCAAAACGCCATGTTCTTGGATTGACTCGCTCAACTCGCGAAGTTCAGTTTCGTTAAAGTGAATTCGCGGCTGATTAGGGTTGGGAACGATATCCTCAATAGGTAGTTTTGTTTCAGATGCGGCATTTGAAGCCGATGCAGCCGAACCGCCGGTCTCATACTCGGCCTCTGAGACCAAAGCATTGAGTCCACGTCCCAATCCGCCACGTTTCTTTACACTAGGCACGCTTGATCACCTCTTTTGCAAGGTTCATATATGCTTTTGCACCCTTATTTTGAGGTGAATAGGTAATTACCGGTTCTCCAAAAGACGGAGCTTCGGAGATTTTAACCGTACGGGGGATTAGCGTCTTAAACGCCTTATCACCAAAGTACGATTGAACCTCCTCAACAACCTGATTCGATAGTGAAGTACGCGAGTCATACATGGTCATAAGCACACCATAGGTGTCTAAGCCCTTGTTCAGCCGTGATTTGACCATCTTCATTGACTCAAGCAGCTTCGTAACGCCCTCGAGTGCGTAATATTCGCACTGGATCGGAATCAAAACGCTGTCTGCTGCAGTCAAAGCGTTGATAGTAAGCAGGCCGAGCGAAGGAGGACAGTCAATGAAAATAAAGTCAAACTCGTCCTGAATCGGCTCAAGCAAATCTTTGAGGCGGGTTTCACGAGCAATTGCGCTTACGAGCTCAATTTCCGCGCCTGCAAGTTGAATTGTAGCCGGAATAACGAATACCTTTTTACAATTTGTATCAAGAACAAGCGATTCTGCCGGCACATCATTCAACAATGCATCATAGATGCAGTGATCAAGGTCTTCTTTTTCAATTCCGAATCCACTGGTGCTGTTTCCCTGCGGATCAAAATCGACAATCAGTGTCTTACGACCCTGCTCACCCAGTGCTGCTGCAAGGTTTACGGCCGTCGTTGACTTACCGACGCCGCCTTTTTGATTGATGATTGCAATGATACGCGTGTCTTTTGCGCTCTTAGAACGCTTAACGTCGCGAAATCCCACGGTCCCTCCTGGTGTGTATTAAAGCTGTCAAACGGAG
>ENA-OQCM01000008-OQCM01000008.1-human-gut-metagenome-genome-assembly--contig:-NODE-8-length-13672-cov-1.066371_pt1 | contig 13672 bp, 16 predicted proteins | sample MGYA00242503_ERZ504588 | MGnify/ENA primary metagenome ERZ504588 (study PRJEB26092, sample SAMD00036333) | human gut metagenome | host: Homo sapiens | study: EMG produced TPA metagenomics assembly of the... | reverse complement strand
CCGTGGTCCCAGCGCTCATCCGCGCCTGCGGCAGTCCCCTCGCCTGCACGAGCGCCAACACACACGGCGCGCCCTCGCCGGCAAGCTTTGTCGCCGTCGAAGGTCGCATCCTGGAGGGGGTCGATGTTGCCGTCGACGCCGGCGAGACCCCGTGTCGCGACGCCTCGACCATCGTGTCGTTCCAGCACGGCGGGCTCCAGATCCTGCGCCAAGGCGCACTTCCCGCATCAGAGATCGAACGGGTCCTGTCCGACCCGATGCAATAGAAAGGTGTAAGCGATGTCGTTGAATCTGGGCAGCCTGGGCATGGAAGATGCCTCGTTTAACTTTGGCGGTTCCTACATCATGGCGCTCGACTGCGGCACCACCTCGGTACTTGCGACCATCGTCGACGAGTACGGCTGCATCGTCGCGCAGGCACGTCGTAGCGTCAAAACCAGCTTCCCGCGTCCCGGTTGGATAGAGCAAGACCCCATGGAGGTGCTTGCCAGCCAGATCGGTGTGATGATGGAGGTCCAGTTTAAGAGCGGCATCCATTCTGACCGCATCGCCGCCATCGGTATCTCCAACCAGCGCGAGACCACGGTGGTGTGGGACCGCATAAGCGGCCAACCCATCTATAACGCCATCGTGTGGCAATGCCGTCGCACCGCACCTCTGATCGACGAGCTGGTCGAGCGGGGCGCAGAAGAGCTGGTGCGCTCCCGCACGGGACTCACGCTCGATCCGTATTTCTCGGCTTCCAAGGTGCAGTGGATCCTCGACAACGTCGACGGTGCGCGTGAGAGCGCGGCAGCGGGCGACCTCATGTTCGGCACCATCGACACCTGGCTCATCTACAACCTCACCGGCAGTCAGGTCTTTGCCACCGACTACACCAATGCCAGCCGCACGGCGCTCTTTAATATCCATACGCTCGATTGGGACGACGACCTGCTGGCGCTCTTTGACGTTCCACGTTCCATGATGCCCGAGGTTCGTTGGAGCTCGGGCGACTACGGCCGCGTCGCGAGCGACATCATGACCAACATGCCGCCCATCATGGGCGTGGCGGGCGATCAGCAGGCGTCGCTGTTCGGCCACTGCTGCTTCCATCCCGGCCAGACCAAAAACACCTATGGCACGGGTTGCTTTATGCTCATGAACACCGGCGACGAGGTCGTCGAATCCAAGAACGGTCTGGTCTCCACGATCGGTATCGCCGCGGACGGCAAGATCAGCTATGCGCTCGAGGGTTCTATCTTTGCCGCCGGCTCAACCATGAACTGGCTGCGCAACAACATGGGCATCATCTCGAGTGTGAGCGAGTCCGCGCAACTCGCCGCTTCGATCAACGACAACGAGGGCTGCTACTTCGTCCCCGCCTTCGCTGGCCTGGGCGCTCCCTGGTGGGACCCGCGTGCCCGCGGTATCGTGTGCGGACTGACCGGTGCCTCGAGTCGCGCGACCATTGTGCGTGCGGCCTGCGAGTCCATGGCCTACCAGAGTTATGACGTGCTGCGCGCCATGGAGCAGGACGTGGGACTTTCGATTGAGCGCCTGTCCGTCGATGGCGGCGCCTCACGCAACGAGTTCATCATGCAATTCCAGGCCGACCTGCTGGATATCCCCGTGCTGCAATGCGAGACGGTGGAGACCACGGCAATCGGTGCCGCGTACTTGGCGGGTCTTGCCGTCGGCTATTGGGAAGACCTTGAAGAGCTGGAGCAAAATGCCCAGATCGTTAGGACCTTCCTTCCCCATATGTCCGCCGAGCGTCGCGAGCAAAACCTTGCGGGCTGGCGTGATGCAGTCAAGCGCTCGCTCAGTACCGCACAGTAGGGCTGCGATGGGCTGCTCGATACAACAAACCGCTAAACTTATGCATGGCGTGCGGCGGCAACATTGCTGCGCGCCTTGTCAGCAAGGCCGTTTTGCGGCTGCAACGAAAGGGGCAATCAACCCGACTGACCGTTACCCTACGATGCGTCCCGTGTGACGCTTGTCGATCATCCGCTCGTCCAGCACAAGCTGTCGATCCTGCGCGACAAAAACACCGGCACCAACCAGTTCCGTCAGCTCGTGCGCGAACTCGCGCTTTTTGACGGCTACGAGGCCATGCGCGACCTGCCTATGGAAGACGTCGAGGTCGAGACCCCCATCACTACTGCCACGTTCAAACAGCTTGCCGGCAAGAAACTCGCCATCGTGCCCATCCTGCGTGCGGGCCTTGGCATGGTCGACGGTATCCTCGACCTGGTGCCCTCCGCTCGCGTGGGCCACATCGGCATGGAGCGCGACGAGGTCACCCACGAGCCGCACGAGTATTACTGCAAGATGCCCAAGGATATCGACCAGCGCATCTGCCTGGTCGTCGACCCCATGCTCGCCACGGGCGGTTCGGCCGAGATGGCCATCAGCTACCTGCGCGAGCGCGGTGTCAAGGATATCCGCATGCTGTGCATCGTCGCCGCGCCCGAGGGCCTCCAAGTCACTGACCGAAAAGGACCCCGACGTACATATTTATACGTGCGCCATCGACGACCATCTCAACGAGGCCGCCTACATCGTTCCCGGCCTCGGCGACGCCGGCGACCGCATCTTCGGCACGCTCTAGTCGCTGGGCTAAGACGGCCGCGGCTGCAAAATACGAAGAAACGGTGCGCGCGGTCGAACAAAAAGGCGACCGCGCGCACTCCTGTTAACGGACGTGCTTTGCCTGCAGGTTCGAGAAAAACGTATTACCGTACCTGCGGCATAAAGAAGGTCTTAAGAAAACGAACAGGTGCGTATTAACCGATGCTTTTTTCGGTTGTACTTTAGCGATTGGCTCGTACAATAGTCACCAATGTTTGGCGGGAACTGTTCTGTGAGGCGTTAAAAAAGGAAAGTGAGGACGCCAATGTTTCAGATAGCCGATCTGCTCGCTATCGTTGCAGGCGCCATCGCGGGCGCAATTGCCTTCCTTCCCTTTGTCTTTACGCTCAAGCCGGTTCTTGACGATAAACAGAATGCGGACATGCTTAAGGGTATGGTGAGTCTGGCGGTCTCGGCAATCGCCCTGCTCGTCTTTACCTTGGTTGTGTTTGTGTTGTTCGGAGAGGCATTTCGCATGTTCCTCCTGGGCGAGGCGATCGGCTTCGTGGCCTTTATGGCCGCCTGCACGGTTCGCGTCGCCAAGGCGCTGCGAGATCCTCATGAGGTCGAAAGGTAAGTCGTGGAAATTTTTGAAAAGCTGCCTGATGAGATTAATCATCTGGTCAGCGAGTTCAGCTCCACCCCTGTCGTGGGCGATCTGAGCTGCGGCATCACGCAGTACTCGTTTTGGCTGATCGTCTCCACGATCGTGCTCCTGATCGTCCTGGCCGTGTTCAAGAAGAAGCAGACCCTGGTTCCCAAGGGCTTCTTCGTCAACGGTTTCGAGTACATCATCGAGTACGTCGAGAACGATATCGGCAAGGGTGTCGTGGGTGAGAACTGGAAGAAGCACTTCCCGTTCCTGTGCTCGCTTTTCCTGTTCATCCTGATCAATAACATGATCGGCCTGATCCCGGGAATGAAGCCCGGCACCGGTGCAATCGGCTCCACCGCCGCGCTCGCCATCTTCGCCTTCGTGTACTTCATCTACTACGGATGCAAGGCTCACGGCGTGATCGGCTACATCAAGAGCCTCGCCCCGCAGGGCGTGAGCTTCCCGATGAACGTGCTCGTGTGGGTCGTCGAGCTCTTCTCGACCTTCCTGCGCCTCATCACGCTCGCCGTTCGTCTGTTCTGCAACATGTTTGCAGGACACGTGGTCATGGGCTCGTTCGCCATCATGGCGAGCATGTTCATGCAGCCGCTGCTTCAGCAGGTTTCCGCGGCCCACGCCGTCGGCGCCCTGCCTTCGCTGGCCTGGCTTGCCATCCTCATCCTGATCTATGCGATCGAGCTTGTGGTCGGCGCCATCCAGGCTTACGTCTTCACGGTCCTTACCGCCGTGTATGTCTCCGAGGCAGAGGAGGTCGCGGAGGAGGAGTAGTCTTCCGTTCGTGCCTTAAAGGTAAGGCAATTCGTTAAACCGCCGGTGCCCGTACCCATGGAGCCCGGCAGTTATAAAAAGGTTATCCTGCGTGAAATAAGACACGCACGACAAAGGAGGAATCGTGGGAGTTATCGGTTACGGTCTCGGTGTTATCGGCGCTGGTCTTGCTATCGGCCTGTCTGCTCTGGGTGCTACGGGTGCTATGGCCCGTCAGCCTGAGGTCCAGGGCCGCGTGTTCACCGTCTTCATCATGGGCTCCGCCTTCGGCGAGGCTCTGGCTCTGATCGGCTTCGTTGTCGCGCTGATCGTTAAATAGCACGGAGCGTCAAGTATGAATCTTTCATCCCAGAAGAGCGCGATCGCACTCTCCGCGTCCGCGGCTGCGCTGCTCATGCCGGTTTCCGCGTTCGCTGAGGACGGCGCTGCCGGTGCGGACATCCTCATCCCTAAGATGGCGGAGTTCATCCCGGCGCTTATCGCCTTCCTGATTATCTGGATCGTGCTGGCCAAGGTCGCCCTGCCGGGCATCATGAAAACCATGGAGGAGCGCGGCAAGAAGATCGAGGAGAGCCTCGACGAGGCCGAGAAGACCAAGCAGGAGGCTATCGCCAAGCGCGCTGAGTCCGACTCGATCGTCACCGACGCCCGTCGTCAGGCTGCCGACATCGTTCTCGAGGCCCGCAAGGACGCCGAGTCCGAGCGCGCCCGTATCATCGAGGCTGCTCACAAGGAGGCCGAGGAGATTATCGCCAAGGCCCATACGACCGTCGAGGACGAGCGCAAGTCCATCTACGCCGGTGCCGCGAGCTCCATCGCCGACCTGTCCGTTGCCGTCGCCACCAAGATCGTGGGCGAGGCACTCGAGGACGATGCCGAGCAGAAGAAGCTCATCGAGCGCTACATCCAGGAAGCAGGTAGCCTGAATGCCGACTAGCCGCTATCAGGACAAGGTGCTCGAGACCTACGCGCGTTCCCTTTTGGAAGCCGCCAAGGCCGAGAACCATGTGTTCGAGGACCTCGAGATGATCGAGCGCCTGGCTTCTGCCAGCCCCGAGATCATCGCCGTGCTCGACACCATGTCCAAGCGCGACCAGCTCGACCTTCTTCCCAAGGTGGCAGCTGCCTTTAAGTATGTTGCCGAGGAAGACGAGGATGTAGTGGGCGTGACCGTCACCACGGCGATCCCGCTCGACGACGAGCTGCGTCAAACCATCACTAAGAAATGCGAGCAGGACTTCGGCCGCAAGGTATTCCTTATCGAGCAGGTCGACCCGTCTATCGTGGGCGGCCTGGTGCTCGAGGCCCGCGGCGAGCGTCGTGACATTTCCGTCAAGACGCAGCTGCGCATCGCGCAGGAGACCCTCGCAAACTCTGCTAATTCGTACGGAGGTGAAGCCTAATGTCCGAAACCCTCAATGCCCAGGATATCGCCAAGAAACTGCAGGAGCAGCTCACGAGCCTCTCCGCGACGGTCGATACGCATGAGGTTTCAACGGTCGACGAGGTAGGCGACGGCATCGCGCGCGTCTCTGGCCTCAAGAGCGCCATGGCAGGCGAGCTTCTGGAGTTCAAGAGCTCCGATACCGGTGAGACCGTCTTCGGCCTTGCCAGAACCTTGACCGTGACGAGGTCGGCGCCGTTCTGTTCGGTGCCGTCGACTCCATCAAGGAAGGCGACGAGTGCCGCACCACTGGCCGCGTTATGGATATCCCCGTGAGCCGTGCCATGCTCGGCCGCGTCGTCAATCCGCTCGGCCAGCCCATCGACGGCCTGGGCGACATCGTCGCTACGCACCGTCGCCCCATCGAGTTCAAGGCTCCCGGCGTCATCGATCGTACCCCGGTGTGCGAGCCGGTTCACCGGTCTGCTCGCTATCGACTCCATGGTGCCTATTGGCCGCGGTCAGCGTGAGCTCATCATCGGTGACCGTAAGACCGGTAAGACCGCCATCGCCATCGACGCTATCCTCAACCAGCGCGGCAAGGGCATGGTCTGCATCTATGTCGCCATCGGCCAGAAGGCCTCCACGGTTGCCAACATCCGCGAGACCCTCGCTCAGCACGGTGCGCTCGACTACACCATCATCGTTTCGGCCACCGCTGCCGATTCCGCCCCTATGCAGTACATCGCGCCTATGGCCGGTGCCGCTATTGGCGAGTTCTTTATGTACAACGGCGAGGACGGCAAGCCCGCCAGCGAGACCAACCCCCGGCGGCCACGTGCTCGTCATCTACGATGACCTGTCCAAGCAGGCTGTGGCCTACCGTCAGATGTCGCTGACGCTGCATCGTCCGCCCGGACGCGAGGCCTATCCTGGCGACATCTTCTACCTGCACTCTCGTCTGCTCGAGCGTGCCGTCAAGATGTCCAAGAAGAACGGTTACGGCTCCATGACGGCACTGCCGATCATCGAAACCCAGGACGGCGACGTCTCGGCCTACATTCCGACCAACGTCATTTCCATTACCGATGGTCAGATCTACCTGCAGTCCGAGCTCTTCTTCCAGGGTCAGCGCCCGGCAGTCGACGTGGGTATCTCCGTGTCCCGCGTCGGTGGCGATGCGCAGACCAAGGCCATGAAGCAGGTCGCCGGCAACCTCCGTCTGGACCTCGCTTCCTATCAGGAGCTCGCTGGCTTTACGCAGTTCGGCTCCGACCTCGACGAGGCTACTCAGAAGCAGCTGACCCACGGTGCTCGCATGACCGAGCTCCTGAAGCAGCCGCGTTACAAGCCGTTTGAGGTTGGCGAGCAGATCGTTACGCTGTTCGCTGGCAACGAGGGCTTCCTGGATGACCTGGAGATCGCCGACGTGCTGCCTTTCCGTGCCGAGCTCATCGAGTACATGGACAATGGCTTTGGTTCGCTGCTCGACAAGGTTCGCGCCAAGAAGATCGATGATGACACCAAGGCTGAGCTCTTGCGCGTCATCGGCGACTTCAAGCAGCAGTTCATGGCCAAGCACCATTCGGATGTTTCTGGATCAGAGGAGAACTAAGCCCCATGGCCAACCTTCGCGACATTAAGAAGCGAATCTCCTCGGTTACCACGACCAAGCAGATCACGCGCACGATGGAGATGGTCTCTACGGCCAAGATTCGTCGTGCCCTCGATCGCTCCAAGCAGGCCGAGCCCTATAAGGAGGCGCTGACCGACGTCATGTTGACGGTCGCCGGCGACGCCTCCTGTTCGGGCACCGATCCCATGCTGCAGAAGCATGAGAGCGTCAAGCATGGCCTGATTGTCGTTATTGCCTCGGACCGCGGCCTTGCCGGCGGTTTCAATACGACGGTGGAGCGCACGGCCGAAAAGCTCGCCGCTTCTTGGGCGAACGACGGCATCGAATGCGAGATCATCGCGTGCGGGCGTAAGCCGGCCACGTATTTCCGTGACCGCGCAAACGTTGTCATGCACTTTGAGGGCAACTCCTCTGAGCCCGATTTCAATCAGGCCCGCATGATCTCCTCTCATATCTGCGATGCGTATCGTGCCGGTGAGCTTGACCGTGTCGAGCTTGTCTACCACCACGCCAAGAACCGCGTGGATCAGGAGCTTCGCGTCGAGCATCTGTTGCCGCTCGACCCCGAGATGATCGCTATGGCCCACGGTCCGCGTAAGAACGAGACCGACGCCCCTAAGCGCATCTCGTCCACGTTCGAGTTCGTGCCCTCTCCCGAGCATGTTCTCGGCAAGCTTGTGCCGTCTTATATCCTGACGGTCATCTACCAGGCCCTGATCGATTCGGCGGCTGCCGAGCAGGGTGCACGCCGCAAGGCCATGCACTCCGCGACGGAAACGCCACCGCGATCATCTCGACCCTTACCCGCACGTATAGTCGCGTGCGCCAGGCTTCGATCACGACCGAGATTAACGAGATCGTCGGCGGAGCCTCAGCATTGGAGGAACAGTAATGGCTAATAACACCGTAAAGCTTGCGGTCGAGGAAGCCACCAAGAAGACGACTGCCGGTGATGGTCGCATCGTGCGAATCATCGGCCCTGTCGTCGACGTCAAGTTTGACGGCGCGGTGCCCCCGATCTACAACGCGCTCACGGTCGAGGCCGAGACCCCGATCGGTCATCTGAGCACGATCCTCGAGGTCGAGAGCCAGCTTCCGGGCGGCGTCGTCCGCACGGTCGCCATGTCCTCGACCGACGGCCTGCAGCGCGGCCTCATCGCCACCGATACCGGTGAGCCCATGAAGATGCCCGTTGGTCCCAAGACGCTCGGCCGCATTTGGAACGTCATGGGCAAGCCCGTCGACGGCAAGCCTATGCCCGAGGTGGAGGAGTTCTACCCCATCCACCATGCAGCGCCCCGTTTCGACGAGCTCACCACCAAGACCGAGATCTTCGAGACCGGCATCAAGGCCGTCGACCTGCTCGAGCCCTACATCCGCGGCGGCAAGACAGGTCTGTTCGGCGGCGCCGGCGTCGGCAAGACCGTTCTGATCCAGGAGCTCATCAACAACCTCGCCCAGGAGCACGGCGGCACCTCGGTGTTCACCGGCGTCGGCGAGCGTACCCGCGAGGGCACCGACCTGTTCCTCGAGATGAGCGAGTCTGGCGTTATCGACAAGACCTGCTTGGTCTATGGTCAGATGAACGAGCCGCCCGGAGCGCGTCTGCGCATCGGTCTGGCCGGCCTTACCACCGCTGAGTACTTCCGCGATCGCGGCCAGGACGTTCTGCTGTTCATCGACAACATCTTCCGCTTCTCCCAGGCAGGTTCCGAGGTTTCCGCACTGCTGGGCCGTATGCCGTCCGCCGTTGGTTACCAGCCCACGCTGGCAACCGAGATGGGCGACCTCCAGGAGCGCATTACCTCGACCAAGACGGGCTCCATTACCTCCGTCCAGGCTGTCTACGTCCCCGCAGACGACCTGACCGACCCGGCGCCTGCCACGACGTTTACGCACCTCGACGCCACCACGGTTCTTTCGCGTAGCATTTCGTCGCTCGGCCTGTTCCCGGCTATCGACCCGCTCGCATCTTCCTCCGACGCTCTCGATCCTTCGATCGTCGGCGAGGAGCACTACCGTGTCGCCGTCAAGGTCCAGGAGCTCCTGCAGGAGTACTCCGACCTTCAGGACATCATCGCCATTCTGGGTATGGACGAGCTGTCCGAGGAGCAGCGCCTTACGGTCAACCGTGCCCGTAAGATTCAGCAGTTCCTCTCGCAGTCCTTCCACGTCGCCGAGAAGTTCACCGGCAACCCCCGGTGTCTACGTCCGCGTCGAGGATACCGTCCGCTCTTTCGCCGAGATTGTCGACGGCAAGGCCGATGACCTGCCCGAGCAGGCTTTCCGCTATGCTTCCACGATTGAGGACGTGCGCGAACGCGCCCGCAAGATGGGGGAGAAGTAGGTTATGCGTATCCGCATCGTGTGCCCCGTGAGCTGCGCCTATGAGGGCGACGCTGCGTTTGTGTCGATTCCGTCCACGGATGGCGAGTTTGGCGTTCTGCCTGCTCACTCCAGCGAGATCTGCACGATCGACCGCGGTTACGTTCGCGTTTCCGATAAGGCCATGGGCACTGTCGACCACACGTTTGCCGTGGCCGGCGGCTATGCCCAGGTTGCGGACGATGTAGTGACCGTTCTCGCCGAGCGCGCTTGCGATTTGGCGACCGTCGATGCCGACAAGCTTAAAGCTGATATTCAAGGTTTTGAAGAGAAGCTGGGTAATTTGTCGGAGGATGATGCACGCCGCGCCTACCTCTATAATGAAATCGCATGGTGTAAGCTCAAGCTTGCCCAATAGTCAAACGATTTAGCGTTCGACCATTTGCGAACACATCATGCCCGGGATGGCCCAGCCACCCCGGGCATGCTTTTTGAAAGGGTAGACCTTGGATATTACCCGCGTTGAGGGTGGCCACGCCATCGGAGGCTCCGTGCCCGTCTCGGGTGCCAAGAACTCCGCGCTCAAACTCATGGCGGCAACGCTTCTGGCGCCGGGCAAGACGACGCTGCAGAACGTGCCCGATATTTCCGATGTCCACGTGATGGGCAAGGTGCTCAAGGGCATGGGCGCTACGATCGATGTTCTCGACGAGCATACGCTCGAGATTGATACCTCTCAGGTCGATTCTTGGGAGGCCCCCTACGAGCTCGTTGCCAAGATGCGTGCTTCTACAGCCGTGATGGGACCCCTGCTGGGCCGTTTCCATCGCGCCAAGATCGCCATGCCGGGCGGCTGCAACCTGGGTGCTCGCAAGATCGATATGCACATTCTGGGTCTCGAGGCCCTGGGCGTAGAGTTCGATACCGCCCACGGCTACATCAACGCTAATGCGCCCCAAGGTCTGCGCGGTACCACCGTCACGCTCGAGTTCGCCAGCGTCGGTGCGACCGAGAACCTCATTATGGCATCCGTGCGCGCGCAGGGTACCACGGTTATCGACAATGCCGCCCGCGAGCCCGAGATCGTCGATCTCGCCAACATGCTCAACGAGATGGGCGCCAAGATTGTCGGCGCGGGTACGCCCGTCGTGACTATCGAAGGCGTGGAAGAGCTCCATCCCGTTACCCATCGCGTGGTGGGCGACCGCATCGAGGCCGGTACCTTTATCGTTGCCGGTGCGTTGATGGCCGACGATCGCGGTGTCGATGTCACGGGCTTTTGCCCCATTCACTTGGGCATGGTGCTCAAGAAGATGGAGCTCATGGGTATCGACTGCGAGCGCGTCGAGGATGGCGTCCATGTAAACCGTGCCGAGCGTATCAAGCCGGTCGACATCCAGACGCTTCCGTTCCCCGGCTTCCCGACGGACATGCAGGCGCAGATTATGGTGCTCTCCGCTCTCGCCGACGGCAGTTCCGTTATTACCGAGAACATCTTCGAGAATCGCTTTATGTTTGCCTCTGAGCTGGTGCGCATGGGTGCCGACATTCGTATCGAGAGCCATCATGCCATGATTCATGGCGTCAAGGGCTTCTCGGGTGCACAGGTTACCTCGCCCGATCTGCGTGGCGGAGCGGCCCTCGTCGTAGCGGGCTTGATCGCCGACGGGACGACCGAGGTTTCGGCCATCCATCACATCAAGCGCGGCTACGAGCAGTTTGTCGAAAAGCTGCAGGCGCTCGGCGCGCATGTCGAGCATGCTACCGTCCCCGATCCCGTCATCTACTAATACAGGTTGCCTATGTTTAATAAAAAGCCCCTCGCGGATACCACCGCCCGAAGACCCTCAACTGGTGCGCAGGCCAAGATCTACAGTCGCGATAACGTGGCTCGCTATTCCGAGCGCGCTCGTCAACGTCGTCGTAGCCACACGATTCGTCACGTCGCGCTCATTGTCGTGCTTGGCGTGCTGCTGAGTGCCACTACCGCTGCCGGCCTGTGGTTTGCCACCATTATGGGCAAGCTCGGCGATTCTAATGTCATTACCGACAATCTGCGTCGGGTTCTGGTTGACACCGATGAGGCAAAGGATCCGTTCTACGTGCTGCTTCTTGGCACCGACGGCCGTCCGGGCGAGGATACGTATCGTGCCGACTCGATTATCCTGGCACGCATCGACCCCACGCAAAAGCAGGCGACGCTCATTTCCGTTCCGCGCGACACCAAGGTCGAGTACAAGGGCGAGACCATGAAGATCAACGCCTGCCATACCGTTGGCGGCGCCGAGGCCATGGTCGAGGCGGTCAACGAGCTGTGCGGTGTTCAGATTTCCCACTATGCCGAGGTCAGCTTCGACGGTATGCAGGCGCTGATTGATTCGGTTGGCGGTATCGACATTAACGCAACCGATGATGTTGACGACCCCGAGCACCTGGATATTAAGATTACCGCTGGCCAGCAGCATATGGACGGTGCCACCGCCCTTACCTATGCCCGCTGCCGCTACACCTATGCCGACGGCGATTACACGCGCATGCGCCACCAGCGTCAGGTGCTTGGCGCCCTTGCCAACCAGATTCTCAATAACTTCGATGCCACGAAGATCTTTGGCCTGGTTAATTCGCTGTCCGATATGCTCGTAACCGATATGAGCGTTCAGGATATCGTGGCTACGGTCAATGCCATGCGCGGTATGGATGTCGACGGTATCTACTCGGCCAACCTGCCTCGTACGCCGACGACAGCACCATGATCGACGGAGTGAGCTACGTCTTTGTCTACGAGGACGAGCTCAAGGAAATGATGGAGCGCGTCGATGCCGGCAAGGATCCCAAGGGTCCCAACACCATGGGTCTTTCCGACGGTTCCAGCTCTACGATCGGCGACCTGAACAACAACACGTCTGACGACTACGCAAACGGTACCGCAACCTCATCGGTCAGCTCTGACGATTCCGATGACTCAAGCGATTCAAGCGATTCGGACTACTACGAAGAGCCCACCGGTGACGGCAACGGCTACGAAGCCAACTACTAAGTTACGGCGTTTTACCAAACGCCGTAACGGCTCGACGCTGCGCGCCGCCCAAGGCGACAATTTGTCATTCAAAAGGCAGGGCATGACCAGAAGGTCAATGCCCTGCCTTTTTCATGCCAACTTGTTCGCCTTGGACGTTGCTCGCTGACGTTGGCTCAACCTGCGGTGCTGACTACTCCCCTTGCACCAAAAACCGCCCCGTTCTCGGTTTTGAGGACGGGGCGGTTTTGCTTACCTAGATTGTTCGAGTTCCTTATGCAAAGCGGGTGACGAGCTCCTGGAGCACGTCGGTCATCTTGACGAGCGAACTAACCGGGACGAACTCGTTGACGCCGTGGTAGCAATAGCCGCCGGTGGAAAGGTTGGGGCAGGGCAGACCGCGGAACGACAGCTGGGCGCCGTCGGTGCCGCCGCGAATCGGCAGCACTTGGGCTCAACGCCGCAGGCAAGGTAGGCTTCCTTGACAACATCAATAAGCTCGGGATAGTCACGAACGATCTCGGCCATATTTCGATACTGCTGCTTAATCTCGACCGTCACGCGCTCCTCACCCAGACGCTGGTTGAGCATCGAGGCGGCGGCATCAATAAGGTCGAGTTTCTGCTGGAACTTGGCGGCGTCATGGTCGCGGACGATATAACGCGCTGTGGCGTGATCGACGGTCGCAGATACGCCCTCAAGGTGATAAAAGCCCTCGTAGCCTTCCGTATACTCCGGGCGCTGCACGTAGGGGAGCAACGCGTTGAAGTCGCAGAACAGATTGCCTGCGTTGATCATACGGCCCTTGGCGTCGCCCGGGTGGATGGACTGGCCCTCAAAGCGGACGGTCGCCTCGGCGGCGTTAAAGCACTCCCACTCCAGCTCGCCGATGGGGCCGCCGTCGACCGTGTAGGCGTACTTGCAGCCAAAGGTATCGATATCCAACAGCTCGGCTCCGTGGCCGATCTCCTCGTCAGGGCAGAAGCAAATGCCGAGTGCGGGATGGGGCAGAGAGGGGTCCTGAGCGATGCGCGCGACAAGTGACATGATCTCGCGACGCCTGCCTTGTCGTCCGCGCCCAGCAGCGTGGTGCCATCGCTGCAGACCAGGTCCTCACCCGCGAGGTCGTTCAGGGCGGGAAGCTTGGCGGTACTCATGGCAACGGGCTTACCGTCAACCGTGCCGCAGACCAGGTCGCCGCCTTCGTAGTGTACGATGTGCGGTTTCACGCCGGCACCCGGTGCAACTTCGGTGGTGTCGAGATGGGCGATCAGGCCCAGGGCGGGCTTGTCCTCAGCGCCCGCACTTGCG
>ENA-OQCM01000007-OQCM01000007.1-human-gut-metagenome-genome-assembly--contig:-NODE-7-length-14112-cov-1.888452_pt1 | contig 14112 bp, 16 predicted proteins | sample MGYA00242503_ERZ504588 | MGnify/ENA primary metagenome ERZ504588 (study PRJEB26092, sample SAMD00036333) | human gut metagenome | host: Homo sapiens | study: EMG produced TPA metagenomics assembly of the... | reverse complement strand
TACCAGGAAAACAATACGTTATTGCACTCCGGACAATTTGTCCGGACAAATTCAATTTGTCCGTGTTATTTTTTTATGAGAAAGGAAGAAGAAGAAAAAGGGGGTTACGGATTGAGACGAAAACCTGTTATCCGAGAAGCTATAACCTGGCACCCGAGAAACTATGATTTAACACATAAGAACCTATGTTTTCCGCCCCACAAAACTATGACTTAGATTTTTTAACATAAAACTCTAAAGCAGGCCAAAGGAGAATAAAAGAGGTTGGAACGTAAACAGATTGGGAATGAGTAGATTTGCACAAAGTTGCCAAATCGGCATAAAGCAAGCGAGTGAGGAATATTGAAGTAGTTCAGTTACTAAATCGTGAGCCACAGTTACCTATGCAAAGCAAGGTAACAATGCGGAAAGGCAACTTTGTGCATCAACGGATTTTATTGCGCTGATTCTCAATGTTTTGCGTATCAAGGAACGCTTACAAAATGATTATATTTGCACACTCAAAATGTAAGCGTTATGAAAATCGAAAAATTCAAGGTGTTGCTCTACCTAAAAAAGAGCGGAATGGACAAGAATGGAAAAGCTCCCATCATGGGACGCATCACGGTGAACAGGACTATGGCGCAGTTCTCCTGCAAGTTGTCTTGCACTCCATCGCTTTGGAATCCTCGTGCCAGCCGATTGGAGGGCAAGAGCAAGGAAGCCGTGGAAACCAACAAGGACATCGAGCAATTGTTGCTTTCCATCCAAAAGGCTTTCGATGTGCTTGTGGAAAAGAGAACGGACTTCGAGGCTAAGGATGTCAAGGAGGCCTTGCAGGGCAGCGTCAAGACACAGACCACCCTTCTCTCCTTCGTGGACGAGCATATCAGTGAACTCAGCACCCATGAGGGCATCGATATGTCGAAGAGCAGTGTCTGGACTTACAGAAAGATTCGCAAGAATCTCGCTGAGTTCATCGGGGAGAAGTATAGGTTGACTGATTTGGCTTTCGGACAGCTGACCGAGCCTTTCATCAGTGACTTTCACCATTACTTGCTTGACGAGAAAGGCTTTTCATCAGGAACCATCACCATCTATGTGTCGCTCTTCAAGAAGATGTGCCGCATCGCCTTTGAGCGAGGCTTGTGCAAGAACCTGCTGTTCGCCCATTATCGGGTTGGCACTCCAAAGGTTACGACACCCAAGGCTCTCAGCATGTCTGATTTCATAAAAATCCGTGATGCGGAACTACCCGAAGACAAGCCGAGACTATCCGTTAGCCGTGACCTGTTTCTTTTCGCCTGCTATGCAGGAACAGCCTTCATAGACACCGTTTCCATCACGAAAGCCAATGTCAAGGTGTTGGAGGATGGTGACAAATGGCTCGTCTATAACCGCAAGAAGACCGGAACACTTGCCAGGGTGAAACTCCTGCCCGAAGCGTTGGAGCTGATGGCGAAATACGAGGACGGGGCAAGAGATACCCTTTTCCCATTGCTGAGCACGAATCGTGTTCGTATCGATCTCATCACCATCTGCAAGTTGGCGGAAACGAGCAAGACCTATTCCTACCATTCGGGACGGCACTCGTTCGCCAGCCTCATTACGCTGGAGGCTGGTGTGCCGATGGAGACCATCTGCAAGATGCTCGGTCACAAGGATGTGAAGATGACGCAGCGGTATGCGAGAGTAACCCAAAAGAAGCTGTTTGAGGACATGGACAAGTTCATCGCTGCAACCGAGAAGGACTTTATTCTCGCATTATGACCAAGGCTTTCAACTTTTCTTTTCACAGTTCAACCACATTATTATATTATAAGGACAACAACTATGAGCAGAAGTACATTTTCAATTTTGCCTTACATCAACAGACAGAAGGTGAAGGCAGACGGAACAGCCAACATACTTTGCCGCATCACCGTTGACGGCAAAAGTGCAGCCATTTCCACAGGAATATCCTGTACCCCACAGGAGTGGAATGCCAAGAAGAGTGAGGTACGGAACGCAAGGGACAACGGACGATTGGCAGGTTTCCTTGCTGAGGTCAAGGACAAAGTACAACTCACTTCTTACCACCAATGGCATCATCACCGTGGAAATGCTGAAGGCTGTGTTGAAGGACAAGGACACGACAGGAAGGTTCTTGCTGAACTTTGGTGATACCATCGTGGAATGGTATCGAACCTCAAAAGCCAGACAAACCTTTCTGCACAAGCGGACATGGCAGAAGAACCTGAGAGCCTTTGTCCATTCGTTGGATAAGGACGACATCGCCTTTGAGGACATAGACGAGAATTTCGGGGAGGAATACAAGCTATTCCTGAAACGAGACCAGGGACGTATCGACAGCTACGTGAACCATTGCCTTCTCTGGCTGAACATGTTGATGTACAAGGCAGTGGACAGGAGCATTATCCGCTTCAATCCCATAGCCAAGATAGGGTATGAGAAGAAGGCAGCCCCGAAGATGACCCATATCAGCAAGGCAGACTTCATCAAGATGCTCTCTACCCCGATGGCTGACGAGCGAACGGAGCTTGCACGCAGATGTTTCATTTTTGCCTCGCTCACCTCCTTATCCTATATAGATGTAAAGAAACTGTACCCTCACCATATCAGTGAGAACTCCGAGGGTAGGAAGTTCATCCGCAAGGAAAGAGAGAAGACAGGCGTGGAGTTCTTCGTGCCACTCCATCCGATAGCCGAGAAGATTCTTTCGCTCTACAATACCACGGACGACAGCAAGCCTGTTTTTCCACTGGGTGAGAAGAAAGACATCTATCTTGATGTGCATACCCTTGGAATGGTGCTTGGCATAAGTAATAAGTTGGGATTCCACGCCAGCCGCCATACATTCGGAGTCTTGATGCTCAACGAGGACATTCCCATCGGCAGCATAGCCAAGATGATGGGACACGCAGACATTACAAGCACACAGGTCTATGCGCAGGTGACGGAGCAGAAGATTTCAAATGACATGGATAAGCTTATTGCCAAGCGAGAAAGAAACAAAAATCCAATGGCATAGACCTGCCATAAAGCAACGTTCCTTGGAGGCTTTGCGCCTCCAGCCACTTGGGCGAACCACCGCAGTGTGTTTTAGCATGGTATTAGATTTATACAGGTAACACAAATGATACCCGACAAACACGAACAACTCGGTATAGCCAATAAAACGAGGCGACAACCTATAACAGCCACACTCGGTAAGTTATACGTTGTCGCCTTGTTCATTTCACACACTCATCAAGGACATTCTCCTACACACTTTTCATTCTGTACGCTTCACGATAGTTAGCCATCAGAATCTTCTGAATGTCGGACTCGCGGTAGAGTATCTTTCCGCCAAGCTGGATATACGAAATGACACCGTTGTTTCGGTAGTCCTGCAGGGTTCTTCGGCTCAGTTGCAGCCTGGCGCAAAGCTCCTTGTCCGTCATGAACCGCTCACCGCCAAGCATGGGGCGGTAGTTCATCACGGCACGTTCAAAATTGTCAACCATTCGGTTGAGGTGGTTCACGATGTGGTTCATCCACTCGCTGTTTCTTGTCATTACTTCATTGCTCATAGTTGTCTCGTTTTATTGTTGATACTTACGTTACTCGGTTTACTTGCTGCTTTGGATTAAGTGGCTGTTGTATATTGACAGCCTAACCTGTGCGCTTGCGAAAGCGCATGTCCTTTTTCTTGTCCTCCACTACTGCTACGATAGCCATCACGTCCTCCAGCTTGTAGTAGGTCTTGTGGCTGATTTGCGTATAAGCCAAAGTTCCGTTGTCCCGAAGCGTCTGCACTGTCCGTGGGCAGATGTTGAGCGTCTGACATACATCCTGCGTGTCGAGCCACTTGTTCATGGTCTTGTCCTCACTGCGCTCACGGATTCTGTCCATGCGCTTCACGAAGTTCTCCAACTGGGCATCAAGATAGTTGAATGCCTCTTCCTCGAATACGATGAATCCCATACTTTTCTTTTTTCTAAGTTTATACTATGTTATATGTCGCAAAGCTCCACGCATATGCTGTGCTCCACGTTTGTGAGTGCAAAGATAAGGCACGGCAATCTAAAAACAAGCGTTTTCAATTTCTGTGGCAGTATGTTGCCGGGGTTTGCCGACTTCAACGCCAAAAACAACAAGAAAAACTTGCACGACTGCAACGAATACATGAACAATGATGAGTTGAGAAATACGTTGAAGTTCTCACAGCTATCTCGGTATGCAAATAAGCAAGCCACAACTAAATTGCCACGTTACACCCAATCAGTTGCATGGCTGCACTCAGTACACTTACTTTGCACCCGACAATCGGTCAATGGTGCAAACCGTGACCACTATACCAACAATTTAAACAAGTTAAGCTATGGCAAGAACAAAAGAAACGAAAATGTTTCCTGAACAGCAGGAGAAAATGACACAGGAGGTGATGGCTTCGCTTCAACCATCCACTTATGGTAAAGACTATGCCCAAAAACATAGCTCTTTCTTTGAAGAGGTGGAGAACTCCGATTTAGAAGTTGTGACAGAGAATGTGGCTGCAACAACCTCCAACATGGAGGACGAGCTGACGAACGAGGTTCAATCGCCACCGAATCCGCAGAAGCGCATCAGTGGCAAGCAGCGCAAGGCGACATTAGAGGAGTATCAGCAGACCTTCCTCCAAGTTCCAAGGATTGACGACCGCAAGCCAGTCTTCGTCAGTTCCGATGTACGAGACCGTCTTGATCGAGTCGTCCGCATCCTCGGAGGGAGGCGCATGAGCGTATCGGGCATCATCGAGAACATCGTGCGCCACCACCTAAGCCTTTATGAAGAGGACTTCGAGGCTTGGCGCAAATTGTGAGAATTAAGGTCTGCGACCTTGGACGTGGATAGCTGAAAGGCTGTAGTTCCAACTAACGTGTTCTGAGAGGGAGCGAGGTTATGTTTTGGGAACCCCAAAACGCCTCGCTCCACCATGAGGGCGGAGGAATTTTGCTCCCGGCGGTCGCAGAAAGTAAGTGTACCAACTGTAAACAGTATATCGAATGACAAGCATACATGAACAGGACAAGAAAAAGGGCGGAAGACCGCCCACAGGCAGGGTTCGCAAGTTGTCGAAGTCTGTCACGGTGAAGTTCTCGAAGCCAAGCTACGAGGCATTGAGACTGAGGGCGAGAAAAGCCAACCGCAAGTTGGCGGAGTACATCCGTGAGTCCGCCTTGAACGGCGAGGTGGTCAGTGGACACAATGCAGAGACAGTAGCCATCGCCAAGAATCTCATTGGTATGGCGAACAACCTCAACCAACTTACCAAGCTGTCGCATCAGAGAGGTTTCCAGGAAACCCATGTGTATGTGGTGGACTTGTTGAAGAGATTGAAAACCGTCCTTGTCGAGTATCGGCAAGGAAATTCCAAACCTAATCCAAGCGGAATGAACAGAAGGGAGGATACACCATGATAGGCAAGCTAAAGAAAGGCAGCTCATTTGGTGGTTGCATCCGCTATGTTACAGGCAAGGACGAGGCAAAAATCATCGTCTCGGATGGTGTGTTACTCGGCACGAATGCCGAGATGACGCAAAGTTTCGAGCTACAGAGGCAGCTAAATCCAAGGATTAAGAAGCCTGTGGGACACATTGCATTGAACTTCAAACCCGAGGACAAGCCACGTTTGACGGATGAGTTCATGGCTAAGATAGCCCTTGAATACATGCAGATGATGGGCATCACCGATACCCAATTCATCATCGTAAGGCATCACAACACGGACAATCCACATTGTCATGTCGTGTATAACCGCATCAACAATGAGAGCAAACTCATATCAGACGCCCACGATTACAGGCGTAATGAGCAAGTGACCAAAGCTCTAAAATCCAGGTATGGATTGACTTATGGAACTGACAAGAGCAAGACTAACACTCGTAAATTGCGCAATGCCGAGCGAGCGAAATATGAGATTCACAATGCCGTCAAGGATGCCTTGAAAGGCGCTGATAGTTGGCAGAAATTCAAGAATGAACTTGCAAAGCGAGGTGTTCTCTTGGAGTTTGTCTATAAGGACAAGGAGCGAACCAAGGTGCAAGGCATCCGATTCTGCAAGGACGGATATAGCTTCAAGGGTACGCAGATTTGCAGAGAATGCAGCTTTGGCAAGTTGGATGCAAGACTTGGCACAGAGTATAATCGTGTATCGCCAAGAGCCGAATCTATGCAGGGAGGACAACCAAGTTGTCACCAAGTAGAACAGACTCAACCAACGGCAGAACATACCCAAGACCCTTGGAGTGGTATTTCTTCCATCGGCTTGTTCGCTCCGTCTAATGCCCAAACTTATGAGCCATTCCCAGAGGATGAATCCGCCAAGAAGAAAAAGAGAAAACGCAGAAAGGGCTTCAGCCTTTGATGCAAGTTACAAACTTAAAATTAGAATCGAACATGAAAGAAGAACTATTGGAAGCCATCTACGGCACAGTTGAGAGATTGGAGCAGAAAGTTGATGAACTTTCTGTCTCCACAAAGAACGCAGGAGCGGAAACCGTTCCTGCAAGTAATGACATAACCAAGTTGGATAAGTCAATCAATGCGATGTTTATCAAAGAAGAGGAAGTCAGAGGTAAAATATCCAAATTAAGAGATGCCATTATCGTTTTTGCAGACCTTATTAAGGTTGAACATGGCAAAAATGAGCAGCGAAGCAGGTTCTTGGTTGATGCTGTCAAGCAGATGAGACAAGAGAATGATGTTTCCTCGAAGGCATTGCAGGAAAAACTTGAAGTAATGAACAAATCACCTCAAAAGAAGGTTGTAACCCATCGCTTCGAGCCAACCTCAAAGAATGTTCTTCTTTTCATTGGTGGCTTGGCTCTATCCCTTGTCATTTCCATTTGGGGCAATCTCACCCAATGGCGAGATTACCAAGATTGGGAGGAGGCAGACTTGAAATATAGGGCATTGAAGATGGTGCTTTCTACTGATGACCCAAACATTCACTACATTGAAAAGTACTTCTCCATATGTCGAGACGAAAATGTTATAAATAATGTGAGGAATCGTGTTGCTGCTTACGAGGATTCTGTTCGCCACCATTATAAAATGATAGAAATGGCAACATACAAGGATAGTCTTACCAATTGCAAATTACTTGAAATTGAAGGTAAGAATATGCCTTGAAAAGCCAAATAAAGGACTTTTTCTTTATGTAACACAATTTTAATATTTCCGCAAATACGCTGTAATTTTCATATAGTACCTTTGCAACGTCATGATTCCTTATATACTGAGAATTGATAAGAATATAATAGATTAAGCAATAAAAAATAATTATACAATGAATAATAAGGGGGATTTTAACAACGGCCTTGTGCCTATCTGTAATGACCTCGACGATGGCACAGAGTATCACGGGAAAAGTAGTGGACACCAAGGGTGAGCCTTTGGCTTTCGCCAATGTGGTGCTCCTAAACCGGCAAGACTCCGCGTTCGTCAAGGGAGCGGTGAGTGGAGAGGATGGTAGCTTCTCAATAGACTCCATCTGCAATGGCGGAATCATCAAGGTGACATCCGTGGGCTACAAAACCATCTGCAAGGATTGCGAGGGTGAAAATGTGGGTGTCATCAAGATGGAAGAGGACAGCAAGATGCTCGGTGAAGTTGTGGTGAAATCATCACGCCCTGTTATTGCCATCAAGGGCAATGCCTTGGTTACTACTGTAGTTAATTCTCAACTGTCTCATGCAGGCACGGCGAACGATGTGTTGCGCCAAGTGCCGATGGTTACTGGCAGGGATGGAACTTCGAGGTGTTTGGTAAGGGTACGCCGCTCATCTATATCAATGGTCTCTTGTCCAAGACAAAAATGAACTTGCACAGCTCAATTCACAGGACATCAAGAATGTTGAAGTCATTACAAATCCTGGTTCCAAGTATGATGCCTCCGTCAAGTCTGTCATCCGCATTCGCACCAAGTTGCCACAAGGTGACGGCTTTAGTGGAACACTTCGTGCGCAAAATGGCTTCCGCCACTATTTTTCGAGCATGGAGCAAGCTAACTTGAAATACCGTACGGGTGGACTGGAGTTGTTCACCAATCTCAATTACTATGGCGGCAAATTCTATAGTCATGAGAATACGAACATGGAAACGCAAGGTTCTACTACTTGGCTTCAGAACATAGAGAGCATCAACCGCATGAGAAATAATGAGTTCTTTGGCAAGTTTGGCTTGTCATGGATGATCAGTGAACGTCATTCCATCGGTGCTTACTATATGAATGGAGTGGGTTTACAAAAGCCTCATTCAGATTATAGCTCTATATCGTATGCCAATGGTAAATTGGACGATGAGGTTTCAGCTGTGAAAGAGGGGAGAATTCATGCTGTGCCGAAGCACCATGCCAATATCTATTATAATGGTGATGTAGGCAAACTGGGCATTGACTTCAACATGGATTATATGTGGAGAAAGAAGCATGAAAATTCCGATCAGTCTGAGACGAATATGAATCAGCAGAAGAATTTGGTGGCATCCACAAGCATTGGACACTCACGGATGTTTGCGGAAAAGTTGGTGTTGAGCTATCCTTTGTGGAAAGGACAAATCGAAGTGGGAAATGAATATACAGCTCTCAGGTGCTGAATGATTTCAATATCAATATGGCAACCATTGGCAACAGCAATACCAAGAGTGACGAGAAGAACATGGCTGGTTTCTTCTCCATCGGTCAACAGTTTGGGAAAATCGCAGTAGAGGCAGGTCTTCGCTATGAGCATGTTCGTTTTAAATATACAGAGGATGGACAACTCAAGGAAGATAAGAGCAAGACTTACAACAACGTGTTCCCTTCACTCGCCATTTCTACAGAGATAGGTAAGACACAATGGGCATTGAGCTACAACAGCAAGATGCAGCGTCCATCATACGATGACCTTGATGGAACACTCAACTATGTCAATCGCTTGACCTTGCAAAGTGGTAATCCTTATCTTTCTCCTGTCAAGATTCATTCCGTGGAGTTGATGGGTGCTTGGAAGCAATTCTTTGCAAAGGTATCATACGAGTACAAGAAGAATGCCATCATCAACGAATCGAAACCATACGGCGAGGATGGAGAAATGAAGTTGCTCACGATGGAGAATACGCCAAAGATACAAGAGTTGCAGGCTTTCCTTGGCGCACAATTCCAAATCGGATTTTGGCAACCAAAGGTAAATGCCGGCATCATCAAACAGTGGTTCTCTGGGGAATATCTGGGTGAACGCAAGTCCTTCTATAATCCATTAGCTGTAGTACAGTTTCAGAATGCCATCCATTTACCAGGCGACATCTGGATGAACATAGACATAGAATGGAACAGCCGTGGTAACAAGGAAAATATGAAACTCAGTTCTTCCTCATACCTCAATGCCAAACTTTACAAGGCTTTTTGCAGAAATCGTTTCTCGGTTACGCTCGAAGGTAACGACATCTTCAACAAGAGCAATCGTGACGTACAATTCTACAACAAGGATGTTACGCTTTGGCAAAGCATCACAAACGACAGCCGTTCCTTGCTCTTGACATTGCAGTATAACTTCAATGCATCAAGAAGCAGATACAAGGGACAAGGTGCTGGTAAAGAGGAGTTGAATCGCTTCTAAAAATAAAAAGAGGTATCCGAAAATCTTAAAAAGAGTAGGAATATGATTTAATTTTTATACATTATGGAAACAAACAACGATTTGTTGAAGCTCTCAGAAAAAATGGGGCTTCGCGGATTAGAGGACGAGTGCATTGTCCTTGAGGATGAACGTGCTGATGACATTTATGGCGGCAAGTTTGTCTGCTTTGGCAATTACAACAACTGTTCATTTGGCAATTGTGACTAAAATGGTACATTAGTATGTTTTGAGAGTTGGCCTTTTGTGCCTTGTTTGACATAAAAAGTCAACTCTCGTTTTTTTACAAACGAATAGAAATGAATTACATATTATCAAAATACACTTTTGCAGTTTCTAAACGCACTTCTAGTGGTCAGGAAATTTGTTTGCTGTTTTCTGGACGAACAGGCAAAAATATTTTAGTCTCTAAAAAAGTTTTTTCTATAGTTGAGAATGGAAAATTTACCACTCTTCAGCCAAAAGTATTGGAAATTTTAATATCAGAGAAAGTTCTTGTTCCAAGTACAGAAGATGAATTGGATGAAATCAACAAGGAAAATAAAGTGCAATTATCAAAAAAATCCACTGATCGATTGTATGTGTCAATCCAGCCAACAGCCGCTTGTCAACTTGCCTGCGACTATTGCGGACAAGCTCATTCTCGCAAGTTTATAACGGATAGCTTGATAGAACAAATAGTTTGTCGCATCAAGCAAAAAATATCCCTAAAAGATACAAAGTCGTTAGAGATAGGATGGTTTGGTGGTGAGCCATTGATGGCTTTTTCCAAGATGAAAAAGTTAAATGAACAATTGAAAGATATTGCAATTAGTCGTAACCTAAAATATACAGGACATATAACAACTAATGGTTACGCATTGTCTCCTTCTATATACAAAATGCTGAAGGAAGATTTCAATGTGTATCGTATAGAAATTACTCTTGATGGTAGCAAGGAATTTCATGACAAAAGAAGAGTAACGACAAGCGGAATTGGTTCTTTCGATATCATCTTCAACAATTTAAAGGCAATCACTCAATCCCCTTTCTATGATAAAAATACATGTGTGATTAGTATTAGATGCAATGTAGATGAAAGAAATATTGAAGGGGTTATGCCTTTGTTGGAAATGCTATATAAGCATAATATGCAGGATAAGATTATTTTCTATACAACCCCTGTTGTCTCATGGTCTAACAATGGAGCAGGTAGTATGCTAGGACATAAATTGTTAGGAAAGTTGTCTTCAAAGCATATAGAATATATGATAAATCATAATTTCAAGGTTACAATTCTTCCGAAAAGAGTTGCTCCTTACCAATGTATAGGAACAGACAATGATGCAGAAATGTATGATGCTGATGGAAATATTCTGGATTGTTCAGAAACCTCTTATTCCGAGTATTATAAGTCCAAAGGTTTTGTTTTGGGAAATGTAGAACAAAAAATAATAGTTCCGAATAAGCGTAGTTGTTTGCATGATGTTCCTCAAATGTTACTTGAAAAACGAGTATACCCTTGCAACAACTGTAAGTTTTACCCTCTTTGCGGAGGTCTATGTCCACTTGGCTTATTGGAAAAAGAACCACGATGTCCTTCTTTCATATACAATATTGAAGATAGGATATATTTGGATTATCTATCAAAAATAAAGAAATAAAAAGATGAATATTATTCAATCATTTTTCAACAAACGTATAACACCCCAAAATTTAAATTATAGAGGGGGCTACTTATCTTCATTTGTATTTTGGTTATCAATTGCATATAGTTGTTTACTTCTCAAGCGTAATAACCCTACATTACGCTTGTTGTTTTATGGTAATGAAACAATTGTTCACATCTTGAAGGATTTGTTTAAGTTGCCATATGACAAATATTATATTTGTGATTACAACGGTGATTACAATGAATGGTTTTATTGTTGGCCCAAGATTTTAACTTATCAAAGACAAAAAGAGCCATTTATACATATAGATTCCGATATTTTTATGTGGACTCCAATACCTGAAGCTTTATTGAAAGCTCCATTGGTGGCTCAACATAAAGAAAGAGACTCTAACTTTTATAGAGAAGTATTCAATGAAATAAAAAAGGATAATATCCAACTGCCACAGTACATAATGCAACATTGTATTGGGGACAAATATATTTCCTCATTTAATGCAGGGATTATTGGTGGAAATGACCTATTGTTCTTGCAGCGATATATTAATAATATAATAAATTTTGTTTCAAAGAATAAAGGTAATTTAGACAAAGCTTCTCGCAAATTTTTATACAATGTAGTTTTTGAACAGTGGTTATATTATGGAATGACCACTTTTGAGCATAAAGAGGTGTGTACATACTATAAAAAAGTAATTACAGATTTTGACATGCAAGATGCTACTGTTCCGACACAAACTGTTTCTGGCACACCTTTGAAATATATGCATGTTATGGAATACAAAGATAATATTCGTTGCAATAGGTTTATTGTTTATAATATGTTAAATGATTTCCCTAAGGAATACAAGCAAATTCTTACAGCTTGTGCCGAGATAGGAATAGATTGCCCAATATTTAGTAGTGACTTGGTATCAAAGAAATCTTTAAGATTGGAAAAACTTAAAAGTTTAACAAACTTGACAAAGTTGGAATCTGAGGAATTAAATGCATACGAAACTTTAAAGGAAAACTACAAAAATAGTTTTCTAAAAAACAGAAAAGAGCTTATCAAGATACAGCAGCACCAAATACAAATGGTAAAAATGCTTCAAAATTCGTTAATATCTGATGAGCATAAAATAGAAATGGAATTGTCTCATACTTTAAAATTTATTGAATGCAAAGAATCCCTGCTTGATTTGCTTGTATTTAAGTCTAAGCATCATAAAGCATCCAAGTGCATTCTATGGGTTTACAACCCTATATTGAACAAAGTAGATGAGTTTGTTTGGTCTTATAAGAAAGTGCAATTTCTTAAAGAACTTCTTAGAGAAGAAAATGCAAACTTACTTCTGCTTCAAGCATATGGTAAAGCATTAGAAATAGATTCTGATTTAAACACTTTTATAAGACAATGCGTTTTTGACGGAATTATAAATATTGAAAAAAATGAAAATAGTCCAGACATATTATAGTTATGCTGATAACAAAAATCCGATTTATGATACTGCAGGTTTTCTTACTGCTGACATGAATTGGAAAAGCATGGCTGTCAGCTGCCTTCTTCTCAAAAAACATTACGGAAGCGTCACCTTATATTGCAACGGTAGTGTAAAAGAGATTGTAAGCGAATTGAAAATTCCTTATGATGAGATTGTTGTGATTCCAGATTTTATGCAAGAGTACAAAGGTTGTAACCTTTGGGCTTTGCCTAAGATATATACATATTCTCAACAAAAAACTCCCTTTTTGCATGTTGATTGCGATTGGTTTATGTTCGATAGACTCTCAACACAAATAGAGAAGTCTGATGTCATAGGACAAAATATAGAGTACGACGACCAATATTATAACAAAAGAACATTTGAAAAAATGTTGAGCTATGGTTGTGAATTTCCTTTATGGATAAAAGACATTGCAGAGTCTAGTTCTATTCTTAGAGTTATAAACGCAGGAGTTTTAGGAGGACAAGACATTTCTTTCATCCAAGAGTATGTTGAGCTTATAAAGAAATTTATACATGCCAATGTTGATACATTGCGAAAAATCAATGACGGATTTGTCAATTCTATCTATGAGCAGTTGTTCTTGTACATTCTTTCCCAAAACATAGGAAAGAAATAGGTCTCTGCACTGTTGGTGACAAACTTAGTACAAAATTCGATTGGCTTCCTATGGATTTTTCATGTTCTCCAAAGACAGGTTACATGCATATGCTTGCAGGAATTAAACGACAGTTCAAATCATATGTGTTTGTTTCGCAATATTTGCATTACATAAATCCGACAGTAAGTAATCATATTACAAAATACTGTTATGAACACAATATCTCACCATTGATAAATTTTCCAGAGCTTGGAATTTTCTTAGAGAAGAGTAAGTCTATGCAACAATTATCAAAGGAAAATAACAATGAGTCTAAAGTACATGAAATATCAACCGCTTATGATGAGATTAATATAAAATTATCAAAGGATATACTTGAAATATTTCAGGAACAAAGTAAATGCAGAGACTTATTATGGAGTAATATTTCTCTTTTGGAGAAAAAGGTAATGATTAATCCAAAGTGTAAAATCATAAGTATTTCACATGCATGTCTATGGACTAAAACGCATCGAAAAGAACTCCAAACAAAACTTAGAGAAACGTCATAAATAGCTCATTTTCAATACATATTCATTAACATAACGCTCCAACCGCCTATTGCGAGTTTCATCCGTTTATAGTAATTTTGTACCACGGTTGTACCATGGGCAGAGGGACACACGGTTCTTAATGAGGGTTCTTATTTCCTCTTATTTCCCCTTGTTTCCTCTTAAAAGTTTCCGTCAAGGACCATCCCCCATGAGTCACTGCAAA
>ENA-OQCM01000006-OQCM01000006.1-human-gut-metagenome-genome-assembly--contig:-NODE-6-length-16128-cov-1.299419_pt1 | contig 16128 bp, 20 predicted proteins | sample MGYA00242503_ERZ504588 | MGnify/ENA primary metagenome ERZ504588 (study PRJEB26092, sample SAMD00036333) | human gut metagenome | host: Homo sapiens | study: EMG produced TPA metagenomics assembly of the... | reverse complement strand
TTCCAATCAATACTGGAAAAGTAATTATGAATTAGTGAAAGAAATGATGTCACAATCCGAAGTCTATGTGTATGAAGATGATAAAATGATTCAAGGATTTGTAGGACTAAATGCTGAATATATCGAAGGTATTTTTGTCTCCGATGAAATGCAGTCATGTGGCATAGGTAAGCTTTTATTAGATTATGTTAAGGATAAAAAAGTTAGCTTACGATTAAATGTATACCAGAAGAATGCCAGAGCAATTTCTTTTTACCAAAGAGAAGGGTTCATTATTCAATGTGAAGATTTGGATGAAGATACTGGTGAAAAAGAGTACACTATGCTATGGAAACAAAAATAGAAATCGGAAGTTGTGGGAATAAAAAAATATGGAATTAAGACTATTGCGCTATTTTCTGACGGTGGCAAAAGAACAGAGCTTTACAAAAGCAGCAGAACAATTGCATATTACCCAGCCAACGCTATCCAGACAAATGGCGGCATTTGAAGAGGATCTGGGAATAACATTATTTATTCGAAACGGGAAGAAAATATCGCTCACTGATGAAGGAATTTTATTAAAAAGGCGTGCCTGGAGATCCTTAATCTTGAGGAAAGGACGCTTGAGGAATTGAAAGGAAAAGAAGAGGTTGTAGAGGGCACGATAACCATTGGATGCGGTGAATTTGCAGCGGTGGAGACATTGGCGGAGATATGTAAAACATATAAAGAAAAATACCCGCTGGTTCAGATTGTATTGCATACTGCAACAGCAGATGCAGTGTATGAGATGATGAACAAAGGACTTGTAGATATTGCATTATTCATGGAGCCGGTGGACACCGAAGGGCTGGATTATATCCGGATCACAGATTGCGATCACTGGTGTGTCGGAATGCGGCCGGATGATCCACTGGCAGAAAAAGAGTTTATAAGAAAAGAAGATCTTATTGGAAAACCATTGATCCTGCCGGAAAGAGTAAATGTTCAAAGTGAACTTGCCAATTGGTTTGGAAAAGACTTTTCGAAACTGCAGATTGCTTTTACAAGTAATCTTGGAACGAATGCCGGAGTTATGGCAGCAAATGGACTGGGCTATCCGGTATCCATCGAAGGTGCTGCAAAGTATTGGCGGGAGGATATTCTTGTACAGCGAAGAATTTCTCCTGAAATCAAGACTAGTACGGTGATTGCCTGGCGACGGAATATCCCATATTCTTTGGCAGTCCGTAAAATGATCGAGGAGATTAATGCTTTTCAGGCATAAAACAAAATTCAATATAAGTATTAGACATAATGAAGCGATAGAGCTTAAAATAGATGTGTAAGATGAATGTAAATCTTATACATCTTATTTTTTGTGAAAAAATACGTATAGAAAGGGGCTTTTTATTATGAGTAAAAAATTAGTGGCATTTTTCAGTGCAAGCGGAACAACAAAAAAAGTAGCACAGATGATCGCAGAGGAAGCAAAAGCGGATTTATTTGAGATTGAGCCAAAAGTTCCATATACAAAGGCTGATCTTGACTGGATGAATAAAAAATCCCGCAGCAGTGTGGAAATGAGTGATAAGAAATACAGGCCGGAGATTATGAAGAAAAAGATGGATATGAGTTCTTATGATGAGATCCTTCTGGGATTCCCAATCTGGTGGTATGTAGCTCCGACAATTGTCAATACATTTTTGGAAGCCTATGATTTCAGTGGCAAAAAGATTGTGCTCTTTGCAACATCCGGTGGAAGTGGATTCGGTAATACTGTAAAGGAATTACAGCCATCTGCACCGGATGCGGTTATCACAGAAGGCAACCTGTTAAACCGTGGAACAAAACAGGAAATCAGTGAGTGGGTAAAATCTTTATAAATAACAGTGCTATGGAGGTATACAGAAAATGGGAAAAATAGTACAGACAGCAGGAAGAAATACACTTGGTGAATTCGCACCGGAATTTGCACATTTTAACGATGATGTACTTTTCGGCGAAAACTGGAATAACCAGGACATCGACGTAAAAACAAGAAGTATCATCACAGTGGTTGCTCTGATGGCTTCCGGAATTACAGATTCTTCTTTAAAATATCATCTTCAAAATGCAAAAAATCATGGTGTAACACAAAAAAGAGATTGCCGCAGTAATCACACATGTCGCATTTTATGCAGGATGGCCAAAAGCATGGGCTGTTTTCAATCTTGCAAAGGAAGTGTGGGAGGCAGGTGAAGGAGATTTACCATACGAAGAGGAAGCAATGCGGGCGCATGCAAAAGAGATGGTTATTTCCAATTGGTGCACCAATGATGGCTTTGCACAGTATTTTTCTGGCAGAAGTTTTCTTGCACCGATTTCCACTTCTCAGGTTGGCATTTTCAACGTGACATTTGAACCCGGATGCAGGAATAATTGGCATATTCATCATGCAAAAAGCGGTGGCGGGCAGATCTTAGTATGTGTAGCCGGCCGAGGGTTTTATCAGGAAGAAGGCAGGGATGCGGTAGAAATGAAACCGGGTGACTGTATTAACATTCCGGTAGATGTAAAGCACTGGCATGGGGCCGCTCCGGATGAATGGTTTTCCCATCTGGCAATTGAGGTGCCGGGAGTGGATTGTTCCAATGAGTGGTGTGAGGCGGTATCGGAGAAAGAGTACGCTGGATTAAGATAAGGAGAGCACTATGGAATACGGTAAACTCGGAAATACAGATATAGAAGTGTCAAAATTATGTGTGGGCTGCATGAGTTTTGGGAAAGCTGGAACCATGCATGACTGGACGTTGGATGAAGCTGAAAGTGAGAATGTTATCAAGCATGCACTTGATTTGGGATATAATTTTTTTGATACAGCAAATGGATATTCAGCAGGAACAAGTGAGGAATATTTAGGTAAAGCATTGAAGAAAAATGTAGCGAGAAATCAGGTTGTGATTGCATCCAAGGTATATTTTAATGAAGGTCGTTTATCAAGACAGGCAATCATGAGGGAAATAGATGGAACTCTGTCACGTCTTGGAACCGACTATCTTGATTTATATATCATCCATAGATTTGACTATGATACACCAATTGAAGAAACTATGGAGGCACTGCACGATCTGGTAAAAGCAGGAAAGGTCAGGGCACTTGGTGCATCTGCCATGTATGGATATCAGTTTTATAATATGCAGTTAGCCGCAAGAGACAATGGATGGACACCATTTTCTGCGATGGAGAATCATTATAATTTGCTTTACAGAGAGGATGAGAGAGAATTGCTACCAATTTGTAAGCAAATGAAAGTTTCGTTAATGCCGTATAGCCCTCTTGCAGCCGGACATCTGGCAAGACCACAGTGGAAATCAGAGTCTCTTCGTGGAACCACGGATAGGGTTGCCATGGGAAAATATGATAAGACTGAAGCGGAAGACATGCAGATAGTTAAACGTGTAGCGGAGCTTGCCGAAAAGTATAACTGCAAAATGTCCCAGATAGCCATTGCATGGCAGTGGGCAAAGGGAATTCTATCGCCTATTATTGGGGCAACCAAAACGCAGTATCTGGATGATTCAGCCGGAGCATTTGACATTAAATTAACTGCCGAAGACCTTGCATATCTTGAAGAGCCATATGTTCCACATGAGATAGTTGGTGCAATTGATAAAAATCCGGCACAAGGTGTTATTTTGCTTGATGAAAAGAAATAATAAAGAACTAGGTGTAGCCATATGAAGAAATATTTATCAGTTATTCTGGAAATTATCCTCACAGCCTGTCTGGTTGCATGTGGTAGTTCTAAACAAGGATTCCGTGAACGATGATAAACAAGAGGTAAGACTGGGAAAAATGAATATGCCAGAGCGTGAGGTTGTAGAATTGCTGAGTAACGGAGACGTAGAATTAAAAATTTCGAAAGAATGAAATTACTGTTTTTCTATACGAAGAGCTCGACAGATTTTAGATAATTGCGATCTGTGAAGGATTTGCAATTTTAGGAATGATATTTTTGATTATCAGTTGATAGTCAACTTCCAGTTTGTTGAATTAAAAATGAAATAAAGTTTCAGTAATCATAGAGTGTATGGATTCAATTCCATATGCTCTTTTTCTTTTACTTAATTTCAAGAAAATGCAGAAATCTAATGTTACGAGTTTCTTACGAGTGGCATTTAAAAAAACTCGCAAGAAAACTCGTAAGAAAAAAAGTAAAAAAAATTTGCTTTTGACCACTGTAAAACAGGCTCTGAGCGTTTCGTTATATGAAGGGATAAATTTTTCTTTCATAATTCAAAGAAAAAGAGGACAAAGAAATGTCAGAGAACTGGATGACGAAACAGGAATTGGTCTGATTGAGAAACGCAGACAGGGATTTGGAAAGGTGAACGTTATCTACGTGAAAACCTTTATGCCTGAGAAAACAGATGAGAAAAGATTTGATAGCGATAATCGCTCTGAGGATTATCAGGCTTATGAAAACCTTGTCAAAGAGACCATTGATTATGAATCACTGGAAGTAACCCATCATGACGATATGCGACAGGTAGATGAAATCGTGAACCTGATCGTAGAGACTGTGATGTGTAAAAATGACAAGATCTTGATTGCCAGCAACTGGTATCCGGCATCACTGGTGAAGAAAAAATTTCTGATGCTGACCTATTCACATATCGAGTATGTCTTACACTGTATGAGTGGTAACACCACAAAGGTGAAGAACATCAAGAAATATTTATTAGCAGCCCTGTTTAATGCACCGTCAACGATGAACGGGTATTATCAGACAGAGGTGAACCATGATATGCCAGGACTGGTAAGATAGGAGGTGCACATGTTTATTTTAAAACTTGCTGGAAAGATATTATTACTGCCGGTATGGCTGATCCTTTTTGTGATCGGCCTGGTAGTGAAGATGACAGTACAGACTTATGCGGTTGTAAGGGGAATCCTTGGTTTTATATTCACTTTGTTGATTATAGCAACTGCATACTGTTACCATGACTGGGTACAGGTTGTATTCCTGTTTGCGCTGAGTGTTATTCTGTATCTGATCCTGTTTGCAGGAGTGTTCGTAGATACTGTACTGGACATGACAAGAGAACGTATTATTGATTTTATTATATCGTGAGGAGGATATGAAAATGAGCGAAAACAATGATTATATTCAGTTACCACCACTTAAAAAGACACACCGTCCGATGTGGTAGCATTTATGTGGGAGTACATGAAAGTACCGGAGAATTCAAGAGAAAAAGTTAAGAATCTGCTTAAAGATGCAAATGAAAATGGCGTAAAATTAAGTCATCAGGCACCAACACTGTATGATGTTGTCCCAAAAGAAGAAATTGCTGAATTTGAAGAGCTTATGCGCAAAACCATAGCTGACATTGTATCAGAAGCCAGTAGCGTTGCCTGTTGGGTGTATGTGCAGAAATATGTGAAGCACAAAACCCTAAACGAAATGCTGCAAGAATTGCCAGACGTAGGTCAATTCATCCTAGCTATGGATACCTGGTTTGAAAAACTGATGGAGAAATAATCTAGGAAAATAGTTTAAAGTTTACATGTTATGATCATGTATGAAGTTGGAACAAAATAAAAGAATTGTGCTATACTATTGTTCAAGAAAAAAACTCATTGACATATTTCAATCTATTTAGGAGGATAAACGATCATGTGTACAGCAGCAACTTATAAAACAAAAGATTTTTACTTTGGACGAACCCTCGATTATGAATTCTCTTATGGTGATCAGATAGTAATTACACCACGTAATTATGCGTTTAATTTTCGCCATGTTGGCGATATGAAAAATCATTATGCAATTATTGGAATGGCTCATGTTGCAGAGGATTATCCTTTGTATTATGATGCTATGAATGAAAAAGGAGTGGCAATGGCAGGACTGAATTTTGTCGGAAATGCTGTTTATGCCGCGATTAAGCCAGATGTGGAAAATATTGCACAGTTTGAATTTATTCCGTGGATTTTAAGTCAGTGTTCTTCTTTAGTTGAAGTTCGCGAGCTTCTTGAACGAATTAATATTGTTAATACTCCTTTCAGCGAGCAATTGCCATTAGCACAATTACACTGGATCATTTCTGATGAGAATGAGTCAATTACGGTAGAATCTATGTCAGATGGTTTGCATATTTATGATAATCCAGTAGGAGTGCTTACGAATAATCCGCCATTTCCACAGCAGATGTTTCAACTAAATAATTATATGCATTTATCTCCTAAACAGCCCAGAAATACTTTCTGCGAAAATTTGGCTCTTGATGCATATAGTAGAGGTATGGGAGGAGTAGGTCTTCCGGGAGATCTCTCATCTGCCTCACGCTTTGTACGTGTAGCTTTTACAAAGGTAAATGCAATTTCAGGTGAATCAGAGGAAGAAAGCGTTAGCCAATTCTTCCACATTCTCGGATCTGTGGATCAGCAACGAGGATGTTGCGAAGTAGCGGATGGAAAATATGAAATCACATTGTATACGTCGTGTTGTAATGTTACAAAAGGTATTTATTATTACAATACTTATGAAAACCATCAGATCAGTGCAGTAGATATGCATGTAGAAAATCTGGATAGTGATAAAATGATTTGTTATCCAGTAATTCAAGGAGAACGAATCAACTATCAAAATAAATAATGTTTTGAAATCAGGGATGAGGTAGAAAGGAAAGTTCCATGACAAAAGATGAAGTAAAAAAACTCAGGATGAACAGTCCGGAATCACTACAGTTTTAAATAATGCTACAAAATTTTATAATTTAATGATGATGTATCGTTGTGCTATTCGGGAGATACAAACTAAACTTGAGGTTTTGGATGATGAATTTTCAGTTGAGAACAATCGAAATCCTATTTCTTTTATAAAAACAAGAATTAAGCAGCCCAATAGTATTTACGATAAATTGCAGAAGATGGGATATGAATTTACAACAGAAAATATACAGACATATCTCAATGATGTAGCAGGCGTTCGAATAGTTTGTGCGTTTATTGACGATATTTATATGATATCAGATTTGATTACCCAACAGGATGATATTAAAGTTATTGAAATAAAAGATTATATAAAAAATCCAAAATCGAATGGTTATCGAAGCTATCATATGATTGTCGAAATACCAGTATTTTTTGCTAAGGGTAAAACACCTATGCGTGTAGAATTACAGATTCGAACCAATGGTATGGATTTCTGGGCAACATTGGAACATCAACTTCGCTATAAAAAAGGAATTGAAGAAATGCCTGGCTATGATGAGATAAGTGAAGAATTACTTCATTCTGCAAGAGCTATCATTGAAGCAGATAATGAAATGCAGAGAATAAAAGACAAAATTGGTATGTTCCACGAAATTTAGGGAGAAAACTGAGCAAGTAGGAAGGTGGAATATATATGAAACAAGATACTTTAGAGGGCAAAGCAAAAACAAAAAATGGGGTAAAACGGCTGTGTTTTTCCATAATCTGCATTCTTCTGGAAGTGATTTTTATTATTACTATCGTAACACGCTTGAATGAATATGCAGAAATCATAAATTTATTTACAAGGATTTTGAGTGGGATCTTGGTTTTGGGATTGTACGCATCAAATAAGACATCCTCTATGAAAATGCCTTGGGTCATCTTAATTCTAATTTTCCCAATTATGGGTGTAGGCCTGTATTTGTTGATTGGTTTGAATGGTGGCACACATAAAATGCGTGAGCGATATGCAGAAATTGATAGCAAATTGTTACCAATGCTTCCGGACAGTCAGGAGTGTTTGAGCAGAATAAAAGAAACAATTCCGAAAGCAGGAAATATAGCAAGTTACATACAAAGAAATTCGCAGTATCCAATCTATCAGAATACGGATATTGTGTATTTTGATGAAGCAGTGAAAGGATTAGAGGCACAGCTTAAGGATTTGGAGAAAGCACAGAAGTTTATCTTTATGGAATATCATGCGATAGAAGACGCTGAAGCATGGCATAAGATTCAAGATGTTCTGGAAGAGCGAGTAAAAGCAGGTGTGGAAGTTAGAGTATTCTACGATGATATGGGTTCTATAGGCTTTATTAACACAGATTTTGTGAAAAAGATGGAGCAATAGGAATTCATTGCCGTGTATTCAATCCGTTTATGCCAGGTTTAAATCTGTTTTTGAACAATCGTGATCATAGAAAAATAACAGTTATTGATGGAAAAGTCGGATTTACAGGTGGATATAATCTAGCAAACGAATATTTTAATTACACACACCCGTATGGACAGTGGAAAGATACAGGTATTCGTTTAGAAGGAGATGCTGTTCAGTCGCTTACGGTGACATTTTTGGAAATGTGGAATGCAGTAAGTGATAAGGATGCTAATGATTCTGATTTTAGTAAATACCTTTTCCACTATGATTATGCGGCACAGCAAACTGGGTTTGTTCAACCTTATGCAGACAGCCCTATGGATAATGAGCAAGTAGGAGAAGAAGTTTATATCAGTATGATAAATAAAGCTGAAAAATATTGTTGGTTTATGACTCCATATCTAATCATAACAGATGAAATGACGCATGCGTTATGTCTGGCTGCTAAGCGAGGGGTAGACGTAAGAATTATCACACCTGGTATCCCTGATAAAAAATTCATTTATAATATAACTCGTTCTTTTTATCATGGATTAGTTAAACATGGTGTTCGTGTTTATGAGTGGACTCCTGGTTTCTGTCATGCAAAAATGAGTGTGGCAGATGACTGTATGGCAACTTGTGGAACAATTAATCTGGATTATCGAAGTTTATATCACCATTTTGAAAACGGCTGTTTTATGGCAGATTGTCAGGCAGTTGTGGAAATAAAAAATGATCTGATAAGAACGATGGGAGAATGTCGTGATGTGACAGACCAATATCAAACCGGACGAAGTGCATATTTGCGACTGGGACAATTATTTATGAGATTATTTGCTGGATTGCTATAAGAATCTGATGAAACGACCTTTCAAAAAACAGTTGATTTAGAAGTTAACTGTTTTTGAAAGGCCGTTTTTGCTATATCTAACAGTCTGTTGTACAAAGAAGATTTTGCATGGATGAAAAAACAAACCTTGTTGAGGTTAAATTGAGATTGACTTTGTATTGTATAAGTATGAAATAAAAAGGAATCAGGTGATGTACAATGAAAAAGCATAAAATATGTAAAATCCTTCTTGTTATACTGGCAATTTTTTTATGTGTGGCTTTTTATGAATTGCTCGGAATCTGCGTTGCATATAAAAAAGCAGCCGGAAGTGTCCAATACAACCAAAAAAGAAACAAAAAATGGGTCATGGAACGAATGCAGTGAAAATACAGAACGGGCAGTAATCATAGAAAAGAATCCAGAAGCACTTTTACAAAGAGTGCGTTTGATCAAGAATGCAAAAAAGGAAATTATTCTTTCTACTTTTGCATTTCAATCCGATGAAAGTGGAAAATTGATTTTAGGAGCACTGCATGATGCGGCAGACAGAGGTGTACATATTCGTCTGTTAGTAGATGGAATGGAGAGCTGGATTGATATGGAAGGAAATCCGTATTTCTATGGATTATCTTCCCATGAGAATGTTGAAATTAAACTGTATAATAAGGCCAATCCGTTGAAACCATGGAAGATGATGGGTAGAATGCATGATAAATATTTGATTGCAGATGGAAAGAGATATATTCTTGGGGGAAGAAATACATACAATTATTTCCTGGGTGATTTTCCGGGACATAAGAACTATGACAGAGACGTGTTAGTGGTTTGCGATGAACCTGAGAAAGAAAATTCAGTTAACCAGTTGTTAGAGTATTTTGAAACGATATGGGAACAAGAAGACAGTGGTTATTTTCATGACAATAAAAAACTGGCAAATAGAAAATCTGTAAAGAACGCAGTTTTAGAGCTGCAGAACGGCTATCAGAAATATTTTGAAGAGAATAAGGAAAGAATCTGCGATACCGATTACACGGACGAAACTTTTGAGACAGAAAAGATTGCATTAGTGTCAAATCCTATTCACACAGGTTCCAAAGAACCAGTAGTGTGGTATCAGTTGGGAGAATTGATGAAAAATGCAAAAAATCGTGTGAAGATCCACACGCCATATATTATCTGTAATGATATGATGTATAATACATGGGAGGAGATTGCAGAGAACGTTTCAGATTTTTCTATCATGACAAATTCAGTTGCGAATAATGGGAATCCATTTGGGGCTGCCGATTATGCGAAAAACAGAAATAGAATCTTAAGTACAGGAATTAATATCTGGGAATATGAAGGCGGTTATTCATACCACGGAAAAAGTATTCTGATTGACGATGATCTGTCTGTAATCGGTTCCTTTAATATGGACATGAGAAGTGCATATCTGGATACGGAACTGATGCTTGTAATTCGCAGTAAAGATATTAATAAACAGTTGGAAGAGGGCATGATGGAATATGAAAAAGTGTCCCGCCAGATATTAGAAGGCGGAACTTATAATGATCCATATCATGTAGAGCCAATCGAATTAACAAAGAAACGTCAGAGAAAAATATTTTTGGTACAGCATCTGCTTGGATGGGCAAGGTATCTGTTTTAATAAGGAGGAAGGAAAACGTGTTTCAAATATTGATTGTAGAAGATGATAAAGAATTAAGCCAGCTATTCCAAAAAGTGCTTGAGAAGAATGGATATCAAGTCAAAAGTGCATCGGATGGAGCACAGGCATTAGAAGTATTGGATAAGGAATATATTGATCTGATCATTTCTGATATTATGATGCCGGTTATGGATGGCTATGAACTGGTGTCAGAACTTCGTTCAGCAGGATATCAGATACCAGTGCTTATGATCACTGCGAAAGGTTCCTTTGATGATATGCGCCAGGGATTTCTTTCGGGAAGTGACGATTATATGGTAAAACCGGTAAATGTGAATGAAATGGTTTTAAGAGTCGGAGCACTGCTTCGCCGTGCACAGATACTGAATGAACACAAAATTGTGATCGGTTCAACAGAGTTTGATTATGATGCAATGACGGTTACAACTGATAAGGAAAGTCTTGTTTTGCCTAAAAAAGAATTCCTGCTTTTATATAAGCTTGCAGCTTCGCCAGGCAGAACATTTACAAAACAACAGTTGATGGATGAAGTATGGGGATACGAGACGGAGGCAGACCCACATACGATAGAGGTACATATAGGAAGAATCAGAGAGCGTTTTAAAGATAACCCTGATTTTGAAATCGTAACAATGCGTGGAATTGGATACAAGGTGGTGAAAAAATAATGGAACAAAAGAAAGAAAAAGGATTGCGGATCCGATCCTGTCTGACTGGTGCAATCTGGCTGGCACTTGTATTTTCAACAGTCATATCTGCTTTATTATTTGCTTTTTTGAATCATTTTTTTAATCTGCCGGGCAGCATACCTGTGCTTGGCTGGCTTTTGATTTTCAATACATTGATTGCAGGGCTGATCACTTCCTTTATTAATGCAAAGTTACTGGAACCAATTACCAGACTTAGTAAAGCAATGAAGGAAGTTTCTCAGGGAGATTTTGAACAGCATTTGGAAACGAACAGCCGTATAGCAGAAGTTGGAGAATCTTATCAAAGTTTTAACGTTATGACAAAAGAACTTCGTGCAACAGAGGTGCTGCAGATGGATTTTGTATCTAATGTTTCTCATGAGTTTAAGACCCCGATTAATGCCATTGAAGGATATACAATGCTGCTTCAGGGAGAAGAACTATCTCCGGATCAAGAGGAATATGTAGAAAAAATCTTATTTAACACCCAAAGACTTTCCGGATTGGTTGGTAATATTTTGCTGTTATCCAAGTTAGAGAATCAGAATATACCAATGAAAAAAACAGAATATCGTCTGGATGAACAGATTCGCCAGGCATTTCTTTCATTGGAAACAAAATGGACAGAAAAAGAAATTGGTTTTCAGGTAGAATTGGAGGAAGTTAAATATACTGGGAATGAAGGACTTTTTATGCATATCTGGATAAATCTTTTGGATAATGCGATTAAGTTCAGCCCTTCAAAGGGGACAATTACGATGTTTCTGAAACAAGAACAGGATTCTGTTAAGTTCATTCTGGAAGATGAAGGACCAGGAATAGAGGATGATGTAAAATCCAGAATATTTGACAAGTTCTATCAGGTAGATGGATCTCATAAAGCAGAAGGAAATGGCCTAGGTCTTGCACTTGTAAAACGGATTGTAGATAGTGCCGGAGGAACAATCAAAGCAGAAAACCGTGAATATGGTGGATGCAGATTTGTTATAGAGCTGCCAAAGCAGAAAGATGAGATTATATAGTTTTAGATAAATTAGAAGATGGGAGGATTTATATGACATTTTATCAGGAGTTGCAGTTAAATCAGGCAGGTTCTAAAAACCTGTTGAAAAAGAGTGAAACACTAAAAGAAAAATTATATCATATGTGGGTATATCTGGTGAAGATAGCTGTTACATTGGCATTTTGTTTTTCCTTTGTTAGTATTTTCAGCATCCTATTTGGAAATGAGAACAGCATTGTAGGTGTAGTAGTCTTATTATGTCTCATGGTGTTTAGAAATGCGGATCTGGGGATCCACACCGGACAATCTACGATGCTTTTGGCTTTGTTCTTTGTAATTATGACTGTATGTCCGCATTTAGCAAATCAGTTTTCACCGGTATTGGGAATGCTGTTAAATATTGCGGCACTGGCTGTGTTAATTCTGTTCGGATGCCATAATCCATTCATGTTTAATCAATCTACATTGGTTCTTGGGTATCTGCTGCTATATGGTTATGATGTTACGGGAAAAAGCTATCAGATGCGATTAGTCGGAATGGCTTTAGGTGCAGCACTTACCTGCTTCGTATTTTATCGAAATCATAAAAACAGAACTTATAAAAGAAATCTGAAAGATCTGATACAAGAATTTGATATCACTTCTTCCAGAACAAAATGGCAGATATGTCAGATTTTATGCGTACCGATTGTCCTTTGCATTGCAGAACTTTGTAATATGCCACGTGCAATGTGGCTGGTATTGCGGCCATGTCCGCGATTTTGCCGTTTATGGAAGATATGCACTACAGAGTCCGTAAAAGGATTGTCGGAAATATTGCAGGTGTTATATGTTTTACAGTATTATATTTTCTGCTTCCTTCGTCAATCTATGCATATATAGGAATTCTTGGTGGAATCGGTGTAGGATTTTCAGCACAATATGGCTGGCAGGCAGTATTTAACACATTTGGTGCTTTAGCCATTGCTGCAGAGACTTATGGACTACAAGGAGCGGTTAGTCTTAGAGTGATTCAAAATGTTTTTGGTGTTGTGTTTGCTTTAGCATTTTGTGTTATATTTTATTGGTTTATGTCTAAAAAAAAGGAAAGTGAGGTGACCGTACATGCAGAGTGAAGTGAATCAGGAAGAAAATTTGAATAGAATTATTACGGTTCCTAATCTTCTTTCTTTTTTTCGGCTTTGTCTGATTCCGGTAATTATATGGAGTTATTGTGTAAAGAAAAATCCTCTGTTAGCTGGTGAAATCTTATTGCTGTCTGGTCTTACGGATCTTGCTGATGGATATATCGCAAGAAGATTCCATAGGATTAGTAATTTAGGAAAAATACTTGATCCGGTGGCTGATAAGCTGACACAGGCAGCGATGTTAATCTGTCTGTTTACTCGTTTTCCGCATGTGCTTCTTTTAATCGTAATAATGGCAGGTAAGGAGCTGTATATGGTAGTCAGTGGATGTCTTGTGATACGAAAGACAGGAAAAGTACATGGTGCAGACTGGCATGGAAAGATAGTAACCTTTTTATTATATGGAACTGCAGCGGTGCATATTATATGGTTCCACATTACACCGATGGTATCAGATCTGTTGATTGGTTTGTGCGCTATAATGATGGTCATATCGGTCGCTCTGTATATTATCCAGAATACCAGGACTCTTAAGGAAGAGACTGTATAAGCAATTTTATATTACAATGACTAGAAAAATATTTAGGAAGATAAGCGGGAATCCTCGGTAATTCAATTGCCGAGATGAAAGCGTAAACTGTGCATATCTGCACATTATAAGTAAAAATATAATTTTATTTTTTTTACTAAAAAAATGCTGTATCCAGCTTTATTAAAAAAGAAAATATGTTCGGCATTTTATTGTGATATTCTTAATACTATGCTATACTATATGTATGAAGGAGAATCTTATACATTACCGCACTTGTGTGTGCAATATTAATTACCATATGGTATGGTCAGTGAAATACTGGCGGAAGATATTGAATGCGGAGATTGAAGCATATCTTCAGGAGCTGGTGCAGGAGATCGCAGCGGATAAAGGTTTTACCGTCCATTTGTTTGAATGCGGGGAAGGAGACCATGTGCACTGTTTTGTGTCTGCTCCTCCCAAATTATCCATAACTGCGATCGTGAAATATCTGAAAGGGATCACCGGCAGGAAATTATTCGAACGTTTTCCGGAAATAAGAGAACAGCTTTGGAAAGGAGAGCTGTGGAACCATTCCTATTATGTGGAAACGGTCGGGTCTGTGTCGGAAGAAAACATCCGCAGATATATTGAGCATCAGAGTAAAGTTTATTGAGATCATAGAGGTGGGAAATGCTGCTGTCAAAGAAAACATCCATAAAGGTCAGTCAGGAATATGCAAACGTCATCGGACATATGTGTTATGCGGCATCCAAGCTCTGGAATGTCTGTAATTACGAACGTCAGCATTACAAAGAAATGGGAATGGAGAAATACCCGGACTGGTATTATCAGAAAAAATCCCATAGAGAGGATCTGTGGTATAAACAGCTTCCATCTCAGACAGCCCAGGAAGTCTGCAAGCTGCTGGATAAAGCATGGAAATCTTTTTACGCCTTGAAAAGATCCGGAGGGATTGAGAATCCCAGACCACCGCGGTTTAAACAGGAAAGTATCCCCATTACCTATATGCAGATGGGAATTGTACATGAATGGGACACAGAAAAAGTCCGTCTGTCCCTTCCAAAAGCATTAAAAAGATATATGGAAGAAACGTATCAGATCCATGAGAACTTTCTTTATCTTGAAAATAAGATTTTCAGGGGCATGGATCAGATCAAACAGTTGCGGATCTACCCACCGGAAAAAGGTGAATGTAAAGTTATTGTTGTTTATGAGATTTCAGAGAGGGAAGAACTTTCGCAGAATGGACACTATCTGTCAGTTGATCTGGGACTTCATAATCTTATGACATGCTATGATTCCGGGAATGGGAATACATTTATCCTGGGCAGAAGATATCTTGCATTGGAAAGATATTTTCATAAAGAGATTGCAAGGGTGCAGGCACAATGGTATGGACAGCAGTCTGTGAAGGAAATAAAACATCCAGTCACATCAAAACATATTCGCAGATTATATCAGAAAAAGCAGAACTCGGTAACGGATTATCTGCACAAGATCACAAGATACTTTGCAAAATACTGCCGTGAACAGGGAATTACCTGTGTTGTGGCAGGGGATATCCGGAATATCCGGAAAGGAAAAGACCTGGGACACAGAACAAACCAGAAGTTCCACAATCTGCCGTATAACAGGCTCTATAGCATGATGGAATATAAGCTTAAGATGTACGGGATCCGTTTTGTAAGACAGGAAGAAAGCTATACCAGCCAGTGCAGTCCGCTGTCACCGGAAGTAGGGAAAAGATATGCACAGCCATGCAACCGAAAACAAAGGGGACTGTACAGGGACAGAAACCGGAAGTATAACGCAGATGCTGTAGGTGCATATAACATCCTGAGAAAATATCTCTCCGTATCCGGAGAGAAAAAGGAACTGTCCGTAACCGGACTAAAAACGCCAGAAATAATAAAAGTAGCTGTATAGCTCTAAAGAGCAAACAGTAGTGGTGTCATGGACGCACCCTGAAAAGGCGGTATCCCGCCTTAATTCAGATGCTCTGGTAACTCAGTTGCCGAGTAGTTCACTAGTCGGTTTTCAGCTTTCAACTTCTCAATATCTGATAATTGAGAAATCGCTTTGTTCTTACCTCGTCGATCATATATCCTCGATTCCTTATCTTTATATTTTCTAACCTATGCATAAACTTGTCCGTAGGAGCAACCATATTTATTCGCTGTAGAAGAATAATTACATCCCGTGTTCAAG
>ENA-OQCM01000005-OQCM01000005.1-human-gut-metagenome-genome-assembly--contig:-NODE-5-length-16285-cov-1.038742_pt1 | contig 16285 bp, 21 predicted proteins | sample MGYA00242503_ERZ504588 | MGnify/ENA primary metagenome ERZ504588 (study PRJEB26092, sample SAMD00036333) | human gut metagenome | host: Homo sapiens | study: EMG produced TPA metagenomics assembly of the... | reverse complement strand
CACTATTTTTCCATTGATTTGTATTTCAATATGTTATATATGTATAGTTGCCTTTAAAACCCTACATAAACCATACATATCAGAGAGAATGCTCCATCTGTATTTCCTATTGAAATAGAGTCGTTATCCTTTGTTTATCAATATTTTGCGATTACTGGTCTTCAATGATGCAACGAATAAAAACATGGCAAAAAGATTTCAAAAAAGCGTGTTTTATTCTATATTTTTAAGTAGAAAATAATAGTATTTATATGATAATTATGTAGAAAATAGGCTATATTTGTGGCGTAAAACGGCCTGAAAATAGGCATAAAACTATCAAAAACACTTGTTTTTGAATATATAATGATATTTTATGAAAATACATGAGTTTGATCCGGTGATATATCCACGCAAGTTGTGGGTTGCAGTCAGTACAGATACATTTTCAGATAGATTTGAAGGTGTAAGTGAATGGGATGATACTGCTGATGCCATTGTGGACTGTGTTCGTGATAAACTGCGAAATTTGGGTGGTATTCTTGTCCGATTTGAAAGTAAGAATGCCATTACTATAGCAAATATCGCTCATGAAAGTTCACATATAGCGATGAACATATTTGATTATATAGGTGCAAAAGTGGATTTAGCTAATCAGGAAACATTCTCGTATCTTGTTGGATGGGTTGCTGACTGTATCAATCAGGTAAGGACTGGTAAATTTAAAAACTGAAATGGAGTCGGGAAAGTATAGGAAGTTGTTAAATGAGGTCTTCGGGCTTATGAAAGGCGAGAAACTGGATGCCGCCTTACAAGAGTCCAAAAGTGCAGCGCGTGTTGATGCTGTGCAGGACTTGATGCGTGCAGCCATTATACGATCTTCGATTTGTAAGTTCAATGGTACGCCTTACTATTTCGAGTGGCCGGATATATGAAGAGATGGCATGGGATGATTTTGGCAACCTGATATATGACTTGATGCGTAAATGCAAGATGCCCAATGGCGATTATTCTCGTGTGGAAGGCGTATTGAAAGTCTGTAAGCGTGTAGTGGCAGGAAAAGCTTGAAACCTGATAATGCTATTGTGGTATTTAACAATTGCGTGTTTGATATGAGTGCTCGCCGTGCGCATTCTTTCAACCGCCGTTGGGTACAGACTACATGCGTTTCCTATGACTACAAGCCGGAAGAACACATTTTTCTTTGGAGAATGTTCTTGGATGAAGTTTTGCCGGACAAAAACATGCAAAAAGTTTTGCAGGAATTTCTTGGAAGTATTTTCGTTGACCGGCGTGTGGCGAAAATGGAAACAATGCTTGTTCTTCGTGGCTCCGGCTCCAATGGCAAAAGTGTGGTTTTTGAAACAATCATGGGCATACTTGGCCGGGAGAATGTCAGCAATTTCGGCATAGGTGCATTGATTACTGGAAATGAGAGAAAAAAGAATATCGCTTTCATCAATGGCAAGCGGTTGAACTACTGTTCTGAAATACAAGCGTTGGAGTTTGGTAAGGATAGTGACACGTTGAAGAGTCTTATCAGTGGTGAGCCTACCGAAGCCCGGCCTATCTATGGCGATAACTTCACTGCTTACAATATTCCTCTGCTTATGGCAAATGCCAACCAAATGCCGTATTTGAAAGACTGGAGCTATGGAATGAGGCGGCGTATTTGCATTATTCCCTTTGAGGTGGAGATACCCAAAGCCCGGCAGAAAAAAGAACTGTCACGGGATTTGGAGGCCGAATACCCAGCTATATTCAATTGGATATTGGAAGGACGTGACCGTTTTATCGCCAATGGTTATAAGTTGACAGACAGTAAGGAGCTTGAAAATGTCATGGATGAATATCAGTCGGAAAGTAGTACCGTAATGAAGTTCATGTATCAAATGAACTATCTGTGCCGCTATGAGGAAATTGCCGATATTGAACCCAAATGGATGTCTTCGGCCATTCTGTACCGGAAATATTGCAAATGGTGTAGGGACAATAATGCCAAAGAAGAGAATGTGACAGTATTCGGACGTATTCTTTCGGAAGCCGGTTATCGCAAAAAAAGAACCCCGAACGGTCAGGTATATGGCTTATATGGAACAGCCTTGACGGAAAAACTCTATTATGAGAAACGGGAAGACTTACGGGGCAACTATAAGCAAAGGATCGCCAAACCGGTTTACAAAGATGGCAAACGATATGCCTATACCCATGAAGGACTTGCGGCTTGCTTGTCATTAAGCATTTATCAAGTTCAGCGTTTGTTCCGGGAGAAGAAACTGGAAGGGACGTACCACATGGAGAAAAGAACAACAGTTTTTGACTTGGACGCTGTGGAGAAGATTATCAAACAATTAAAAATAAGAACCAAATAGTATGATCGCACCGGATGAATTTGCAGAGGTTATTGAAAGAATAGATAACCTACGGGGAACATTAGAAATCCCTATGCCAGCTGGATTTCATGTAAATCAAATGAAGCGTGAGCTTGAAGAAGTATCAGACAAATTAAAACGGATTTACGTTGAGGAAGAAGACGAAAATCATGGGAGGAATAAGCATGGCAGTAAAATTTAGACACAAGGAAACGGGATTGTTCTTTTGCAGGGCAAAGGGATTATCCCCTTCAAGAAGAGATTATGACAAACTTGGAGAAGAAGGTATTTTTAGGAAAAGGCATTTGTCTAAGCGAGGAAGAATCTACGAAACCGCAACTGAAAATCAGAAACGGGATTGGATTGGTAAGGAACATGCAGATGAATTTGAAATAGTAAAAGTATGAAAAATATGAATCACATAGAGTTAAGTGTTGAGCTGATGTCTATCCTTCGAGCCTTGAACTATTCATGTGAATTGAAGACAATAGAAGGTAAGAGTATTGCAATGGATATAGCAGTGCAAGGAGAATTGTCTGTCAGGCACAAAAAATGATTGAAATGCTTCTTGGTGGATTTCTCTCTGAATTTTATTGGGTAAATGGGAAGCATCATATTTATATCAGAGAAGAATGCAAAGGACTTCTTCCTGATGATGATAGGTATAGTTGTTTGATTGATGAAATGAATAAAGTATCATCGGATGAAGAGCGTATAAACTCTTACGGTAAGGAATACTTTTTTTAATCATGGAGATAGATTTGAACGTAAATTGAAAATAGGATTATGAGCAAAAAAAACAAATGGTATTCAGGTAGGTAACTTTATTGTTACGAGGGATAATGGTAGTGAACATGACTGGATCAGCATTAAGGCAGTGTCAGGTTTTTGGAGTATGCGTTTTCGGGATGACAACGGAATGTTCTCCCGGATTCGGGAGTTAGCCAACAATAAGGAACTTCGCGAATATTTGGAAACATGGATCAAAGTCTGTTTCCTTATTAGTAACGCAACCCCCGATGTTAAGTTTATGGAAGAGTTTTTTAAAAGCTACTCTGATCTTACCGAACGGCTACGAGGCTTGCAGAAACCAGTATCACCGGAAGATGATGCCAAAATACTGGAAGAAGAAAGAAACATGAATAGCATAAAGGAAAGTATTAAGGAGGAACATAAAAATGAGGGTACCGACTGATAAGGAAATTGAAGAGGCCAAAGAATACCTCCGTCAACGTCTGGATGCGGAGCTATCCATGCGTACCAATCTTCAAATTGTAATGATCGAGGCGGCAAAGCAAATTATAGATATTTCATACCGGTACAAAATCAGCCCTGAACTATTCCGTTTTTCAGCAAACAGACAGTTGCAGGAGGAGGTGGATGCCATTATTTTATCCCTTCTTGAAATAATTGAAGACTATACTTATACTTTGGCAGTAGCGACACATGAGGATAATAAGGATGCAATCATAACATATATAACGCGAGAATCATACAGCAAAACCTTCACGCAACGCGCAAGAGAATATGTTGACCGGTTTTCAAAGGAGGTTGAAACGGCCATTGCCGCCGGACTACTACTGAACCTTTCCAAAGACAAACTACTTTCATCTATCAGGCAGTCGGTAAAAACGCCGTTGCTTAATGAGCATGTACAGAGAGCTATTTCAAAGGGTTATCCGGTTATTTCAAGACTCGGTGTTCAGGAGTCTTTTGGAGTAGGACGTACTGTAAGCTCTTGGACTGCACTGTCAGATTTGACGGAGTATGCTGTGGCAGAGGGTTGGATGAAGCATTGGGAATTACAGGCTAAAGCCAGTGGAGCCGTAGGGTTCTTTGTCATGCGTGGCAGCTCCTATCCTTGTAACATTTGTGACGATGAAGTCGGATTTCATGTGGAATGGGACAAATTACCACCGTATCACGGTCATTGTAAATGCTTTGCAGTTTCCGTATCAGCAATATAATTATTTAATAGGTTAAATATCAGAATTATTATGTTTGGAATATCATTAATCAGCACAAAGAAACTCAATCATCTTGCATCAGAATGCAGCAAACTGGCTATTGCCAATGTTGAACTTTCAAAACAAAATGCGACACAATCCAAAACTATTATGGAACTTACTGGAGAAGTCCGGGTGCTAAACTCTAAAATCCTTCTGAATGAAAGTATCAATGATGATCTGCAAAAGAAGCTTAACCGGAAATATCCTCGAAAGCCTTATAATAAAAAATTGTATCGAAAGTAGTGTCATATTCAATTCATTCATTACATTTGCAATGTAGAAGTTGACTTGTTATAACACAAGCTTATCAACCAAGTTGTTGAAAAAAGTAAAGCCTCTGTCTATTTTATGTAGGCAGAGGCGGCTTTTTCCAATTGTATAATTACATTGGATTCGGAGCGCGGAGTACGGGATTGCTTTCGCGCTCCGCGTTTTGGTACAGATCATTTTGCATTACCCTCTTTACTTTCATTTTTCTTGATTTTCAGTTGATATAGCAAGTCAGCTTGTTGCTGTTCCTTATATTCACGCATGATACGATCCCATTCATTGTTTTTCCCATAACCGGATTCTTCCGAGCCGGTTTCTTTTGATAAAATACCGGCACCGACTAATTGTACCAAGTTCGATACCAATTCGGCTGCATTTTGGTGGACGTATGGAACTGCCCACGAAAAAATTTTCAAATTGAGGAATTTGGTAAGTTGGCCTTTTTCTGTTCCATATCCGTGCAGGAACAGCCGTTTCATTTTGTCTATTGATTCGTCAAATTCCTTGCAGTCAATCATGGCTTTTTCCAAAGATGGTGAATAGATCAGCTTGATAGCAACACCCGGCAAATCTCCTGACTTTACTTCGGGAGGCATGACAACAAAACTCCCCATAAAAATCATTTTAAGTAATGTATTAATTTGAAGTTCAAATGATTGTGATGCTTCGGGACGATTCATAAAGCCTGCATCATCATCCTTCCCCATAGTGATAGCTTTTACCGCACCATACATATCTCCCTGAATCTCAACATCTTCACCTTTAAGTAACATGATCGGAAATGCGTATGCCATATTGTTTTGACACAAATGGGAAATAGCCAGTTCGTACTTGTCGATATTATCTTGTGAAAAGCTCCAGCAGGCACCGTGTTTGTCCCGATAATATACAACCGGACATTCGGCAAATCCATGATCGTGTTCTTCCACTAATGTATATCCTTCAATACCGAAATACTGTTTCAATTTGTTTATTGCTCCGACTATTCCCCTTTTATCCTGACGGTAACGGTACATTTTTTTATTGTCCCACACTTCTACCCAAGAAATGAGTTCCTTTCCATCTTCGTCATAGTCACTGTATCGTCGGGCAAACAGTGTCATTTGACCGGTTATGGAGTCGTAGTGAGGATAAAGAGTGTCACCATCAAAATAGGAAAGATTCTTGGTGAATACCTTACCTTCATTCATATAGAATACGATTGCTGCATCTCCCGTTATTTTTACACTTTTGGCATATTCGTAAAATGCAATCTCCATATTCTTATCCAGCCATCCTTTTTGAAATTCGAGAAATATTTCCCGTGAACTTTCATCGACTTTGGTATCGGTCAGCTCATGATGAATGTCATTGCCACATAGATGTACAAGCTGTTGAATGGTGATTATCATCTGAAAGGGAAAAGAGGCACGGAACACTTTTTCTCGGAAGAACCGTTTCTTCTCTTCGTCATATTTCAGTCTATCCGGGTAAAACAATTCCGAGTTGATCTTGTGCCCTGAAGGATAAAATTCACGGATAAAATCAGCCTGCGAAATGAGCTGCCATGTCAGCCTATCACTATTGTTTGTGAACGATGCGTTTCTTAAATCGCTCGTAATCCTGCCTTGCAAGTAACCTCGGGAGTAACCCTTGCAAAAGGCTTTTTTGTAAGAATCTCTGCTATCATATTAATCCTAAACCTTTTATGTGTTTGCGTTTATGTTTAATTTCAAAAATCATTCGCATAAGCAATGCTTCTATGAAGTCGGGAGAATGGCCTACTAATTTTTTCATTATGATCTTCTTGATAATAGTCCAGCCCTTCTCTTCACTGTCTTCATCCTTTCGTATCGCTTTCCTTTCCTTGTCGAGAATCTGTCTAAGGGGAACTTTCTCAAACCCTTTGCCGGAGAACTTGCGTTCAAGAAGAGTCGGTTCAATGGAAATCTCCCGGTTGATAATTTTTTGTGCGAACAGATATGCCGCTTGTGATTTTAAATTCGCATAGATGTATTTGAATTTCTCTTCCACGGCTTCTTTGTTGTTGAATGGGATTGCATTCGGGAAAAAACCTTTGAATATTTGTCCGAGTCCGTTAAGGTCATAGGTGAAGCATTCTTCTCTTACATGCCATTCTTCCAGCATCGCTTTTACGGTATCGACTGTTTTCTTGCTGTCAAGTTTGCAAACAAATATGTCTCTTATATGCCATCCTTCCCACAGCCACATGACAAGACTGTCGCCACCCTCAAATGCCGCGTCACACGATACCCGGCGTATTCCATCACCTATCTGCATGGAATTGCGGTATAAAGCTTCCATGTGAGTCAGCTTTATTATATCATCTCCGGCAGCTTTGTATTTCCAGTTACCGTCAAGATCACGTGCGCGTTGTTCGTCTGACTGGTTGACAAGGTTTGCCAAATAGGTCGGATCAGAAGACATCAGTTTTACATTATCGGAAAGTTTTGCTTCAATAAAAGTAACCGACTTGATAAACAGTTCTTGTGGTGTGCCATATTGCTCATACTCCGGCTTCCAGTAGGCGTGTATAATATCCTTGCATTGCTCATATAACTTCCTCACGGGTATCTCCCCAATATATACCTGAAACATTGTCCCCGTCCATAAAACAATACCGGACTCTGCCATCACGTTCCGGGATTGGAAGACCATCTTCTCCGATCCACCAGTCAATGAATTTTGCAACCCAGCTGTCAGGATCAGGGTTACATGTTCCGATAAAGCGGTTACGGATATGAAAGGCGTTACGGTTACAAGTGATAAGGTATTTGAATTTGAGATATTCCATGTGGGTTATTTCATCCACACCTATATATGCGAACTGTTTACCTTGAAAACGCTTTTTGAAATCGTCAAGTGTGTCAGCATGATAGCTGAATTTTAAAAATCCACCTTTATAGAAATTCCAGCGCATGTCGTTTTTGGACTTGTTGTATTCCCCAAAATCATCATATAAGGTGGATGATGTTTCTACCATATCAGAGAGATCGTCTATCTCATGCCGGAGAAGCACAGAACGGAATTTTATTTTTTATATCTTTCAATGTTTCCATAAGAAGAGTAAAAGTTTTACTTCCTCCACGGCATCCCCCACAGATGGTAATATCAGCCGGGGTGGAGAGCATGTTTTCCTGCCCTCCACCTTGTGCGATTATCTTATTCGGATTAGGAATTTTCCTATCCGCGTCCCTTAACATTTGGATATATTCATAATCAAGCACCAAACTGGCATTAACCGTTTTTATTCCACTATATTTCTCCATAAAAAGAAAACCGATCCTCACATTACACATGTGGAGACCGGCCTATAAGCTCTGATTCTAATATTGCAGTACAAAAATACGCATAAAGAGTATTATTTTCTACATTTTAATAGAAAATAATATCAAAAATGTTTTGAGAAAAGAAATCCAGTACATATATTTGCAACGAAAACATGGAGTATGATAAAAATTAGTGCGGATAAAGATGCAGATCAAAGGGAAATATACAACAAGATAGTTTTATGTCCGATATGCGGTCAGAAACTAACTGATATAAGCTATGTCAATGGTGTTGTTATATTGAGAGTGAAGTGTCGTAGATGCAAGAACTACATAAATGTGGATATTGTGGGTACAAAGTAGTTTTCAGGATAATATCGCGGAGTGGAGCAGCTGGTAGCTCGTTGGGATCATAGCCCAAAGGTCATTCGTTCGAGTCGAATCTCCGCAACAATAGTTGGAGTTGCCGCATTGTTTCTCCCTTCGATGTGGCGTATGGGGATAAAGGGAGAATATGGAAAGATGGCAGACGTGGTGTATGCGCCGGACTGAAAATCCGGTTAAGGTGATTCGATTTCATCTCTTTCCACAAAACCTATACGGTGTGGTTCAATTCCCACAGGTACGCTGAAATGGGGTATCGCAGGTTAGGTGAGTATAGGTATATTGTCCGGTTAGCTCAATTGGTAGAGCAATACACTGTTAATGTAAAGGTCGGTAGTTCGATTCTATCACCGGGCGCAATGAAGCGGAGATAGTTCAGTTGGAAGAACGTCAGATTCCAAACCTGATTGTCGGGGGTTCGAGTCCTTCTCTTCGCGCATATTGAGATATGGTGTAATGGCAACACAGCAGATTTTGGTTCTGCTATTCAAGGTTCAAATCCTTGTATCTCAACAAATGGCGTATTCGACTAACGGTTAGGTCGTCACCTTTTCACGGTGGAAACCAGAGTTCGATTCTCTGATACGCTACACAGAATGAATAACGTCCGAAATACAAGGGAAATGCGGTGGTTTCACCGAGACATCTTGTAGGTCGCATATTGGAAGTATGGGTGAGTGAACGATACCACCTCTTTGCTAAAGAGGCAAGCTGAAAGGCTTCGGAGGTTTGAATCCTTCTGCTTCCGCAAAACGGGTAGTTACCGAAGTGGCAAACGGGATAGACTGTAAATCTATTGGCTTTCGTCTTCATTGGTTCGAGTCCAATACTGCCCACTATTAAATGGAAAATAAGACCAAAGAGTCAGATTGATGCAAAAAGCATTGTCTGACTCTTTTTTTATTCAACATAAACACAAAATAAACACGATGGAACAAGAAAAAATCTTATCCACATTAAGTGAGAAACTTGGAGAAACCAGTTTTTCACCGCAGACATTACAGACGTATGTAGAACTTAATCCCATAGCCGAGGTTCGGAGCCTGACGAGGCTTATTGGAACAAGGCTGTGAATTTTCTGAAAGGGATGCAAGGACAGTACAACCATGATGTCGCAACCAGAGTTGAGGACTTTAAGAAAAACTATAAGCCCCAACCGACTCCCCCGACACCTCCAACTCCACCGGTACCACCGAAAAACGATGATGAACTGGAGAAGAAACTGAAAGAACTGGAAGCACGTTTAGACGCGGAAGACAGCAAAAAGGTTCAAGCTGATTTGTTGAAGAAGGTTACGGCTGCAATGAAGGCCAAACAAGCGAATGATGATTATGTGTTGAGCAAGACCTTACAAGGGGTAACTTTCGATACCAAGAAAACTGTGGATGAACTGGTTACTGAATTTCTGCCGAAATATGATGCAGAATATAAGGCGTGCAGGGGTTATGGCACCGCCCCAAGAACTTCTGACGGTTCAGGTGGAACACAACACAATGCAGCCAGCAGATACTTTGAACGTAAAGGCAAGAAGGAAGGCTGGAAGAAGAATTGAAATTATTAACTCTAAAACAATAAATGTATGGGAACAATGGGTAACACGTTTGATGTGAACACCGTGAAATACGGACATGCCCGTAAAGTGTGGCGTGAAATCCGTCACCGTTATCCGGGCGGTGGTATGGTGAGCAACATTTCCGATTGGGTTGCGGTTGGCAAGATTCCTGCCGGTACAGCTGTGAAGTTTGATCTTTCAGGTAAGACATTCACCGCTTATACGGATGCACAGATCAAGGCGGCTGAATCAGATATTACCACTCTTGGCATTAATGGTTATTTGCAAGAAGATATTCTTGTAGCCAGTGGCAACACAAAGGCCAGTGGGACAGTAGTCTATGCCGGAGAGATTTATCAGTACATGTTTGACGAAGAAGTGGTCGCTATCCTGCAAAAGATTACTACACTTCCTCAAATTGTATGGGTGCAGTAAAAGAATTTGAAAACAACATTTAAAATACGACAATTGTATGAATACACTTCCTATTGATTTGTACAAGGTTATCGAGTATGGGCTTGGTGGGGACACTTGGCAAGAATTTATTGACCGTTACAAGGAGAAGTATGACCTACTTCAAATTGATGGTTTTGAATTTGAAGCAACCAAGTTGGATTATACTTTCTCCCAGCTTATTACGAGCCTCGGCGTGAAAACGCTGCCAGCTTACGTTGATCCGGAAAGTCCGGGTTATGAAGCTGCATTGGGAGAACTCGAAGGAAGGACGGGTAATATCCCGACTCAAAAGAAGTTCTACCGTTTGAACCGTGTGACTGTGAGACAACAATTGCAGCTGTTGCAACGGGTAGGCATGTCCGCATTGACGGAAGAGATGCAGAATGTGTTCTTGGGCTTGCTTGATGAAAGTGCTGACGGTCTTATCGGATCGTACTACAATGCGCTTACTCACCAGCGAATGAGAATTGTTTCCACGGGTAAGTTCACTATTGATACTGATAACAACCCACGTGGTTTGAATGGTATCACTATTGACTTTAATATCCCTAAAAACCATTATCAAGTATTGGCCGGCACAAGCCGCTGGTGGACTAAGGATGAACATATTCCGGCAAATCAAGGCTCTGCCTCTGATCCGATTATGGATATAAAGAACAGAGTGAAAGAGATTCGCCGCAAATATCATTATTTGGGCAAGATCAGGATGGAGCTGGTGCAGGACTTATGGGATGATTTAATGACTCATCCGCGGTTCTTAAACGTATCGGCCATTCCCTCTATCCGACTGTGACGGATGATAGTACGGTTATTGCCAATGCACAGAATGAAGATGAAGACCGCCTGAAAGCCATTTTCAAGAAACTGGTTAAGGTGGATGAAATCGTGCCACGTGACAGCTATGCTTTTGTTGACAAGCCCGGTAAGGATGCGGACGGACAACCTGATCTTATCACTGAACAAGTGGAGAACTTCAAGGCCACCAATATTGCCTTTATACCAGTAGGTCAGATCGGTACTATTCAAGGTGTGGAGCCTTTGACTTTGGGATATGAGGCAAACAAGGTTGCTTCTTATGACGGTGGACGCTTGAAACTGACACAGAGAGCCAATCCTGAAACACATTCAATCTATATTGAAAGTGAAGCCGCCCAAATGTGTGTGCCGAGAATGCCACAGTATATGTTCATCTCTACTGTAACTGTGTAATTCTTAAACTCATGCAAGAATGAATGAGGAACTTTCTCATACGGAAGATATGACCATTGAGGACTTTTTGAGTGGCGCAACTGCTTATGAAATAGCGGACAACGCCCTCAAAAGGGTTCTTGTCAAGCGGAAAATCGCTTTTGGAACAATGGTAAGTGAACTGACCGAAAGGCAGCTTGATCTTGCCACTGCCGATATTTACATGTGGTGTGCAAGCACTCCAAGCAGTAAGAATGATACCGAAGACAGTGACGGGGGATGGAAGCATAAGGAAGGTGGTTGGCAGACCAGTGCATACGACAAGCGGCAACTCCGTGAAATGGCGAAAGAACTGTATGAGAAATGGGATGAAGAAGTTGTAAAGGGCACTAAAATCAGAATAGTCAATTTTTGAGTATGAAAGTAAATAATCCACGGCATCCGCACAAATGTACTGTTTACCGAATTATAGGTGAGGATTCTTTCAGTGATGGTGAGAAGGTGATCTTGTATGAAGGTATATGCCGAAAGGAAGGTAGTACAAATTTGCGGACATTCAAAACCGATAATGTGATAAAGAGCGATTATCTGTTGAGCCTTCCCGGAATTGTTGAAGGAATATTGGCCGGTGATCTGATAGATGTCACGGACAGACAAGGTCACTTTCACTCAATGTATGGTTACTGATAGCTATGCCGGAAATTTGGGAACAACTGTGTATTTCAATCTTGCAAAAAATTAACGCATGGATAACCGGAGCAATGAAGTATTGTTTGATGAAGGAATGAGGAAGGCAAAGGAGCTTGTTTCAGGATATATCTTTGATGTCTTGACTAAATGCTGTGAAGAACTTATCCAAGATGCACTTGATAACAAGTCAGGCTTTCGGAATCTTACGGGTAATACAATAACCAGTTATGCGTGCGGATTATTCATGGACGGTAGATTTTCCTATTTCGTTTGTAGTGGAGATTCAATGAAACAACCGGTGAGAGTAAAACTGACTAAAGGTGAAACATTTGTAGGTGTCAGTTATGATAATCAGAACAGACGTTTTACTGGAACAATAGAAACTGATAAAGGTTATGGCGAAGCATCCTCCTTTGATTTCTTGAAAAGATATAAGTCGGAATCACGTAAAGGATTTGAGATAGTAATGTGCACGGGTACTGAATATTCAACCTATTTGGAGAATGTGTTAAATGCAGATGTTCTGACCGGAACATTTCAAAGGGCACAAAATACATTATTCAAGAACTTTAAACCAATGAAATGATGGGACGGACAGTTTATAGACGTATGGATATATTAAAACAAATCGCTGATGCAGTAACCGGCATTGGTGAAAAGGTTTTCATAACAGATCGTCCGGCTGCTGAACAAAAGGCGATGAAGGACTTTGTTGTTATTCGGTTGCCACAAACTATCCAAGATAAAGGAAGTACCTACCAAGACACTTACTGTCAGATAAACGTTTTTGCGCATGATCGCTCAAACGGTATTGAGAATACAGTCCGTTTGGATGAAATGCAAATGGAAGTGGTTTCAAAATTTCCAATAGTGACGGAATTGTTTTCAGCTGTAAGTCCACGATTGCTTCCCGGAGGAAATGACGGACTCGGTTTTCATTCCTTAATAATACAAGCGAAGCTAATAATAAACAAATGACACAAACTTAAAAAGATACGATTATGGCAGAGATTTCTATTACTACCAAACTGGAAGAGTTAAAGGTGCTCTTTAATCAGATGAAGGAGGTTTATTATGTGTCCAAAGTCAATAGTGACCTCGCAACTTTAGCGGCTTTTGATATGGAGCTGCCGGTACTCTCTGACGGAGTTACATTTGATACCGGAGCTGCCGATGTTTCCAAGATCAAGTTGACAACGGAGCAACTTGGACTTCTATTGCTAATGCTGGAGATTCCGATATTCAGTTTCAAGTACCTTCCGTGGCAGGAAAGATCAATGACTTGTTACTGAACAAGAAAGCGGAAACGGTGACTATGACTGCTACCATTGATGGTGAGACTTATGAAGGTGAAGGTTACAATATCGAACCGAAGAAAGTAATCGGAGGACTCTTCATGCGTAGTGAAGACCGTCAAACAGCCTTGTTCTTACCGAATGTTGAGGGGTATAGCAACTTCGTCAGCGAGCAGGATAAGCCGGGGTACTTTAATGTATCTGTTTCTCCGTTGAATGATGCTAAGGGTGCCTCTATTTACATTTTACGTAAAAAAGTGTCCGAATAAAAAACTTAGGATATAACACTTTGCAAAATTCATATCAGCGAAAAGGTGGTGAGCTACTTGATACCGGCCACCACCTTTTTTCGTATAAAACATGATAAAATATGACAAAGAAGAATGACATAACACTTCCTACACCGGAGGATGAAAGGCTATTGAATGATGTGTTGGAAGACAGTGTGGACTATGTGGAAGTCCGAGGAAAGAAATATGGTATTTCATGGCTGAAAAGAGGGACTATACGCAAATTCACCAGTACCATGCAGAAATCGGGGAATGATGATAAGATCAGTTGCCAATGTGCAGCCGCTATCATTTTGAACGGATATTGGAAGATCAAGTTCTTCTATCCTTTCTTGTGGCGATGGTTCTTTTATATCAAACAATATGGAGATCATGAGCTGATGAAGGTTATAGCCGTCGGCAAAAAAAAAAATTCCAGTGGAAGACTACTTGACCGCTACCATATATCTGACCGCGATGAAGGACACGATGATGACAATGACAAAAGAGGAAGCAGAGCATATCCTTCACGAACCAGCTACGGACAAACGTGGGAAATAGGCAAGTCCTATCCGTGGCTGACAGAGCCTTTGAGAGTATTTGGGATTCCAATAAGCAAGCCCTTGTTTGGTATTTATTGGGTACTTACAAATGCACAAATTGAACTATTGGCAATGGATGTGTCTATTGTGGTTACAGATTGTGACAAGGACAACAAGGAAAAGAAGCACGATACGAAGAACTTCAAATCCCCTTCCGTAAGCGAAATAGAGGATGCTGCCAAACGCTGGAAAAATAAGTATGGCAATGGAGAAACAGCAATTAACATTAATGATTATAAGTAGCACAAACACAATAATATATGGCTGATCTCGGTAATTTATATTTTGATATACTGTTCCGTGATAAGACAGCGGAACAACGTAAAAAATTGAAAGCGGAAATCACCAAAGACTTGCAGGCAAAACTTGATGTGGGTTTTGACAAGAAGAAGTTGGTTGGTGATATGAAGACTTTGCTTCAAAGTGAGAAGTTTAAGATCAATGTGGTAGTGGATAAGGCCAGTACCACACAAGCTGTCCGTGCCGCCTTGCAAGCCGCCGGGTTGAATACAAACTTTACAGCAAGTGATTTACGCGCCGCCAAAGCCGCAGCCATTCAAACCAAAGCGGAGGCTTCTGCCGCAGCCGCACGTGAGCTTGCGCGACAAAGAGCCGCCCGTGCCGCCAAAGCGGAACTGGATTTGGCTAATGCCCGTGAGAGATCAGCCAATGCAGCAAGGCGGCACATGACAGCCACTCTCAATATGAATGGAGCAATGAACAGCCAGTTGAGTATTGTCGGACAATTAAGAAATGAATTTTTGGGGCTATACTCCATTTATGCGGCACAAAATTTCTTACGTGCAGTGGTTGATATTGGTGGTGAGTTGGAGAATCAGAAAATTGCAATGGCCTCTATCCTGCAAGATGAAGGCAAAGCTACAACCATATTCAATCAGATTAAGAAACTGGCTGTTGCTTCTCCGTTCGGGGTTATGGATTTGAATCAGTATGCCAAGCAACTTTCTGCATATTCTATACCATACAATGAATTGTATGATACCATGAAAAGGCTGGCTGATATATCAGCCGGTGTAGGTGTTGATATGGGGCGTATCATATTGGCCTCGGTCAGATAAAGGCTGCTAAATTCTTGAAAGGAACAGAATTGCGGCAATTGACGGAAGCGAACATTCCTATGGTGGATAAACTGGCCGAGCGATTCAGTAAGTTGGAAGGCCGCATTGTCAGTGCCGGTGAAGTGCTTGATATGATCTCGAAAAAGAAGGTTACGTTTGAGGACGTAAAAGATGTTCTTTGGGAACTTACGGATGATGGTGGCATGTTTCATAACATGCAGGAAGTTCTTTCAGAATCAGCCAAATCCAAATGGAAGAACTTGGCTGATGCGATTGACATTATGCTTGGTGATATTGCGGAGTCAATGGGTAGTACATTGAAATGGACTGCCGAAAGCCTTACCACCCTTGCTCAAAATTGGAAAGAAGTTGTACCTTTTATAACAGCGGCCACAGCTGCGTTTGGAACATATCGGGTTGCGGTTTATGCAGGATCACGTGCCATGGGAGTGGCAAATGCTACATTAATAAAAGGAACACTCGCAGCTAAACAGAAAACAGCAGCGGATTTAGTGATGGCTTCCAATTACCGCACTTTAACTGCCGCTGAAAAAGGATTGATTGCTTCAAGAAATGCTATGACTACCGCAGAATGGAGGGCATTGGCTGTTAGTGGCGCATTGAACAAAGAACAAGCGTTGAGGTTGATAACACTTGGGAAAATTAAATCAGGTCAGGCAGGACATATTACCCAATTACTTAATATATCAAAAGCTGAACTTCAAGTGGCTATGTCAGCTGGAAAAGCTCGTGTGGCAATGACAATGCTTAGTTATGGAGCCAAACAAGTTTGGACTGCTTTTAAGGGTTTGTTCAATCCATACATGTATTTGTTCGCTGGACTTTTTGCCATTACTGAATTATGGTATAA
>ENA-OQCM01000003-OQCM01000003.1-human-gut-metagenome-genome-assembly--contig:-NODE-3-length-17513-cov-1.248706_pt1 | contig 17513 bp, 10 predicted proteins | sample MGYA00242503_ERZ504588 | MGnify/ENA primary metagenome ERZ504588 (study PRJEB26092, sample SAMD00036333) | human gut metagenome | host: Homo sapiens | study: EMG produced TPA metagenomics assembly of the... | reverse complement strand
ATTTGGAGATAGATTTAAAATTATGTAACTTTGCAGCCGAAAAGGCTTCCCTGCTGGGGGCATGCCCCCAGCAGGGAGTGGGAATGAAAGTTAAGAACAAGCCTTGACACAGATTTAAATTACACCCCCCGCGTGCTTGTTTTCCAACTATGCTTTGTTCTGTTTCTATATTCTTTGTTTCGTGTTTTTCAGCAGTATCTTGCTCCTGTGGTGGTGCCAATTCTAACTGTATTTTCCTATCCAACGCCGCCAGTTCCGCTTTCAGACCTTTCAGTTCTTCCTCTTTCTTCCAAGTCTTGCCAACTATCTCTTCCAGTTGCGGTATTTCCTTTTCCAAAGCCTTGCATCTTGAATCATACTGCTCAATGTAGCTTGGTATCTTCTGTAAGGCATTCAGAAAGTTGTTTGCCGCTGCTATCGGGTCCGACTTGGCAATGTGACCGTAGTTGTACTGGTACTTGTAATGGCCCTCAACAACAAAGCGGTTATCAACGAAGGGAAGACCGTTCTCAAAGCTTGTCTCGCTCACGGCCTTGATGGGGAAACCATAAATTGCACCTATTTCCTTGTATTCCCCATCTGTCCTTTCCGTTTTTGCCATCTTTTGAAGCTGTTTGCCTATCACTTCCAGATTGTTGGACTCAAGACCGTTAATCGTGATGAGATTGAGTATATTCCTTCCTTGTCCTTCTTTGCCTGACTCATAAATTTGTCATAGTCCGCTGTCATGCCTTTGAGTATAGCCCGATTGCCGTCCAACTCTTCTGACTTTGATTTCAGTTTCAGTTCCGAATCACGCTTGCCCCTGTTGAACGATTTGCGCTCACCCTCCAGAGAAGCAATCTTCTTCTCCAGCTTCGCCTTGTCAAGCAAGTCGGTATTTCCGGAGAGAATAGCCATATACTCTGAAAAATTCATGCCCGATTTCTCGTCCATCGCTCCCTCGTCAATGGTTCTCGCTCCCAAGGCTCCGCTCTTCAACTGCGAGATGAAGGTCTGCTTGCAGTGCAGGAGGTTGAACTTGTACGAGTCAAGCGACTTTTCCACCGCATAGATGATGACATCCACCTTATTGTCGGCATACAGCTTGGCAATCTCGTTACCAGCACGCACACCTCGACCGTCACGCTGTGCCAAGTCTGACGGTCGATCGGGTAGGTCAAGGGCATTGCTGCCCTCTTCCCCCCTAAGAACCGTACATGAGAGTTTCCCCTCATACGGCTCAAGCTTTTCTAAGCCTCTGTTTGTATGCAGAGACCGGCTCAAACTACTTCTTGTTTCCATTTGATTTGCGGGATAATTTAAAACATTCATCATGAACCAACAGATTGCATTTCTTTCCGTTTTGAACGGTTGGCATGACATTCCATGCCTTGTGCGTATCAATAGGCTCACCGCATATAGGACATTTGCGTCCTTGCTTTTCCCATAGGTACAGCAGTGACTTGCGTCCTTTTAGCGTAACAAGCATTTTTCGACTTCTTTCTTTTATAGAAGTACAGACGACAGTCTGCATCAAACGGGTTCATGTCTCCTTTAATCTGCGTGTATTGCAGGAATGGAAACGATGAAGTCAGAGACAATAATGTCAATTGGTCTTCCTTTCCGTTTGGTTTCTTGAATTTTGAAGCGAAAGTCCATTTGTTCCCTCGAATGTCATGCCAATATCGGTCTTTTATCCACCGTTTCCCTTTCTTGGAATGACGGCGTTTTGCCCATTGCCATAGTGAGAGGAATATCTGATGGTCGATTCTGTGAAATGAATCACGTGTCGCTCCATGCTGATAATAACCTCCCCATCCTCGGATTTTAGAGTTCAACATTCTGATTAACGACTCCTGTCTGCAACCCTTGTTCTCCTTAATTACCTTACGGATATTCTCCATAAAGCGTTTCTCGGATTTCTTTGTCGGCTTGGTCAATATGTCCTTGCCGTATTTGCGGATATTAAAGCCAAGAAAATCAAAACCGTCATGCACGTTGGTTATCACCGTCTTTTCCTCTGATAAGGTCAGACCTCTTTCAGACATAAATTCAGCAACCAATGGCTTGATTTCATTTTCAAGAGTTTCCTTGTTCTCGCAAGTGATGATAAAATCATCCGCATAACGTACAAGGTTCACCATTGGTGAATACAACTTACCATTAACATGATGGCGCTTATATCTATCTGCAAGAGCTTTCTGCAATCCGTCCAAAGTCATATTGGCAAGTGTCGGAGAAATTATACCACCTTGCGGTGTTCCTTCCTCGGTCGGGAACATTTGCTTGTTGAAAACATAGCCACATTTCAACCATTTTCGGAGTATTGCCTTATCCATTGGGATATTGGCAAGTAACCACTCATGGCTGATATGGTCAAAACACCCTTTTATGTCACCCTCCAAAATCCATTCGGGAGAATATCCCTTTCGGAGAATGTTATGACATTGCTGTATTGCATCCATACAGCAGCGTTCCTTGCGGAAACCGTATGAACGAGTATCAGCTGTAGTTTCTGATACAGGCTCCAATGCCATAAGATAGAGTGCTTGCATGGCTCTGTCTTTCATTGTCGGTATTCCCAACGGTCGCAGTTTGCCGTTGCTCTTCTTGATATGAACTCTTCTCAGCGGCATTGGCTGGTAGCCTCTGCGTTTGAGTTGGGTTATTGCTTGCATTTTAGCTTTAGGGGTATCCCATATTTCTTTGTCAACCCCAGGAGTACAACCACCCCCGTTAGAAGTAACCCTCTTTACGGCTAAGGCTTTTGCGTAAAAAGAGTGGGTAAGCGTCCATTGCAAGGCTTTCACCTTGTTATGTCTGCCTTCCTTCTGAGCCTTTACAATACGAGCTTGAAGCTTCTTAACAGCTTGCTCCGCTTTAGTCCAGTCTATTCTGTCCCAATTTGATTGCAGGTTGTCAGTCGGCGCACACGATTGGTCGAGGAGATTTTCTTTGATTTTATCGTTCATTTGCATTCCTACTTTAAAAAGTTCTAAAAGTTTATTGTAAAGAATTACCATTTGGCTAATGTTGGGTATTTGCCTCCCAAACATTACCACAGAAGTCTGCCCACTTTCGTGGTAGGTTGATGTTGTCCCTTGTCAACTCGTGATAAGTGGCTCAAACCCTATCCGTCCCATTACAGAACGGCATTCGCTTTCTCTGTTATCTTATACCTGCACATCATTCAGCATCCATTACTTTCAGCTTACCTGTCTTTTGTCTGACAGGAGATGTACAGGCTTACCATGTTCCACATAGATAACTAACGGATAGGTTAGGTTCTGTCTCATCCTCCGACGGTCTTTACATCCGTGTAATCCTACCATGGAGAGGATTATCTGACCGCATCCCATTTTGGTAGAGTGTATCAGTATCTTGCACTCTTTTACGACATTACGAAGTTACTAACAGTTCGCTTACGCTAACCATACTATCCAGCCTCGCCACTCTACGGTATGATACTAACCATACTTGACTTCCCCTCACGGTTCTGTCTTGTCTTGTGAAAGTGTACTTTGTCCCGACCGCTTAATACAACATTAAGGTGCATCGGTCGGTAGGCTACCGCTGACGGAACAGCGGGTTAAAACTGATACTTAAAGTATCATTCCAACAATTATCTATGCGACTTCATGTCGCACCCACGGTGTGTCCAAATGATGAATAGCAACACACCTTTTTTGCGCGTTTACACCTGTACCCAACATGGATGTGGAGCCGAACAATACTCGTACCGATCCCTCGTTCATGGCTGCTATCACCGCCTTTCTTGCCCTCTCGTTCTTGCCCTCCTGAATGAAGCGGATTTCAGATGAAGGTATTCCATAATCCTCTATCAGCTTGCGCTTGATTTCAGAATACACGTTCCATTCGCCCGGTCGGTATGTTCCCAAGTCGGAGAACACGAACTGCGTCCCCTTGTGATTGTCATAGCGTTTGTAATAGTCCGCTATCATCTTCACACAATGGCTCGCCTTGTTGTCGGGATGGTCCTCACAAGTCGGGTCTATCATGCGCATGTCAAGCGCCATCTTTCGGGCATAGTCCGTGGCTATGAGCATCTTTGCCTTTTCCTCTGTTTCCGACAATGGCAGTCTGCCGAGGATGGTTGCATCGCCAGTCTTGGCAAACTCCATCAGCTTTTGGATGAAGTCCTCCTGCTCTGGTGTCGGCGGTATATTATGAAGGATCTCGTTCTTCTCCGGTCTGTCCACGCCAACCGCCTCTGCCGTGCGATAGTCGGTTATCTCGTTGTAGAAAGCAGCAAGCTCCGGCACTTTGATGAAATATCGGAAACGCTCTTTCTGTACGATGTTGTTGGTGACGTTAAACTCGAAGTCGGTAGTCTTCTTGGCGAAGATTGCCGCCCACGCATCAAAACAGCGGATGTCCTGACGCTCCAGTTCCTTGGGGCGCAGATACTTGAAGAGCAGATACAGCTCAGTCAGTGAGTTACTGATAGTTGTTCCCGACAGGAATGTCGCTCCCAGATCTCTGCCTGTCCGCTCCTGTATGGTACGGATGGCAAAGAGCATGTTGAGCGCCTTCTGGCTTCCCTCGCTGTTGCCGAGTCCTGCTACACGGTCGTGACGGGTGTTGAACATGAGGTTCTTGAACTGGTGGCTCTCGTCCACAAACAAATGGTCGATGCCCATCATGCGGAAGTCCACCACATCATCGGTACGCTGCTCTATGCTATAGGCTATCTTCTGCAACTTTACCTCCAAGTTGAACTTTCGCTTTTCCAAGCCTTTGAGCATTCCCCGTGACACGTCTTTGCCCTGCGTGCGTATCACTTCCAAGTTTTCCTCCACGGTATCAAGCTCCGCCTGCAGTATCTGCCGCTGGAGTTCTGGCGATTGCGGTATCTTGCCGAACTGGTCGTGCGACATGATGACACAGTCATAGTCGTTGTTCTTGATGTTGTTGAAGAAGCTGACACGGTTCTTGGTGGAAAAGTCCTTCTCAGACGCATAGAGTATCCTTCGCATCGGGGATAAGCCGTCTGATAGGTGGCAGCTATCTCCGCGACATTGGCTTTCAGTCCGATAATCATCGGCTTGTGAGCCATACCGAGGCGTTTCATCTCATGCGCAGCCATGCACATGATAAGGGTTTTTTCCAGTGCCAATGGCTAAGCACAGTGCGCCTTGCTTCCCTTTATGGAGGCAGGTTTCAATGTACTCGCCGCCGAACCGTACGTACTCGTCTCCAAGTATACGGCTCTCCGTGGTTATTGTCAGTCTATTTATTTCCATGAATTTTGTTATAACATTTCTCGCAAACTGCGATTGTTTTTCTTTGTCGGGCAATCATGAGTTTCTCCCATGCTTCTTTGCCTTTCAAATCTTTGAGCTTGCGGACGTGTATCATTTTCAGATTGTCCTCAGCTCCACAATATTCACATTTATGGGCTTTCAAGCGAGCCATAAGGCTTGTACTCTCCATTCCATAGTAATTGGGCATAATGTGTGCATTGTCAATGCGCGCTTCCTTGTTCAACCTAAATCCACCATGATATAAGGTACGTTCCAACCATTCACCTTTTTTGTTTTGGTATCTTACCGTGAAAATCTTGTCCTTACAATACTTGTTGGCAATCTTTCTTACGGTAGATTCGTACTTTGACGAGAATGTCTTGTACATACTCTCTTTCATGATTCCATAGAAACTGTTTAGAATGTTGACATTGTTAGCAATACAATAGTAGTTGTAGATACCTCTGATTTCTGAATTGTAACGGTTCAGAATTTCAAGGTCGTCATTACTACGAAGATAGGGACGAGAAGTTGACTCCCATACTTCCTTGCCATCCTTGATTACAATGCGCATGGCATCGTAGTCCAGCAGTTTCTTTCTCATTGCCTCAAATGGCAACAATAAGACTACCTTATGGTCAAGGGAGCGAATCGGAATCCCTCTGTAATCCTTTTTCGTTTTGTTTGTACTGCGGACAGTGACTTCAAATCCAAGAAATTTTGCTGTATCATTAGCATTTGTGATAAGTGTCTTCTCGTCTGAGAGTTGTAGTTTCAGCTGTTCCTGCAAAAAGTTTTTAATATCTTCTTTTGCCTTTTGGCAGTCAGCCTTGCTTCCAATAACACAAATCAGAAAATCGTCTGCATACCGTACATATTTCATTCTCTTGAAGTTTTCATCCATGTCAAGAGTTGCAGGAAGTCGTTGCATTTCACGATGCAGGGATGCTATCTCTGAACGTAAAACACCTTTCTTCTGCTCGTCCTGTTCATTCTTCAGTTTCTTTACTCGTTTGTCTTTACGACTGGCAACCCTCTTGTATTCGGGGTTGCGTTGCCGTGCTTTACCCTTGTTAAATGTCTCGATATATCTCAACATGAATTTGTCGAGCTTGTCCAAATAGACATTCGCCAAGATAGGACTGATGATACCGCCTTGTGGAGTGCCGATGTAGGAGTTTTTGTATTCCCACTGTTCCAAGTAACCCGCTTTCAAGAATTTTCGTATCAGTCGCAAAAACCTCTCATCGTGGATGCGTTCACTAAGAATGCTTATGAGAACATCATGGTTGATGTTGTCAAAGAATCCCTTGATGTCACCCTCTATGAACCATCTTGTTCCCGAACCTCCCTTTTGCAAGGAAGCCATAGCAGTATGACACCCTCTGTGTGGTCTAAAACCATGCGAGCAATCCTCAAAGTGTCCCTCGTAAATTGCTTCGAGTATCATTCTTACTACTTCTTGAACGAGCTTGTCCTTGAAAGAAGGGATACCCAACGGACGAAGTTTTCCATTCTTTTTGGGTATGTATATTCTTCTTGCAGGACAAGGACGATAGCTTTCATCCTTTAGTTGTTCTATGAGGTCACGGATGCGCTTTATGCTTGTTCCGTCTATTGTCTGTCCGTCAGTTCCTTTTGTGCAGTTGCCTGGATTTCGGGACAACCGTTGATAGGCTTCTGCAAACAGATTTTCATTGAACAACAGTCTGTAAAGTCTTTCAAACTTGTAGCTTAGGTCTTGGCTATGCCCAGCCAGACTGTTTAATACATTTTCTGAATTTCTCATAATGTCTCACACATCATTCATTTAACATATTAAAAATAACACACTGTCTCCCTTCGCCATGTACAAGGCTTTCCCTTGCTCGGACTACTACGGAGACTCTGTTACCTTGCCGAATTTTCAAAGAACCCACTTCCTATAGCCATTTGTTGGCACTTCGGTTTAGGTAATCCCCATTTAAGCAATACTGTAACTATTGGCTTGATGAATTGTCGGATGCGATTTTCGTCCTTTTCCGCTTATTGCGGCTGACCTGCAATCGGTTTTCTGCTCTCGCACTCGAAGTCGGAAAGTGGAAGTATTGCAGACAGACCTTTATAACTATCTTAGGTCTGTGTTTACCAACTAACGTCTTGGACTGTCGTTCAAACAGTATAGTCTTCATCCTCGTATTCATCGTTTCATCTTGACATTCAGTAGCTGCATGATAGTTAGCCGACTTATGCCGTTTCCAACATGCTACACTCCCCACCGCTTTTCAGCTAAGTGGATAAGTTGGCTGATGACCAGCGTAGAAAACCCTTGCTGGGTAGGTTGCCAAACCTACATTTACAGTATGCCCTTATGGGCGCAGGACCTCGTGGTCACATATCCCGCCACCATTCTGCAAAAGCATCCATACACAGTCCTTCTGACTTGGGTACACACTCTTGACACCATACTTTCCGTCAAGGGCTTTCAAGTCCAAGCCGGGGAAGGTCTGGTGAGAGCCGTCATACTTCGGACGCACGAAGCAGTTGAACTTCCGGTTGTACATCGTGGTCAAGCGTTCTTTAAAGGAGTCTGACTGTTCTTCCAGCCATTCAGAGAACCCGTTACGGATTTCGTCAATCTTGGCATTGGCAAGCTGTATGCCCTCGCTGTCACGCACCTTGATGTCGTTGCCGTGTTCATCCTCACCGATGCTCTTCATCATGTCGGGACAAGTGTTGTGCAGGGCATGTTTCAGAAGACTCATGCCGTCATAGTGGCGGTAATAGCCCTTCACCATATACTCATCCGTGATGGCCATGGTCTTCATGCTGCATTTTGCCGAATATTCGTCCATGCTGTCGGAATAGACGATGCTGACCTGTGTATTGAATAGGTGGCTCATGTAAGCGGAATACACACCTGTAGGTATCCAACGCTCACCGAAGTTGAAGTCCAAATCCTCAAAGGCTATCGGTTCGGGAATGCTTGCCTTCAAGGCTTCCAACGACTCCCTCACGATTGCATGGTCGGGATTTTCCTTCAGCCATTCTTCTATACGCTCCGCTTTCTCTATGACATTGCCAGCAATGAAGCGGTCGGCAATCTCGTAGCCGTCTATGAGCGGATTGTAATAGATGCGTCCTTTAAGCGCTTCCGTCAGTTCCTGTTCCGGCATATCCGATAATTCAGTCATATACGGCAAGTCGATACGGCCGAACTTGTTGAGCGAGGCGGTGAGCGCTTCCTCTGGAGAATCCACATGACTGACCTCGTCAAGCGAAAAAGAGACCGGGTGGTCGAAGATGTCTGATTTTGTGAACTGTCCGTTTTCTACCCGTTCCAACGACAGCATGTCGCGCCCTGAGGCATCCATAAGGATGAACTTCACGTTCTGCTTGGCATTGAGGTTGCCGAAGCGGATGAAAAAAGCGTCATAATAGACATTCAGACTCTCACGCATCTGCTTGTTTTCCGTCTGTTCTTCCGCTTCATAGGTGTAAAGTTTCTGATAGGCATCACGGAGGGCGATATACAAGACAGCCTTTTCTTTCTGCTCCATATTCAGATCCAACGGCATGAAGGTAGCACCATACTTGGTAAGGTCTTTCAATGCACCGATATTTCTGGCAGAGTCGAGCACCATAGAACCCTCACGATGAAAACTTTTCCAGTTTCTCATCAAATGGACGGGGCTTCATAGCATCCTCTTTCTTTCTTTGCCAGCTCTTCCCGCTTTCTTTCTTGCTCTTTTTGTTGTTCCCGCTCATGATTTGTTTCTTTCAATGTGCTATGAGTCTTGGAATCTTCTTTTGGCTCATTCCCTTTCGAATGTCCATGCCCGATTTGAGCTTTGAGAACTTCTATCGGTTCCATCGGCGGCTTGAACTTCGGATCAAGCGTATCTTCAACGCCCAGAGCCTTGAGTTGTTCCTGACGGTGCTGTTCCGCCTTTTGGCGCAGCAGCACCCTGTCTTCGGGAGCCATGGTCATCATCATCTCGTAAAAGCCGTTGATTGGCGGATTCTCTTCCCAAGAGATGCTTGCGTATGGCTCATCCCCAGGCAGGATTGGTTTTGTCTCCTGTGCTGTTTCCTGCTCTTTTGCATCTGTCAACGAAGGCTTTTCTTCTTTTTCCACAGGCTTTGTCACAACTTCAAAAGTCGGATTGACGCTTTTTACCAACGGACTTGCTTTCTTCCTTGACACTTTCTTGGCGGCAGCACCCACTGTTACCTCTGCTTTCTTCTTTGTAGCATGGACAGCCTGACGGTTTTCTTCTTCCATTCCCCAAAGGTCAAACAGCGTCATTTGGACTGGTGGCTGCTGATGATTGGACTTTTGGGATAGCTCAGCATCATCAGTAGGCTTTTCCTGCTTTTGCAAGGATACTGCCGTATCGTTCTGCTTTTCCTCAATGGAAGGCTTCATCTTCTCTGTTTTTTCTATCTTTTCTGTTTCTTCAACCTCCTTAACTTCCTCAGCCTTTGTTTCCTCTATCCCCAAGTATCGGTTCAAATTGAGGTTCTTCTTAAAGTCTTCATGGAGCATCTTTCGCAAATCCTCTGCAATGCCTTCCACGCCATCCTCATGCGTGTATATCATTGCAGGTTTGCCGAACGGGTCAGTATCCAACTTTGCCGTTGTATGGATAATGCGTTCCGGATGCTCCAGAAAGTAGTTGTTTGTCGGAATGCGGTTCTCGTCATTATAGACGGTATCAAGCAGGTTGTCGTCTCCTCGCAGCGACTCCTTTTGGGTATTTTTCTGCAGAATGATGAGGTCACTGCCCACTTCCGTATTGGCATTTTCCGTGAACAGGTTGTTGGGAAGACGAATCGCTGACACGAGATCTGCATGATAGAGCATCATAAAACGCGCGGCACTGTTGTTTTTGGCATTCAATACGCCTTGTGAGGTGATGAAGGCAACCAACCCACCATCCCTTACCGTATCAAGAGCCTTGACAAAGAAGTAGTTGTGTATGCGTCTGGTGACAAGTGCCCTCATGCCTTTCATGGCTGTATAAGACGGATCAAATACGGCAACATCGCCAAAGGGAATATTTGAGATGGCGAGGTCGAAGTAGTCATTGAAAGGCTTTTCTATCTTCTCGAATCCCTCTATGCGCACTTTCTGCTCCGGGTGCAGATGGCGGAGTATCTTTCCCGTAAGCAGGTCTTTTTCAAATGCCATAATGTCTGCCTTGGGATTGTTATCCAAGACGGAATCGACAAAGGCACCGATGCCTGCCGAGGGTTCAAGCACCTTTTCGGGGATTATCTGATGCTCTTTCAACACATCCGTCAGAGCCTCCGTAACGGCTGACGGCGTGTAGAATGCCGTGAGGACGGACTGTTTCAGACTGTCCATCAACTGTTTGTACTCGCTTTCATTCTTGCTGTTTTCACGGATAAGTCTATGCAGCTCCACTGTTGGAGCAAACAACTCAAGGTCTGACTTTGCCCAATGGACGGCATCCGCCAGTTCCCTGGCAGGGTTCAGGATGCACTTCAATCCTCCGAATCCGCAATAACGCTCCAGAAGGAGACGCTCACGTGCGGTCGGCGTGCGCTGTTCCCTGTCAAGGATGAATGCCGTCTCTATCGCCTTGATGTTGTCGTTCAGACGTTGTTTTCTATTGTACGCCATTTGACTCTATGAAAAGGGCTACGGCTCCCGTCAACTCTGTGTAGAGCTGGTCGTAGTCCGGTGACTGGGCAAAATCGTCATCGGTGAGGTCGTAAATGGAATACACGTTATCAACCAAAGGCAGGAGGTTCTTGACAAACGCTTCCTGATCTTCTACTGCTACCTCCAGGGGAAACTCACTGTCAACAACATCATACAGGATGCTGTACTTGGAAAAGCGGAGACCTTTCAGCAATGCTGACATGGCAAGCTCTTGTGCCGCATCGGCAAAGAGGGCATCACGCCGTGCCTGCTCATATACTTCTGCGGCATGGTCTGCACGTTCGCGGATAAAGTCCGCATCGCTGGCTTGTGGAAAACGGTTCTCTCTGAGATGGTTCAAGAGATACAGTCCGTAATAGGACAACTCTGTCTGTGCCTGTTTCTTTCTGTTCATTTGTCTGTTGAATGGATTAAGTGGTGAATAATAAACCGTGGATGGCGGTTGATGTTTGTTGAAAGCAAGAAAAAGGCACTCGGTATCCCTCCGAGTGCCGCCACTTAATCCACAGTAAATAAAAGCATCCTGAATAAAGACACCATTTATGAACCATGTTTCGGTGGCAAAGGTACAAACTATTTCTTGTATCTCTTCACATTTCCTCGCTTTTCTGCTGTTTTGCGCTCTGCAAAGACGAATTTCGTGTTGAAATTCTCGTCAAAGGCAATGGCTGCGGAGAACGATTTGCCTTGCTTGCTGGTGAAACCATTGAGCGTTCTGGTCTTGCCCTTGGTAAGCAAGTCGGTGATGTCGGCATCAGTGAGCAACTTTCCTGCTACCTGCTTGAACACTGGCATACCGCACTCCTTGTTGCTGCATCTTACTACCTTTCCGAAGAACTGCATGGTACCTTGCTTGCATTTAGGACACTGGCAGCCGGAATCCTTGTGGCTGAAAAGTCTGTCACAACCTAACAATTCCGCAGTGATTTCACGGGTATAGCCTTCGATACTATGGGTGAACCCGTCTGCACTTGCTTCACCTCGTTCAATCTTGGCAAGTTCCGCTTCCCATTTGCCCGTCATCTCCACATTGGCAATCGCCATGTTCTTCACCACGGAATGCAGGGCGAGTCCTTTTTCCGTCGGCACAAGTTTCTTCTGCTGGCGCACCATATACTCTCGTTTGAGCAGGGTTTCGATGATGGCGGCACGTGTGGCAGGTGTGCCAATACCGCAGTCCTTCATTGCCTGGCGCATCGTATCATCTTCTATCTCTTTGCCTGCGGTCTCCATTGCTGCAAGCAATGTGGATTCCGTATGCAAAGGCTTCGGTTTGGTCTTGCCCTCCGTGATGGTGCAGCCAGAAAGAGTGATATGCTGTCCTTCTTGCCAGTTGGGAATGACTTGATCCTTGACCTCATTGTCTGTTGCGTCTGCATCCTTGTCCTGCCTGTTGTTCTTTTCCTTGAGCGACAACGCTCGCCAGCCAGTCTGTCGGATGATGGAGCCACTGATGCCAAACTCAACTTCATGATCCACTTGCGCCGATACTGATGTGATGTCCTTGATGCAGTCTGCCGAGAACGCTTCAATCATCCGGCACAATATCATGTCATAAACGATCTTCTCGTCCTTGAAAAGACCAATGGCTGCATTTTCTGTGATGAGCAGGGCATGGTGATCGGTCACCTTGGCGGCATTCACGCTGTTCTTGCTGTAGTCCTCACTGCCAGGCAAGAGTTTCACTTTCTCTCCATATTCCGAATGATTCTCCAGATTCTTGAAGAGTTTGGGAAGGGTGGCAAATACATCATCCGAGATATAGCGGCTTGATGTTCTTGGATAGGTGATGAACTTTGCCTCGTAGAGTTTCTGGGCGATGGAGAGTGTATGCTCTGCCGTGAAGCCATGCTGGGAGTTGGCTTCTTTCTGCAAGGTGGTAAGGTCGTAAAGGAGCGGTGCCTTCTCCACCTTTCGCTTGGTAGCGACCTTTGTGATGATGGCAGAACCGGTATCTTTCACCTTATTATATATGTCGGTTGCGGTGGCTTTGTCTGTCCATCGGTTGGCAGATGTGAACTTCAGTATATTGCCACTGTCTGCATCAACCACACCGAAGTGTACCTGCCAGAACGGTTTCGACTCGAAACGCTTGTTTTCCCAATAGCGTTCGCACACCATGCCAAGGGTCGGAGTCTGCACACGACCTACGGAATAGGTGCCACGTCCTGCGGCTATAGTAAGGGCTTGTGTGCCGTTGATGCCGACGAGCCAGTCTGCCTCACTTCGTGCCTTGGCTGCATGATAGAGATTGTCATACTCCTTGCCGTCCCTGAGGTTTCGGAGTCCCTCACGGATGGCAGTGTCCGTAAGCGAACTGATCCAGAGACGGTCGAAAGGTTTCCTGCAACCGAGATACGCATAGAGGTATCGGAAAATCAACTCTCCCTCACGTCCGGCATCGGTTGCCACGATGATGCGCTCACTGCTGTCAAACAGCTTGCCGATAATTTTAATCTGGGCAAGCACACCTGCATCTGGTTTGTAGCCGTTCTCTGTCTTGACTTGTCGGGGAACAAGAACGAACGGATCGGGAATCACAGGCAGATTCTCTGCATGGAATCCCTTCATGCCGTAGGTTTCCGGCATGGCTGGCTGCACTAAATGTCCGAATGCCCATGTCACAAAATAGCCATTGCCCTGCATATAGCCTTCCTCACGCTTGTCAGCTCCCACAATGTGGGTCGATATCCTTGGCTTACGCTTGGTTTCTCTGCGATGATTGTCTTCATTGTCTGTTGTTTTTGTGACATCCGCAACCGTGGGATAGACGGTCGCAGATGTCGGTTGTTATGATGGATGATTAACTCTGTGGATCAAGTGGCGGCAACTACATCTTCACGCTTCTTGCCTTTCTCTTTGGCTTCTGTTCCTCGGCGTTCTGTTCCTTCTGCTGCTTTTCGTTCTTTGGCGCAGACTGTTCTGGACTCAGCGGCTCTTTGGTGTGCTTGGTCGCCTCATGGGTTTTGCCCTGCTCGTTGACGGCTACCTGTACCTTGTTCTCGTTGGTCGGAATCTGTTCCTTCGCTTGTTTGAGGTCTGGATTGTTGCGGTAGGAACGTGGCTGCATCTTGTCGAAGTCGAACTTCACATAGGCGGTATAGGTACCGCTGCCGTTCTTGTTGGGCACTTCCTTGATCTCGATGGTCTTGCCTGCCACATAGTCGTCCTTCTGCTGCTCGGTCAGTTCCTTCTTGAAATAGGTGTTGAGTCGGCGGATGGTCCCATCCTCATTGATCCAGTGGTTGGGATCTTGCTGCTTCTTCTGACCGCCCGTATCACCTTCTGCCTTCTGCTCCTGCTTGTCGGCGGTTTGCTTCTTGTCTCCATTCTGTTTCTGACCTTGCGCCTGTCTTGTGCTGCCAGGCACGAACTCCACGCCACGCTGTTCCACATTCACCTGCAGCAGCGGTGTAAACTTGCGCCCGTTGGCAAGCTCTATCTCCTTGCGAAGCGGAATACCTGAGTAGAGCACTCTCTTGTCGTCCTTGGTAATAGGTGTCTTGGCGATGGTATCGGGTATGCGCACCTTGTTGGTAGGGATGTCAACAATCTCATTGGTGAGACGGTCGATACTGATGAAATGAGGACGCAGCTCACCTGTATTCTTGTCGGGGAAATCCACAACCTTTCCGAGGTTACCGTTCTGCAACAGGTTCTTCTTGTCCTCTGGAGTGAAGGTATAGCCTTTGTAAGCGACATCGAGTTTTGGCTCGTTGCGCACGAAATGCGGCACAAGTTGCAACTGGTCGTTATCGTCCTTGCGGAATGACAGACGGGCCTGTATCTCTATCTGTTCACCACCGAAGGTCGGCTTCACAATCACAAGCCCCGTCTTGCCGTAGTTGAGCAGGGCTTTCATATCCTTCTCATTCATACTGTTGAAGTCTATGCCATATTTGGCACCAAGTTCCTGCAGGTTCACATCGTTACCACTAATGAGGTTCTGCTTTACATCCGGAGCGGTCTGTGCCTGCTGTTTGGTTGCGGTCTGTTCTGGTTTCTGTTCCATATCGTTCTCTTTTTCGTTGGTTTGTTCTGATGATACATTCTCTTTTTCTGTGTTAGCTTGCGTCTTGGACGCATCGTCCGATGATGCGGTTTCTTTCGCCTGACCTTCCGATTGCTTTGCCTCTTTCTCATAATTGGAGGTGTCAACCTTGTGGGCGGAAAGAATCTCCTTGTTAGCCTCCGGATCTTTCAGTAACTCCTTCATCACGCCAAGCAGGTTTTCCACCTGGTCTGCCGCTATGCGGTAGAATCCGAATCGGCTTGGCTCCTTGCACTGGCGGAAGAAGTTTCTAAAGAAACTGTCCATCAAGTCACTGTTGCGGTCAAAACGCAGGAAGTCGGGCGTGTTCTCCGCCTTGGCGGGCGCTCGCTTCGGGGTGCCGTCTCTGCTGAGTCCGGCGACGACGCTGATCTCGCCCGTCTTCTCGTCACGGACTACCAGCACGTCCTGTTCATCACTCTTTTTCTTTTGTACCATAATTGTAAATTTTTAATGGTGAATACTGTTGTTATTTGAATTTCTGATGAATGCGAGTCAAGTAATGCTCCACATTCTCTTTCTTGAATTCTTTGACATTATTCTCTACAAACTGCATCACATCCTCTTCCGTGTAGTATGTTTTCTGCCCCAAACGCTTGTAGGGAAGCACTCCCAGACTGCGATAGCGTTGAAGGGAACGAGGGGAGATTTGAAATAAGAGGCAGAGATCTTGGTTGTCAAGCAATTTTTCATTGATGGCAGAACTTCCTTTTTGCTCCGTCTCTCGTTCGTGTCTCAACATCAGCATGTCGTAGATGCCGTCTATCTTTTTGTGTAGGTCATGGTAGATATAACTCCAGTTTTCTTAATGTTCCATCTTCCATGCTCATGTTTCCTTTGCTATTGTTCGTTCCTCAACCATTCTTTCAATGGCTTCAACTTGGTATCGGCATTGATTGCCAATTTTAATAAACTCAATGCGGTTCTCCGAGCGCATTCGCTGCAAGGTGCGCTTGCTCACACCAAGCATCTTAGCTGCATCGTCATTGGTCAACATCGGCTTCAATCTCTTGCCCGTCAACTTCTCTTGAAATGCCATTTTTGCCAATCGCACGTACTGGACTATTTCTGTCAACTGTTCTGTCAGCTTTTTGAAGGCTGCACTTTCCATTGTTATTACTTCCATTCTAATTCCGTTTGAAATGTTATATAATTCGTTGTTTTGATTTCTCGGCGGCAAAATTAACCATTTGCGAAATACCCGTTTAACAACTCATTAATGACCCACGTATAATTTTCTTGATTTTTCTTGCCAAGCGGTCGGCAAACCCCAGAAAAGCACTGCCACAGTTATTCATTTTCATTGTTTTTCAACATACACACATTAACTTTGCACCCGATTTGTTGAACCAATAAAACAGAGAATATGGAAGTAGTAACAATGGAAAAGAAGGCATTCGACTTGATGATGGCAAGATACGATGCCTTGGTAAAGAAAGTGGAGTTGTTGAAGCATAAGGCTAACGGCAAGCGTCTGAACAAATGGCTTACAGGTCATGAGGTCTGCCAGCAACTTCGCATCAGCCAGCGTACCTTACAAAAACTTCGTGACCGCCGTTTCTTGGGGCATACCCAGATAGGTCGCCAATTCTATTACTGCCCCGAAGAGGTCAAAGCCATCGTTCCGCTTATCGCCAGAATCAAATCGGTATAGCGTAAAGCCAAACTCGCCCAAGGCAAAGCCGAAAACTTTACCCTGGGCGAGCCAACACATTTTATATTCACCACTTAATCCAAATTGTAAACAATGAACATGAACCAACTTCTTACGCATGAGAGCAAGTCGATAGACACCGCCATGCAATCCTTGAAGAAAGCCAACAACTGGCTATCCTCATTCATCGAGTCCTACAGCCCACCTTTGGATGGGGGAGCGATACCTCACCGACAAGGAACTCTCCGAGCTCCTGAAGCTTAGTCGCCGCACCTTGCAGGAATATCGCAAACAAGGCATCTTGCCCTACATTATATTATGTGGCAAAACCCTCTATCCGGAATCCGAGATACAAGCACTTCTCACTGGTAATTACCGCAAGCCGATAATCGATGGCACTGTTTCACAAGAGAAGGGTACTGCTTCATAATAGCGAAACAAGAATAGCGTACAGGGTACAACGACAAAAATCGTTTCCTCTGTACGCTATTATATTATAAAGGTGTAGGAATCTTATTAAAAGATGAGAGATTCTAACTTGTACCTCTTGGCATCGTTCCGTTCATCACAATAATCATCGGATACTCGTGTTTTACTTGCTCTGCTTGGCAATCCTTGCGGTTCACAACCTTACTGATAAACCATTGTCTGAACAACAAGGCTTGGTATGTATCCATTTGAAGTACTATGGCGATAATCACTTCCATATCATAGACATGCGCAGAATATCCATTTTCAAGTTTGATGTATTGAGAATGCTGGAAATCTTTCAGCACACTTTGTTTCCAAAATGCGCTTGATGGTATTCTTCACTGCTGTCCCCGTTACATTCAACAGTTCGGCAATCTCCCAAACAGTCATCCACACCTCACCATGATGTGGGGCGAAGAT
>ENA-OQCM01000002-OQCM01000002.1-human-gut-metagenome-genome-assembly--contig:-NODE-2-length-19103-cov-1.307072_pt1 | contig 19103 bp, 27 predicted proteins | sample MGYA00242503_ERZ504588 | MGnify/ENA primary metagenome ERZ504588 (study PRJEB26092, sample SAMD00036333) | human gut metagenome | host: Homo sapiens | study: EMG produced TPA metagenomics assembly of the... | reverse complement strand
CTATTCCCATTCTTGTGGGCAGAACCGCACCATGCGGACGTATCATTATTCTGTGAGGATAGTCGTGGCAAAGCGACTTTTCCAACGGTCGCTCTCGGATCACTGCGTGGGTCGCTCGCTTTCTTTTGGAAAGGTCGTGGCGTACAGTCCCCGTGGCTCGCTATCTCACAAACGTATCTGTCTGCTTTATTCAGTTGTCAAAGACCAGACGGGCATAATCAATCCCGATATGAATTAGAAGCGTTTAATATCAAAGTTTAAGATTTTACGAATAATCGCTTCTTTGATAAAACCTTTCATTTCCAAATCTACCGCAAGACGTAAGTTGTTGTTATCGTCGTAAAACGGACGCATACAGCACTGATTGATATATGGGTCATAAAATTCCAAGATTTTTGAAATTGCTGTTTCGTCGCCGTCGCAGGCTTTGGAAATAACCGTGAAAGTCGGTGTCAGCTCTTTTTGGCATTTTTCTTTTTCCTCCTCAATCAGTTGCTTTAACTTGTCTAGTGCTTGTATTCTGCACTTCGTTACATTCGCTCTGGAACAGTCAAGCATTTTCCCAATGTAAGTGTCCGTGTCCCCAATGAAAAAATACTGTAAAACGATATTACGCTTTCGTTCTTCAATAGCTTTCAATGCACGAGCCAGTTGTTCATCTTCGATTGATACTTTTTTCTCCACAGACTTCAAATACTGCAACATAATCCGTAGAATATGTATCTTCTGTACCTATGGAATTTAAGAGGTCGTCCATAATTTCGGCGAATGGCATTTCTTTTTTCTCTGAACGACGTATCGCTCGATAGAAGTCAATCGCTCTATGACGTATAACTGTTTTAATAGCACAATCGAATTGATGACAGGTTTTTTCTTGTAGTTCTGACGGTTTCATTTTCCTCACCTCCTTTCGCTAGTCGAAAAGAGGTGTCTGCCCCTTTTCATATATACCGCGTTGAAAGTGGGGTACAGCGTAACCAAAATACAAAAAAAACATTAAAAAAATTTTTTCTGGCATGAAAAAAGCCCGCACAAAACATATAGTCTGTACGAGCCTTTAAAGCTAAAACATAGTAATATTGTATCATTAAGAATCACAAATCACAAGTGATTTGTGATTAATCACTTGTGATTTGTGATTAATATATAAAAGCCCTCTTTAAAGGGCTTTTATGTTTATTTTGAAAAAGAGATAAAATCAATATATCCCTTTTCCCCCAAATTTTTACAACGGCATTGTAGGGCTTTTTCTCTTTGTTTTTGATTCCTTTTACCAGGGTTTCTTTTCCCTCCAGTAATTCTTTTACATTCGTTTTGGTTAGTTTTTTCTTTCTAAAATGTTCAGCTAAAGTAAACTTACATTCAGGATAATTTGAACAACCATAAAACGATTTTTTTAATACAATATTGTTGCCACACTTAGGACATTTTCCTACAAGGGGTCCCGAGCGCTTAGTGGGAATTTGTACCCCTTATCGATACAAATTCCCCGTAGCGCTAGGGACCTCTTTAGCTTCTTGGAAGCTGTCAGTAGTATATCTAATAATTTATCTCCATTCCCTTTAGTAACGTGTAACTTTCCAAATTTAAAAAAGCGACTCATAGAATTATTTCCTCCCGTTAAATAATAGATAACTATTAAAAATAGACAATACTTGCTCATAAGTAATGGTACTTAAATTGTTTACTTTGGCGTGTTTCATTGCTTGATGAAACTGATTTTTAGTAAACAGTTGACGATATTCTCGATTGACCCATTTTGAAACAAAGTACGTATATAGCTTCCAATATTTATCTGGAACATCTGTGGTATGGCGGGTAAGTTTTATTAAGACACTGTTTACTTTTGGTTTAGGATGAAAGCATTCCGCTGGCAGCTTAAGCAATTGCTGAATCGAGACTTGAGTGTGCAAGAGCAACCCTAGTGTTCGGTGAATATCCAAGGTACGCTTGTAGAATCCTTCTTCAACAATCAGATAGATGTCAGACGCATGGCTTTCAAAAACCACTTTTTTAATAATTTGTGTGCTTAAATGGTAAGGAATATTCCCAACAATTTTATACCTCTGTTTGTTAGGGAATTGAAACTGTAGAATATCTTGGTGAATTAAAGTGACACGAGTATTCAGTTTTAATTTTTCTGACGATAAGTTGAATAGATGACTGTCTAATTCAATAGACGTTACCTGTTTACTTATTTTAGCCAGTTTCGTCGTTAAATGCCCTTTACCTGTTCCAATTTCGTAAACGGTATCGGTTTCTTTTAAATTCAATTGTTTTATTATTTGGTTGAGTACTTTTTCACTCGTTAAAAAGTTTTGAGAATATTTTATATTTTTGTTCATGTAATCACTCCTGAAGTGATTACATCTGTAAATAAATACAGAAGTTAAACGATTTGTTTGTAATTTTAGTTATCTGTTTAAAAAGTCATAAGATTAGTCACTGGTAGGAATTAATCTAACGTATTTATTTATCTGCGTAATCACTGTTTTTTAGTCTGTTTCAAAACAGTAGATGTTTTATCTACATTACGCATTTGGAATACCAACATGACGAATCCCTCCTTCTTAATTACAAATTTTTAGCATCTAATTTAACTTCAATTCCTATTATACAAAATTTTAAGATAACAGTCAAGAACATATCTGCACAAGTTGTAGATATACCATAATGCTGATAATCAACATGATTACGCTTACCATCAAATAAGTAAGTGTTTCTTGCTTATTAAAATTATCCATAGTACAACGTGAATTCCAGAGAAAAAGAGAAATCGCACCAAGAATAATACTTAAAACAAAAATGACATTTCTTTTTTTACTGTCACGGAACATTTTCTTTTCATTTTGTTTGTCAAAATAAAGAAAATCACGTATCGTCATTTTACTTATTCTTCTTAATAGATTAAGCAAAACCAAAACATAAATAGTTAAAAAATAAATTATCAATAGTCCAATAGAAACGAAATTCAAAGAAATAAAGAGAGTTTTTGGAATACCCAGTAAGTTTACAATTACTAACGACACAAACTGGCTGAATAAAAAGCCAATAGGAATAGCTAATACAAAATGCTAAAATTCCCAACAGTATATTTTCAATTACAACTAAGTGGTCAATTTCTTTTTTCTTAATGCCAAGAAGCATATATGTTCCTAATTCTTTACTTCTTTTTTCAAACATAAATTTCGTTGTATAGTTGATCAAAAAGCATATCACAAAAATAATAAGAATATTTACAGCGAACAATGAATTCTTAAATGCATCCATACTGGAACATAACTTTACAATTTCATCAGAATTTGCCACCAAATTAAAAGCAAATATAAGAGAAAAGGATGCAGTAACGGTTATCAGATAAATCAAATAATCTTTAATATTTCTTTTTGTATTTCTATACGCTAACTTACCTAACATTTCCCACTTCACCTCCGAGCAAGGTTAATATATCCAGTATTTCATTGAAGAAATCTTTTCTGCTTTTTTCCCCTCTGAAAATTTCATTGAATATTTTACCGTCTTTCAAGAACAAAATACGTTCACAGAAAGACGCACTAAACGGGTCATGTGTTACCATTAAAATAGTAGCCTGCATTTTCTTGTTGATTTCAGACATTGTTTCCAGTAATAATCTGGAAGCTTTTGAGTCCAAAGCTCCGTCGGTTCATCAGCTAAAATCAGTTTCGGTTCATTGATTAAGGCTCTAGCACAAGCACAACGCTGTTTTTGTCCGCCAGAAACTTCATAAGGAAATTTCGATAAAATATCACGAATACCCAATTTATCGGCGATAGCATGAACTCTTTTCTCAATATCAGTAGGGTTCTGTTTGTTGATAACCAATGACAAAGAAATGTTTTCTTCAATCGTTAATGTATCTAAAAGGTTGAAGTCTTGAAAAATGAACCCTAGATTTTCACGTCTGAAATCAGCAAAATCTTTATCCTTGATTTTGGTAATATCTTGATTATTGACTGTAATGTGTCCGCTGGTTACAGTATCAATCGTAGAGATACAGTTTAATACGGGTAGTCTTTCCAGGAACCACTAGCTCCCATGATTGCGACAAATTCGCCCTTATCTACATACATAGAAATACCGTCTACTGCCTTTGTGATATTTCCAGAGTTACCCCCGTAGTATTTTTTACTTGCTCTAAATTTAAAATGTGTTCCATTAAAAATCGCTCCTTTCTTCCTGCCACATTTATTTGTTTTGGAATACAATTAAATTATAGCAAGGGCAGTATTCAATTACACTTACAGTTTTGAAAGTAAACAGAGAGTAAAAGAGCCGTGATAATGCAGATCACAATTTTGTGAAGCATTTCCACGACCCTTTTATTATAATTTTGCCTTTGTCTTTTTCGTAATGATATAAATATATTCTTCTGGTGTAGGGCGTTTATTCCCAAAATACTTTTTGAAATTTGCCTGCACCTCTGGGTCGGTGCTATTCATAGCTTCATCAATCGTAGCTTCAATATCCGCCCGAACATCAGCCAATGATACACCGCCAGCTTTTGCACCAGCTTTCAATGCCTTTTTTATATCTCTTTTGTTCAGTCCTATCATATTCATACCTCAATTCTACTTTTTAAAGCTAATAAGTTTTCCATTGTATTTTACAATGATGAATATGATATAAAACACTCCTACAACAATCAAAATAAGACCTATGTAATAGCCTAATTCAGAATGAGAGATTAAATTGATAATCGGCATAACAAGAATACCAATACTAACCAGTAAAGTGCCTATTCCTATTTTTTTTGTAAACACCTTTTTATCTTTAGGGTCAAGTTGTGTATAATGATAACCATGTAATAAAGTAATATTCTCTTTTATACCTATTTGATAAGATGTAAAAAGTAAAAACAATCCTATAACTATTTCACAATCAATTCCTCTAATTCCATAATCGTTCTCTCCTTTAATCAAAATAAAATAATTCTTCAAATTTTTTATCTAAAGCTATACAAAGCACTAATGCCAATTTTGCTGTTGGATTAAATTGTCCAGTTTCAATAGAACTAACTGTATTCCGAGAAACCCCGACTAGTTCAGCTAATTCTGTTTGTGATAATTTTTTTTCTTTTCGTACAGTTTTTAATCTGTTTCGCAAAATTAAATGTTCGTCCATTCTATAAACCTACCATTAAAAATTTATAAAAGTAATACCCCATAAATAGAAAAAAGAATAAAGCAATAACAAATTTGGATTTATTTTTTGAAATATGTGCTTCATAACCCATAGAGCCAAATGCCACAGACCCAATAATTGTCATTATGTCATAGTAAGGTTCTTTACAAACTGCTTTAATGAAAAGAATTAAAATGCAGATAAATAAAACAAACATTAAGCCAAAAGATTTCCCTTGAAGTTTAATATGTTTTTCGTATTCATCAAGATATAGATTCTCTTTTTTGTTTTGTGATAGTATTTTTTCTTTATCCATTATATAACGCTCCCTTCAAATAATACCAAGTACACTTGTCATTTATATTATAGCATTCGGTCATTACAAGTCAATATTTTTGCACAGTTTTCTTGTCGTTTTGTAAAAGCGTGCAAATCTGATAGGAAATGCACGCTATATCATTTATCCTACAATCTTCCAGTTACTATCCTTATGTAGCACAAGCTCATACTGCGATACCTGCGTCGCTTTTGTCTGATTATCAATGAATTTTACCGCAACCTTGACTTTCACATTGTCGCCGTCCTTTATAAAGATAGGGTTTACCAGTTCAGAATAAAGGTAGTCCCTGCCGATAGGTTCAAGCACATTTCCCGATACATAGTAGGCAAGCTCTTTTTCTGTGGCTGTCGGGTACAGCTTAAAGAATGTTTCCAGAAATGCGGTAGCGTCATTGACGGTATCAGCGTCTACACTTGCGTCTGCTTCTGGTGTCTTAGGCTCATAGTCTGATTTTTCGATTGCTGGTGCAAGGGTAGGGTTTTGAACGATTACCATATCCCCGTCAGCGTCCACATGGACTTTTACGGTATAGGTTGCTTTGACATTACTTGTCTGTTCTCCCTCTTTTATCTGCTGATCTACTTCGTAGGTAGCAGAAAAAGTGTCCGTTCCCGATTGCTCGATATGCCATACAATCACATCTGTAACTGTGGAGCTGGTCGGTATGCCGGTTCTAATGGTATCTATATTTAAGTCCTGCAATTCCTTTGTCAGATAACCGCTGATTGCCTGCGTCCTTGCTTCAATCGCTTCTTTGCTGTTATTCCATGTGTAATAGGACTTCGCAAAGTTCTTCACGAAATTTTCTATCCCGTTGGTGTCCTGCAAGCGAAGTTCAATGATTTCTTTTTCATGGGTGGTGTGCTGGTCGATAGCCGTAAAATTCTTATACACCCCAAAGCTCACGCTTGCGACAAGCACCACCCACAACGCAATCACGGTTTTCTTATGTGTGCCTACCTTGACAGTACGCACCTTTTTTTTCTTTTGGTTCTTTGATAGTTTCTGTCTGTTTCTTATTCTTCTTAAACATATTTTCAAGTCCTTTCTATTGTTTTACTCGTCCTGCACCGATTAAGTGCTGTTGCCAGTAACTACTACTTAGGTCTGCATATCCTATCGGGTCGCCTGCATGGTACATCTGGTTATTTCCTACATAAATGCCGACGTGGGTTACATACGAACCAGCGTTATAGGTAGAATGGAAAAACACCAAGTCCCCAGCCTTTGCCTGCGAGAGTGGAAGATGTTGGGTAGCGTCATACTGTGCTTGTGCCGTTCTCGGTAAGGAGATACCAGCTTTTCCATAGCACCATTGCGTCAGTCCCGAACAGTCAAAAGAAGTGTTGGGATTGCTACCGCCATACACATATTTCCAGCCTTGATATTTCAACGCTTCATTCATTACCTTTTGTGCCAGCTCTCCCGATACCTGCGGAACAGTTAAATACTGATTGACTAATTCCACATAGAACATATTTCCATAGCCATACCGCCAGCCCCCATTCTTAGCAACGGCTATCGGGTTGGTGTAGGTTACTTTCTTTCCACCCGATTTCTCACGGGCGAAGCTCTCTGCAAGATTAAAAGTGTGTTTTTTTCCTTTTCCTGCCACATATCCCACATAGCCACCGCCATAGTTATAAGACTGTATCGCTACATTCAAGTCGTCGATACCTTGATTTTTGCAGGAAGAAAGCAGGGACGCAAAATACTTACACCCCTGCTTGATTGAGCTTTCCGTATCTAAGGAATTAGGCGGTAAACCAAGACTTTCCGAACTCTGCATAACATCTTCTGCCGTACCGCCACTTTCTACTTGAATGATAGCAAGTAACACATTGACATACTCGGAGATACCGTTTTCTCTGGCGTATTTTTCTACCATAGGCTGATGTTTCAAGACTTCTGCGGATAAGTTCATACCCGTAATGCCAGAAGAAAAGTTGCTGTTCTCGTCGTCGCTGTCCGCACTAATCAAGACACCAAAGAAAAGCACCAGAGAAAAGAGGATAGGAAACAGACTGCCAATGATAGCGATATGTTTCAGTTTCATTTTTTCTTCTGTCCTTTCTTCGTTACAAGGTTACGGGTTTTCTCTATGGTCTGCTGGTTCTTCTGGACGCTCTGGGTCTGCTGAACCTTTATCCTGCGGTCTTTGGTGTCATTCTGGCGTGTTTCCTGCGATACCACTTTTTCTACATTCTGCCTATGTACTGTCTGTGTAGGCTGGGGTGCTTTCTTATCAGAAGCACCAGAAGATAACGGACGCTCTTTGATAACATTTGTCTTGACTGGCTCACTTGCTTTTGAAGTGGTCGCTGTGGCAGGGCGTTTGACTTCCTGCATTTTTTCCGCACTCGGCTTTGAAGCTGTGGCTGGTCGCTCATGGGGACGGGTAGCTCCCGTTGTCGCTGATCCGTCAGCCTTTCGCTGTACCTGCCTTGCTTCTTGTGCCTTTTGAAGCTCCATACGTTTGTCAGCGATATTTTTCTTACGCTGTTCCTGCTTTTCCAAGCGTCCCGTCTGTCTGGACTGCTGTTCCTGCACCATGCCACGCTTGAAGTCGGACACGCTGGACTTTGCCTTTTCCTTTGCGGAATACACCGCATAAGCGGTCTGTGTCGGCATATCCTTGATATTCTCTTTGACAGCGTTTGCCTTGTCTTTCACTTTATTTTTCGTATCTAAAACAGCACCGACTTTTGAACCTGCACGCTGTCCCATGCTGGAAGTGGTATTGCCCCGATTTTCTTTAGAAGCCGTATTTTTTCTTTCGGCTCTCTTGCCAGCAACGGCACTTCCAGCCACCGCACCAGCTACACCGCCCGAAATACCGCCAGCACTTACCGCCCTTGCAATACGGTGTTCCATACGCCTAGCCCGATGTCGCATAAACAGATACGGTCTGCGGAATATGCGTCGTCCCATGCTTTGACTGTCGCCAGCATTAAGTGAGAACATACTCATTAAGTCGCCCAGCTTCATGTAGATACCAGCGAAACATACTATCTGCAAGAACGCCACCATAAAGAATGGGTAGTCTGTGGAAATGTTGTAAAACATACTGGAAATACTAAATGCCACCGTTACAATGAGCGTTATTCCTGCCCGTGTCATTATGGTATTAAATACTCTCACGATTGCCTGCTTTGCCATGCTTTCATAGCTCGGTATCATGGAAAGTAAAAAACTGATAGGTAAAAAACATTGCAAAGATAATAAAAAAGTATCTGGCTGAACAACATCATGCCCGTAAGCAAGAATACAAATATCGTGATACCCAAGTTAAAGAACAAGAGGAAGAACACCATACCCAAACGGTTCACGACCTGCGGTATTGTCAGATTGTTATTGTCGTTGTCCTCGATTTCTGTTTTCACGACTTCCTCTCTGGTTTTCCCGTCCTCGTCCTCTGGACTTGCCGATACGAGAGCTTCTACACGGTCTGTCCCGATTTCTTCTGCGTTGCTGTTCCCGAATTGAAGCAAGAGCCACGGCTGTTCCACTTGAATAGAAAATAGGCTGTCCCGTATCAAGTCCACGCTGTCCTTACCCTCGCTGTCGGAGTTAGGGAGCATGATTTTTGTTCCCAAATCCAAAGAAGCGGTACTGATGTCTGATGAAAATTCATTTATCTTCTTGATATAGTCGGGAGCATAAGCAATAAATGAAGCGGACAGCACGAACACCACCACAAAGTTGATAACAGCGTGAAGTGCTTTGCTGGTTTCCCGTTTTATCAGTCCCGTATAAGCAACGTACATTCCCACCACTAAGATAATGAGAAGCAGGAAACCAACATAGAAGCCCGTAGAAGAAAAGCCGTTCTCGGTAACGCCTGCAAGGGTCTGTATGCTCTTTCCGATACTGTCTGCCATATCATTGATGAAGTCCAGCTTATAGGCTTCCTGCACCACATAGCCCGTTGCATTACTCAAATACAAACTGATAGTCCAGACAAAGTTGGTAATGCAGTACAGCCCGTATTGTACCGATTTTCCGATACCGTCGAGCCAGTTCCACGGAAGCCACGACCAGCTATTATCGACGAAAAAATCAAGCTGGTAGTTGGAAAGGGGATATTTTGAATAAAGATTTTCTGCGTTTATGGTATCGTCCACAAGCCCCGTCGCATGAGCCACCGTCCCCAGAAGTGAAAGCAGGATAAGGGAGAGTGCCACCACGAACAGAGCCATTTTGAGAAAGTGGAAAATCTTCTTTTTTGTGAACGCACCTTTTATCCTTTCTTTCATCACTCCACCTCATTTCTCTGTACGGGCGGTCTGGTATCAAAGGCGTGTAGCAGTTCTTCAAAGACTGGGTGTATCTGCACCACACCGACACGCCCGTATAAGTCCTGCAATAAGCATTGTCCGTTCTCCAAATCACGCAAGCGTTTCTGGTTGTTCTCATCGTCCTTGTCGATACCGAAAAACTCTAAGGTCTGCTTTATCTCGTTTATATCCGTGCTTCTAAATGCAAACTTTAAGCCGATATTGTTTTTCAGACTTTCCTTTGACACGTCATAGGCAGACTGGGTAACGAAATAAACGCCTGCCTGCATAGCTCGCCCAGCACGAACCAGCTTATTTGATAAGGTTTCTCCTTGTGCCACATTTAAGAACGCCCACGCTTCGTCTAAATCGACAATCTTAAAAATGCTTCTGTCCGAATGGATAAAATCAAGGGCAAAGGTACTAATCACAATCAGCATAGACACAGACAACAATTCAATGGTCGTGTATTCTTCAAAAGTGGTATCTTTATCTGGCAGTACAAGGTCGGCTACTTGAATGATATTGAGCTGATTATCCAGACTGATAGCATTTTCTACCGTACCGTCTGAAAACAGCAGGTGTGCAAAGTCGTAGTCCGTGAAGCTGTCGATATGGTCTGCGATATTTCTTGATATGGGCGTATCTTCACGGCGTAGCTCGTCTATCACATGGAGCAAGCCCGACTGTCGCTCTGGGTAACGGAACGAACCGCCTTACGTAACACAGGAAATTTTTCGCCGTCCCTAGAGGAAATACCCGTAAGGAATGTTAAGATGTCGATTGCCAGACTTTCAGCGTCTTTTACATTCTTCATAATCACAAACGGGTCAAGAAGCCCTGCATTGTCCTTATCGCTGGTAAGATTTACGATATTGATTTCATGTGCAATCTCTGGGAGCGTTTCTTTCCAGTTACCACGCTCACTTTTAGGGTCTAACAGAAGTGCTTGACCGCCAAACAGCACCGCATAATATACCAGAAGATTGTTACAGAACGATTTCCCACCGCCAAGCGAACCGACAAAAGCAGACGCTAAAGCGTTGGTAACTGTACCTTTTACACCTTGACTGGCAAGGGACGGTTGCAGGTACACATTTCTTCCCGTATCAACAGAATAGCCCATATAGATACCCGTAGTTTCTCCTAACTGCTGTGTCGCACCAAAACCAAGCCCTGCTAGAAAATCTGATTTTACATACTGCACATAATCATTGATATATCGCTTGCTGGCTGGTAAAAATTCAGAATGAAGCCCCAGCATATCCCCAGCAGGACGCACCAGCTTTACATTGAGGTCGTCGTAAAAGTCCTTGACTTCATCACAACGGCGTTTCAGCTCGTCAAGATCGGGTGCAGACACCCGTATGACGTAGCTTAACTTATACATACTTTCTTTTGTCTGGTCTAAATCAGTTTCCAGCTCGTCCACGCTGTCTAAAGCGTCCACCACATTTGAGCTGGTTTCACTTCCTGCTTGATAGGCGTGATTATCAAGGTCTTTCAGTTCCTTTTTCTTGTTGCGGACGGTCGTTAATGCTTTCCGATTTTCCACGATTTCTACATTCATGCTCGTATCAACGGGGAATGTGAATTGCTGTTGCTGGAAATAGAAGATTTCAGACGACGGAAAATCAAGCTCGCCTACAATCGCATTGACGGTAAAATAGGACACATAGCTTTCCTTGTCCTCATGTTCCAAGCGTAAATACCGCTGGCTTTCCTCAATCACACACCTTGTCGGACGGATAAGGTCGTAGTATTTTATCAGCGTCTCTTTGTTCAATTTTTTCTTTGGTAGCTGGTACTCATAATCTTCATAAGCGATACCGTCCCTGCCGTAAAGATGTTCCATGAGATACCCAAAATCATGGATTTCCAAGCGACGCACCTTAAAGCGACGGGAGATTTTATTTTCCAGTAACTTTTCCATTTTTATGTAACGGTTGATTTCATCATTCGGCATGGAAACAAAATCATTCATCAGCGTGTGGTTCACTTCATGGAGAAATTCTGTGAACGTCAGCCACACCGATTTTTTGATGTTCTTCAGATTGAGCTGTTCTTCCGTAACCATGAGCTTAAAGCCAAGAAAAAAGCGGTAGTCCACTTGATTGTCCCCAATCATAGATACTACGCTTCGGTCTGTTCGTCTATCTTCTGATAGGCAACTTCCTTTAATTTTCCCGTTACCAGTTTCTTTGACTGCTCCTGCATACTTCGTATGGAGCTTTCTGTGGCAATCTGCAACGCATGAATTTTACCCTCACGGGACTGTGCGATAAGCTGTCGGAAACTGTCATGCACGATAAATTTCTGCTCTGCGGATAGAAAAGAATAGTTGTATGGTATCAGCTCATAGTAGGCGAACACCTCATTGTCCTTGTTCCAGACAAGGTTATTGTCAATATATTTTATCGGGAACATAGTTCACACTCCTTACTGCCGTGATTGTTTCATTCAATATCTGCTTATGCAGTTTTACGGCTTTTCCTGCATAAGTGATTTTTGGTCGCAGGGCATAGGTTATCTGTGATTTCAAAAAGCTGTACGGCTTCTTTCCGTCAAAGGTTTTCTGCGACATGAACCAAGTGAGAGCAACGGGAATACCAAAGTATTTGAGAAATGCTCCCTCAATCATGGAAAGTGGGGGAATATCCCCAAACAGAATGATGATAAATTCCGTAATCACAAACCATGTAATCTGTGTAAAAGTAACGGGAAAGGGTAAGTTAAAGTCATTGATTGCATACAAGACTTTTTCCACGTTCCAGATACCCGTGTAGCTTTTAATCTTTTTCAAGTTCTTTCAGCTCCTTTCGTAAGTTTCTAAATAGAAAAGGACAGCCATGTTTCAGACTGTCCCTTAAAAAGAGAAATACGCTGTCAGTAGCAACAATGCTTGTCGCTGATCTTCCAGCGTTAATATGGTATCTCGCACATACCTCGCTTGTTTCAATAAAGCAACCGCCCATATCCAAATCTCGCCCGTAGGCTTCATAGTCAATGTAATTCTGTAAGCTGGGTGGAATGTCCCCAAGTGCCTGCAATTCGTCTATGTAGTAGTAGGCAACATCTGTCATGGTTTCACAGTCGGGATAATAGTAAATATCGTCCTTATGTTCCACGACTTCTTCCAGCGTCCCATAGTGGCTGATAAATTCGTCCAGACACTCTACAATATAGTCGGGAAGTTCCTCTATCATTTCATACATCTCATTGAGTTCTTCAATGGAAACATACTCGCCAATCGCAATGGGAAAGTTGTCGGTATCATGGATAGCGTATTCCTCATACTGTTCATTCAAGCCGATTTTTTCTTTCACATCTTCCTCGTCAATAGGAAACGTGAACCAAGCACCGACTAAATAGCCCTCATTGTATTTGCCAAGATTAGCAATATAAACCGCCATATCATCAATCATAAGCACCACCTCATTTCCTACTCTGGCAGTTCAAAGATACCGTGTTCTGTTACTAAAAATTTCCCGTGTTCCTGCAAGTGAGAAGCGTAGGCTTCAAAGTCAAAATAGTATTCTTGACAGTCCTCGGATAAATGTTTGAACGTCGGGTCGTTCATCAGCTTTTGCCTTGCAACATCTATCATGCTTTTGCAGTCGGGATAAACCGTAATCACGTTCCTGCAAATATAAAGTGCTTCTAAATTTTCAAACACCGTAAGTAGTGATACATATTCTTCCTGCATATCACTTGAAAGCTGGCGGTACATAAAATCTAATTCGTTGAGCTGGTACACGCTGGTGTGTTCGTGGACTTCATCAGCATAAGGCAACACCTTTTCGATAATACGATAATCCCCACTTTCTGCACCGATACCTAACTTTTCTTCAAACTCGGCAACATCTATCGGCAGGTCGAACCAGTATGATATTGTTTCTTCGCCAGTTGTTCCTCTCGTTTCCACCAGCACCCTTGTTTCCTGCATTGTTCCTCACGTCCTTTCTGTTGCTTCATCACATCTTTTAAGCTCTGGTACGACATACCAAACACATACTTTGAAAAATCTTCTAACTGTTTTATATCATAATTCGTAAGCGGTAATCGCTTCATTTCATGCCACACTTTACGCTTGTAAGAGGGCAGGTTAGAAATATAATCACAGCCGACGTTTGCCTGCATATCCTTAAAAATATCGCTCATTTCATCACTCCAATCTGATTTTAGGTAAGAAAAAAGCAGTCAATCCTAAGACTAACTGCTTTATGTATATGGATATAATTTGATTAAGTTTTAAAACCAGTTTGTTTTTTCATCTCTAAATTGAGGGTTATCGCTGTGTTGATATGGATTATAGTTATTCAGATTGCAACCATATTCTTTTAATGATTTGATTTTGTTATCTTCTGTCCATTCAATTAAGGAAATACCGTCAAATTCTTCAACGCTTCCCGTATTCATTTCATTTTTAAAATACCATTCTACGACAGTTTGATTTTCTTTATGAAAGAACTGTTTAATATCCCAAATAATGACTTTACCACGAGTATTCCATTCATTAAACCAATGTTTTACTGTTTTAAGATTTTCATATTTAGGACACCAGCTTTCCGTATAAACAACATCTTCTGTAAAAATTTTATCTATTCCTAAGTCTTGCTGTTTCAACCACATATCAAACCATAAACGAATAATTTTTTCTCTCTCATTCAAAATAGAACACCTCGATTACTTCTTTTTTCACATTATAGCACCCATACATCAGCCCCACAATAAAATTTTATGCACCGATAATCTTATTGAACAGCTCTAACAGTACATCTTTCACACCGCCAGCATTGAATACCAAACCGACAGCAATCAAGGCAACTACCAAGAAGCCGATAAGTTTGGAAAACTCACGCTTGAAACCTAAGTAGATACCGATAACCACAATCGCCATAAGCACTAAGCTCTGTGCGTTTGATAAAAACCATTGATACAAATTTTGTCCGAAATTCATTTAATTGTCCTCACTTTCTTTTAATTGTTTCATTTCATAGTCAGCTTCTTTGCCGACATTCAAAATACACATCAAGACTACGCCGATACCCATTCCCATAGATACCAGCAGGAAGTCTTTTAATAATACCCACATTTTTATCACTCCTAACTTTCTACTAAATCTTTTGCAGGGGTCGTCTGCTGTTTGATTATCATTTCATGCTTTTCTGTGAGCTTTGCCTGCTGTTCGATAGTTTTCATGTAGTCTGTTCCGTTTCCCTTATCAATCCTTTTCAGCATTTTCAAGGTCGGTGCTACCTGCCGTTGTACCCACCGCAATGTACGGTCTAAGGTGTAAGGCTCTGGCTTTGTCGTCAGCTTCAAGCTCTGTCTGTTATCGCCGATAAACCAAGCCCAGCGGTCATTGAGTTTCCAGTCATTTTTTCGCTTGTCTGGTTCTTCATCAACAAACCGCACATACTGGTTGATGATAGAAAAGGCGGTCTGCTCTGCGTCATAATAGGTCAGCAAATCTCGTACTGCATAATAGGCACGTTCATTTCTAAGCCGTATCTCAAAACGGTTGATAATGTCGGCTTCTTCCAGAGGTGTCCCTAACTTGACGTACTGCTCATAGTCCTTTTCATAGATACAGAAATACACATCTGATTTCAGCGAACCAAGATAAAGGGTACGTCCCATATATTCTCTGTCGTCCTCTCTGTGCTTGATAAGTTCGCCAGACTGGTAAAACTTATAACTTCTGGACTTTCCGATATATTCCCGTTTCCTGCATTTTTCCGCAAGCTCTGGAATATCCAAAATGCCCGTATGGTCGTTGATAGCAAGGTCGATACGCTTCATCACGCCACCGTCTACGAGTGCGTCCATGAGAAAGTCATACCAGCTTCTTTGCTGTGCCAGCAGGTAACTTTCAAACTGTCGGCAACCACGCCCCTTTAACTCTAAAAGGACACCTTTTTCTTCGTCAGCCGACGTATAGATAAAGATGTCCCCTAAAGAATAATGCTCCGTATAACTGTAATGTCCGTAATCTTCATGGAGCATATAATTGATATTCAGTTTTAATATATCTTTGATGATGTGCTGTATATCCAGCGTGGGAAAACGAATTTTCACATAATCAAACAGCATGGTAAGCGGTGCTTCTGGATTGAACCTTGCCAGTTCCTTATGCAGAGTTTCCAGAAGTTCCTTTGACGGCTTCATTTTTCCACTTTCTATCTTGTTGAAATATTCCCTTGTGATACCAGAAGCCACCGCCAGCCTGCCTTGTGAGATACCGTAAGCAATCCGTTTCTCCCGTAATTCTTTTATCCATTGTTCTTCATTCAGAACCATACCCCCAATCTGTAAAGTGTGAAGTTTTTTAAGGCGACTTCACAGCCGATTTTTGCTAGGAAACCATGCCAGAAGCCTTATGTTTCCTATGTTTTTTGTCTATTGTCTATTTGCAAACGTACCCCTCTGTTAGATACCGAGGGGTTTTACCTGCTGGCGTGGCTAACGCCACACCAGCAACGGCTAGTCCGTGCCGTCGCCTTTCGCTTCGCACGTCGCCGTCCCGTCCTGCCTTGCTTGTGCAAGAGAGCCGATAGTCTGCAAAAAATCATGTCCTTTCGGGACTAAAGGCGTGTAAAACTCACTGATAACGCTTGTTCCCACATCACAATAGCCACGCCCCTTGATACGCTTCTGGAAAAACTGCTTTTTCACATCTGAACCAAACAGCATACCGTAACCTAATTCGCTGATACGCCCAAGTCCCACACGGAAATTGAAGTTATCTCTGATACCGTCCGAGAAATACTTTGCGTCTGGACGCTGGCAGGCAACGATAAGGAAATAACCTGCTTGTCGTCCTAACATAACGATTTTCTTTAACTGGCTAAGTAAGCCCACGCTTTCTTTCGTCCCCAGCATTTCAAAAAATGCCACATATTCATCAAAGATAAGAAAGCAGGGTGGAAGTCCCAGATAGGCGTAGTTTTTCGCCCGTCTTATAGTTCGGGTGTCGCTTCATTTCCTCACTTCGCTGTACCATGCCCTCATAAAAGGCATTGACGCAATCAATCATTTCTTCTTTGGTGTGATAGACATTAGGCATGACTGTTCCCAAGTCTGCAAGGTCGCTGTTCTTTGGGTCTAAGATATAAAGAACAGCGTTGGTATGCAGTAAAGCTTCAATGAGCGTCAGTAGAAAATATGTTTTACCGCCACCAGTCCCACCAGCGATAAGGGCATGAGGAAGTGCGTCATATTCCCAGACAAGATTTTTCATCAGTCTAAGACAGCCGTTTTCTGCCCGTACTTCATCAATGGTAATACGGTTCGCTATCATATCATAAAGCAGGGTATATTCGATATAGCCGTCATGCAGGGTCTTGTCGGTCAGCTCACAATACAAGCCACTTTCCAATTTATCCTCTAACCGTAAAAGCTGGTCTTGATATTTTCCCAGCGTAATTTCACAGCGGATATGAAGCAGTCCCTTTTCCATTTGATAATAAATCTTTGGAAACCAGACGATTTTTTCCCTTGATCTGCTTTGCAGGTCAGTAAAAAAACCGCTGTCTTGTACGGTATCGGCTTCATACCACTTATTTTCCAGTATCATTCTTGCCAGCTTTTGACGGTGCAGGAGCTTCTTGAAACTGTCGTAACAGAAGCGGTAATACAGAAAAGCGACCAATGCACAAACACCAGTCGCTATCAGTATGGTTATGAAGTTGTAAGGGGAAAGCGTCAAGCCGTTTTCTAACAATCTGAAATGCTCCCAATCGGTACGCATGAGCTGTTTGATATTCAATAGCAGAAGAACCGCCACGAACACAAACAGAAGCGTCCCTATGGAAAAGTGGTAAACAAGGTGTTTATCGCTGGCTCTGATACGTAAGCGCAAATATTGCTACGCTGCCCATGAATCACGCTTGCACCAAAATGATAGATGCAAGCGTTTTGCTCTATGTTTAGTTTTGACAGTTTGCTTTCGCAGTCTCGCTCCATGGGGCAAGCTGTTCCAGCTGTTCATCTGACATTTTATCGTCTGGCCGCTGTGATAAGAGGTATGTCAGATATTTGTAGGTATTCAGGTCATTCGCTTTTGCCATCTCAACCATTGTATACACAATAGCACTAGAGGCCGCTCCCTTCGGACTGGCACTGAACAGCCAGTTCCTCCGACCAACAGTGAATGGTCTGATTGCATTCTCGCTAAGATTGTTGGATAAACTGCAATGACCATCTTCCAGATAGGTCATCAGGGTGTCTTTCCGATTTTGGGCATAGTTCACCGCTTTCGCCAAACGGGTTCCCTTGTTTGGACGCTGTTGATCCAGCCAAATCCAGAATGCCTCCAGTATCGGCTTCTCCTTTTCAAGACGGAACTGTTTTCTCTGCTCCGCAGTATGATTTTTTGCTTTTGAGTACCGCTCACAATCAAACAGCTTGGAGCAAAATTGTACTCCCTGCACCGCCGGAAGGCTGTAATCATACTCTTTCCCTTTCGGTATGGCATCTGTGAAATAACGTCTCACATGTGCCCAGCAAGAGCAGCGTTTGATATCCGGCAGATTGTTATAACCCTGGTATCCGTCGGTCTCCAGATATCCACGGAACCCCTGCAGGAAAGATGCTGCATGGAACTTTGCCCTTGTCTCTGTGTAATGATAGAGCAGGATCGGCGGAAGCCCATCTTCTCCACTGCGGAAGAGCCACATCCAGGAATCTGTTTCAGGATTGCGCTCCGGCTCATTCAGTACCTGAACCCGAGTTTCATCTGCCATCAGATATTTACGCATCCGTAACTGACGGTGAAAATAATCATAAACATGGCAGAGGTAATTCTCGGTACAGTAAATGATCCAGTTAGCAAGCGTAGCCCGGCTCAATGGGACACCCAGCTGCTTCCATTCCGATTCCTGCCGGTTTAATGGCAGACCATTCTGGTACTTCTGGTGCATTGCCCATCCTACAACGGATTCCGATGCATAACTTTCCGGGATCAATGGTTCCTGAACAGGCGCTTTGACAAATGTCTGATCATCCGGGTGTTCCTCTGATATGGCACACTCCGGGCATTTATAGGTTTCACGATAGATATTTACTACTTTCCCTTTGGCAGGGGTAAACCGGAATTCATGGCGGACGAATTCTTTCCCAATACATTCCATCTGCGTTCCGCAGGTTGGACAGTTCCGCTCCTCCTCCGGAAGAGAAATGATCTCGTCGCAGGAAGGAACATTTTTAAAGAGATCCGCATGTGTCCGTCGTGCTTTTCGCTTATGTTCCGGAACAGTGATGTCATCAGGAAGTTCCTGTTTCCATGTCGGATCTGCTTCCTGCTCTGGCTTCATCAAAAAAGATTCAGCTTGTACCATTCC
>ENA-OQCM01000001-OQCM01000001.1-human-gut-metagenome-genome-assembly--contig:-NODE-1-length-32589-cov-1.659417_pt1 | contig 32589 bp, 34 predicted proteins | sample MGYA00242503_ERZ504588 | MGnify/ENA primary metagenome ERZ504588 (study PRJEB26092, sample SAMD00036333) | human gut metagenome | host: Homo sapiens | study: EMG produced TPA metagenomics assembly of the... | reverse complement strand
GTTCGGCTTTGATGGGGTAAGGGGATGGTATGCGCATTTGAAACGGACGCGAGGACTTAATGGTTATCTTACGAATCAAAAGTCCATTTCTCTTTATGTAGGTAGCACTTCGGGAATGGAGTTGCGGATTTAAGGCTAAATACTTTCTTCATAATTTCGCTATACTTTTTATGGTTAATAACTATGTTTTGTATTGCTCTCACAACACTTACAACTTGAAGTGTTATTTGGAAACCGATAGGCAAAAATGGCTCAACGATGTCAATTAACGAGAAAATCCTACGATAATCTATCAAGTGATAGAGCAAAAGACGTGCCAAGTTAAATATGGCACGTCTTTTGCCAGTTTTGTCAGTCCTTTTATGGGATATACAACAGCGCAAACTCCGCCTTTCTCCGTTTGAGCAGCATGGCGTGGCGTTTTCCTTTGTAGTTGCAGAAGGCTATATACTCACGGTAGATGTTCCTGTCACCAGCTTCCAGCTTCTTGATTAAGGTGCTTTTGGGGATTGTTTTGCTGCCTAACAGCTTCGCCGGTCCCACATTGTAAGCTAACGTGCCAAGCAAAATCGAATCAACCCCGAATTTACGGAACATGGCGACAAATTTGCGCAGGTCTTTCCGCAAAAGTTCATCCGCATCCCGTTTTGTCATGGTTCGTGCCGAATACTTCTCGTTTGGCAAAAGTTTGTGACCCCAACCGACGTATGGGTAGTGTTTTTCTGAGTGCCAGCCTTCAAAGTAGCGGCAGCATAAAAAAAGCACGTTCCATAAGCGGCAGTCGGTAGATTGCCGCCTGCCCGTCCGTTCCCTCTTGGCGGCTGATCTGCGCGGACACAGAACAGACCGTCAGAAGTGAACAGAGCATTGTCATGAATACACGCATCATTCAACAAGGGGCTGAAGTTGCCGATGGGAACGATGGTAAGATCGTCGTCCTTTACATTCCTGTTGTTGAAGTCAAATTCCAGTTCGTAGGAGTTGCTAAAGTTATCCTCCACCACCACGATGAAATTATGCGCCTCATCACCCGCCGCCGTGTAGTACAGGCGGAATTTTTCGTTCTCCAGCAGGTAGCGGTCGTTAGGCAGGAAGGTGATGCCGTTATCCATTTTGAGCGAGCCTTCCCCCTCGAACTGGAAATAGCGGATGGTATAGAGCGTACCCGAAAAGTCGCCCTCCTTTTTCAGTTCACAGCGGATTTCCACTGTCTGCCCCTTTACTACCTTGTTCGGCACGGGCATGACCTCCACCGTGAAGGGATAGGACTGCTGGATGTCCATGTCATCGTCACATGACACGAGGGTGAATGACATGGCGGCTATCAGGCATAACGCCACTGCCTTGAATATTGATGTTCTCTTGTTTCTGTTGTTCAGTATGTTCATTGTTCTTCGATTTTTAGATGGTTGTTTTTCTGTTTTTTCGTTGTCAGTTGCAGGTACTCGTTCAAGTCCTTGCAACCGTCATAGAGGGAGGAACGGTCGGTGACACGTTCCCCGTATCGCATGGTAAGTGCGGCAAGCGTCCGCCGTCCGGCTTCGTCACGGTCGAGGAAGCAGCCGATGCGCCCGTATCCGTCCAGCAATCCCGCCGCCTTCTCCACGTTGGCGACTGAGTTCAGCACAAGACAGTCAGCGTTACCGGTTACACCAAGCGTCACGGCAGAGAGAAAGTCCATGAAGCCCTCGAACACGAGGCACTCGTCAGCCGGGATGTCATTCGCCTTTACCAGTGATACAGACTTCGGAGGTATGCAACCCTTGAAATATCGGCTTCTGACTTCATAGCCACCTGCCATGTTCGGAAAGCCAACGGCAAAATACCGTTTCCCACGCACACCGTAGTTCAAGCGGCAGCAGTGACGGGATGCGATGGCGTAAGGGATGCCCCGTTCCTCTAAATACTCCGTCAGCAGTGAGCGGAGCAGCGGAGCGACCTCCACATCCTCAAAAACGGATTCGGTCGGCTTCGAGAGATAGACGGGCTTTTCCCATCCGGCAACCGTCATATTGGCGGCTTCCGCTATGAACTTCGCTTGCTTCATGAAGTCATCGCTTTGCAGAAACTCCCCGGCAAGCGTGAAGATGTCGCCGCCCTTGCCCAAACCGAAGTCGTACCAGAGCTGTTTCGCCACGTTCACACGGAAAGAGGATGTGCGCTCGCCCCTGTACGGGGCAAGATACCACAGCTCGTTACCGCTCCTTCTGACAGGCTCATGCCCCAGCCGTGCGAGAAAATCCGCAAGCGGCATCCTTCTGACAGCATCTATTTCCGTCCTTTCCATGCCCGTGTCAGTTGATGATGAACTTGATACCGACCCCGAACTGCGTGTGGAACTTCCGTGTGTCGCCACCCCAAAGGCAACGCTCCCGCAGGTTGGCAAGCAGGGCGATACGGTCTGCCACGTAACACTCCACATCGAGCGTCAGCGCACCGCCGTAGATGAAGGCGTCCCGGTCGTGCAGCGTGGAGCCGTCATGCAGCACCTTCTTCCCCCAATTTACCGCCTCATATCCGGCGAGAGCCGAAGCCCCGGCATAGACGAAAACAATCTTTCGGGCGTCCGACAGTATCTTGAAGTAATAGCCGCCCTCCGCCGTGAACTGCGCCACGGGTATCTTGGTGTCCTTGTAGGGATTGTTCTTCAACAGGTATTCGCCACCGAACACCCACTTGTTCCCCTTCTTCGTGTAGGTGGAGAGAGCCGCCCCGAAGCTGTACCCGCCGTCCTTGCCGCCGAGATTGAAGCCGTCCGCCATGTCCGCCCTCACCTCGATGCCCTGCATCTTCGGCAGACACCGCTGGGCGTGCGCCTGCCCTGTAAAAGGGCAAGCGACGCGATGATTATTGCGATGTACTTTCTCATGGTCAGCGTACTTGAAGTTCGTTGATGGTACCCGCGCGTACCAAATCCTCGTTCTCAATCACGAAGGACTGGTGACGGCCGCCGTTCTTCTCGTTCAATTCCACCACGAGGCACTTGTCATCGGGGATGGTGAACTTCGCCATCGTGAAGACCGTGCGCTCGCTCTTTTTGCCCGGCACGAGGGTGGCGTAGTTCTGCGCGCGGAGCGGCAGAATAATCTGCTCCTGCACGGCAGTACGCTTCGCAACCTTCTTGTCCACGATTTTCCAAGTGATGTAGTCCACATCGAAAGGCACGTTGCTCTGGTTCTTTATCTCCGTGTGGAAATAAAGCAAGCCGTTGTGCGTGTAGATGCCTTTCAACAGGTATTGGATGCCGAAACGCTTGCAGCCGATATGCTTCACCTCGCGCTTGTTCTGTTTGTGGATGGACTTCATGATAAGGCGCACCAGCATCGGGCTTTCGCTGCCCAGCTCTTTCAGATAGATTTCCTGCGCGTTGTTCGGGCGGTTCACCGTGCTGCCGTCATGGATGAAGTCGCACATCTCCACGTTGAGCAACAGCGGTTCGGCGGCGTACTTCACGTTGAAGGTGTAGAAACTGCCGTCCTCCGTGATGACGGACATATTCGTTTCGTTGGGAAAATTCCTTACGGTAGCCTTCACACGGATGATGTTCTCCGCTCCGTCGGCTTTCCCGGCAATCAGGTCGGGCGAGCCTAAATCGACATAGCGCACCTCCGCCGGAAAAATGACGTGGACGGTCTTGTCGTAGGTCACTTCCAGACCGTGCGGCGGTATCATGCGGTCGAAGGTCAGCTTGCGTGACAGCCCGTGATATAGGTCGCCGTCCGCCTCCTTCTGCGGATAGACCTCCTTCGTCAAGGTCGGTTGTTCACTTCCGTTGGTCGTTTCAACGGTTACATTCTCCTGCGCGTTGGCAGTTATGATGCCCATAGCGAGGGCAAACATGATGATTACTTTTCTCATTACTTTTGGATTTTAGTGGTAATTTTTATTGTTTTCAATATTTTTCTTGGTAAAGCATGACCCTGTACCCGGCTTTCAGATGCACCTTGACGGTTCGCATCTTTTTGGCGATGTACTGGCTCGTGCCTTGTATCAGCCCCTTGCCCAAGTCGGAGGCGAGCTGCGCCCCGGCATTGGTGGAGATGTTGATGCTGCTTCCCAGCGAGCCGCCCATGTTGGCGGCGACCTCCCGGACGGCGTTCATCTCCATCGAGTTCGGGATGAAGATGCCGGGCTGTCCGTCCGTGTCATAGACCGCAAGCTCCACGGGGATAATCGTGCCGTCGTATTCCAGCGAGGTAATCTCGATGTCGAGCCGCTCACCCTGTATCTTGCCCGTGCCGACCACCACCGCACCCCGGGGTATTGTCCTGCCTGCCACCGCCATAGGCTCCAGCAGGCGCAGCCTTACCGTCTGCCCGTCCGTCACGCTCTGCGCCCCATGCACGCACGCCGGTATGGTGTTCCTGTCCAATACCTCCGCCGTGCCGACAGCCGTGTTGAAACCCCGGTTGCGTTCCTGCGATAAGGCGGCGACAAACTCCGCGTTACTCATAGGCTGTGAGAGTGAAGAAACTACTTGATGCTCCACCTGTCTGATAGGCATTGCCTTGTTCTTCTTCCCTTTCTGCACGGTAGTTGGCTCTGCCCTCTGTTCCGCCGATGGCTGTCCTCCGTTCTGACCGCCCATGTACTTTGCCGCCAGCTCGTAGGACTTCTCCATAAGAGCACCTGCTCGTCCATAGAGGAAGCCTTGCCCCTCTCGCTTTCCAGTTCCGACTCCAGCGATGCGATGCGCTCCAACAATTCGTCCATCTCCGCATTGTCGTTTTTCGGCTGGTCGTAGAAGTTTCCGAGCGTGGCGTTCAGGTCACGGTAGGCGGCTGCGGAGGACTGGATGGTCTGCGGCGTGGCTGGCTTTGCCCTTTCTTCCTTGCCGCCCGGATTGGCGAGGTCGAAGTCCACTCCGTTCTCCGTTCCCGCTATCTCGCGGTCGAACATGTCGCCCAGCTGCCCGATGGCACGGTTGCGGCTCTCCTGACGCTCTTCCATCTCCCCATGCTCGTAGGCTTTCAGCTTGTCGCCGATAATCTGCCGGTTCGCCTTGTCAGCGTCGGGCATCTCGGTGTTGTATCCGTCCGTTCCCGGCGGTTGCTCCTTGCCGGAGGACGGGGCGAATATCAGCCACATCGCCCCGATGAACACCAACACCATAGCGGGCAGCACGATCATCTTCTGCCGTTTCAGCCGTTGCGCCTCTGTCAGCGGTTCGCGCTCCTTTTTCGGTTTCCCCGTTTCGGGAGCAGCTTTGTTCTCTTTCGTCGGTTCATTCTTTGTCTGTTCCATATAAATAAGGTGTTAAGTGATTGCCTGTTTCCGCCGGGGTCGGCAGTTCCACCCGTCCGGCGTGTCCCGTTTCCATATGTGAGCCGTCGTTCCTGCCGATGTCATAGACGGCTCTGCCGAAGGTGTAAAGGGCAAGCACCGCGAAGGCGGCGAACATCCCCAGCACGATGCGGCGGCGTGTTTCCGGCGGCAAGCCGTCCAGATACCCTTTGAGACTTGCCGCCAAGCGTTTCCGTTTGTCGTGGAGTTTCCAATACATGCCCCACATTGATTTTCTGATACTTTTCATGTCCTGTTACCGTTTGATAGTCTGTAAATCCTTGTTCTCAATGATGGTGAAACCCTCGATGGTAAAACCGTTCGGGTTGTCATCCGACCGCGATGCGTTCAGCAGGCGGCAGGTGGTCACGAGGCTGCGCTCGGTGACGTTGCTCTGCCGGATGATTTTCTGTGTGGCGTAGGTCACGGCACGGTAGGGATAGGCGTTGAAGTCGCACACCACGCTGTCCACCTTCAGCACTTGGTTGATGTTCCCGGCGATGATGCGGTTGTAGTACCCCTTCTCCGCGAAGTCCGAATAATAGTGGTACACGCTCTTGTCCGCCAGCAGCAAGGCACGTTTCACGTTGTGTTCAATCGCGCTTTTTTCAGGTGATAGCGTGAAGAACATCTCGTGGAAACGGCGCACATGTTCCCGTGCCTCCGCCGGGCGGTTCTGCGACAAATCCTGAGACAAGGCGAGCATCAGGCTCTTGCCGTTGTCCAGCACATAGATTTTCTCCCGTTGCTTCTCTGCGAAACGGTAGGAGTTCCACACGCTCCACACCGTCACCACGGCGCACAGCGAGAGGAAGACGATACCGAACAGGCGTATCTGCCTGAACGACGATTCGATGTTTCTAAGTGATTTGAATTCCATTTATATTTTCCAATTTATGATTGCACATTGATTATTTCAGCAATTTGCCGACACGTCCGACTGCGTTTCCTGCGGCTGCACCCGCCACGCTGCCCGCCATGCTTCCGGCTCGTCCCGCCATCTGGTTCACGTTGCGACCGTAACCGCCCATGCCTCCGGCTTGGATAATCCAGCCCGCAACGGTGGGAATGGTAAAGTAGCCGATGATGCCGATGCAGAGGAATACGATATACACCCCGTCGCTCGAATCCAGCGAGAAGTTCGGGTCTGCCTGCATCCGCTCGATGTCGTTTTGCAGCATCAGAACCTGTATCTTCGCCAGTATGGTGCTGAACATGTCCGATACCGGTAGCCACAGATAGACCTGTATATAGCGGCATATCCACTGCGTGAGCGTGTTTTGGAAACCGTCCCATACCGACAGGGCGAAGGCTATCGGACCGAGAATCGCCAGCACCACGAGAAAGAAGGTGCGGACGGTGTCTATCACGAGGGCGGCGGCTTGGAACAGCAGTTCCAGTATCTCGCGGAAGAAGTCGCGGATGCCCTTCTTCATGTTGTACATCCCGCGCTCGATATACATCCCCGCCATCGTCACCATGTCGCCGGGCGACCAGCCTAATTCCTCTAACTGTTTGTCAAACTCCTCGTTTGACACGAGGTAGGCGGTTTCGGGGTTGCGCATCATCGCCTCGTATTCCAGTTTGTCTTTCTGCTCACGGTACTGGTTCATGTCAAGCGTTTCCGCCTCCAGCATCTTTGCCGTGCCCTGCACGACGGGCGACATGATACTGTTTATCGTGCCTAACACCACCGTCGGGAAGAACATGATGCACAAGCCTATCGCAAACGGGCGCAGCATGGGGAACACGTCTATCGGTTCGGCTCTCGCCAGCGACTGCCACACCCGGTAGGCAACGTAGAACAGCGCACCCAGCCCGGCAATGCCTTTCGCCACGCCCGCCATGTCCCCGCATAGCGGCATCATCTGTTCGTAGAGCGAGCGCAGAATCTGGTGAAGGTTGTCGAAATTCATAGGCTACCAGTATCTTTCGTTCATGTTCCCGTACAGCCCCATGATGCGGTCGAGGTCGTTCTTCTTTTTCGCACGCAGGTAGCTCACGCTGATGTTCTTGTTGGTGTAGTAGCTCACGAGGTTGCGGTAACGCTTCATCTTGGAGTAGCAGCGTTCCACCACATCCATGCGCTCCTTGTCCGTCATGGAGAGCGTGGTGATGTTCACCACATTCTTCAGTTCCGTCAGCACATCGTTGGATTCCTCCAACAGCTTGGTGTAGCCGAAGGCGATGGCTCCCAGTTCCTCCACCGTGAAGTTGTCGTCACGCATCATCCTCTGGAAGCTGGTCACATAGGTGTCGGTGATGTCACCCACCATCAGGATGGTTTGCTGCACTTTCCGGGCGTCTTTTACCAGATTGTTCACGGATTTGAGGGCATCGTAATACTTCTTCCCCTGCTCGTAAATCTTCACCGTCTCTTGAAAATTCTTTATCATATTCTGGGCGGTCGTGGAAGTGTGTACCACGTTCTTGGAGGTATTCACGATGCTCTGCGCGATGTTGGACGGGTCTATCACCGCCCACTGTGCACTTGCCCTGCCGACTGCAAACAGGCACAGGCAGATAATAAGTGTTATTCTTGTTCTCATGTTACTTTGGATTTTAGTGGTTATCGTTATTATTCGCTTATCGGATGGTCCGGTTTCGGGTTCACGCGCACATAGTCCCCGTTCGGCGAGAAGGTCAGGATGTCCGTCGCCTCGTTGTAGGACACGTCGATGCGGAAGCCGGTGTTCATGAAGAGGTTGCCGTTCTCCTCCTGCAAGAGGTAGGTTTCCGGCTTCAGCCTGCGGCGGATGCCGCTCCGCTTGAACACCGTCACCTTGTAGGCTTCACCCTCCTTGTAGATAAGCACATCGGGCTTCCCCTCCACGCTCTCCCAGTTCCCGCAAAGCAGGTCGCGGCGGTTGTCCACGGTTTCGCAGGATTGCAGCACCATGACCGCCAGCCCGATTAAACACTTGCTGACTTGCAGCATTTTCGTTCTTGAAATACTCATACGCATTTTCTTTTTTTTAGTTGATGAATCTGTTTTTTACTTATTGCCTATTCCTTGTTTCTCCGTCTTTCGGCAAGCTGCCGGATGGCGGCTTCGATGTCGCCGCCCAGCTTTTCCGCCAGACGGTAAACCTCTACTTTTTCCGTTTCCTCAGTGGTGTACGCCAGATACTCTTCAGCACTAACTTCGGTGGCATAGACAGCCGACTGCGTGCCGCCCAGCCCGATCCACACTTCCTTGTAATTGCGGTTCGGGTTGTTCGCCATGTTGATGGAGAGTATCTGCGACTTCTCTTTCTCCGTAAGCCCCAACATGGACTGTATGGCATCAAACTTGTTCATATATTTCCTTTGGTCGAGGAGTATCTTGCAGTCGGAGTTATTGATGATACTCTCCTTGACCACGGGCGAGGAAATGATGTCGTCCACCTCCTGCGTCACCACGATTGCCTCCCCGTAATACTTGCGCACGGTCTTGTACATATAGCGCAGGTACTCAGCCATGTTCGCCGAAGAGAGAGCCTTCCAAGCCTCTTCCACTATCAGTTGCTTGCGCACGCCTTTCAGACGGCGCATCTTGTTAATGAAGGCTTCCATGATGATGATGGTCACCACAGGGAAAAGCTCGCGATTTTCCTTAATACTGTCAATCTCGAAGACGATGAACCGCTTGCCGAGCAGGTCGATGTTCTCCGTGGAGTTGAGCAGGAAGTCGTAGCGTCCGCCCCGGTAATACTGTCGCATGGTGGTGAGCATGTTGTCGATGTTGAAGTCGGACTTCTCCACCTTTATCTCACGCTGTGCCAGCTCGCGGCGGTAGTCGTCGCGCATGTACTCGTAGAAGGTGTTGAACGAGGGGACGATGCTCCGGTCAGCCCTGATGCGTTCGATGTAGGCGTTCACCGCGCTGCCCAGCTCGCCGCTCTCGGTCTTCGTCACCTTGTCGTCCTCCGACTTCCAGAGCGTCAGCAGCAGCGTCTTGATGCTGTCCTTCTTCTCCACGTCGTACACGTAGTCGTCGGTGTAGAACGGGTTGAACGAAATCGGTTTCTCCTCCGTGTAGGTGAAATACACGCCGTCCGCGCCGTTTGTCTTGCGCCGTATCATTTCGCACAAGCCCTGATAGGAGTTTCCCGTGTCCACCAATACCACATGTGCGCCTTGCTCATAATATTGGCGCACGAGGTGGTTCATGAAGAAAGACTTGCCGCTGCCCGAAGGACCCAGCACGAACTTGTTGCGGTTGGTCGTGATACCTCGCTTCATGGGCAGGTCGGAGATGTCAAGGTGCAGCGGTTTTCCCGTGAGCCTGTCCACCATCTTGATGCCGAAGGGCGAGAGCGAGCTGCGGTAGTTGGTTTCCTCTGTGAACAGGCACACCGCCTGTTCGATGAAGGTGTGGAAACTCTCTTCCGCCGGGAAGTCCGCCGCATTGCCGGGTATCGCCGCCCAGTAGAGTGTCGGGCAGTCGATGGTGTTGTGGCGCGGCACGCACTCCATGCTTGCCAGCTGGCTGCCCACGTCGTTCTTTATGTGCTTCAGCTCCTCCGCGTCATTGCTCCACGCCATGACGTTGAAGTGCGCTCGTACCGAGGTCAGCCCGTAGGAATGGGCTTCGTTCAGGTACTGGTCTATCCATTCGCGGTTGATGCTGTTGCTCCGGCTGTATCGGGATAGCGACTGCATATTTCTCGCGGACTTCTCGAACTTCTGCAAATTTTCCTCGCTGTTGTCGATAATCACATACTGGTTGTAGATGTGGTTGCAGGAGAGCAGCAGCCCCACGGGGGAGGCGAAGGAGAGGCGGCAGTCCGAGCGGTCGGTGGAGAGTTTCTCGTAGCGGATGTCGGTAACCACCTTTCCGGGCATGTCCTCCGCATCGGAGAGTGTATGCAGGCACAGGCGGTTGTCGCCGATGCGCATTTCTTTTGCCGAGAGGTCGATGTCCTGCAAGGTCGTGTCGCCTTCGGGCATGAGCGAGAAGTAACGCTCTATCAGTCCGGCGGACTTCTCCGTCCCGACAAGCTCGTCGGTGGAGAGGCGGCGCAGCCTGACAAAGCCGCTGTCGTTCATGATGCGCTCGAACTGTTCGGCAGCCTCCATGAACTTCCCGGCGGTTTCCTTGTCCAGCTCCTTCGGGATGATATGCCCCCGGCACAGCGTGCTGAAGTTGCTCTGCATCCGGTTACGCTCCTTCGTCGTCTTGGTCAGGTAGAGATAGCAGGAATGTTTCAGGTACGGACGCTCATTGAAGTGGCGTTCAAAGGAGCGGCTCAGAAAACTCATGTCGTCCTTCTGTAATTCCGGCTTATAGCGTTCCTTGATGAACCAGTCCTGCTTATGCACGACGCAGAAGTCCGGCAGCACCTTGATTGCCTTGCACCAGCAGCCGTGTATCGCCTCGTACTCCGCGCCCGTCACGGTGTAAAGTTCCGGCAGTTCCACCTCAAAAGCCACCGTGATGTCGGCGTCTTTTGAAATGATGCAGCCATGCTCCACCGCCAGCAGGGGGAACTTGTTTTCCAGTGTCGTCATTTTGGATATATTTCTCATGTCGTTTCTTCCTTTCGTTGCCGTTTGAATAATCGGGTGATCCGCCGCCGGTTGATAAGGTATCGGGGATGGCTCCTTACCGCTCCCAACTTCATCAGCCCGTGTTCGCCGTACCGGGCGTTCAGCGCGAAGGTCTGCCATACGAGGACGGAAGACGATGCCGCGCCGAAGCCGATACATACCCACTGGTCGAAGCCGACCATGTAGAGGATGACGAACAGGACGAAGAGAGCCAGCAGACCTCCGCAGAATATGAAGAGGTACTGAGCCTTCAAACCCTTGAACTCGACCGGACGACCGATACCCTTGTTTATCGGGTATTCAGCCATACATTGTTTATTAAAGGAAGAATGAACGCAGGATAGTGGCGGCGACAATCAGGAAGATGCAAGCCCCGAACCACGAAGCGGCGGTCTTCGAGGTGTCCGGGTCGCCGGACGAAAACTTGCCATAGACTTTTACGCCTCCGATAAGACCGACCACCGCGCCGATGGCATAGATAAGTTTCGTTCCGGGGTCAAAATACGAACTCACCATAGAGGTGGCTTCGTTGATGCCTGCGATGCCGTTTCCCTGCGCAAATGCGGAGGCGGTTGCGGCAATCATAAGTGCCGCAGAGATGATGAACTTTTGTCTGATGTTCTTGTTCATAAACTGTTCTTTTTTTTGTGCCGTCCAAAGGGTGGATAGTCCTTTTTCGGGCGGTTGATACTTGATTACTTTACTTTGGTTTTAGTGGTTGCCCGTTTGTTTCTACGGACTTGGGTGTGTCCGTTGCGGGTTGGCTGTACCTTGTACCGCCGTGCGCATGGTGTGATGTCGTCTTACGTTTTCATTTCCATTCTTTTTTAGCCGTTATACATAGTCCCGGATATTGAACTCGTCAATGTTGTCGGGTACGGTAAATTCCTTTTTCGGTTTCTTCAACCGGACTTCGATAAGCCCCTTGATACGGATGCTCAGTTCCGTCGAGCCGGACATCAGTTTCTCGTACAGTTCCGTTCCTTCCATATCGGAGAAGACCTTTGCCGCACGTTCCCGTTCTGCCGTTGTCGCTTCCGGGTTCTTGGCTGTCCTGACCGCATCGTCTATCTCGTCAAAACTGCTTCCCGTAGCTCTCGGTGTGTCGGGCGTTCCGTCCTCCGGTTCATCCTCCCCGAACTCCAGTTCCGAAGGCGGGATGCTCGTGAAGGTTTCATCGAGTTTTTCCTCCGGAACTTGTGCCGGATAGGACACGGTTTCCGTGTTTCCGTCGTCAAAAGTAGCCTCTTCCTCCGACAGCTCAATGCCTTTTTCCGAAGTGGCGGCTTCTTGCGTCGGTATGGCAGCGGTTGTCCGGCTTGATGCCATCTTGAAACGGCTTTTGCCGATGATGTCCGATGTTTCTGCGGGAGGTGTTTCCCGTATTATTTCCTGCTTCACCTCCGTGCCGTCCAATGACCGCCATAACCCGGCAATGCCTTTAAGGAAGCGGACGAATCTCGTTTCCATAATGCGGTCGTAGAGCAGCAGGAACAGGAACCACAGGTTGCAGCCGACCGATACGGCCAGCAGAATGTCAGTCATGCTTATTGTTCCATTCATGTGCGTTCTCTTTTAAGGGCTAGAATACTGCGTCGTAATTCCGGGCGTAAAGGCTCTTTATCGCCTCTTCGCACTGGTTGAAGTGGTGTGTAAGCACATGGTCGATGTAGGCGGACAGCGATAGCTTGTCATGCCCGATCACACGGGTTATGCGCATGATGCGGTCGTGGTACTCCGGACGCACGTATGCCATCTTCCCCTCGCGTGCCTTTACTTCGGGTTCACGGATGAAAAGCCGTTCATAGTCCTTTTCGCCGCATTTGCCGCTTACCGGCACGGGCGACAGGATTTCCACACTCGCCTGCACTTGGGCAAGCATACCTCCGCCGTCATGGTGCGGACTTCTGTTTTTCTGGTTCTTTTCCTGATTCATATCCATATTCAAATTAAGTCTTCACGTTGTTTCTTGTACAGTTCGTTTATTTTCTCCTTGTGCTGTTCCAGATGTTGGCGCAGCACGGTGTCCACGTAGCCGCCTACCGATATTTCCCGTCCGGCGATGTCATTCACGATTTTAAGAATCTTGCTGTGTACATCGCGGCTGATATAGACGCACTGGCGTGTCTTTATCTCGTTGCGGCGAAGGAACAGACCGGAATAGTCGTCCTCCTGCCGTTTGCGGCGGGCGGTGTCTTTCTGCACCTTCTCCCTTGACGGGGATGCCGTGGGCGGTGGTTCCGTTTCCGGGACGCTCTCTTCTTCGGGGGCAGGCACGGGCAGCTCCTGTGTACGGTACAGGGTCCCGTCCTGCTTGCGTCTGCCGATGGAAGCTATCAACAGTTCCTCGTCGATGCCTTCGGTGTTCACTTTCCTGCTGCCCATGCTCATTGAGGTTTGATGATACGGCTGATTTCTTCCGAGAACTCACGGATGCCACTCCCTTTCAGAAGGGATGCGTCCATCGGGAAGATGGTAGAGCGGAAAACGCTCTTGCGCTCTTCCGAGAGGTCTCGCCGGAACTTCTTGCTGTCGGGCAGGCGGGTGGACAACACCGACAACCCCATTTCGGCAATCACATCTTCATACAGGTCGTACAGCCCGTTTTTTTCCCTGCCGTCCACCATCGTCCAGAACAGGTACAGCCCTTTTGTTTTCGCCTGCCCGGTCGTCATGAGGTTGTCACGGAACATCACGGCGAATTGCAGGGTGCTTTCCACGACGAAGCGGTCGGCACTCATGGGCGCGAAGATGTAATCCATCTGTGAAAGGGTCTTTACCACGCCGTTGCTTTTCAGCGTTCCCGGCATATCGAAGAATACGATGTCCGGTTTCACTTCTTCTTCGGCAAGCATCCTTTCGGCATCGTCAAGGGCGTTGAGGGCGTCGCTTGCAATGACCGGATAGGCATTTTTCCTGATCTTGCGGAAGTGGTCACACGCGAGTGCCTTGAAATAGAGGCTCTCGTCAATAAGTTTCGTTTCACGTTCGCGCAGTCCGTGGATGCTGTGCTGCGGGGCATCGCAGTCTATGACGGCGACATTGTGACCTTGCACGTTGTGGAGGTAGCTGGCGGCAAGTGCCGTGACGGTAGATTTTCCGATGCCTCCTTTTTGTGTTGCGAATGCAACGAAGATTTCATTACTCATGGTTCTATTGCTTTTAATGGTTGATGAATTGTTTTCCTGTTCCTGTACGGAAGCGGTGACATACATATCCGCGTCAGTGAAACACTGACAGATTGGTTCGTCACGTATCCGCTTCAATGGTGAAGCCGGGATTCGGATAACCGATGAATGACGGCATTGAGTCATGAAGTCATTGAATCCGTGAATCACTGCGTCACTGGAAAACCGGGTATCCGACGGTTCGGATATTCGGTTTGGCAAATATCCGCCGAAGCGGTTTCTCGGGTATCTGAAAGTTCCTTTTTCCATATCTTCAAATCGTTCGTTTCTTGAATCATGCTGCAAATAAACAAGGATATTTTTGAATTCGTATCACTTCTCCGGCAAGTGGCAGCACGTTGCGCCGGTTGGCACTGATTGTCCGGGTCAAGTCTCTGTCTGATACCGCGTTAAGAGTATAACTTTGCACCCGAACGGCAGGGTTCGCCGCAGGTGGCGCAGCCGGAGTTTGAAAGGCATTCCCCCAATCCGTCCCCGACGGATTTTTATGTTCACCTGAATATAGCAAGATGTCTTTTCAGCCGCTCAAAATATTTTGAGCAGCCACGAAAAGCACTTGCCCTTGCAGGGGGCGGGCTTCCCCTCCGAAGTCGGGCAGCCTTTCAGACCTACGGTGTATGTGCCTTGAAGCGGCGGCTTATGCCGTCAATCCGCTAAATCCAAAGTAATATGAATGAGAAAAGGAAAAGTAAAGCAGGGAGAAATCCCAAACTGGATCCGGCGGTGTACCGCTACACCGTCCGTTTCAATGAGGAGGAACACAACCGTTTCCTCTCTATGTTCGAGAAATCGGGGGTCTATGCACGCTCGGTATTTCTAAAAGCGCACTTCTTCGGACAGCCGTTCAAGGTGCTGAAGGTGGACAAGACACTGGTGGACTACTACACCAAGCTGTCGGATTTTCACGCGCAGTTCCGCGCCGTTGGTACGAACTACAACCAAGTCGTGAAGGAACTGAGGCTGCATTTCTCCGAGAAAAAGGCGATGGCGTTGCTCTACAAACTGGAGCAGCACACCATCGAACTCGTAAGACTGAGCCGTCAGATTGTGGAACTTTCGAGAGAATTGGAGGCGAAATGGTCGCAAAAATCAGTGTAGGCAGCTCGTTGTACGGCGCGATTGCCTACAACGGGGAGAGATTAACGAGGCGCAGGGGCGGCTTCTCACCACCAACCGCATCTACAATGACGGTTCGGGAACGGTGGACATAGGCAAGGCGATGGAGGGTTTTCTCACCTTCCTGCCACCGCAGATGAAGGTGGAGAAGCCGGTGGTGCATATCTCGCTCAACCCGCACCCGGAGGATGTGCTGACCGACATTGAGTTGCAGAATATCGCCCGCGATTATCTGGAGAAACTCGGCTTCGGCAATCAGCCTATCTTATTTTCAAGCACGAGGATATAGACCGTCACCACCTGCATATCGTGACAATCAACGTGGACGAGAACGGGAAACGGCTCAACCGAGATTTCCTCTTCCGCCGCAGCGACCGCATCCGCAAGGAACTGGAACAGAAGTACGGCTTGCATCCGGCTGAGCGTAAAAAATCCGAGATTGGAAAACCCGTTGCGCAAGTTGGACGCATCGGCAGGCGATGTGAAGAAGCAGGTGGGCAATATCGTGAAGGCTGTCAACAGACAGTACCGCTTTCAGACGATGGGCGAATACCGTGCGCTCCTTTCCCTCTATACTGACGTGGAGGAAGCAGCGGGCAGGCAGTGCGCGGACGTGAGTATCACGGGCTGGTCTATTCCGTCACGGACGACAAGGGCGACAAGGTGGGCAACCCGTTCAAGTCCTCGCTCTTCGGGAAGTCCGTTGGCTATGAAGCCGTGCAGAAGAAGTTCACACGTTCCAAGCAGGAGATTAAGGGCAGGAAACTCGCCGACATGACGAAACGCACCGTCCTTTCCGTGCTGCAAGGCACTTATGACAAGGACAAGTTTGTGTCCCGGCTCAAAGAGAAGGGCATTGACACCGTGCTGCGCCATACGGAGGAAGGGCGCATCTACGGGGCTACCTTCATCGACCACCGCACGGGATGCGTGCTGAACGGCTCACGCATGGGCAAGGAACTTTCGGCTAACGCCTTGCAGGAACACTTCACCCTGCCATACGCAGGACAGCCGCCGATACCGCTCTCCATTCCGGTGGATGCTGTGGACGATGCACATAAGGCACACGGGCAGACCGCATACGACCGTGAAGACGTGTCGGGCGGTATGGGCTTGCTCACTCCCGAGGCCCGGCGGTCAATGCCGAGGAAGAGGCTTTCATCCGTGCCATGCAGCGCAGGAAGAAGAAAAAGCGCAGGGGCTTGGGTATGTAATCAAAGTATCAACTATCAAAATAATTTCAAAGTATGTCACAACAAGAAGACGATTTGAGGGCATTGGCGAAAATCATGGATTTTCTGCGTGCCGTGAGTATCATTTTAGTGGTCATGAACGTGTACTGGTTCTGCTATGAAGCCATCCGGCTCTGGGGTGTGGACATAGGCGTGGTGGACAGGATACTGATGAACTTCGACCGCACGGCGGGGCTGTTCCGTTCCATCCTCTACACGAAGCTGTTTGCCGTCCTGTTGCTTGCCTTGTCATGTCTGGGAACGAAGGGTGTCAAGGGCGAGAAAATCACTTGGCGGAAAATATGGACGGTGCTTGCCGTAGGGTTCGTGCTGTTCTTCCTCAACTGGTGGATACTGGCTCTGCCGCTTCCGATTGAGGCGGTGACGGCTCTGTATATCCTTACCATCGGCACGGGCTATGGCTGTCTTTGATGGGCGGTCTGTGGATGAGCCGCCTGTTGAAGCACAATCTGATGGACGATGTTTTCAACAACGAGAACGAGAGTTTCATGCAGGAAACAAGGCTCATCGAAAGCGAGTATTCGGTCAATCTACCGACACGCTTCTATTACAAGAAGAGTTGGAACAACGGCTGGATCAATGTGGTTAATCCCTTCCGTGCGTCCATCGTGTTGGGTACACCGGGCAGCGGCAAGTCATACGCCGTGGTGAACAGCTTTATCAAGCAACAGATTGAAAAGGCTTTTCAATGTATGTGTATGACTTCAAATTCAGCGACTTATCCACCATTGCCTACAACCATTTGCTGAACCACCCGGAGGGCTACAAGGTGAAGCCGAAGTTCTATGTGATTAACTTCGACGACCCGCGCCGTTCACACCGATGCAATCCCATTCACCCGGATTTCATGGAGGATATTACGGACGCTTACGAGAGTGCCTACACCATTATGCTCAACCTCAATAAGACGTGGGTGCAGAAGCAGGGCGACTTCTTTGTGGAATCACCTATCATTTTGTTTGCCAGCATTATCTGGTATCTCAAAATCTACAAGAACGGGAAGTATTGCACGTTTCCTCATGCCATCGAATTTTTGAACCGTCGGTACGAGGATATTTTCCCGATACTGACCTCTTATCCCGAACTGGAGAACTACCTTTCCCCGTTCATGGATGCTTGGCTCGGAGGGGCTGCCGAGCAGTTAATGGGGCAGATTGCGTCGGCGAAAATCCCGCTTTCGAGGATGATTTCCCCACAGCTCTATTGGGTGATGTCGGACAGCGAGTTTACGCTGGACATCAACAATCCCGAAGAGCCGAAAATCCTGTGCGTGGGTAATAATCCCGACCGTCAGAATATTTACGGTGCGGCACTCGGTCTGTATAACTCCCGTATTGTGAAGCTCATTAACAAGAAGGGTATGCTGAAGTCTTCGGTAATTATAGATGAACTACCGACGATATATTTCAAGGGGTTGGATAACCTTATCGCCACCGCACGAAGCAACAAGGTTGCCGTGTGTCTGGGCTTTCAGGATTTCAGCCAGTTAGTGCGTGACTACGGGGACAAAGAGGCGAAAGTGGTGATGAACACTGTCGGCAATATTTTCTCCGGTCAGGTGGGTGGGGGAAACAGCCAAGAACGCTCTCCGAGCGGTTCGGTAAGGTGTTGCAGAAGCGGCAGTCTATCTCAATCAACCGGCAGGACGTGTCCACCTCCATCAACACGCAGATGGACGCGCTCATCCCGCCGAGCAAGATTTCCGGGCTGACGCAGGGAATGTTCGTCGGTTCGGTGTCCGACAACTTCAACGAGCGTATCGAGCAGAAGATTTTTCACTGTGAGATTGTGGTGGATGCCGAAAAGGTGAAGCGGGAGGAAAGTGCCTACAAGCCTATCCCCGTCATTACCGATTTCACGGACGAGGACGGCAACGACCGCATGAAGGAAACGGTGCAGGAGAATTACCGACGCATCAAGGAGGAGGTGAAGCAGATTGTTCAGGAGGAACTGGAGCGTATCGCAAACGATGATAACCTGAAGCATCTGTTGCAGCAGAAGTAGCCTATTGGTAATAATAGAAACAAGTGGAACAAGTTTCAAAACCTGTCCCGCTTGTTTTTTATGTCATTTTCTCATGCGTTCCAACTCTTCGTCGCGCAGCATCCTCTCGTTCAGTTTCTCCTGCATCCTGTCGAGGAAGTAAGTGCGGCTTTCGTTCTTTCGGCGTTTGATGTCAATGTAGAAACGGTAGCAGTCCTTCGATTCAATACCGAATATCTTGTAGAGAAGTGGAGCGAGCTGTTTGAGCGGCATTTTGCCGTTGTTGATGCAACCCATCTCGTCAATGCCGTAGATAAGTTCCACGAGGTCGATGGCGTTGCCCGTCCATCGCAGAAGGCTTGCGGTGTTCTCGGTTGTGTTGTCGGCGGATATTAGTGGTGGCAGTTGGGGCATGGCAAGGAATTTCTGCATCTTTCTTACGAAAGACAGAGCCTTGCTGACGTAGGCGGCAATCTCTCTTTTTTCTTCTGACAGATTACGTACGGGATGGTGCTGCAACTCGATTTCGATGTAGGCAAGCGCGATGACGGTAAGGTTCATGTCCATGCCGCCGTTGCACAGTTCGATCACTTGGGTGGCGAAAGCCGTGTATGCCGTTTCCATATTGCAGTCGCCGGCTTCGTTTATCAGGCGGAAAAAGTCGGTTTCCGCCAGCAAGAAATAATTCATGGTTCTGTCAATTTTGAAAATTACACTTTGTTTTCTGCGTGCGCACATGAATATAATTGGCAAAAAAACGCGGCAGAAAATAAAAAATCCAACACTCAATTTTACAAAGTGCTGGATTTCAGAGGTATAAAATTCAGTATTTTTTCACAAGGACAAATTATCTCCGACTTAAATTGTTTGTAATCGGAACATTTATTCTATTCCTGAAAATAGAAATGTATGCTTGCCGCACATTTTGGCTATCTTGCTTTTTTATCAAGGATATAGATAATGCGACATACACCGTTGGGATAGCTTTTCAAAGAGGAAAGCGTCCAGTGTTGCTCTGGCAGAGCCGACTTAAAAAAATGTCGTCCGCTTCCGGATATGAAAGGAACGGTGTATAGTATGATTTCATCCACAGCGTGCATCCGCAGCAGTCCGTTTATATAGTCTGCCGTGTCCGGTGTGGCTTCCGCGAGGTAACGGATGTTTGTGCAGTCTTTTCTCCATTCGTGCAGCATTGAAATGGAATAGTCCGGTGTCACACGGTAAAAGGCTTTCTTCCTGATTTCATCAAGACCGCAACGGTCAAGGCACAAATCCTGATGTGCTTTATCATATAACTCTGAAGAAAGACATCCGTCCATCGTCAGTACGGCGAGAATCTGAACTTTACCCATAATCGTTTCCTTTCGTTAGGCAAGGGTAAAAAAGTAGCGTGCAATTCACACTACCTTCAAGCGATGGCTCTGGTAAAGCCTTTACGGAGAGTACGTGAATGCACGCTATGCGTAAGCATAGCATAAGCATCACGCAATCGTCTCCGTAGTTCCAATTTACCAGATTTTCGCTTGAAACGCCTTGCGGTCTTATCCTATATGTTGGCGGCGAAAAGCTCCTGCCAATCGCCGTTTTTCTCAAATGTTATGCAAAGATAGCCAAATTCAGTGAATTACGGGCTATGATTGCTTGAATTTATATTTAAGTCCATACTCTTCAAGTTTGCTGTATAGTGTTGTCCTGCCTATGCCGAGCAGTTCTGCGGCGACACTCCGGTTGCCGTTTGCCTGTTTCAACGCACGCAATATCCGCTCCTTATCCTCCGCGTCATTGCGCAAGGCGAAGCTGACAGTAGAGGTCGGTTTCGTCACGGCAAGTTCCAGATGCTCTTTCATGACAACACCTTCCTGCGCCTGCAATACAGCACCCATAACTTTCTGCCGAAGTTCCCGCACGTTGCCCGGCCATGCGTGTGTCAGCAACGCTTTACGTGCTTCGGAACTGAACCCGCTCACGCTACACTCCAGCTCTCTGTTTGCCATATCACGGAAGAACTCTGCCAGCGGCATAATGTCTTCTTGACAGTCACGCAACGGAGGAACGGTTATCCCGAAGTCGTGCAGGCGGTACAGAAGATCCTGCCGAAAACGCTTTTCATTCACCGATACCTCCAAATCTTCATTGGTAGCAGCGATGATGCGGACATTGAAATTCCGGTCTGCCTTGTCTCCGACCGGGCGATACCGCCTCTCCTGTATGGCACGGAGCAACATCTGTTGGGTTTCCAACGCGAGGTTTCCTACCTCGTCCAGAAACAACGTGCCGCCTTCCGCCTCATGGAAATATCCTTTCTTGGCATTGTCCGCACCTGTAAATGCACCTTTGACGTGTCCGAAGAAAGCCGACGGTGCAAGCTCTTTGGAGAGTGAACCGCAGTCCACCGCCACAAATGGCTTGCCTGCACGTTTGCTCTTGTCATGCAACAGGTGGGCAATATGCTCCTTGCCCGTGCCGTTCTCACCAAATATCATCACGCTCATATCGGTGGCGGCTACCAGCCTTATGCGGTGCATGATTTTCTGAAAGGCGGAACCTTCACGGGCGAATATAGGCATACGGCGTTGTCCTGCCTGACGTTCTTTCAGTATGGAACGGATCAGGGGGACAAGTTTATCCTCCACAAGCTGTTTGGGAATATAGTCTATCGAGCCGAGTTTCATGCTTTCCACGGCGGTATTAACTTCGGCGTAGTCGGTCATAATGATGAAGGGCTGCATCTTTCCCTCCTTTCGCATCCAGCACAAAAGGTCTATGCCACTGCCGTCAGGCAGACGCAGGTCGGCAACCACGATATCATTATCTGTTGCCTGTTGCAGATGTTTCTTCGCGGTTGAGAGGTGGTAAGCCTTCATATTGCGGTAGCCCTCCCGTGACAGCATATTGCAGACATATTCGCAATACACGATGTTGTCTTCCACCACAATTATTTTTGTCTTATTCATCTTCGTATTTTCTCCTTTCCTCTTCTGCCAACCGTATTATTTCCACTCCCTTATCCAGCACGGCAGTCACGGCATGGCTTAACGCTTCACCATCCGGGAGAGCATCGCCACGAAGCAATCCGTAAAGTACATTCAGCGGTTGGTCGGCACGGAGCACCTCCCACGAACTGCGCAGGTGGTGGATCAGGGAATCCAGCTTTTGCAGGTCTTTTTCTTTTGCTGCATCCCGTACCGCCTGCATTTCCTTTTCTGTTTCAGTTATCAACTTTTCCAGCATGACGGCTTCATTGCCATAGGACAATAAGGCGGAAAAGTCCGGTTTCCCGTCCGGTGTCGCTTTTATGGCACACCTGTCGGAAACCTCCATCAGTTCCGATATGGAGAACGGTTTGAACAGGCATCCGGCAAAGCCTTTTGCCAATAGTTCCCCTTTGTTACAACTGCCCGAAGCGGTTGCCACAACCACCGGGATTGTTGGTGAATTGCCCACGTTGGACGAACGCAACAGTTCCAGCAATTCGAAACCGTTTATATCGGGCATATTCAAGTCTGTCAGCAACAGGCTGTATTCTTTCTGGCGTATCATTTCCATCAGTGCCGCAGCATCGGTGCAAGTGTCGCAGTGTATTCCTTCTTGGGAATACATCTCTTTCAGCATCAGAAGTAATACCTCATCATTGTCAATGGCGACAACATCATGGAATTTATTGTTATGATAAACAGGTGTATTGCTTGTATATCCAAGCTGTTCTTCAGCTTCCTGCATAGAAATTTCAACTGTGAAACGACTGCCTTTCCCTTTCTTGCTGTCTAAACGGATTGTTCCGCCAAGCATCGACACAATATTACGCATTATGGCAAGCCCAAGCCCGAAACCCTCCTTTGCGGCGGCATTTGATAGACGTTCAAACGCACCGAACGCTTGTTTCTGTTCCTCTTCTGTCATGCCTGTACCTGTATCTTCAACGACCAGTGTCAGAACTCCATTATCATATTCAGTAATCAAAGAAACACCGCCTTCTTCTGTGAACTTGACAGCGTTTGACAGCAGGTTATTCCCGATTTGTATTATTCGCTCTTTGTCGGTCAATACAATGGCATCGTGTCCAGTCTTCACGGACAAGGACAGCCCTTTGTTCACGGCAACAGGCATGAACTCCGTTTCAAGTGTGTGCGTGATTGCTGAAATCCGGCAGGGTGACAGACGGGGCTGTTCCTTGCCGTTGTCCAGGCGGAAGAAGTCAAGCAAAGTGTTAAGCATATCCCGCATACGGTCGGAGGATTGCAGTATGTTTTGGATATACTGCCCGGACTTATCCTCACACTGTTCTTTCCGTATCAGTCCGGCATAGCCTGTTATTGCTGTCAGCGGTGTGCGCAGTTCATGGGTGATAGTATGTACCGCCTTCTTCCTTGACGTTATCAGTGCCTCGTTCCGTTGTACGGATTGTTCCAGTTGCCTTATCAAATCAGTTGTCTTGTGCTTGTATTGTTTAATGCTTTTTGCATCACGATGTATGATGATGTAGGAAATTAACAACAATAGAAGAACGAATCCCATTAAACCGCCTACTTGCATAAATGACTTTTCACGCATGGCAACTATTTCGTTTTCCCGGCTTTGCAGTTCGGTTTGTACCTTTTCTTCTATTTGGCAAATCAATTCTTGCAGTTGTCTGTTAAGTTCTGCATTACGAGCTGCAAGGCTGTCGGCTTGTTCCGACAATTGGCGATCCTGCACTTTCTGTTCGCTGATTACGTTTCTATTGACCGAATGAAGGATAGTGGTTGATACTGCTGGAGTTACTTCCTTTTTTTTGCCGAATATGCCTAAGAAACCTTTTCGTTTTGGCTTTTTGGACTGTTCCTGCACACTTTTCTGTACAATAACCGGAATTTGATTGGCTATCTTCTTGTTAATAGATTGTTGTTCATCCATTAACCGGACTATCTGGAACATCTGTCGTTCCTTATCCTCTAAAAGACTGCGCACACTATCGATGCGCTCTGCTGGATAGGTGGCCTTGAAACGGCAGAGCATACTGTCCATTGCCATACGCCGTGCATGGTAATGCTCGATATCTTTATCGTTCCATTCCAGTATTGTTTCACCCAATAGAGAAAATTTTATCATTTGAATATTGATATTGTTTATTTCTTTTCGGAGCTCGTCTATTTTTTTATTGCCAAGTTCTAATGCTTCTATCTCCTGCCATTCATAGAGGCTATTATATGCCATACATCCGATAAGAATGGAGATAAGTATATATCCCAACCGTATTGCCTTATAGAAATTTCCTGACCGCTCCATTATTTTAATGACATTGATTTTTGGAACATGAATAAAAGTTTATCTTTTTCGTTCATGCGGATATTATCAGAATAACCGTCTTTTGTTATTTGATACCCACATGGCTTAACCATAAAAATGCCTAAGCCCTTAGTGTACGAACTTACTTCTGAGGCATAGTCTTTACTTGTATTTAATGGAACTTTCCCTTTAATATGACACCACTCATTATTACAACTGATGTCTTCAATCTCAGACATCAGTTTTTGCAAATCTGTAATAGCTTTGGAACTCGCTACTTGGGGTATCTGCAACTCAAAACAGAGCATCGGTTCGAGAATGTCCACACCTGACTGTTGCAAAGCCAGCCTGAAGACATAAGGGGTCAGCTGTCTGAAATCAGCAGGTGTACTTACCGGGCTATAATACTCGGCTTGAGTAAAAGTTACTTTCAGATCTGTCACTTCCCATCCATGTAAACCAGATTGGCAAGACATACGAATCCCTTCAAAAACGGCATTTTGAAAAGAATGGTTCAGATAACCATAGGAGATGTCACTTTCGATTTGCAACCCTGCCCCTAACGGTAAGGGTTCAAGAGTCAGCCCTATTGTGGCCCAGTAAGGGTTGGGTGGTACTTCGATCTGAATAATCTTATTGACCTTTTTTATAGGTCGTTCTTTGTAGATAGTCTTGATCTCATCAAAATGGACCTTTACGGAAAATCGTTCTTCCAGCAATGTCTGTATGATTTCCTTTTGGGTCAAACCATATAACGAGATTTCCAATTCATCACTATATGAGTTTATGGAAAAGGACAAAGACGGGTCTTCAATCCACAATGTATTCAGAGCGGATATCACCTTGCTTCTCTCTTCGGGCTTATTTGGCCGGACGGAGGATTTGAGAGCGGGATGCTGATGAGATAATCCTTGAATCAAACAAGGTTTAGCACCTAAATAATCTCCGATTCGAAAATCTTCTATATCTTCTACAATCGCGATATCATTGGCACCCACTTCATCAACATTTATCTCTCTGCCCTGATAAATAGTCTTTAGATTTTTAATCTTGATGAATTTTTCCGAATCGTTGATTCTTACAACGTCTCGAAGTCTCAGACTTCCGTCAATTATTTTAAGAAAACTTCTTTTATGCCCTTTGGGGTCATGCTCTATCTTATAGAGATAAGCTGAAAGTCTGTTTGAGACTGATGCCGGAGGAAGTATAAAAGAAGAAATGGCGTCCAACAACTCATTGATACCGATATTGAACATTGCTGATCCATGTAGCACCGGATAGACTTTGGCTTTTGCCACAAGAGCGATTATCGTATTCCAATAATCAGCCGGTGAAATTTCGCTATCCGCCAAATATCGTTCTAATATATCGTCGTCATGGTTGCATACAAATTCTTTGTATTCTTCCTTTATATATGTTTGGGAGCAAACCGGATAAACCGATCCATCGACAACAGTTTGCATAAACAGGACATCTTGCGACAGATTTGTTTTTATATCCATATACAAACGCTCCAAATTCACACCGGCACGGTCAATCTTATTGATAAATATAATTGTCGGGATTTGCAGCTTTTGTAAAGTACTGAACAGCAACTTTGTCTGCGCTTGTATGCCTTCCTTTGCGGATAAGATGAGGACTGCTCCATCAAGCATTTTGAATGTCCGCTCCACTTCCGCAATAAAATCCATGTGTCCCGGAGTGTCAATGATATTGCATTTCACTCCATTCCAGATAATAGATGTCGTAGAAGCCCGGACAGTAATTCCTCTACGTTTCTCTATATCCATAGAGTCCGTTATGGTGTCACCATTATCCACACGGCCGCACTTTTCCGTTGCTCCACTGGCAAACAGCAGATTCTCGGTTACGGAAGTTTTTCCTGCATCAATGTGAGCAAGAATTCCTAAATTTATAATATTCATTTGGATTAAGCAATAATATACTACAGTAGATGCATTGTCGAAACGCACCTTTTAATACCTCCTCGTAGCATATGAGAACTACAGGATTACTAACTCGTATTAATATGTATATTATTACTGCCGCATAACGATTACAAAATTACACAAAAAAATATATCTAACAAAGTGGGAGGATTTTTTAACTTTTACCATAGACATTTTATTAGGGAAGCGTAGGTTCAACTGGCAAGTACAAATAAGTAGAAATGTTTGAACAACACCGTTTTAGGAAGTTGAAAAATCAAGTTTCTCTCTCGGTATAGCGTTTATTTTGGCCAATATCTTCTTTAGTTTAGCATTTGTGTATTTCCCATTCGTGTTCTATTTAGCTCCTTATTATGAGTATGTAGCAAGTTACTTATCAAATTCAGCCTCTTTGAGGGTCAAATATGGTTTTGCAAATGGTGACTGACAAGACATAAACAAGGTCAGCAGGAATTTTTTACATAAATGGACATGAATGTATATAACCTAAAATAAGAATAAATTTTAATAAGGGCTGCCCAAAAAGAAAAAAAATGCAGTTGCCATCCTATAGATACTTGCAGAAAGGATAAAATTTACTTTTAGACCTTTTGGGATAGCCCTTATTAATACTTCAGATAAAATTCCTTAGGTTATATTTTCAATCCTTTGGACCGGGTTTCCTCCTTGGCATACAGTCCCGGACGCCCGATTATGACATGGTTGGCAACGATACTATCCGCCGGACTGCGTATCTGCGGCGGTGCATTTTCGGGATATTGCGCCTGCCTGTTCCTCACATCTTCCGCTTCCGGCTTGAGCTGTTGCCCTTCATTCTCCTTTTCTGCGACTTCGGGCGTGGGTGGCGCAAGCTCCAGCTGAATTTTTCGGTCAAGGGCGGCAAGTTCGGACTTCAACTGCTTCAGCTCGTCCTCCTTCTTCCACACCTTACCCGCTATCTCCTGTAACTGCGGTATCTCCATCTCCAGCACCTCGTTCTTCGCCTTGTACTGGTCGATGATGGAGGGTATCCTCTCCATCGCGTTGAGGAAGTTGCGGGCGGCGGCCAACGGGTCAGCCATCGCCAGATGCCCGTTGTTGTAGGTGTACTTGTAGTTCCCCTCGACCACGAAGCGGTTGTCGGTGAACTCCAATCCCTCTTTGAGTATCCTTTCGCTCACCACCTTTATCGGAAAACCGTAAAGTTCACCGACCTGCGTGTACAACCCTCCGGTCGTGGCATTCTTGGCTATCTCCTGCAAACGCTTTCCGATGACCTTCTCATCGGCGGAATCCACTCCGTCCACCTTTATTATATTAAGGCGGTTGCCCTCCTTGTCGGTCTGCACCACCGACAGGAAGCGGTTCCAGTCCTCCGTCATGGCATCTATGAAAGCCGTGTTGTTGCGCAACTCGCCGGTCTTTGACTCCAGCTTGAACTCCGAATCACGCTTGCCCTTGTTGAACGACTTGCGTTCCCCTTCGAGCGATGCGATCCGCTTTTCCAGTTTCGCCTTGTCCAACAGGTCGGTATTGCCGGAGAGCAACGCCATGTATTCCGAGAAATTCATGCCCGATTTTTCGTCCATTGCCCCCTCGTCGATGGTACGCGCACCCATCGCACCGCTTTTGAGCTGGCTTATGAAAGTCTGCTTGCAGTGCAGGAGGTTGAACTTGTAGCTGTCCAGTGACTTCTCCACCGCGTAGATGATTACATCCACGTTGTTCCCGGCGAAATGTTTGGCAATCTCATTACCTGCCTAACTCCGCGTCCGTCACGCTGTTGCAAGTCGGACGGTCGCCACGGCGTATCGAGATGATGGATAGCCACACACCGTTTCTGGGCGTTCACACCCGTTCCGAGCATAGAGGTAGAGCCGAACAGCACACGCACCGTCCCGGCGTTCATGGCGTCTATCACCGCCTTCCGCGCCTTGTCGGTCTTGCACTCCTGAATGAAGCGCACCTCGCTTGGCGGTATACCGTAGTCCTCCGTCAGTTTGCGCTTGATTTCCGAATAGACGTTCCACCCGTCGCCCGGCTGGTATGTCCCCAAATCAGAGAAAACGAACTGCGTGCCTTTCTGGGCGTCGTATTTTTGATAATACTCCGCGATCATCTTGGCACAGTGACTCGCTTTGTTGTCGGGATGATCTTCGTAATTCGGGTCTATCATGCGCATGTCGAGTGCCATTTTCCGGGCATAGTCCGTGGCGATGAGCATCTTCGCCTTTTCTTCCGTTTCCGAAAGCGGCAGCCTGCCCAACAAGGTGGCATCGCCCGTCTTGGCGAACTGCATCAGTTTCTGTATGAAGTCCTCCTGTTCCGGCGTGGGCGGTATATGGTGCAGTATCTCGTTCTTGGCAGGACGGTCAACGCCCACATCCTCCGCCGTGCGGTAGTCCGTGATTTCATTATAGAAGGCGGCAAGCTCCGGCACTTTGATGAAGTAGCGGAAACGCTCCTTCTGGACCACATTGTTCGTCACGTTAAATTCAAAATCCGTCGTCTTCTTGGCAAATATCGCCGCCCAAGCGTCGAAACACCTTATGTCCTGCCGTTCCAGCTCCTTCGGGCGCAGGTACTTGAACAGCAGGTACAATTCAGTCAGTGAGTTGCTGATAGTCGTGCCGGAGAGGAAGGTCGCACCCAAGTCTTTTCCTGTGCGCTCCTGTATGGTGCGGATAGCGAAGAGCATATTGAGAGCCTTCTGGCTTCCTTCCGAGTTGCCCAGTCCCGCCACACGGTCGTGGCGCGTGTTGAACGTGAGGTTCTTGAACTGGTGGCTCTCGTCGATGAAGATGTGGTCGATGCCCATCTGCTTGAAATCCACCACGTCGTCCGTGCGCGATTGGATGGCGTGTTCCACCTTCTCCAGCTTCGCTTCAAGGTTGTGCTTGCGCTTCTCCAATCCTTTCAGCATCGCCCGCGACACGTTCTTTCCCTGCTGCCGTAGCACTTCGAGGTTTTCCTCCACCGTGTCAAGCTCTGCTTGCAGGATGCGCTGCTGCAATTCCGGCGACTGCGGTATCTTGCCGAACTGGTCGTGCGACATGATGACGCAATCGTAGTCGTTGTTCTTTATATTATTGAAGAAGCGCACACGGTTGGCGGTCGAAAAGTCCTTCTCCGAAGCGTACAGAATACGTGCGTTGGGATATGCCGCCTGATAGGTGGCTGCAATCTCCGCGACGTTGGCTTTCAGTCCGATAATCATCGGCTTGTGCGCCAAGTTCAGACGCTTCATCTCATGCGCCGCAATGCACATTATCAGCGTTTTACCTGTGCCGACCTCATGGTCGCAAATTCCGCCGCCGTTCTGTTTCAGCATCCATACGCAATCCATCTGCGAGGGATAGACGCTCTTGATTCCACGGCTTGCCAACCCTTTCAGGTTGAGGTCGGGGAAGGTCTGGTGAGAGCCGTCATACTTCGGGCGCACGAAACAGTTGAACTTCCGGTTATACATCGTCGTCAGCCGTTCCTTGAACTGCGGCGACTGCTCTTCGAGCCACTCGGTGAAGCCGTTTCGTATCTCGTCAATCTTGGCGTTGGCAAGCTGTATGCCCTCGCTGTCGCGTACCTTGATGTCGTTGCCATGCTCATCCTTGCCGATTGACTTCATCATATCGGGGCAGGTGTTGTGCAGGGCGTGTTTCAAAAGGTGCATACCGTTATAGTTACGGTAATGCCCCTTCACACAGAATTCCTCCCATATCTTGAAGTTCTCACGGCTGCAAGCCACCGAGAACTCATCCAAAGTCGGAGAGTAGGCGATTTTCACCTCCGTGTCGTAGAAATGGCTCATATAGGCGGAATATACACCTGTCGGAATCCAACGTTCCCCGAAGTTGAAGTCCAAGTCCTCGAAGGCGATGCGCGGTGGTTCGGCATCTTTCAACGCCTCCAACGCCTGTTTCACCTCCGGCATACGCTCATTATCGGGGTTTTCACCCATCCAAGCCTCTATGCGTTCCGCCTTCTCTATCACGTTCCCGGCGATGAAGCGGTCTTTGATCTCGTAACCGGTCACGAGGGGATTATAGTAGATGCGCCCTTGCAGGGCTGTGAGCAAATCCTCCGCCGTGCTGTCGGTTATCTCACGCATATAGTCGAGATTGACCGTGCCGAACTTGTTGAGCGATGCGGACAAGGCTTCTTCGGGAGTGCCTACGTTGGCATGGCTCTCCACCGAGAAGGAAACGGGACGCTCGAAGATGTCCGCCTTGACGAACTTTCCGTTCTCCGCCCGTTCCAGCGAGAGGATGTCACGTCCGCCTGCGTCCATCATCACCAGCTTCACATTCTGCTTGGCGTTGAGGTTGCCGTAGCGCATGACGAACTCGTCATAGCAGGTGTTCAGATGCTCACGCCACGGTACGTTTTCCTCGTGACTGTTCGATTCATAGCGGTATAGCCGCTCGTATGCGTCACGCAGCGACACATATAGCAACGCCTTTTCCTTCTGGTAGCCTTTCAAATCAAGCGGTTGGAATGTCGCGCCGTAGGGCGTGATGTCTTTCAGATAGCCGATGTTATGACGTCCCCAGTCAGCCACCAGCGACCCTTCACGCAGGTGCATTTCCGGCGTGCGGTGGTAGGCACGGGGCGAGAGATCTATGACTTCCTCCTTCGGCTTCTCCGCCTCGATTTCGGGGAAAAGGGAGGTTGCCGCCTCCGACGGTGCGTCAGTAGTGGCAGGTGTTGAGGCGACTTCCGGCTGTGTTTCCTCATGTAGTGGTTGCTCATGTGGAACTTCCGGCACGGCTTTCACCTCAGTCTTTTCCGTTGCCTCCTGTTTCTCATTGTGCTGCCTTGCCAGCTCCCGAAGTTCCTTCCTGCGCTCAGGCGTGAGGTTCATCATCATCTCATAGAAACCGTTGATGGGAGGATTGGTTTCCCAGTCCAATGTGGCATAGATGTCGTCCGGGTCGGCAGGCTTGGAGGTGCTATCCGCTTTCACTTCCTTGTTTTCCGTTACTGACTTGACGGCTGGAGCCGTTGGCGCAGGTGTAACCTTCGGCTTGGACGGAGCGGTCTTTGCCGTAACTGCCTTTTTCACCGTCTTTTTTCTTTTTTGGCGGTTTTCGGTTGGCTTACCTCCTCCGTCATTCCCCAAAGGTCAAGCAATGATAGTTGCACCCCATCAGAATATTTCGGACGAGGCTCAATCTCCGGCTTTTCCTCAACGGGTTGCTGTTTCTCCGTCGGAGTTTCAACTGCTTGTGAAAATACCGTTTTCTGTGTTACCGCAGGACGTTCCGGCTCCTTTTGAACGGTAACCTTTTCTTCCGTTCTCGCCCGCTGGATTGAACCCGAATACAGACGCATGACAAGGCGAAAATGGAAATCCTCGTCGAGCATACGGCGCAAGTCCCCGGCGATGCCTTCGGTCTTGCCATCATGCAGATAGACCATAGCGGGCTTCCCGTATGGGTCGGTGTCAAGTTTCGCTGTCGTATGCACGATGCGCTCCGGGTGGTGGATGAAATAGGCGTTGTCGGTCAGGTCGGTTTTCGTGTCCGTCTGTATCACGGTCATTAACCGCTCGTCCTGCGACATTTCCGTCTTTTTAATATCCTTTTGCAGCACGATAAGGTCGCTGCCCACCTCCGTACCCGCGTTGTCCGTGAACAGGTTGTTCGGCAGGCGTATCGCCGATACCAGATGAGCCTGCCGGAACATCTCGTCACGCACGGAGGGTCTTGGTGCTGTTCAACACCCCCCTGCGAGGTGATGAAAGCCACGATGCCGCCGTCACGCACGGCATCCAGCCCTTTGAGGAAAAAATAGTTGTGGATGGCGTTCTGTGCCGATCGTCTGCCGAAGGAATCGCTACGCTGAAACTCAGGGTCGAACACGGCGATGTCGCCAAACGGTATGTTGGACACAGCCAAGTCAAAATAATTGTTGAACGGTCTTTCGATTTTCTCAAAACCGCAGGTGCGCATCTTTTGGTCGGGATAAAGATGCCGCAGGATTGTACCCGTGAGCAGGTCTTTCTCAAAAGCCATCACATCCGCACCGGGACTGTGCCGCAGCACGGAGTCCACGAACACGCCGACACCTGCCGACGGTTCGAGCATACGGGAGGGGCGGACGCTGTAATCCGCCAGCACGTCCGCGATGGTGTCGGTTATCTCTTTCGGTGTGTAGAAGGCGGTCAGCACGGACGCTTTGAGCGAATCCACAAACCGCTTGTACTCCGTTTCGTCCTTGCTGTTCTCACGGATGAGCTTGTGCAACTCCACCGTCGGGGCGAACAGTTCGAGGTCGGATTTCGCCCAACGGACGGCATCCGTCAGTTCCTTCGCGGGGTTCAGGATACATTTCAGACCTCCGAAACCGCAGTACCTTTGAAGTATGGCACGCTCTTCGGTTGTCGCTGTCCTGTTTTCCCTGTCAAGGATGAATGCCGTCCGTATCGCCTCGATGTTGTCCCGTAACTTCTGTTTACGGTTAAACGCCATATTCCTCAATGTAGAGGACGGTTGTACCCGTCAGCTCCGTGTAGAGCAGGTCATGGTCGGGCGACAGGGCGAAGTTGTCGTCCGAGAGGTCATAGATGGAGAATACATTGCCGACAAGCGGCAGGAGTTTCAGGATAAAGGCTTCACGCTTATCTTCCGGCACTTCGTCGAAGAACTCGTTTTCCACCACTTCGCGGAGGATGGCGTAACGGGAATAGTGCAGTCCGCGCAGCAGCGTGTCCATCGCCAGCTCTTGCGCACCGTCAGCGGCATAGCCTTCCAGCCGTGCCTTCTCATACGTTTCGGCGGCACGGTCGGCGCGTTCCCGTATGAAGGCGGCATCGGAAGCCTGTTCAAACTTGTTCGTACGGAGGTAGTCCAGCAGGTACAGACCGTAATAGGAAAAGTCGGTCTGACCCTCGTTTCTTTTCTTGTTGTTCATTACTTTGATTTTAGTGGATTGATAAATACCGGGATAATTGGCTGTAAAAAAGGAAGAAAAAGGCACTCGGTATCCCTCCGAGTGCCACCACTAAATCCAAAAGTATGAGTGTAAATCCGGTATCGAAAG